>Ga0209231_1000110_pt1 | contig 59273 bp, 59 predicted proteins | sample Deesub45470m_DNA_FD_188086 | JGI IMG/M metagenome (GOLD analysis project Ga0209231, IMG submission 188086) | Deep subsurface microbial communities from North Pacific Ocean - 450_OLKR46/470m Metagenome (SPAdes) (version 2) | ecosystem: Environmental > Terrestrial > Deep subsurface > Unclassified ... | reverse complement strand
GAGTGGTATCGGTCCACATCGTTGATCTCCGGAAGTTTGTTGCAAAACCCCTGAATCAACGACTGCGGCAAGCGTCAAGCTAACCCGCTGATACCACTCAACTTAATTTCGGATCGGGCTCTCAGCTGCAAAAATGCAATCAATGATGGAGAAGAAAAAAGATCGAGAGCTTCCGAAAACGGCACAAAAGAATCGACGACACGTACGCCCAATCTGTCCTCAGGTTGACTTAATGGCAAAGTATCATAGCCATCATGCCGCTGATAAAGGACGTCTTTATTTCCTTCGCGAAAAGACGTCTCTATTTTACGTCGAAATGCATCAACTTTTTCTGGTGTTGCGGCAGCGTGTAGAATGATAAAGCCGTTTCTAACAAAAAATTCGATCTGATTTATTTGCTCGGATGTCAAATGACGGGCCGTTATCTGCTGACGCCAGTCGTCGCGGTCCACCCACAAGCCACCAAATCGCGAGTGGAAAGCGGGATCATCATTCTTACTCACGGGGATCATCCTTTCAGAGCGATATAGGCTTCTAGAGGCAGCGTGATGTAGCGATATTTCCAATGGTCAGAACGAAGCATAGGATTAAGCAGGGTAACGCGATGCGGCGTAAAATTTATTTACCTCAATGCTCATTGGCACCCTCAGCCTGCGTCAAGTGATATGAGTCCAATGCCTAACACTCTGGTGTCCAGACTATCGCTAAATGCAGCAGGAGAAAATGTTTTGTCTTGCTGAGTTTGCAACAAAATATCGCCGTTGCAGATGCAGGAAGGAGGTAGCCGCAACTTGATCATCTGCAACCCTCCCGGCAGATCGAAACTGCCGAGAAAATAACCGTTCGCAAGGATATCGATATTCTGATGGCTCATGCCTGGTGGTACGAAGCATTGAAGGGCTAGGTGTACGGTTGCATATCCGCCGCCATAGCCGTCCATGGCGAACCGCAATTCCTGAATTGAATCTTGACCCCAAACGCCCCATTCCTCACGGGTGTACCAACCTCTGACCAAGATATCATCGACATCGACAGTTTGGTTATCGCGAAGCGTACCGAAAAATACCGGTATGTTGCGGGGGATGAGGGGAAAGCCTGCGCTGGACCAGCTTGATTGGCCTTGAGGCTTCGTCGCGTCGTCACGGCGGCGGGCGTGGGTTTCTGCAAATGACAATTCAGCGAGATGCTGCAATTGATCGATCCGACCGATAATCGCCGCCGTCATCTGCTCTAGAGTCGCCAAACGTTGCCGCATTTCCTCTATGACAAACAAAGTGCCTGCGGGTTCGACTGAATCGGCGGTTCGGCCATCGCCACTTGGCAGATCAATTTCTGGCTCTTGCATCGCCTTTCCAATGACTGGCAATTGGCACATTGTCGACCGCAAAAAGGGAGAAATGCGTCAGTCTATTGGTATTTCCAAGGTGAGGTCTGGCTGAGTGGACGTCTATGGGTCGTCGCTCGGCGGCGGAAGCTACGCATAGGATGGCGAGCAAGCGAAATCTTCGCAGATTTCCTCTGCCACGATCAGGCCTTGCCCTTGAGCGCGGCGGCGAGCGACATGGTGGCGCTGCCGCGTCGGGCAGGGGCTGCCTGGCTGGGGTCGGGTTTCCAGCCGGACAGATAGACGATCGCCATTTGCTCGGCCGTCCGGCCGTCCGCGTCCGCTGCCTGCGCGAAATGCGCGCCTGCTCTTGCCAGCGTTTCGCGGTTCAGTAGCGGTGGCTGCTCTGCCAGTCGGTTGCCCGCGCCCATGCCGCGCAAGTCACGCATCAGCCGCACTATGTCGCCATAGCGCACGACGAGCGTCTCGCCATCGGCGACCGGCATGGCAAAGCCCGCTCTGCTGAGCAAATCGCCGGCCGCGCGGACATCGATCTGGGGATGGATATGCTGGCCTGGCCGGTCGCCCTCACCCGCCAGCAATGCGGCCTTGAGCCTTGGCAGGCTGCCCGCACCCGTGAAGGCGGCGAGCATCAATCCGTCGGGTCGCAAGATGCGCCGCATCAGGATCAACGCACCGGGCAGGTCGTTGACGCTGTCCAGTGTGCCGCAGGCGATGATGAGGTCGAAACTGTCATCGGCAAAGGGCAGGGCATCTTCGTCGCCCTGCACGCCGTTTGCCCCGCGCGCGGCGAGGAAGCCGGGATCGACGCAGGCGACGCGCTTGCCCATCGCTTCCAACGCGGCCTTCGCGCTGTCGTCAGGGCAGCCGATCATCAGTGCTTCGGGCAGGTCGCGCTGCACGTCGGCCAGTCGGTCGAGCAATTCCTCCAGCATGGCACGATAGAGAAAGTCGTGATCGGCAAAACGGGTGATCATGCGGTCGCGACCCTGGGCGCGGCGCGATCGGTCGAATATGTCGGGGGCGGTCATGGCGGGCCTTGTGCATCGGGCGGCAAGCGGGGACAAGCAGATGATGTCCGTCTTGCCGCTTCTCAAGGGCGCGATCCGTCCGCTGGTCGATTATGCGCTGCCACCGCGCTGTCCCGGTTGCGGCGCGATCGTGCAGGAGGATTTTGCTTTCTGCCTCGATTGTTGGGGCGGGATGGAGTTGCTGGGCGAACCCTGTTGCGCGCGCTGCGGCCTGCCCTTTCCGCACGATATGGGGGAGGGGGCGGAATGCGCGCGATGCCTCGTTGATCCGCCGCCCTTCGACAGCGCGCGGGCGGTGCTGGCCTATGGCGATGTCGCGCGCACCGTGGCGCTGCGGCTCAAATATGGGCGGCGGATCGGCCTGGCGCGGCTGATCGCGCGACAGATGCTGCGTCATGTGCCTGATCATGGCGACGATCCGCCGCTGATCGTGCCGGTGCCGCTGCATCGCTGGCGATTATGGGGGCGGGGGTTCAACCAGTCGGCGCTGATCGCCGATCATCTGGGCCGCCTGACCAGGTTGCGGGTCGAAAAACATCTGTTGCTGCGGACCCGTCGGACCCAGCCCTTGCGGGGCATGAACCCGGCGGCACGGGCGAAGACGGTGCGCGGTGCTTTTGCGCTGGCGGATGGGCATGGGGTGAAGGGGCGGCGTATCTTGTTGATCGACGATGTCCACACCAGCGGCGCGACGGCGGCGGCCTGTGCGCAGGTTCTGCACCGGGGCGGGGCGAGTCATGTGCGTCTATTGTGCTGGGCACGGGCCTTGCCGCGCGACGCTGCGGATTGACAAAGTGGTGCGCGCGCCCAATTTCGGACGCCAAGGAGTATGACAGGCATATGGCGAAGGTCGAAATCTATACCAAGGCATTTTGCGGCTATTGCGCGCGCGCCAAGGCGTTGTTCCGCGACAAGGGCGTCACGTTCGAGGAATATGACATCAGCATGGGCGGTCCCAAGCGCGAGGAAATGCTGGCGCGCAGCAATGGCGGGGTGACCGTGCCGCAAATCTTCATCGACGGCGCGCATATCGGCGGCAGTGACGACATGGCGGCGCTCAACCGGCAGGGCAAGCTCGACGCCTTGCTCGGCCTCTGACGCACATGCGCGCCGCGTTGTTCCAGATGACCAGCGGGATCGACCCCGCCGCCAATGCCGCCGCGCTCGTGGAGATGATCGCGCGCGCCAAGGGCGAGGGGGCGGACATGCTCTTCACGCCCGAAATGGTCGGCTATCTGGATCGGGACCGGGTGCGCGCGGCGGCGACTTTGCGCTGTCAGGCGGACGATGGCGTGCTGGCGGCGGTGCGGGATGCGGCGGCGCGCGAAGGGTTGTGGGTGCATATCGGCTCGCTGCCGCTCAAGGACGAGCGCGCCGACGGTCGCTGGGCCAATCGCAGTTTCCTGATCGACGATACCGGCGCGATCCGCGCGACCTATGACAAGATCCATCTGTTCGATGTCGATCTGGCAACAGGCGAAAGCTGGCGCGAGTCGTCGGCCTATGGACCGGGGGAGCAAGTGGTTGCGGCCGATACGCCCTGGGGCCGGATGGGCTTTTCAATCTGCTACGACATGCGCTTCCCGGACCTGTATCGCGCGCTCACCAATGCAGGGGCAACGATCCTGTTGGCACCGGCCGCCTTCACCGTGCCGACGGGACAGGCGCATTGGCATGTGCTGCTGCGTGCCCGCGCGATCGAAGCGGGCTGCTTCCTGATCGCGACGGCGCAGGTCGGTAATCATGCGGATGGCCGGACGACCTATGGCCATAGCTTGGTGGTCGATCCGTGGGGCGATGTTCTGCTCGACATGGGCGAGACGGCTGGGCTCGCCCTTGTCGATCTCGACCTGTCGCGGATCGACGCCGTGCGCGGGCGCGTGCCCGCCATTGCCAACCGCCGCCCGATCCCGGCGCAGGTGACGCTGGCATGATCGTGTTCGACCTCAAATGCGAAGGGCAGGGCCATGTGTTCGAAGCCTGGTTCGGCTCCAGCAACGACTATGCCGACCAGCAGGCGCGCGGTCTGATTGCCTGTCCGCTTTGTGGTGACGCGCGCGTGATGAAAGCGGTGATGGCCCCGGCCGTTGCGGCCAAGGGCAATAGCCGCGCCGTGGTGCCACGCCCCGACGCCACGACCGCGGTGGTGGCCAATGGCGGCGACGAGGCGAAGATGCGGGCGCTGGTCGATGCGCTGGCGCAGGCGCAAAGCAAGGCGCTGGAGGGATCGACCTGGGTCGGGCGCGGCTTTGCCGAACAGGCCCGTGCCATGCATTATGGCGAGCAGGATCGCGCCAGCATCCATGGCGAGGTCGCGCCGCACGAGGCCAAGGCGCTGATCGCCGAGGGGGTAGAAGTCGCGCCGCTGCCCTTCCCTGTCATCCCGCCCGAAGCGAAGAATTGACCGCACCGTTCGCGCATAATAGAGCGACCGATGTGTGCACCCGTAGCTCAGCAGGATAGAGCATTAGATTCCTAATCTAAGGGCCATGGGTTCGAATCCCGTCGGGTGCACCATCTTTCTACAGCCATTTGAGCTTGCGGAAGCGGGCATAGAGTAGGCTACAGATGATTGTGATCACGCCCAACACGACGAAATAGCCGTAGCGCGTCCGCAGTTCGGGCATATTGTCGAAATTCATGCCATATATGCCCGCGATCGCGGTCGGCACCGCCAGGATCGCGGCCCAGGCGGCCAACTGGCGGGTGATAGCGCCGGTCCGCTGCTGTTCGAGCAAGTTGCTGAATTCGAATACGGACATCAATATCTCGCGCAGATCATCGACCATGGTCTGGACCCGGCGGACATGATCGCGCACGTCGCTGAAATAGGGCCTTGCCTCCGCGTCGATGCAGGGGAGGTCCAGTTTGACGAACTTGTTGGCGACTTCATGCATCGGCGTCAGGATACGCTGGAAACGCATCACCTGCCTGCGTAGATTGAATATCCGGGTGATGTCTTCCCGCCCCAGGAACTGATCGACGGTCTGTTGCTCCATCGCCAGCACTTCGTCCTCCACGCCCTCGATGACGGGCAGATAGCCATCGACGATGAAATCGAGCACGGCATGCAGCACATAGTCCACGCCTTGCGCCAGTCGATCCGGCACGGCTTCCAGTTCCTGCCGCAACATATGATGCGCGCGAGCTGATCCATGACGTACGCTGATGATATGGCTGTGACCGACGAAGATCGCGGTCTCGCCGTAACAGATGCTGCGTTCTTCGACATGAGCGGTACGTGCGACGACGAACAACTGATCGCCATAAATATCGACTTTGGGCAGCTGATTGGCCTTGATGGCGTCTTCGATCGCCAGCGGGTGCAGGTCGTAGCTGCGCCGCAGGGTCTCCATTTCCGCGATCGTCGGTTCAGCCATGCCGATCCAGACGAATTCGGATTTGTCATGCGCGCAGTCGATCCGCTCGTCGATCGTCACCGGCCTGACGCGGCGGCCATTGCGATAGAGATAGGCGGCGATGACGGTCATGAGTGATCCTGCATGTGGAGTCGGACATGCCGATTAGCAGATGGCCTTTCCCGCGTCCTCCAGGCACGCCCATCTGTTCGTCGCTCGCCAGCCTCGCCCGGCGCAATTTTATCGGGAACTATCGCTAGCTGACTTCGCTCTGACACAGTCGAGCGCGAAAGGGATGTATCGATGCGGGCACCCAGGCCGGGATAAACCGGGTCACGCGCACAGTGGAGCTACATCCGTGTCTATCCTGACCATTGATTTCGAGGCATCCTGCCTCCCGCGCCATGGTCGGTCCTTCCCGATCGAGGTCGGCATTGCGGTGGAAGGCTGGTCGTGCAGTTGGTTGATACGGCCGCATCAGGATTGGGAAGATTGGGGCTGGACGCAGGAGGCGCAGGCTTTGCACGGTCTTGATCGATCGACGCTCGTGCAAAAGGGCTTGGATGTCGATGCGGTATTAGCCTTGCTGAGCGATGCCGCAATCGGTCGGCGCGTGGTGGCCGACAGCCGCATCGATCAACAATGGCTGGACACGCTCGCCACCGCTGCGGGTCGACCCACGCCGTTCCTGATCGAGCATGTTTCTGCGATTGTTGCGGAACGGCATGCCGACGATGCGCAAGTCCGTGACGCCGTGGCGATAGCCGACTGCCGATGCCCCACACGCCATCGCGCGGGCACCGATGCCTTGTGGCTCGCCACCATGCTGGCGCATCTGCCCGCCGCTGCACCACCGCAGATTGGGACGAAAATGCCGGAATTCTCGTCGGTTTGACGCTGCTGTGTCGCCTGCGCAATAATTTGTAACGTTCGGCAAATTTCAGAGACATTCAGGCGATCTAAGCCCAGCCGCGTTGTGGGCGCATTGGGGGCGTCTGTCCGTTTCAGGAGGTACGCGCATGATCGGCGATCGAGGCAAGTGTGGATGGCACGATCTTTGGGCATGACCCCGCCGCTCATCCTGGTGACGGAAACGGAAGCCGCGCAGCAGCAAGCGGTCCGCACGCATCTGGAGGAAACCGGCTTCAGAGTTGTGCCAAGCGGTGGTGCAGCCCAGATTTTTCAGGCGCTGGCCACCATGCCCGTTGGCGTCATAGTGCTGGACGCCGCGCTTCGCGGCGCGGATGGCATGGACTTGTGCCGAGACGTGCGTGCGCGGAGCGAGGTGCCGGTGATCCTGGTGGGGGCCAATAGTTCGGAGGTCGATCGCGTTGTCGCATTGGAGCTTGGCGCGGACGACTATATCAACAAACCCTATTCCGCGCGTGAACTGGCTGCGCGCCTGCGCGCCGTCCTGCGGCGGGGGCGAGGCGAGCGCGCGATCGGCCTGCCGCGCCAATCCATGGCGTTCTTCGACGGATGGACCGTAGATTTTTCGCGCCGGACGCTGGCTGATCCGGCGGGCGCGACTGTTGGTCTGACGGCGGCCGAGTTTGCGTTGCTTGGCGTATTGCTTGATCATCCGCAAATCGTGCTCACGCGCGCGCGACTGATGGAGTTGGCAGGTGTGCGCGACGCGCCATCGTCCGATCGCAGCATCGACGTGCTGGTCAGCCGTTTGCGTCGAAAGCTGCAATGGGGCAACGAACCTGCCCCAATTGTTACCGTAAGACGTGCAGGCTATATGTTCAGCGCGGCGGTAGAGCGACGCTGACCCAATAAAACGACCGGAATTGCTGGTTTTTCGCAATGGCGATCACCCCGTAACGATTTTGCCATCCAGACATGTTTTTTAACAAAGCCGCTGCGACGCAGCAAAACCCGACTTCTACTGTCCGAGACTGAGCCGGTGCCCCCTGACCGGCATAGCAATAGAAGGATAGACCCCATGAACGAGCTTCTAGGCCGCGTCTTCAGCTTCGAAAAGCATGTGTTTCCCAATGAAAGCGCGCTTTACAATCGGCTGGCCAGCGATGGGCAGAGCCCCAAGGCGCTGATGATCTCCTGCGCCGACTCGCGGATCGTGCCCGAACATATCATGCAGGCACAGCCGGGCGATCTGTTCGTCTGCCGCAATGCTGGCAACATCGTGCCGCCGCATGCGACGCAGAATGGCGGCGTTACCTCCACCGTCGAATATGCGGTGATGGTGTTGGGCGTGCGTGACATCATCGTATGTGGCCACAGCGACTGCGGCGCTATGAAGGCGATGTCGACCAATGCTGACCTCTCCAAAATGCCCAACGTGGCGGCTTGGTTGCGTCATGCCCATGCCGCGCAGCAGGTTTGCAGCGAAAGCTATCCCGACACGCTGACCGACGCGGAAAAGTTGCGTAACATGGCGCTGGAAAATGTCGTCGTCCAGCTGGCCCATCTGCGCACCCATCCATCGGTCGCTTCGGGCATCGCGCGTGGCGATATTGCGCTGCACGGCTGGTATGTGGACATTCACGCCGGTCAGGTCTTGGGCCTCGACGGCGATACCGGCCGCTTCATGCCGCTCCGCGAGGATCAGCCCATGCCGATCGCGCTTCCCCACGCCCGCCGACTGGCTGGCGATGGCGAATATGCCCTGGCGGCGGAGTAAATCATGCTGAAAGCCTTTTCCGGCGGCACCTTCGGCCGCGACTTCACGGCGTCGATCGTCGTCTTTCTGGTGGCGATGCCGCTCTGCATGGGCATTGCCATTGCCTCCGGCGTTCCGCCGGAAAAGGGTCTGATTACCGGCATTATCGGCGGCATCGTCGTCGGCCTGCTGGCGGGTTCTCCGCTGCAGGTCAGCGGGCCTGCCGCTGGTCTTGCGGTCATCGTCTTTGAAATCGTGCGTGAACAGGGTCTCTCCGCACTGGGGCCGATCCTGATTCTGGCAGGTGCCATACAGGTGGTCGCGGGCTTGATGCGCGTCGGCGGCTGGTTTCGCGCGATTTCGCCGGCCGTTGTCCATGGCATGCTGGCTGGCATCGGCGTGTTGATCGTCGTTGGCCAATTCCATGTGTTATTCGATGACACGCCCCTGTCGAGCGGTCTAGCCAATTTGCTGGCCATGCCTGCGCAGTTGCTCGGTCTCTCCACTGGCGACACGGTAACGGCCTTCACCGTCGGCCTGGTTACCATTGGCGGCATGCTCGGCTGGGAGAAGTTCCGCCCTGCGTCGCTGAAGCTCGTCCCCGGCGCACTGGTGGGCGTATTGCTCGCGACCCTGGTTGCCTTCTTCCTCGCCCTTCCCGTCGCGCGGGTCGTGGTGCCCGAATCGATCGTGGCGGCTGTGAGCCTGCCGGAAGCAGGGTTGTTCGCGACGATGATGGACCCTGCGGTCATCACGATCGCCATCGCCATTGCGTTCATTGCCAGCGCCGAAACATTGCTGTCGGCCGCCGCCGTCGACCGGATGCATGATGGCGTGCGTACCGATTACAACCGGGAACTGAGCGCCCAGGGCGTCGGCAACCTGCTGTGTGGCTTTGCCGGGGCATTGCCCATGACCGGCGTTATCGTTCGCAGCTCGGCCAATGTGCAGGCGGGCGCTAAGACCCGCATGTCGGCGGTTTTGCACGGCGTCTGGATTTTGGGCTTTGTCGCCTTGCTGCCTTGGCTGCTGCGCGAAATCCCGATGGCGGCTCTGGCTGGTATTCTGGTCGTGACCGGTGTGCGCCTCGTCAGCGTCGATCACGTCCGGCACCTGCTTCACCGTTACGGTCCGTTGCCCGCGATCGTCTGGGCGGCCACGCTGATCTGCGTGGTTACCATGGACCTGCTGACGGGTGTTCTGGTTGGCATCGGCCTTTCGATGCTGGAACTCATCCCCCATCTGAGCCGCCTGCGCCTCAAGCTGGAGGATGAAAGCCGGGGTGATGCGCATGAAGTGGCGCTGCGCGGCAGCGCGACCTTCCTTACGCTACCCAAATTGTCGGCAAAGCTCGATTCGCTGCCAAAGGGCGGTCTGGTCATCCTCAATGTCGAACGTCTGGGCCATATCGATCATACGACCGCAGAGATGGTCCGCGAATGGGTCGAACGTCGGCGCGGAAGCGGGCTTCCGGTGGAATTGTTCGGTGCGACCGGACGGATGCGCCAACTGGTCGCCTGATTTTTCAAAATATCGGGCGATACAGGGTGTCGCCGCGCCACTACCCCCGGCGCGGCGGCATTTTTTGATTTTGTGTCGGCGTGGCAAGGCATTGAACTGTGCCTGTTATGCAACAGCGATACGCGCCATCTCGCAGATGCGAGAAAAACCTGTTTGACTGTGGGGCTATTTTGAATAGGCAAGGGTTATCCACCGGCACTGAGAGCGCAAGCAACAGACTTTCGGGTTGAGTGGAAGCAGGACGGAACATTCTTTCGTAAAGGGGAATGTTCATGAAGTATAAAATCGCCTGTGCCGCCCTCGCGCTCATGTCTAGCGTACCGGCTTTTGCTCAGGAAGAGCCCACCAGCCCCGTCACCGTGACCGGCAGCGTAGCGCTCGTTTCCGATTATCGTTTCCGTGGCGTGTCGCAGAGCGACAAGGGCATGGCCGTGCAAGGCGGCATCACCGCTACGCATGAAAGCGGGGCCTATGCTGGCACCTGGGCATCCAATCTCGGCGGCTGGGGTCGTTTTGGTGGTTCCAACATGGAACTCGACCTGTTCGCAGGCTACGCCATCCCACTCGGCGGCGCGACGCTCGACGTCGGTCTGACCTGGTATATGTACCCTTCGGGCGCTGATACCACGGACTTCGCCGAACCCTATATCAAGCTGTCCAGCACGGTTGGTCCCGTAAAGGGCCTGGTCGGTGTCGCCTACGCGCCCAAGCAGGAAGCCCTGGGCAACGTTTGCAGTGACGCGGCATGCACCGTGTTCAACCCCGGTGACAAGGAAGACAATCTCTACGTCTGGGCCGATGTCAGCGGTTCGGTGCCCAATACCCCGGTTACGCTGAAGGCGCATCTGGGCTGGTCGGACGGTAACCCTGGCCTTGGCCCGAACGGCACCTCGATCGCGCCGACCGGCAAATATCTCGACTGGTTGGTTGGTGCTGACGTCGCCATTCCGGGCACGCCGCTGACGTTGGGCATCGCCTATGTCGATACCGACATTGCCCGTGTCGAGGAAAATTATCTGCGCCCGAACTTCATGGTTTCCGGCGACAGCAAGGATGTAGGCAAGTCGATTGCCCGCAGCCAGGTCGTCTTCTCGATCTCGGCCGCATTCTAATATCGTAAGGAACGCCGGGGCCAGCAACTGGTCCCGGCGTTTTGGCATCTGCGTGGCTTCGCTTAACGCATGACAAATTGTTGCTAAGCCGCTGGCAAGCGTCCGGTGCGTCTGATCCGGTTGACCCCCGAAACGGTCGGCCCTATCCCATGGCCATGACATCACGCGCCTTGCAGCATTCATGACCGCTCCGTCGATCATCCTCGTCGAAGACGACCCGCCGCTTCGCACTCTGACCGCCCGTGCTTTGCAGGAGCATGGTTATGAAGTGCGTCCCGCTTCGTCTGGCCCGGAAATGTGGGTTGCGTTCGATGCTGGCCCTGTCGATCTCGTCGTGCTCGACGTCATGCTGCCCGGCACCAACGGCATCGACCTGTGCCGCCAGATCCGCCGCAAGAGCGATGTCCCCATCATTTTCATCAGCGCCAAGGGCAGCGAAACGGACAGGATTGTCGGCCTGGAATTGGGTGCGGATGATTATCTGCCCAAGCCATTCGGCACGCGCGAACTGATCGCCCGCATCCGGGCTATCCTGCGTCGGGTGGGGCTTGAGCGTGGCCCGGACGAACATCGCGAGAATGAAGCGCGGTTCGATGGCTGGGTCGTCAATTTTCCGCGCCGCGAGCTGCGATCCCCGACCGGCGGGCTGGTCGATCTGACAGGCGCGGAATTCGATCTGCTTGGCAGTTTTCTGAGCCATCCACAGCGGGTCATCGCCCGCGAGCGCCTGATCGAACTGTCGCGGACCCGCATGGGCGATAGCAGCGACCGCAGTATCGACGTGCTGGTCAGTCGCCTTCGCCGCAAATTATCGACCGAAGACCGGGGCGCACCGATCACGACCGTGCGCGGGGTAGGCTATATGTTCAATGCAGAGGTCAGCCGCGCTTGAGGTGGCACATGCACGGATCGCTTGGGCTGGTTGGCCGCCTCTTCGCGATCCTGCTCCTGACTTTGACGTTGGAATTTGCCGTCGGCACGCTCATCTACGAGCGGGCAAGCCAGATATCGCTGCAGGATGACGAAGCACGGCGGCTGGCCGAACATCTGGTCATCGCCCGCAAATTATTGACCGAACAGCCGCCTGCTGAGCGGCGCGCCATGGGCGTTCAACTGACCACCGATCGCTACGATGTTCATTGGTCGGCTGCATCGCCGCCACCCCCGCCGCTGTCGCCGGAACTGGAACGGATGCGGCAGCAGATCATCGCGTGGGAGCCGACGCTCGAACGCTCGCGTCTCTGGCTGCGGCTCACGTCGCCCAGCCGCCATTCGGAAATCAATGGCGGACTGCAACTGCCCGATGGCAGTTGGCTCTATTTCGGCATGCACCATGGCGGCGGCAAATGGGCCTTCACCATCGGCCGAATGGGCCTCGCCCTGATCCCGGTGCTGGCGCTGTTGGTGGCGGGATGGATATTGATTCGCCGTACATTGGCACCATTGCGCGAACTGACGCGCGCGACGGAAAAGATCGGGCTTGGTGCCGAAGTCATCCTGCCGGAAGCGGGAACCAGTGACGTGCGCGAACTGATCCGCGCTTTCAACGCCATGCAGACTCGCATCCATCGCCTGATCAACGAACGCACCGAGACATTGGCGGCGGTCGGCCATGACCTGCGCACCCCGCTTTCCCGGTTGCAGTTGCGGCTGGAAACGGTACGGCAGGATGATGTCCGCGAAGCCATGGACGGCGATCTCGAAGAGATGGGCGCCATGATCGAATCACTGCTCGATTTTCTGGGCGGCGAGAAGAATCCTGAGCCTCTGGTCCGGGCGGACCTGGCCGTCACGATCGCGACCGTGGTTGATGCTTTTCAGGATCATGGGCAGGATGTCGATTATAGCGGGCCGGACCATCTGGAGATGGAGATCCATGCGCTTTCGCTGCGACGCGCGGTGCGCAATCTGATCGAAAATGCGCTCCATTATGGGCAGCGGGCGCGCGTCTCCCTGCTGCGGGTGGGGGATGAGGTGCTGATCCGTATCGATGATGATGGCCCCGGCATACCGCGCGACCAGATCGGCGAAGTGCTCAAGCCTTTCGCCCGGCTCGATACCGCGCGGCAGCGGAATACGCGCGGCCTGGGGCTGGGACTGGCGATCGTACAGAAAGCGGTGGAACTGGAACGCGCGCAGTTGACGCTGATCAATCGACCCGAAGGCGGGCTGCGGGCAGAAATCTGCCTGCAGCGGCCCAAGAACGTGCGGCGCTAACACCGCGTCATCTTCCCACGCAGCTATCTCCCTCGCCCGCGATCAGATCCAGGCAGCGCCCATCAATCTGGTCCTGCGCGATCGACAGGCCGATCAGCGCGGCCAGACTGGGCATGATATCCACCGTCTCCACGCCCAGCGGCTGCTCGAAGCCGCGCATACCCTTGCGCCAGAACAGGATCGGTACGCGGCGGTCACTATCCCATGGGCTGCCATGGGTGGCGACTGAACCCATTACCGACTGTTCGGGGATCGACATGACGCGCGACTTGAGTAGCAGGAGCAGATCGCCTGACCGCGTCGGATCAAAGCTGGCCCGCGCCTTCTGGATCAGGGTCCAGTTTTCGGGCGGACCGGCAGGGGAGGGGGTGGCGGCGATTTCGGCCTTGGTAAAGGCAGCGGCGACCTGCGGATGGGCGCGCAGCAGCGCGAGCGTGGCAGCCTCCACCTTCGCGCGCTGGGCAGACGTCAGCCCTTTGTCGAAATAAAGGTCGCCCGACGGTCCATCGCTCCAGATCGGTGTCTTGCCCGCCAAGCCGGTGCGCTGCGCTATGGCGGCGTTCAGTGCCTTGGGCGTCAGCGCCGTGTCGACGCGGCTTTCCATCGGCATGGCATTGAGGCGATGCCGTTCGGGCAAGTCATGCCCGCCATGATCCGCGGTCAGCACCACGACATAATCGATGCCGTCCTTGTCGAGCCGGTCGAAAAAGGCACCCAGTTCCCGGTCCAGACGATCGACCTGGATACAGCTTTCCGTGCCTTCGGTGCCGTAGCTATGACCGATATAGTCGGTGGCGGACAGGCCGATGGAGATGATGTCGGTCTGCGCCTGCTGACCCAGCGCCATCGTCTCGACGGCGGCCGCCGCGAATGCGAGCGTCATGGCATCCTGTTCAGGCGAGATGCGGAAGCCCTTATAATCGCCCGCAGCACGCGCGAAGCGGCCCGTGCCCACGGTGCGGTCGCCCGCGCGCACAGCAAAATCCTTGGCCACGCATTGGGCGGGCAGATCGAAGCCGGGATTGGGCTGCGCCAGTTGCCGGGCCATCGCCTCATTCACCTTGGCGACCAGCGGCGGGGTGGCGACGCCCTTGTAGCTGACATAGCCCTGAGGCCCTCCGAGCCACCAGACCTGGTCTGCGGTCGGCCCGCCCATCATGATCGCGGCCCGATCCTTGCCTGAAATCGACACCACGCGGGTCGCAGGATTGGCCGTTTTCATGCGTCCGCCCAATGTCGGTACTTTGAGATGTACGGGCGACGCGACATAGGCGTCGCTGCTGCTGTCCGGCTGGGTTTCGTCCTCGGCGCAGTAGACCGCTTTGTCGGGGCGCGCGGCGTTCAGGTCGAACCAGCTATTAGCGATGATGCCCGTGCGCGACGGACGGCTACCGGTCAGGATGGTGCTGTGGCCGGGGCAGGTTTCGGTCGCGGCATGGCTTTGAAAGCCGTTCGGAAAGACCGCGCCCTGGGTCAGTCGCTTGAGACCGCCGCTATAAAATTGGCGATATTCGCTGAACAGATCGGCGGAAAATTGATCGACGCTGATTGCAACGATTAGCTTCGGCGGAGCGGCGGTTGTAGCCGGATCAGGCGTCTGTGCTGCAATCGGCATGGCGGTGGCCAGCAGCAGGGCGGCGGCGACATGTTTCAACATTTCCTGTACCTTCTCCAGCCTTGACGGCGAACGCCCCCGGACCTAGCCCGCTCTCACCCACTCGACCAGAGGCCCGATGCGGATTTTTCATGGCATATTGATGACGTTGGCGTTGCTGTTCGCCGTGCCCGCTGCGCTGGCCCAGGGCGCGTTCGGCGGCGGAGCACCGCATATCGCCGCGCGGCTGGTGGCCGAAAGCGCCGTGCCGCAGCCGGGCAAAGGCACGACCATTGCCTTTGCCATGACGCCTGAAGCAGGCTGGCACGGCTATTGGGAAAATCCGGGCGATGCAGGCCTGGGGATGAGCGTCGAATGGACGCTGCCGAAAGGCGTCAGCGTTGGGGCGTTGCGCTATCCCGTCCCTGAAACGCTGCTGATCTCCGGCCTGATGAACCATGTGTATGAAGGCCCCTATGGCCTATTAGCGAACCTGACCGTCGCGCCCGACGTGGCACCGGGCACCCGTTTGCCGGTCCGGGTGAAGGCGCAATGGTTGGCTTGCACCGACAAAGTGTGCGTGCCTGAACGCGGGGAAATGGCGCTCGATCTGGTGGCGGGTGAGGGGCAGGCCAGCGCCGCCGATCGCGCCCGGTTCGACGCCTGGCGCACGCATCTCCCCCGGCCGTTGGGCAGTATGGCGACCTATGCCATCGCCGACGGCAAGCTGCGCGTCTCCGTGCCGTTTCCAGCGGATGCGCAGGCGCGCGATGTCCATCTCTTCCCGCTGGCAGAGGGCCTCACCCGCTACGCCGCGCCGCAAAGCATCACCCGCGATGGCGATCGCCTGCTGATCGAGACGGACGCGGGCGAAGGCGGCAAGGGCGGTAATGTTCAGGCGGTGTTGCGAACTGGCGAGCATGTCGGTTTCCTGCTGACGGCGCAGCCGGGCGCGGTTGCCGCATCGTCGGGCGGGGGGCAGGCGGGGGCGATCCTGGCCGCGCTCGGTGGCGCCTTGCTTGGCGGCTTGCTGCTCAACATCATGCCCTGCGTCTTTCCGATCCTGGGCCTCAAGGTCATGAAACTGGCCAAGGCGGGGGGCGACGAGCGTGTGGTCCGGCGGGAGGCGCTGGCCTATACGGTGGGTGCGATCATGACCTGTCTTGCCCTTGGTGGCGTTTTGCTCGCCTTGCGCGCTGCGGGGACGGCGGCGGGCTGGGCGTTCCAGTTACAGGATCCACGCATCATACTGGGCTTGTTGCTGCTGGTGACGCTCATCGCCTTTAATCTGGCCGGCCTGTTCGATTTTCGCGCGATCGGTGGCGGTGATCGACTGGCGGGCAAAGGCGGCTTGGCCGGGTCGTTCTGGACCGGCGCGCTGGTCGCCTTCGTCGCGACTCCCTGCACCGGGCCGTTCATGGCGGCTGCCATGGGCGCCGCGCTGCTGCTGCCGCTGGTCGCCGCGCTGGCGGTGTTTGCCGGATTGGGCTTGGGCCTGGCGCTGCCCTTCCTGCTGCTCGCCTATGTCCCCGCTTTGCGGCGGCGTTTGCCCAAGCCTGGCGCGTGGATGGGCCGCCTTCAGAAAATTCTCGCTATCCCGATGTTCCTGACCGCGCTCGGCCTTGCCTGGCTATTGGGGCAGCAGCGCGGCGTTTCGGGCATGACGATCGGTCTGGCGGCAGCGCTCCTGCTGGCGCTTCTGCTCTGGTGGCTGGGCATGCGGCAGCGCGCAGGTCGGGGGGGCGGACTGATTGCGGCGTTGCTCGGTGTGGTGTTGCTGGCCGCAGCAGCGGTGACATTGCCGACGCAAGCCCCCGCGGAAACAGCAAGCGCCAATCATGTCGCGTTCGATGAGGCGCAGCTGGCCAGTCTGCGCGCGGCGAACAAGCCCGTTTTCCTCTATTTCACCGCCGACTGGTGCCTGACCTGCAAGGCCAATGAAGCCGCTGCGATAGACCGCGCCGAAACGCGCGCGCGTTTCGAACAAGGCGGTGTAACGGTGATGGTTGGCGATTGGACCAATGCCGACCCCGCCATCACGCGCTTCTTGGAAGGACAAGGGCGTTCGGGCGTACCGCTCTACCTCTGGTATGCGCCGGGCAAGGAGGCGCAAACCTTGCCGCAATTGCTGAGCGTCGCGACGCTGACCGGACTGGTACGCTGATGGCCAAGATACGCGCCGATCAGTTGCTCGTCGATCTGGGCCTGGCGGAAAGCCGCGCCCGCGCGCAGGCGTTGATCCTGGCAGGCCATGTCTTCCTCGGCGATCGCAAGGTGGAGAAAGCCGGTCAGCAAGTCGCGCCGGACGCTGCGATCGACGTGCGCGGTCGCGACCATCCCTGGGTCTCGCGCGGGGGCATCAAGCTTGCCCACGCGCTTGATACATTCGCCATAGACGTGGCCGGTCAGGTCGCGATCGACGTAGGCAGTTCGACCGGCGGATTTACCGACGTGCTGCTGACCAATGGCGCGGCCAGGGTCTATGCGGTCGATAGCGGCACCAATCAGCTCGCCTGGAAATTGCGTTCGGATGATCGGGTGATCGTCCACGAACAGACCAGTGCGCGCATATTGACGGAAACGCACATCCCGGAACCGGTCGATTGTATCGTCTGCGACGCGAGCTTCATCGCTCTGTCCAAAGTGCTGGAACGCCCGTTGACATTCGCCCGGCCTGGCGCGGCGCTGGTAGCGTTGATCAAACCGCAGTTCGAAGCAGGACGTGGCGAAGTCGGCAAAGGCGGGGTCGTGCGCGATATCGCGATCCACGAACGGGTTTGCGCGGAAGTCCGGGCATGGATCGATGCGCAGGGTTGGACCGTTATCGGCCTGACACAAAGTCCGATTACGGGTCCACAGGGCAATGTCGAATTTCTCATCTACGCGCGGCTTGGTGGATAAACGCCCCATGTTCGTTTCTCGCCAGTAAGTTCATCCAGCGGCAAAAGGTCATGTTGTGCCGCTTGCAAAGGCCCGTTAGCCCCCTCCTATGCGATTTCCCCATCTCCTCGCCTTTACAGCGCTTTGCCTTGCCGGTTGCGGCAGTGAAAAGGCGCAGCAACCGCGCGCCGTTCCGCTGGTGGAGGCGGCACCGGTCGCCACCGCAACCTTTACCGACCGCCTGGAAGCGGTCGGCACGGCCCTTGCCAACGAGCAGGTGGTTTTGTCCGCGCCGGTGACGGAGCGGATCACATCGATCAATTTCGCTGATGGTGCTTATGTCAAAAAGGGTCAGGTGATCGCGACGCTGGCGGTTGGGCAGGAAAAGGCCGAGCTTGCGGCCGCCGAAGCGCAGGCTTTGCAGGCCCGCCAGCAATTGGAGCGGGTCCAGTCGCTCAAGACCCGCGGCTTTGCGACCGCGTCGTCGCTCGATCAGCAACTCGCGCTGGCTAACGCAGCGCGCGCCACTGCCGATCAGGCGCGCGCGTCTATCGGTGACCGGGTGATCCGAGCGCCCTTCGCGGGTTGGGCCAGTCTGCGGATTGTCTCGCCCGGTGCGATCGTGTCCGCAGGCACCGCCATCGCGACGGTCAGCGACGTGTCACGCATCAAGCTCGACTTCACCATCCCGGAGACACGGCTATCGTCGATCCAGGCCGGTCAGTCGATTAAGGCTATTTCCGCCGCCTGGCCCGACCGGCCCTATACTGGCACGATCGCGACGATCGATCCGGTGATCGACCCCGCCACGCGCGCGGTGCGGGTCCGGGCGATCTTGCCTAATCCTGACCGGACGCTGAAACCCGGCATGTTGCTGACCGTCAGCGTCGCATCGCGCCAGCGCCAGTCACTGGCCTTGCCCGAACTGGCGATCGTCGGTGATGGCGAAGACCGGTTCGTGTTCCTTCTCGAAGGTCGCAAGGTGAAGCGGGTCAAGGTCGATACCGGCATTCGCCAGGATGGACAGGTGGAGATTTTGGGCGGCCTGAAGGCGGGGCAGCAGGTCGTGACCGAGGGTGTGGTGAAACTGAGCGATGGCGCGACGGTGCGCCTGGCGGGTGACAAGCCAGCGCCTTCGCGCAAGCCTGCGGGCTAGAGCAGTCATGCAACTGTCCGATCTCTCCGTCCGCCGCCCGGTCTTCGCGGCCGTTATCGCCATCTTGCTCTGCATCGTCGGCGTGGTTGGCTATCTCAGCCTGTCGGTGCGGGAATATCCCGATACGGACCCGCCGATTGTCTCGGTGGAAACCGGCTATACCGGAGCCGCCGCGTCGGTGGTCGAAACCCGTATCACCCAGTTGATCGAGGATGCGGTCGCGGGCGTCCAGGGGATCAGGACGATCACCTCCCGGTCGCAGGACGGCACGTCCGACATCAGCATCGAGTTTGATCCGTCGCGCGACATTGATACGGCGGCTAATGACGTGCGCGACCGTGTCGGTTCCGTGGTAGAGGACTTGCCCGAAGACGCGTTGGCTCCGGAAATCCGGAAGGTCGATGCGGATGCGCGGCCGATCCTGTTTCTGGCCTTCTCCCGCCCCGGTTGGACCTCGATTCAACTCAGCGACTATATCGACCGCAACGTTGCGGACCGCTTCTCCGCCATCGATGGCGTGGCGCGGGTTACCATTGGTGGCGAGGCGCGGCCTTCGACCCGTGTGTGGATGAATGCCGAGCGGCTGGCCGCGTTCGGCCTGACGCCAGCCGACGTCGAAAACGCCCTGCGTGCGCAGAACGTCGAACTGCCGGCCGGGCGCTTTGAGTCGAAGGATCAGAATCAGACGCTGCGCGTCGAGCGGGCGTTTGCCACGACCGCGCAGTTCGCCAGCTTAGTCGTCGGCCGTGGTGCCGACGGATACCAGGTCAAGCTGGGCGACGTCGCGCGGATCGAGGAGGCGGCGGAAAATCCCTATAACAGCTTCCGATCCAACGCCGGGACGGCCGTGGGATTGGGCATCGTGCGCCAGTCGGGTGCCAATACGCTGGACGTCGCCGACAAGGCGAAGGCTTTGGCAGAGGAATTGCGGCCGACCCTGCCCGAAGGCATGCGCGTTGCCGTCGGGTCCGACGAGTCCCTCTTCATCAGCCGTGCCATTGCCAACGTCTACGACACGCTGATCGAGGCGGCGCTGCTCGTCATTCTCGTCATCTTCCTGTTTCTGGGCTCGGTGCGCGCTACCATCATCCCGGCCATTACCGTGCCGATCTGTCTGTTGGCGACCTGTGCTGTCATGTGGTTGGCGGGCCTGTCGATCAACCTGCTGACATTGCTGGCGTTCGTGTTGGCCATTGGCCTCGTCGTGGATGACGCCATCGTCGTGCTTGAGAATGTCTATCACCGCATCGAACAGGGCGAAGATCCGCTGGTCGCGTCCTATCTTGGTACGCGGCAAGTGGGTTTCGCCATCATCTCGACCACTTTGGTCGTGTGTGCGGTGTTCGTGCCGGTGATGTTCCTGGCCGGGCAGACGGGGCTGTTGTTCCGTGAACTGGCTATCGCGATGGTCGCGGCCATTGCTTTTTCGGGCTTCATTTCCCTCAGCCTCGCACCGATGCTCTGCTCCAAATTGCTCAACAATGCGGAGCGCGGGCGTTTGGCGCGCTGGGTCGATGCACGGTTTCAGAGGATCGAAGGCGGCTATCGCAAGTGGCTGGATCGGGTGCTCAACAAGCCCCTGATCCCACTCATCGGGGTCGGCCTTTTCCTCGCCATCGCAGGCGGTTTGTTCACCCTGTTGCCCAACGAATTGGCACCGGCCGAAGATACAGGTGTCGTCGACAGCCAGATCAGCGCGCCCGAAGGCACCGGCTATGCCCGGATGCTGACCTATATGCGCAAGATTGAGGATGAACTCTCGCCGTTGCGCAAGGATGGCACGCTTCAAAATCTGATTATCCGCACGCCAAGCGGCTTTGGTACGACCGACGACTTCAACGGCGGCAATGTCATCGCCTTCCTCCGACCCTGGGAGGATCGCACGATCACAACGGCGGAAGTCGCGACCATCATCAACAATGTCATCGCCAACCAGCCAGGCGTGCGCGGCAATGCCGCACCGCGCTCTGGCTTGGGACGCGGGCGCGGCCTGCCGGTCAATATCGTGCTTGCAGGCTCTACCTACGAAGGCCTGGTCGCGGCACGCGATCGCATCACCGCGGCCGCCGCCAACTATCCGGGTCTGATCAACCTCGACAGCGACTATAAGGAAACCAAACCGCAAATGCGGATCGACGTCGATCAGCAGCGCGCCGGCGATCTGGGCGTGTCGGTTAACGATGTCAGCCAAGCGCTGCAAAGCCTGCTCGGCTCCCGCCGCGTGACTACCTATGTCGATCGGGGCGAGGAATATCGTGTCATCGTGCAAGCCGAAGACGAAGGGCGGCAAACCCTCGCCGATCTGGAACGGATCAATGTCCGCACCCGCACCGGGGCGCTGGTGCCACTGTCGTCTGTTGTGACGGTGCGCGAAGTCGCAGGGCCACGTCAGCTTAACCGGTTCAACAAGTTGCGCGCGATCACATTAACCGCGGCCCTCGCACCCGGAACCTCGCTTGGCGATGCGCTCACATTTCTGGAGAATGAAGCAAGGCAAGCGCCCGAAGTGCTGGCCGTCGGCTATCGCGGCGAAAGCCAGTCGTTGCGGGAAACCGGCGGGTCGATCTGGTTGATTTTTGGCCTCACCATCCTCGTCGTCTTCCTGCTGCTCGCCGCGCAATTTGAGAGCTTCATCCATCCCGGTGTCATCATCGCCACAGTGCCGCTCGCCGTGGCGGGCGGCGTGATTGGGCTGATCATCACTGGGGGCACGATCAATCTCTACAGCCAGATCGGTATCGTCATGCTCGTGGGGCTGGCAGCCAAGAACGGCATTCTGATCGTCGAGTTCGCCAACCAGTTGCGCGACGAAGGCATGGAGGTGGGGCAGGCCATTCGCGAGGCTGCGACGCGTCGCCTGCGTCCCATCCTCATGACCTCGATCGCGACGGTCATCGGCGCAGTGCCGCTGGTCATCCGCGGCGGGGCGGGAGCGGCGGCGCGCCAGTCGATCGGTGTGGTCATCGTATCGGGCGTCAGCTTGGCGACACTGATCACATTATTCCTCATCCCCATCTTCTATTCGCGCGTTGCCAAGCGCACGGTTTCCCCGCAAACCGTCGGCCGAAAGCTGGATTCGGCGCTGAAGGACGCGCCTGAACCGGCGGAATGAGGGTTATGGAGAAGCGTTGCCGATGAACGAGATCGCGTCCCCCGGCCAGTTGCGCCTCGCTTATCTGCGGTGGTCCCTGCTTACCGTTCCGGCCATCGTACTGTTAGGCTTCCTGTCGGGGCGCCTCGCCAATAGCGGCTATGGCAATCGTTGGTTCGATGCGTTGGAAAAGCCCGCATTGATGCCGCCCGGCTGGCTGTTCGGTGTCGCCTGGACCATTCTCTACATATTGATGGGTCTGGCACTGGCTATCGTCCTGCATGCGCGCGGCGCGAAGGGGCGGGGGCCGGCGATTGTCCTGTTCCTGGTGCAGCTGGTCATGAACCTTGCTTGGTCGCCTTTATTCTTTCGCGCGCATCAGGTCGGCAGCGCGCTGGTGCTGATATTGGCGCTGATCGTCGTTGTCGCGATAACCATATGGCTGTTTGGCCGGATACGCCGTGTCGCCGGTTTGCTGCTGCTCCCCTATCTGGCGTGGCTCGCCTTTGCTTCCTTCCTCAATTATGAGATTGGGCGGCTTAATCCCGATGCCGAGACCCTTGTCGCCCCGGCGCTTAGCACCCAGATATGATTTTTGGCGCGGGTTTCATCGCGCCGCCGCAAAGGACAAGAGCAATGCAGAGCGAGAACCGCTTTTTCGACGATCTGGCCAAGCTGGTAAACGGTGCCGCCGGTACGGTTGCGGGCATGAGCCGCGAGTTCGAGGCCAATGCCCGTGAAAAGGCCAAGGAATGGATTGGCGGCATGGAGTTCGTGTCGCGCGAGGAATTTGATGCGGTCAAGGCCATGGCAGCCGCCGCGCGCGAAGAGGTCGAATTGCTGAAGGCGCGCCTCGACGCGCTGGAGGGGCGGACGTCCGAACCCGTCACCAAGACGGTCAAGGCGAGCAAGCCAAAGGGAAGCGAGGGGCTCTGATCCTGTCTGTCCTTTCGCCTTATCCGGTGATAAGGCGCGGCGATGATGGATAGTGACGAGTTTGAACATGGCGGTCAGGAGGCCGCTCCGATCGATATGCTGGCGGCCTTTTACGAGGCGCATGGCTGGAGCTACGAGCAGGTTGGCGAGGATGAGATCGTCGCCAACACGCAAGGGTCTTGGGCGCAATATGAATTGCGCGGCATTTGGCGCGATGAAGACCAGGTGTTGCAGCTATTGGCCATGCCCGACATCCGCGTCACCGATGAGAAGCGCAGCGTCATTTACGAAACGCTGGGGCTGATCAACGAACAGCTTTGGCTCGGTCATTTTGAACTTTGGTCCTCCAGCGGCATCATTCTGTTCCGTCATGGGGCGCTGCTGGGCGCAGGCGGCACGCTGACGCTCGACCAGGCGCAACTGCTGGTCGAAACGGCGATCGACGAATGCGAACGCTTCTATCCCGTGTTCCAGTTCGTATTGTGGGGCGGCAAATCCCCGTCGGAAGCGATTTCCGCCAGTTTGATCGAAACGCGCGGCGAAGCCTGAGCCGATGACGATCTGGCCCGATCACCTCTTTCTCGTCGGCTGTGGCAATATGGCGGGGCAGATGTTGTCGCGCTGGCTTGCTTGCGGCCTTGATCCTGCGCGCGTTACCGTCCTGCGTCCGAGCGGTAAGGCGGTGGCGGATGGCGTGGTGGTGATGACGGATTATCCCGCCGCATTGCCCGCTGGAACCACGGTGCTGCTCGGCATGAAACCCTATCAGATCGGCGATGTGGCGGAATCACTTGCGCCCCTATGCGCGGCTGACACGAGGATCGTGTCGATCTTGGCGGGCACGCTTTTGGCGGATATGCGCGCGTATTTCCCGCAGGTTCGGGACATTGTGCGCGCCATGCCCAATCTGCCCGTGGGGCTGGGCGAGGGCGTGACCGCGCTTTTCACGGATCGCCGTACTGCACCCTCGGCAAGGGATGCCGTCGATACCCTTATCCGTCCCTTGGGCCTTGCCGAATGGGTGACGGACGAAGCGTTGTTCAACCAGGTCACGGCGCTGTCGGGATGTGGTCCTGCCTTTGTATTCCGCTTCATCGACGCGTTGGCCAAGGCAGGCGAAGCGCTCGGCATTCCCGCTGATCAGGCCGCTCGGATGGCGCTGGCGACAGTCCAAGGTTCGGCCAATATGGCGGCCCGCGCCAGCGATAGTCCGGCCCAACTGGCCGATCGGGTTGCCAGCCCCGGCGGCATGACGCGCGAAGGCATGAACGTCCTCGACGTCGATGATCGTCTGCGCACGCTGCTGGTCGACACATTGACGGCGGCGCGGGATCGCGGCGAAGCGATGGCGCGGGGGGAATAGGCCAGTTCCGGCACGGGCGGATTTGCGCTAGGGGCATGTCTTCCCTGTTTGGAGCTTTCCCATGCTGTCGCCCGACACCCCCATATTGCTGCTGACCACCGGCGGAACGATCGACAAAGTCTATTTCGATGCGCTGTCCGACTATCAGGTGGGCGAAACGGTGATGGCCAAGCTGCTGGACGTGGCACGGGTCAAGCGGCCGTTTCGGATCGAGGAAGTGACCCGCAAGGACAGCCTTGAACTGGACGATCGCGATCGCGCGCTCATCTATGCGCGGATTGCGGCCGCGGCGGAAAAGCATATCGTCATCACCCATGGCACCGATACGATGACCGACACGGCCAAGGCGCTGGCGGGCATCGAGGGCAAGACGATTGTCCTCGTCGGTGCGCTCGCGCCCGCGCGCTTCGGGGAGAGCGATGCGAGTTTCAACCTCGGCATGGCCTTCGCCACTGCGCAGGTGGCGGAACCCGGCGTTTATATCACCATGAGCGGTTCCGTGTTCCGCGCCGACCAGGTCATCAAGGATCGCGCCAAGGGTGCCTTCGTGTCGATACCAACCTGACAGCCATGGCCTTTCGGGTTGATTTACGGTGTGGTCGAGGCCTTTACATCGACGATATATATACAGGATCAGGACCAGCATGATGCGTCACAGGATTGCCGCTACCTTAGCCCTCTCTATTCTGGCGACGCCTTTGGGCGCGCAGGCGTCGGATATCTCCACCCATGTTCTCGATCTGGCGCAGGGCTTGGGTGGGGCCGACATTCCGGCGACGCTGGAGCGCAAGGATGCGGCCGGCAACTGGACCCGCGTCGCCACGGCGCGCACCGATGGCAATGGCCGCATCCGCAGCTTTGGCGAAGGGATCGATACGCCGCCCGGCATCTATCGCATCAGTTTCGACATGACGGCCTATACAGGGTCGGCGGCGAAGCCATTTTTCCCGGAAATCAGCGTCACGTTCCGCGCCGACGAGGCGAAGGCCCATTATCATGTGCCGGTCGTCGTCAGCCCCTATGGCTATAGCAGCTATCGCGGCAATTGACCGGCCCGGACGAGGAAGGGGCGCCCCGATGCGATCGGGACGCCCCTCTTCCGTTAGGCCAGCCGCCAGCGGCCTAAGCCAAGCCGATCAGCCTTCGATCTTGGCATATTTGGGTGCAGCTTCGTTGAGGATCGCGAGGATCTTCTTGAGCGCGGTGGGTTCGTCGGTTTCTTCCATCGCGGCCAGTTCGCGGGCGAGACGGCTGGAGGCCGCTTCGAAGATCTGACGCTCGGAATAGCTTTGTTCGGGCTGGTCGTCGGCGCGGAACAGGTCGCGGGTCACTTCGGCGATCGACACCAGGTCGCCCGAATTGATCTTCGCTTCATATTCCTGCGCGCGGCGCGACCACATGGTGCGCTTGACCTTGGGCTTGCCCTTCAATGTTTCCATCGATTCTTCGAGCGTCTTGTTGGACGACAGCTTGCGCATGCCGACGCCTTCGGCCTTGTTGGTCGGTACGCGGAGCGTCATGCGCTCTTTTTCGAAACGGAGCACGTACAGCTCCAAATCCATGCCTGCAATCTGCTCTTTCTGCAGCTCGATTACACGGCCTACGCCATGCTTGGGATAAACGACATAATCACCAACGTCAAAGGACAGCGCTTTGGCAGCCATTTGCAACCTTTCCAATTCAACCGGGGAACGGGGCCGACGCAGGGCACATGCGATAGGGGTCACATGCAGGGAAGACCGCGACACCACCGTCAAGACATGAAGCTAATACTCCAGGGACGCGCGCATATGCTCGTCCGTTGTCACGGCTTTTAGCAGATTCGTAACAAAATTACCACCCCCGGACATAAAGGGCGGGCGTGTAGCGCAAAATGGGACGGTGAAGGCGGCGACAGCGGGCCCGTCAGCTACCCTTGCCGGGTTCCGGCGAGAAGAACTGTTCCAGCTTGTTCTCGACGCCCTTCATCGCATCGGCGTCGGCCGGAGCATCGCCCTTGACCGTGATGTTGGGCCATTCGGCTGAATATTTGGTGTTCAGCTCCAGCCATTTTTCCAGGCCATTTTCGGTATCGGGCAGGATCGCTTCGGCCGGGCATTCAGGCTCGCACACGCCGCAGTCGATACATTCGCTCGGATTGATGACCAGCATATTCTCACCCTCGTAGAAACAATCTACGGGGCAGACCTCGACGCAATCCATATATTTGCAGCGGATGCAGTTGTCGGTCACGACATAGGTCATTGTCTGGTCACTCTTGGTTGGAAAAGCGCGGTCCTGCTATGCGCAGGCACGGCCAAGGTCAATGAGGATAATGTTGCCGGGGGTTTAGGCCCGGTTTCCTGCGGCCCGACTCGAAAGTTCACACCGTTGCAGGGTTGGATTGGGCGGGGGAGGGGACGGGCGCGTCATGAGGCGAATCCGGCGAAGTTCACACCGTCACTGGGGCGCGTCGCGGGGACGGAGTTGACGATGGGAAAGAGCGGTGTCGGGGTAAGGGTAACATGGGATTGGGATGTAGGACAGGGCGGTGGCAGGTTCCTGGTACAGGCGGAGTGAGGGTGTCCTGAGCCTTACACCATCGCGCCGCATCAACGTCGAGCCCCCTTATCCCACTCCGCCTAGGTGCCTTCGGCACCAAGGCTTCGTATCCTTCTCCCCGGTGGGGAGAAGGGGGGCAATGCGCCGGGGGAGGGTTGCGATGGCGGACGGTTGGCATGGATGGGAGAGGTTGCCCCTCAAACTGCGTCACCCCGGACGCTTCGACGCGCTCAGGACTGGCTTGATCCGGGGTCCATGAGCCTCGCGGTTTCGGTAACATCTAGCTCTTGAGCCAATGGATGCCGGGTCAAGCCCGGCATGACGGCAAGAGGTGGCTAGGCGACTGTCTGGTTACAAGCCCTCGCACCCAATTTGCGGACATTAAGGATGATCATCGCCGCCAAAGATAGTCCGCAGCGATCAGCACTAAGGCTAGAAAAACGGTAGCTATCTTTATGCGCTGCCACCATCGATAACCAAACGCGACATTTGCGTCATCGGTTTCGTCTTTTACATCTCGCCAGTCGCGCCCTTCGGTGGCTTCCGCGAGTAACGATTGAAGAATGGCCTCGCCTTCCTCGTTAAGGGGCAAGTCCACAGCCATAGCGCGGCGACGGATGCTCTCCAATCGAGGATCATGGAGCGAACACGAGGTGAAATCGTCCCAGTCCCATTTGCGGCCGTTGCCGGCCAGAAACGCTCTGATGCTTATTACGGTGTATCTCTGCTCATCCATTACCCTGACAACATCATGTAACGGCAGCTATTGAGCAAGCCCATTGCGCCCACCAAGGTCTGAATTTGGTCGATTGCGGATGGCCCACCCGCCCACGTCCGTCACCCACCCACCATCAGTTCTTCATAACAACCGCGCGCCTCTGTCGCCGGGCCGCGTCTGGTGGGGAGGTGGGTGATGCGGACGACGCGGACGGTGGTGCCGTGGGGGAAGGTGATGAGGTCGTGGGCGCGCACGGGGGCGTGGGCGCGGTCGATGCGGCGGCCGTTGAGGCGGATATGCCCGTCCTCCGCCAGTTTCTGGGCGCTCGACCGGCTGGAGCAGAGCCGGACGAACCAGAGATATTTGTCGATGCGCAGCGTCGGCGCATGGCCGGGGGCTGCGCCCGGATCAGCCATTGCGACCAAGCAGCTCGGCCAATCCGGCAAAGGCATTGTTGGCGGGCGCGGGGCTGCCGCCGGTGGGGTTCGGGCGCGAGGGCGCGGGGGTGCCATCCTTGCCGCCGCGACGGCCATGGGCGGGCTTGTCGCTGCGTGGCTTCTGGTCGTTGTCTGGGCGGACGGTGCGCGGTCGGGCGTGCTGGGCGCGTTCGGGACGGGGCTTTTGGCGGCCCTTGAACACCCAGTTCGCCGCGCTGACGGGGGGTGTCTCTGCCGCTTCTGCTCCCTCGACAGCTTCCTCAGTCGGGACCGGGGTGGGCGCTTCGACCGGGCGGAAGCCAGCCGCGCGCATCAGTTGCAGGAAGGCGGGTTCGAGCAGGCCGAGCGAGACGATCTGCGGGCTGACCGGCGTGAAGGCTTCGCCCTTGGCGATCGCCTCATGCGCGGCGCGGGCCATGCGTTCGGCCATGTCGATGCGCAGCATCTGGTCGCCAAAGCCACGAAAGCCAGCGATTCGCGCGCCCATCTGCGCGAATTTGTCGCCAACTGGCAGCAAGGTGAGGCCGGGCAGGGGCATGGGCAGGCAGGGCTTGCCGAGTCGCGCCGCCAGCAAGGCGGAGCGCCAGCGCGCCGCGCCGGGCTTGAGCAGGCCGGGATGATAGATGTCGAGCACGCCGATATCGATGCCCGCGCGGCGCAGCAAATGGCGCTGGTCCTTGTCGAGATGGCCGAGCGCGGCGTCGAGATCGACCCGCGCCATCACGCCGCCACCATCGGCGAGCTGCGCGAACACCGCGCGCACCACCGCAGGGACGGCCGGATCGGCGGCGCTTTCGGCCATTTTTACCAGCGGTAACAGATGCTTCTGCTTCTGCGCGTCGAACCAGGTGGCCAGCCGCGCGGTGACCTGCTTCTGCAGATCGGGGGCCAGTTCGAGCAGGGCGCGGTCGAGCCGGATTTCGGGCGTCAGCAGGGTCGGCCCCGCCAGCAGGGTCGCGACCGTCGCCTGTCCCCAGGCGATGCTCGGCATCTGTCCCGCTTCGTCCAGCAGGGCAAAATCCGCATCCGCCGCCGCAACCAATTCATCTGCCTTCACACGCAATACCTTTCCAAGGCGCCTTTCCGCCGCCGCCAACAGCATCTTCCTGTCCTGATGCCGCGTAGCGGGATCGACCGAGAAACGAAATCCGTCAAGTCGCCCGATCGATTCTCCATCGACGCACACGCTGCCGTCCGGTTCGACGGTCACCGGCAGGGTGCTGGCATTTTGGCCGAGATCGCGCAACAGGACGGTGGTGCGCCGGTCCACGAAACGCTGCGTCAAGGCGGCGTGGAGCGCATCGGACAGCTTTTCCTCCAGCGCGCGGGTGCGTTCGGCCATTTCGGCGGGATCGGCGAGCCAGTCGGCGCGATGGGCGATGTAGGACCAGGTGCGGGCGGCGGCGATCCGGCCCGCGAGCGTGTCGATATCGCCCTGCACCAAATCGAGCCGGGCGATCGCCTGCGCGAACCAGTCGCGGGGGATGTGGCCATTGCCTTCGGAGAGGAAGCGCCAGATCCGCGCGACGGCGCGGCCATGATGTTCCGTGCCGAGCTTCTGGAAATCGGGCAGGCTGCACGCGGCCCAGAGCCGTTCGACCTGCCGCTGGCCGCGCGCGCGATCGATGACAAGCGGATCGTCTGCCAGCCGCTTGAGGACGGACAGGTCGACAGCCTGCGGCGCGGCGCGCAGTTCGGGGCGGTCGGGCCGCTCTTCCAGATCGGCGATGAGATGGTCGAGCCGGTCGGTGCGTGGCGTGCCGTCACGCCAGAAAAGATGGTCCACCGGCGGGAAGCGATGCGCCTCGATCGCTTCGATCTCTTCGGGGGTGAAGGCGGCGTCGCTATCTTCGCCGCCCAGCGATCCGAACGTGCCATCCTTGTGGTGCCGCCCGGCGCGCCCGGCGATCTGCGCCATTTCGCTGACGGTCAGGCGGCGGGTGCGGCGGCCGTCGAACTTGCGTAGCGAGGCGAAGGCGACATGGGCGACGTCGAGGTTCAGCCCCATGCCGATCGCGTCGGTGGCGACGAGATAATCGACCTCGCCATTAAGGAACATCTGCACCTGGGCATTGCGGGTGCGGGGGGACAGCGCGCCCATCACCACGGCGGCGCCGCCCCGGAACCGCCGCAGCATTTCGGCGACGGCATAGACTTCCTCGGCCGAGAAGGCGACGATGGCGGAGCGTTTGGGCAGGCGCGAGAGCTTCTTCGCGCCCGCATAGGAGAGGGTGGAGAAACGCGGGCGGCCGATGATCTCGACATCCTTGACCAGCGCCTTGACGGTGCGGGCGATGCTGGCGGAACCCAGGATCATGGTTTCCTCGCGCCCGCGCGCGCGGAGCAGCCGGTCGGTGAAGATATGGCCGCGTTCGGGGTCTGCGCCCAGTTGCGCTTCGTCCAGGGCGACGAAGGCATAATCGCCGGTGATCGGCATGGATTCGGCGGTGCAGAGGAAATAGCGGGCGTGGGGCGGGACGATCTTTTCCTCGCCGGTGATCAGCGCGACCTGCGCCGGGCCTTTGATCGCGACCACCCGGTCATAGACTTCGCGGGCGAGCAGGCGGAGGGGGAAGCCCATCATGCCACTGCTGTGCCCGCACATCCGCTCGACCGCGAGATGGGTCTTGCCGGTATTGGTTGGTCCCAGGACGGCGGTGACGGGCGATCGGGCAAAGGCAACCATGGTGGCCCTCTGTCGAGCATGGGGGGCGATGGAGCAAGGAGATTCGCGGGTTCCCTACCTTGGTGCATTCCTATCGGGTCCGTGGCACGGGTCGTCGCAGGCGGGTGCGTCATTGGTGCGTCTTAAATTGACTTTAACCCTGCCGCTTCACAAGGGTCTGGCCCGACGCATGGCGCGGGGGCCGTTGCGTCGCCAAGCAATGCTATCATGCCCCTGGGGGTCGCGGTTTGTTTCAGGATAGCCAGTTCGGATCGCAGCAGGGCGGCGCCACCATGTCGCTATGGCTGGCCGACTCGCTGCCCCAGCCTGCGCCGGTGCCGCCGCGCGACTGGCGGATGCGGCTGCGCGAATGGGCGGACGAGGTGGAACTGGTCCCCGACCTTGCCCAGCGGATCGGCAGCCCGACCTGGTTCCGGGGCCTCGCCACCTGTTTCGGCCTGTGCGTGACGGCGCTGTATCTCTCGCCCGGTTTCAAGCCGATTCCGGGGCTGCCCGGCCGGACGATGGCCGAAGCGCAGTATGACGAAGTGCGTAGCCAGATGATCACGCCGCTGGCGCTGGGCGCGGACAGCGGACGGCGGATGGGCGCGACCGATGCGGTGCAGCCATTGCGCCAAACGCCCGAACGGCCGCAGATCGAACTTAATGCCCAGGTCGGCAGCAGCGACACGCTGGCGCGCGCTTTGTCGCGCGCGGGGATCAGCAGTGGGGACGTGGCGACGATCAATGCGCTGGTCGGGGCGGATATCAGTGACGGGGTGAAGCCGGGCACGCGGCTCGACATCATATTGGGCCGCCGCGCGAGCCGCGACCGGCCCCGGCCGCTTGATCGGCTGGCGTTCCGCGCGCGGCTCGACCTGGCGCTGGAACTGGAGCGGGCGGGCGGGGTGCTGTCGGTGCGGCGCATCCCGATCCGCGTCGATAATACGCCGCTGCGCATTCAGGGCGTGGTGGGCGATAGCATCTATCGCTCGGCCCGTGCCGCCGGTGCCCCGCCCAAGGCGGTGCAGGCTTTCCTGCGGGTGATTGCGGGGCAGGTCGATCTGGGCGGCATCGGCGCGGGGGACCGCTACGACATCGTGACCGAATATCGCCGCGCGGAGACGGGCGATATCGAAGTGGGCGACCTGCTCTATGCCGGGTTGCAACGCGCGCGCGGCAAATCGGTCGACATGCTCAAATGGACCAGCAATGGCCGCACCGAATGGTTCGAGGCGTCGGGCGTTGGCGAGCGGCGCGGCGTGCTGTCGGCCCCGGTCGCCGGGCGCATGTCATCCAGCTATGGCATGCGGCGGCACCCGATTTTGGGCTATAGCCGGATGCATGCGGGGATCGATTTCGCGGCGCGCTATGGATCGCCCATCTATGCGGTCACGGATGGCGTGACCGCCTATGCCGGTCGGCATGGCGGGCATGGTAATTATGTGCGCATCCAGCATGGCGGCGGTATCGCCACCGGCTATGCGCATATGAGCCGCATCGCCGCCGCGCCGGGCCAGCGTGTCCGCCGGGGGCAGGTGATCGGCTATGTCGGGTCGACCGGCCTATCGACCGGGCCGCATCTCCATTATGAACTTTATCGCGGTGGCGCGACGGTAAACCCGTTGTCGGTGAAGTTCACGACGACGGCGCAGTTGGCGGGCAATGATTTGCGGGCGTTCCGCGCGCAACTGGCGCGGTACAAAGGGCTGCCTGTGGGCCAGCGCCAGGCCTTTGCCGAAGTGCCATCGGCCGCGCCGGTCGCCAGCGGTAAATAAGCCGCTTCCCGCGCGGGTGTCGCTTGGGTAACGAGCGGGGATGATTGCTTCCGCTCCGGCTTCCGTCACCGCCATCCTGCTTGCAGGTGCGCGGCCCATTCCCGATCCGCTGGCGATTGCCGCAGGCGTGCCGGTCAAGCCGCTTGCGCCGGTCGCGGGCGAGCCGATGATCAACCGCCCGGCACGCGCGCTGCTCGATCATCCCGCGATCGGGCAGGTGATCGTCCTGACGCAGCGAGCCGATGCCTTTGCCGCTGATCCGGCAACTGCGTGGCTGGGCGCGCATCCGCGCGTGCGGTTCGAGCGGGGCGGGGCGGGGATTGCCTCTTCGTTGCTGGCGTTGATGGAGGCGGGCGATATGCCCTTTCCGTTGTTGCTGACCACGGCGGATCATGTGCTGCTCGATCGGGCGATGCTGGATCAGTTCATTGCCGAGGCGACGGGCGCGGATATTGCAGTCGCCATGGTCGAGCGGGCGACGCTGCTGGCGCGCTATCCGCAATCGCGGCGGACCTGGCTGAAGTTTCGCGACGGGGGTTGGTCGGGTGCCAATATCTTCTGGTTCGGCAGCGACAAGGCCCGGCCGGTGATCGCTTTGTGGCAGGAGGTGGAGCAGGACCGCAAGAAGGGGTGGAAAATCCTGTCCGCCTTCGGGCCGCTGGCGTTGCTGGGCGCGCTGTTGCGGATTTCGACGCTGCGCGGTGGCATGGCGCGGGTCGGGCGGCGCTTTGACCTGGTGGCGCGGCTGGTGGCGATGGCGCAGCCCGAAGCGTGCATCGATGCGGACAAACAGGCGGATGTGGATTTGATCGAGGCGATATTGGCGGGGCGGTAGGCGCTATTCCTGGTTCCGTTCGTTTCGAGCGCAGTCGAGAAACCGGCGCGAGGGTTTCTCGACTGCGCTCGAAACGAACGGCGGTGGGTGGCTTACTTGTCGGCCGCCACGGCCCGGCGGCTGGCCCAGCCCATCATCGCGAAACCGGCGAGGGCAGCGACGATGTTGGCGACCGCTGCGCCGATCGTGCCGTAGAGTGGCAGCAGTGCGGCCTGTAGGCCGAGCAGCAGCAGGGTCGCGACGAACGTGATGCGCAGCGACAGGCCAGCGCGATCGGTCGCCATCAGCAGCGGGCGGTAGCTGACGCCGATCAGTTCGATGCAGGCGGCGATGCCGAGCAGCAGCAACAGCGGATAGGCGGGCAGGAAGTCCGACCCGGCGATGAACCCCAGCAGCGGACGGCCGATGGTCGCGATGAGCGCGATGATGACCGCGCCCGCGATCAGCGCCAGCCGGTTGGTGCGGCGGAACAGGGCGCCGAGCGCGTCCTTGCCATGGATGCTGGTGCGTGACAGTTCGACGAAGATGCTGCGTGACAGCAAGCTGCTGATCTTGGTCAACGAATTGGCGAGCTGGTTGGCGAGGCGGTACAGGCCAGCGCCCACCGGGCCGACGAAGGCGCCGACGATCAGCACCGCGACCTGTTGGCCGATCGAGGTCAGGCTGGTCTGGAGATTGGTGGCGGTCAGAAAGCCGATGATGCCGGGGTTTTCGTGGCGGGCGTCAATCGCCCGTCCGGCGCGCCAATGGCCGATGCGGCCATGGCCGACACGCAAAGCCAGCCCCCAATAGCTGAGCGCGCAGAGCAGTTCGGCAAAGGCCCAGGCGATGAGGAAGCCGGTAATGTCGGGCATCCACAGCAGCGCCGCCCCGGCGCCGATCATCCGCCCCACCGGGATCATGGTTTCGGCGAGCGCGGCGCTGTCGAACCGGTCGAACAGGCGCAACAGGCCGGTCGGGCTGGAGCGGATCGTGATCATCATCACCATGCAGAAGAGCCAGACCTGCCAGGCCATATGCGGCCCGACTTCCAGCAGGTCAGCGAACAGGAGCAGGATGGCGGCGGCGATCAGTCCGCCCGCGACCGCCGATGCGAGGTCGATGAGGATGCAGAAGCGCAGCACCCGGTTGAGGGCTTCGCCATGGCCCGCGGTCAGATGCGGCTGGCCATAGCGGACGACGATCTGCCAGCTATCGAACGACACCAGCGTCTTGATGACCTGCGCGGCGCTCAGCACCAGGGCGAAGCGGCCGAAATCGGCCACGCCGAGCGTGCGGGTGACGATGGCGAGATAGGCGATGCTGAGGATCGCGCCGACGCCCTTGCCGCCCAGCAGCCAGCCGGTATTGGCCAGGATGCGCGAAAAGCCGTCGCCTGCCTGCCCCGATCCGCGTTTGACCTTCACGTCTGCCCTGGCCTTTCACCCGGATGCCGGTCATCCGGCGTGCGCCTGTCTAGGGGGTTCGGGCCGTCGTGCAAACCCCGCCTTTTTTTCGGCCAAATTGCCGTTTAAGGCCGCGCGCTATGACGATCAGCAAAGCCATCATCCTTTCCGCCGGGCAAGGCTCACGCCTGTTGCCGCTGACCCGCGACGTGCCCAAATGCATGATCGAATTTAACGGGCGTACTCTCATCAGCTGGCAGGTCGCCGCTTTGGTCGCCAATGGCGTGACCGACATCGTGGTGGTGACGGGTTTCCGCACCGAGCGGGTAGAGGATCATGCGTTGCAGCTCTATCGCGAGACGGGCGCGCGTATCCGCACGGTGTTCAATCCTTTCTTCCAGGTTGCCGATAACCTCGGCACCTGCTGGATCGTGCGGGAAGAGATGGACCGCGACTTCATCATCCTGAATGGCGATACCATCGTGTCGGACGAGATCGTCGCCAAGTTGATCGCGGGGGCGACCGATGCGATCACTGTCACCGTCGATGTGAAGCCCGATGGCGACTATGACGACGATGACATGAAGGTGAACCGCGACGAGAGCGGCCGCCTGCACCATATCGGCAAGCGGTTGTTGCCGCCCGACACCAATGCCGAATCGATCGGCATGTTGGCCTTCACCGGCGAAGGCCCGGCGATCTTCCGCAACCAGATCAACCAGATGATGCGGACGCCCGAAGGGGTGGAACGCTGGTATCTGCGCGCGATCGACATCATCGCCAAGGGCAACCGGGTGGGCACCGTGTCGATCGACGGTCTGCCGTGGCAGGAGGTGGATTTCCCGCAGGATGTGGAAGCGGCGGCGGCGCTGACGGCGCGGTGGGTCGATGAGGGGCGCTATCGGCGATAGGGGAGTGGGCGGGTGAACGTCGTGCTTTTCAGGCAGATTGTGGGACAGAGCTATTTTCTGTCTCGATAGAGTGACACCTCGCCATCTGATCATAAACCACGATGACTCTGGATCGGTTATATAACATCCGTTCGTGCTGAGTAGAGACTGAGCTTGTCGAAGGCTCGTATCGAAGCATTATATGCAGCGCCTGATCCTTCGATATGCCATTTCGACTTCGCTCAATGGCTACTCAGGACGAACGGGGTCTTATAATGCCATAGTTCAGCCCTGCTTCCGACCCTTGCAAGGCAATGACATGAAAAAGGCCTCCGTTTTGCGGAGGCCTTTTTTATTTGCGCAAGGTGGCAGCGATCACATGTGGATCGGTTTGCCGGTGACCGCCATGGCGGCTTCCTTGATCGCTTCGCTGTGCGTGGGATGGGCGTGGCAGGTGTAGGCGATGTCTTCGCTTGATGCGCCGAACTCCATCGCCTGTGCCGCCTGCGCGATCATCGTGCCGGCGGGCGTGGCAATGATCCAGACGCCCAGCACCTTGTCGGTTTCGGCGTCGGCGATGATCTTCACGAAGCCTTCGGGTTCGTGATTGGTCTTGGCGCGGCTGTTGGCCATCATCGGGAATTTGCCGACCTTGATCGCGCCCTTTTCCTTGGCGGCTTCCTCGGTCAGGCCGACGCCCGCGATTTCCGGCTTGGTGTAGACGACCGAGGGGATCAGGTCGTGGTTGACGATGCCGGTCAGGCCCGCGATATTTTCCGCGACCGCAATGCCTTCATCCTCAGCCTTATGCGCCAGCATCGGACCGGGGATGACGTCGCCGATCGCCCAGACGCCGGGCACCTTCGTACCGAACTCATGATCGGTTTCGATCTGACCGCGTGCGTTCACTTCCAGGCCGATCTTGTCGAGGCCAAGGCCGTTGGTGTTGGGGCGACGGCCGATCGATACCAGCACGACATCGGCTTCGATCGTTTCGGCGTCCCCACCAGCGGCGGGTTCGACGGTCAGGGTCACGCCCTTGTCATGCGCCTTCGCGCCGGTGACCTTGGTGCCGAGCTTATAGTCGAAGCCCTGCTTCTTGAAGATCTTGTTGGCTTCCTTGCGGACTTCACCGTCCATGCCGGGCAGGATCTGGTCGAGATATTCGACGACGGTGACCTTGGCGCCCAGGCGACGCCATACGCTGCCCATTTCCAGGCCGATGACACCGCCGCCGACGACCACGAGATGGCCCGGCACCTTGTCCAGCACCAGCGCGCCGGTCGAATCGACGATCTTGCCGCCGTCATTGTCGACTTCGACACCGGGAAGTGGCGTGACCGACGAGCCGGTGGCGATGACGATATTCTTCGCCGTCACCTTTTCGCCGTTAATCTCGACGGTGTTGGCTCCGGTGAAGCTGGCCAGGCCTTTGAGCCAGGTCACCTTGTTCTTCTTGAACAGAAATTCGATGCCGCCGGTCAGGCCCTTGACCGCATCGGCGCGCTGGCCCTGCATGGTCGTGAGGTCGAGGCTCATCTTGTCGATCTTGACGCCGAGCTTGGCGAGCGTGCCATTGGCCGCTTCGTCATAGAGTTCGGAGGCGTGCAGCATCGCCTTGGACGGGATGCAGCCGACATTGAGGCAGGTGCCGCCCAGCGTGTCGCGGCTTTCGGCGCAGGCGGTCTTGAGGCCCAGCTGCGCGGCGCGGATCGCGGCGACATAACCGCCGGGGCCGGACCCGATCACCAGAACGTCATAGTCGAAATCGGACATGTTATTCTCCGTTCGCCCTGAGCCTGTCGAAGGGCATTACTGCTTCTTTTGTCCTTTGCACAGAAAGGACGGGGCTTCGACAGGCTCAGCCCGAACGGATATGGTGTCTGATTGTGACTTTTACAGGTCGATCAGCAGGCGGGTCGGGTCTTCGATCGCGTTCTTGACCGCGACGAGGAAGGTCACCGCTTCGCGACCGTCGACCATGCGATGATCGTAGCTGAGCGCCAGATACATCATCGGACGGATCACGATCTGACCGTCGCGAACGACGGGGCGGTCCTCGATCCGGTGCAGGCCCAGCACGCCCGACTGGGGCGGGTTGATGATCGGGCTGGACAGCAGCGAGCCGAACACGCCGCCATTGGAGATGGTGAAGGTGCCGCCCTTCATATCTTCCATGGTCAGCTTGCCTTCCTTGGCCTTCTTGCCAAAGCCGCCGATGGTCTTTTCGATCTCGGCAACGCTGAGCGATTCCGCGTTGCGGATGACGGGAACGACGAGGCCGGTGGGGGCCGACACCGCGACGGAGATGTCGCAGAAATTATTGTAGACGATCTCGTCGCCTTCAATCTGCGCATTGACGCCCGGAATGTCGCGGAGCGCCATGCAGACCGCTTTCGTGAAGAAGCCCATGAAGCCCAGACGGACGCCATGCTTCTTTTCGAACAGGTCTTTATACTTCGCGCGCGCCTCGATGATGTTGGTCATGTCCACGTCATTATACGTGGTCAGCATCGCTGCGGTATTCTGCGCTTCCTTCAAACGCTTGGCGACGGTCTGACGCAGTCGGGTCATCTTCACCCGCTCCTGCGCGCGGGTGGGGCCAGCGGCAGGGGCATCGGCAGCCGGTGCCGAGGCAGGTGTGGAAGCGGCGGCCTTGGCGGTGCCGGCGGCGACGGCGGCGGTGACATCGTCCTTGGTCAGGCGGCCGTCCTTGCCAGTGCCCTTGATCTTGGAGGGGTCAAGACCATGCTCCAGCACCAGGCGGCGCACGGCAGGGGAGAGCGTCAGATTGCCGCCTTCATCCTCGTCCGACGCGGCTGGCGCAGGGGCCGATGCGGCAGGCGCAGGCGCAGCGGCTTCCGCCTTGGCAGCGGGAGCAGGCGACGCAGCAGGAGCGGCGGCTGCGGCCGCGCCCTCGTTGACCATCGCCAGCAGCGCGCCGACATTCACGGTATCGCCTTCCTTGGCGATGATGTCGCCCAGCGTACCGGCGACCGGCGAGGGCACGTCGACCGCGACCTTGTCGGTTTCCAGGCTGACGATGGGTTCGTCGAGCGCGACGGCTTCACCGGGCTTTTTGAGCCACTGGCCCACGGTTGCTTCGGTAACGGATTCGCCCAGGGTAGGGACTTTGACTTCGGTAGCCATGAGCTTGTTCAGCCTTTCTTCTGGCGTCGGATTTCTTCACGGACGCTGTGACCCAGCGCATCGGCGACGAGGGCGCCCTGTTCGGCGACATGGCGTTTGGCGAGGCCCGTTGCGGGCGACGCCGATGCCTTGCGACCGGCATAGCGGGCGCGCATCGGCGATTTGCCGACGTCCGCCAGTGCTTCCTCGATATAAGGCTCCACATGGAACCACGCGCCATTATTGCGTGGCTCTTCCTGGCACCAGATCACTTCCTCCAGGTTCGGCATACGTTCCATGCGGATGGCGAGCGCTTCGGTGGGGAAGGGATAGAGTTGTTCGATACGGACGATCTGGGTGTTCTTGTCCCCGGCCGCATCGCGCGCTTCCATCAGGTCATAGGCGACCTTGCCCGAACAGAGCACCAGCCGCTTCGTTTCCGCATCAGGTGCCGGATTCATGTCCGACAGGATGCGCATGAAGTGGGTGTCGCCCTGGAAGTCCTCGGCCTTGCTCACCGCCAGCTTGTGCCGCAGCAGCGACTTGGGCGTCATGATGATCAACGGCTTGCGGAAGGGACGCAGCATCTGGCGGCGCAGGACGTGGAAATAGTTCGCCGGGGTCGTGATGTTGGCGACCTGGATATTCCCTTCGGCGCAAAGCTGCAGGAAGCGTTCGAGACGGGCCGAACTATGTTCCGGACCCTGTCCTTCATAGCCGTGCGGCAACAGGCAGACGAGGCCGTTGGCGCGCAGCCACTTGCTTTCCGAGGAGGCGATATACTGGTCGAAGATGATCTGCGCACCATTGGCGAAATCGCCGAACTGCGCTTCCCACAGGACCAGGCTCTTGGGGTCGGCCAGGGCATAGCCATATTCGAAACCCAGCACGCCATATTCGGACAAGGGGCTATCGAGCACTTCGAACCGGCCATGACGGACGGTGGAGAGCGGGATATATTTCTTTTCCGTATTCTGATCGACCCAGACCGAATGCCGCTGACTGAACGTGCCGCGCCCCGAATCCTGGCCCGACAGGCGCACGCCATAGCCTTCCGACAGGAGCGAGCCGAAGGCGAGTGCCTCGCCGGTCGCCCAGTCGAAATTCGCGCCGGTCTTGAACATTTCCGCCTTGGCATCCAGCACGCGCTGGAGCGTCTTGTGGACGGCATGGCCTTCGGGAACGGTGGTCAGCGTCTTGCCCAGGCTTTCCATCAGCTTGGGCGCGATGGCGGATTCGACGCTGCGGCGTGTGGTTTCCGCGTCGGCGGGCTTGTGCAGGCCCGACCAGCGACCGGCGAACCAGTCGGCCTTGTTGGCCTTGTAGCTCTTGGAGGCTTCGAACTCGTCTTCCAGATGGGTCACGAACTCGTTGGTCGCGCTGGCCACAAAATCGTCGCCGATCACGCCCTGTTCCTTGAGGCGCGTGGCATAGACATCGCTGACCGGCGGATGCTGGCGGATCTTCGCGTACATCAGCGGCTGGGTGAACGAAGGCTCGTCGCCTTCATTATGGCCAAAGCGCCGATAGCACCACATGTCGATCACGATGTCGCGGTGGAAGGTCTGGCGATATTCGACCGCCAGTTTGCAGGCGAAGGTCACCGCTTCTGGGTCGTCGCCGTTGACGTGCAGGATCGGTGCCTGAACGCCCTTCGCCACGTCGGACGGGTAGGGCGAGCCGCGCGAGAATTGCGGGCTGGTGGTGAAGCCGACTTGGTTGTTGACGATGAAGTGGATGCAGCCGCCGGTATTGTAACCCGACACGCCGGAGAAGCCGAGGCATTCCCACACAATGCCCTGACCCGCGAACGCCGCGTCGCCATGGATCAGCACCGGCAGAACCTGCTCATGCTTGTCCAGATCGTCGCGGAACGTCTGCTGCGCGCGCACCTTGCCCAATACGACCGGATCGACGGTTTCGAGATGCGAGGGGTTGGGGACCAGCGACATATGGACCTTGATCCCGTCGAACTCGCGGTCGGTGGAGGTGCCCAGATGATATTTCACGTCGCCCGAACCACCGACATCTTCGGGGTTCGCGGTGCCGCCGGAAAATTCGTGGAAGATGACGCGGAAGCCCTTGGCCATCACATTGGCAAGGACGTTGAGGCGGCCGCGATGGGCCATGCCATAGACGATTTCGCGCACGCCCGACTGACCGCCATATTTGATGACGGCTTCGAGCGCGGGGATCATGGATTCGCCGCCGTCGAGGCCAAAGCGCTTGGTGCCGACATATTTGCGGCCCAGGAACTTCTCATATTGCTCGCCCTGGATGACCTTGGCCAGGATCGCCTTCTTGCCTTCCGGCGTGAAGATGATTTCCTTGTCCTTGCCTTCCATCCGGTCCTGCAGGAAGCGGCGCTCCTCCACATCGGCGATGTGCATATATTCAAGGCCGACATTGCCGCAATAATTGGCGCGCAGGATGGCGACGATCTCGCTGACGCTGGCAAATTGCAGGCCGAGCGTGCCGCCGAGATAGATTTTCCTGTTGAGGTCGGTCAGGCCGTGAAATTCCGGCGTCAGGTCGGCCGGCAGATCGCGATGGGTCAGGCCCAGCGGATCGAGATTGGCGGCCAAATGACCGCGCACGCGATAGGTGCGGATCAGCATCATCGCGCGGATGGAATCTTCGGCGGCCTGTGCTACGTCAGCGTCAGACACCGCTTTGCCCGCAGCTTTGGCAGCGGCCTTGACCGCGACCTGCATCTGCGTGGGGTCAAGCGCCCCGGTGAGGTCGTCAGTGTCCGACAACGGCCAATTCGGGCGTGCCCAGCTAGGGCCTTGCTCGATCTCGAAATCCTGGTTTTCGTAACCCATAATATCTTGTCCGATCCGTGCCGCGTGCAGTCGCGGTGCGGGAAGTGAGCGGCCAGGGTGCAGCCCGGCCGCCTCTATATATAGTCGCTTTTTAGCCGTTCAGCACTTCGAGCAGAGTCGTGCCGAGTTCCGAGGGGCTGGCGGCGACCTTGATCCCGGCGGCTTCCATCGCCGCGATCTTGCTTTCCGCGTCGCCCTTGCCACCCGACACGATCGCGCCGGCATGGCCCATGCGACGGCCCGGAGGGGCGGTGCGGCCCGCGATGAAGCCGGCCATCGGCTTCTTGCGGCCACGCTTGGCCTCATCCATCAGGAACTGGGCGGCCTGTTCTTCCGCATCGCCGCCGATTTCACCGATCATGATGATCGATTCGGTCGCGTCGTCGGCCAGGAACAGTTCCAGCACGTCGATGAAGTTGGTGCCGTTGACCGGATCGCCACCGATGCCGACAGCCGTGGTCTGGCCCAGGCCCGCGTTCGAGGTCTGGAACACCGCTTCATAGGTCAGCGTGCCGGAGCGCGAGACGACGCCGACGCTGCCCTTCTTGAAGATGCTGCCGGGCATGATGCCGATCTTGCACTCGTCGGGGGTCAGGACGCCGGGGCAGTTGGGGCCGATGAGGCGCGACTTGCTGCCTGACAGCGCACGCTTGACGCGCACCATGTCGAGGACAGGGATGCCTTCGGTGATGCAGATGATCAGCGGGATTTCCGCGTCGATCGCTTCCAGGATCGAGTCGGCGGCAAATGGTGGCGGCACATAGACCACCGACGCATCGGCGCCGGTCTTGGTCTTGGCTTCCAGCACGGTGTCATACATGGGCAGGCCGATATGGGTCTGGCCCCCTTTGCCCGGCGTGACGCCGGCCACCATCTGCGTGCCATAGGCCAGCGCCTGTTCGGTATGGAAAGTGCCGGTGGCACCGGTCATCCCTTGCGTGATGACCTTGGTATTCTTGTTGACGAGAATGCTCATAGACGGCCTCTGTCCTTAAAATTCGCGCCCAGGCGGTGGCTGAGGGCTGGATGAGTTGTGGGACTGGACCCCGGCCTTCGCCGGGGAACAGTTAGAAGTTAGGCCAGGCTGGGATCGATCGCCTTGCAGGCGTCCAGCAGTTCCTTGACCGCATCGACCGAAACCTGGAGGTTGCCCTTGGCTTCTTCGTTCAGCTCGATCTCGATGACCTGCTCGACGCCGTCCTTGCCGATGATCACGGGCACGCCGACATAGAGATTGTCGACGCCATATTGGCCGGTCAGGTTGGCGGCGCAGGGCAGCAGGCGCTTCTTGTCGCCCAGATAGGCTTCAGCCATGGCGATCGCGCTGGTGGCGGGCGCATAGAAGGCCGAGCCGGTCTTGAGCAGGGCGACGATCTCGCCGCCGCCCGAACGGGTGCGCTGCACGATGGCGTCGATGCGCTCCTGCGTCGAACGGCCCTGCTTGATGAGGTCGGGGACGGGGATGCCAGCGACAGTCGAATATTCGATGACGGGGACCATCGTGTCGCCATGGCCACCCAGCACGAAGCTGGTGACGTCCTTGGCCGACACCTGGAATTCCTCGGCGAGGAAGTGATTGAAGCGCGAGCTGTCGAGGACGCCAGCCATGCCGACGACCTTATTGTGGGGGAGGCCGGAAAATTCGCGCAGCGCCCATACCATCGCGTCGAGCGGGTTGGTGATGCAGATGACGAAAGCGTCGGGGGCGTTCGCGGCGATGCCTTCGCCCACGGCCTTCATGACCTTGAGGTTGATGCCGAGCAGATCGTCGCGGCTCATGCCGGGCTTGCGGGCGACGCCGGCGGTGACGATGATGACGTCCGCGCCTGCAATGTCGGCATAGTCGTTGGAGCCGGTGATCTTGGCATCGAAGCCTTCGACCGCGCCGCACTGCGACAGGTCGAGCGCCTTGCCCTGGGGTATGCCTTCGACGACGTCGAACAGGACGATGTCGCCAAGGCCCTTGAGAGCGGCGAGATGCGCCAGCGTGCCACCAATATTGCCAGCGCCGATGAGCGCGATCTTCTTACGGGCCATATATCTGTCATCCTCCAAGTCTTGACTACTGGAATTGATGCCTCGCCTACGCCCTTCGACCGGGGGTTTCAACCTGTCAAAGGTAGGAAGTCGGATTTATCTTTGCAATTCATTCGCAGTTGCATTAAAGGCGATTCACACGCTGTCGCTCCCGGCTCCTACCCTGGCCGGTGAGCCTTCCCTGCAGCGCTACCCTGCCGGATGCCTTCCCGACGGAAGGCATCCGGTCTATTTTTCGCAGGATTGTGAGCAAGAAGATTGCGCCGTGATGACGGCGATGCGCGCTATAACGTGCTGCACAACAGGCAGTTACCCATAGGTCTTTATGTCATCCCCGCGAAGGCGGGGATCCATCTCCGAACCGAAAACCAAGACGATAAGGTGGGAGATGGGTTCCCGCCTTCGCGGGAATGACGGTGATTGGTAAGCGATGCGCATTTCGCAACGACCCCCTGCCAGGGGAGGATGTTATTTGGGGCCGTGGCCGAGCGCCAGATAGTCGTCGGACTGCATTTCCATGAGGCGCGAGACGGTGCGTTCAAATTCGAACGCGCCATCGCCCTGTGGATAGAGTTGCGCCGGTTCCGCATCAGCCGAGGCCAGCAATTTGACCTTATATTCGTAGAGCGAGTCGATCAGCGTGACGAAGCGGGCGGCTTCGTTACGGTTTTCCGGGCCAAGCACCGGGATGCCAACGATGATGACGCTATGATATTTACGCGCGATCGCCAGATAGTCGGGCGCGCCGCGGGCTTCAGCACACAGGCGCTTGAACGAGAAGACAGCGACGCCCTTGAGGCTTTTGGGCACATGCAGGGTGCGGCCGCCTTGGACCGGGATATCTTCGGAGGGGACATGGGCACGGTCGGACGGCGGATAGTCGGTCAGGCGGAAAAAGGCAGTGCTGAGCGCCGCGGTGGCTTCGTCGCCATTGGGGTAGTGCCATAGCGTCGCATCGCCCAGCCGGTCGCGGCGATAGTCGGTCGGGCCGTTCAATGTCTGCACATCGAGCCGATCCTTGATCAGGTCGATGAAGGGTAGGAACAACTGGCGGTTGAGGCCGTCCTTGTAGAGATCGTCGGGGACGCGGTTCGACGTGGTGACGATCGTCACGCGCTTTTCGAGCAATCCCGTGAACAGCCGGGACATGATCGCGGCGTCCGCCATATTATTGACCACCATCTCGTCAAAGCATAGCAGCCGCGCATTTTCGGCCAGCGCCTCGACCACCGGGGGGATGGGGTCGCCGGTTTCGGACTTGCGCGCCTCGGCCAGGCGGGCGTGAACGTCCAGCATGAATTCGTGGAAATGGGCGCGGGCCTTGCGCGGGATTTTCACCGTGTCGAAGAACAGGTCCATCAACATGGATTTGCCGCGCCCGACGCCGCCCCACATATAGAGGCCGCGCGGCGGTTCGGGCGCCTTGCGGAGCAGCCGCCACAGCGTCGATCCGCGTTCGGGCGCGGCTTCCAATTGCTGTTGCAGGGTGTCGAGCCGGACGGCAGCGGCGCGCTGGTCGGGATCGGCGCGCAATTCTCCGGCAGCGATCAACGCTTCGTAGCGAGCAAGAACACCGGTCATTTCGCGGGCGGGGCCTTACGGATGGTAGCGGTAGAGGCGGCGACGGGTTCGCCATCCTGCGTCATCAACATGCGCAGGAACAATAGGCGGCCGGTTTCGCGCAGCAGGTCGACTTGCGCCAGCAGCAGCGGGCCGACGCGCCCTGCGCCCAGATATTGCATCGACAGGTCGATGGTCACGCCATGGATCTGATCCTTATGCCCCATCGCCCAGAGCGCGCCGAAATAGGCATGGTCGGCAAAGGCGGCGAGGAAGCCGCCATGGAGCGTGTCGAGCCGGTTGCGATGGCTGGAGCGGGTTTCCAGCGCAACTTCCGCCCGGCCGGGCGAAAGTTCGCGCATATAGCCACGGCCGATCGCTTGCAAAAACGTATCGGGGTGCGGGTCGGACCATGCGATCCAGCCCGCCCATTGCCCGTCCGTCAGTGGCTGACCCCCGGCGACACCATCACTGTTCAAGATCAAAGCTGCCGTTCGACCATCATCTTCTTGGTCTCGGCGATCGCCTTGGCCGGCGACAGACCCTTGGGGCAGACATTGGCGCAGTTCATGATGGTGTGGCAGCGATAGAGGCGGAAGGGGTCTTCCAGCTCGTCGAGGCGGTCCCCGGTATATTCGTCGCGGCTGTCGGCCAGCCAGCGATAGGCCTGCAGCAGGATGGCTGGACCCAAGAACTTGTCCGAATTCCACCAATAAGAGGGGCAGCTGGTCGAGCAGCAGGCGCACAGGATGCACTCATAGAGGCCGTCGAGCTTCTCGCGATCGGCGGGCGACTGGAGCCGCTCCTTGCCCGATGGCGGGGGCGACACGGTCTTGAGCCAGGGCTGGATCGAGTTGTACTGCGCGTAGAAATGCGTGAAATCGGGCACCAGATCCTTGATCACGTCCATATGCGGCAGTGGCGTGATCTTCACATCCTTGCCCGAACATTCGTCGATCGCGGTGGTGCAAGCGAGGCCGTTCTTGCCGTTCATGTTCATCGAACAGGAACCGCAAATGCCTTCGCGGCAGGAGCGGCGGAAGGTCAGCGTGGTGTCATACTCATTCTTGATCTTGATCAGCGCGTCCAGAACCATCGGTCCGCACTGGTCGAGGTCAACCTCGAACGTGTCGTAACGCGGGTTTTGCCCGGAGTCGGGATCATAGCGATAGACTTTGAAGCTGCGCACATTGGTTGCGCCTGCGGGGGCGGGGTGGGTCACACCCTTACCGCTGATCTTGCTGTTCTTGGGCAACGCAAATTCGGCCATCGCTCGTCGAGCCTCTTTCAGAGTGTCGTTCGGTTGCGGCCCGCATACCAAAATATGGGCAAAGGTCCAGCACCTACAAAAGGGAATGCGACGCGCGCCCTTGCAAAAGCCCCTATATCGCCGCTAGGCCTCCAGCCCGTCTGGAGTGGCTTTCGCGCATGGACATCGCCTTTCTCGCCATTGCCGAAGCGCAGCAGCTTTATCATTGGCTGCCCGCCGCGCTGGAACTGGCGCGGCGTCCGGGGGTGCGGGTGCATGTGCTGTCGCCATCGGATGCGATACTGGATCTGGTGGCGGGGTATGACAGCGACGGACTGTTGCGGCCGGTACGGCTGCGGCGCTTTTCGGGCCAAGCCGACTCGCTATTCCGCCAGCCGTCGCGGATACTCACCTTGCTCGGCAATTACCGCACGATCGCGGCCTTTCCGCTGCTGGTGACGACGGAAATCTCGACCGCCTGGTTGCGGCGGGTGCCGGGTTTTGCGTCCCGGCTGGTCTTGATCAAACATGGCGCGGGCGATCGGGAGGGGGGCTATAAGAAGCGCCATGCCGATTTCGACCTGACGCTGGTGGCGGGCGAAAAAGATCGTCGCCGAATGATCGAACGGGGGTTGTGCGCGGCGGATAAGGTCTTGGTCGGTGGCTATGCCAAGTTCGAGCTGAAGGCAGCGCGGCAGCGATTCTTCGCCGACGACAAGCCGGTGCTGCTCTATAATCCGCATTTCGACCCTGATCTGTCCTCCTGGGTGCGGCATGGCCCGGCGATGCTGGCGGCGCTGGAGTCGCTCAAGGGCTGGAATGTCATCATCGCGCCGCACACCAAGCTGGCGCAGGCGGTGGCGCCGATCGTCAGCGCCGCGCCGCATATCCGCGTCGACATGGGCAGCCGCCATGCGATCGACATGAGCTATACGATGAGCGCCGACTTCTATCTGGGCGATGTATCGAGCCAGGTGTATGAGTTTCTGATCCAGCCGCGGCCGTGCATCTTCCTCAATCTCGACCGGCGCGACGCCAGTAGTGACGCCTTTGCGCATTGGCGGCTGGGGCAGGTGATCGAGACGCCGGACGCGCTGGCCGACGCTTTGGCGCGGGCGCAGGACTTGCAACCCGGCTTCGTTGCTGCGCAGGAAGCGGCGATGGAGCAATCCATCGACCTGTCGCCGACTCCCGCGTCGCAGCGGCAGGCCGACATCATAATGACCTTCGCGAAAGCGCCTGCATGACTGAGACGATGACCACTGCCCTTGGCCCCATTCGCATGCTGGGGCGCAATGCCACGCCGATCTGGGGCATGACCAATGCCGAACGGAACCGCCGGATGGCGGAGAGCGCGGCGAAGAATGGCAGCGTGCTGGCGCAAGGGCATGAACTGGTCTTCAACCTCACCTATGCATTCGATCCGTTGCTCTTGCGGCTCGTGCTGGAAACGCCGGGGACGGTCTTTGCCTGGGGTGGCGTGCCGGTCGTGGGGCAGGTGCCGCAAGCGTCCGATCCCATGGCGGCGGCGTCCGTCATTGACCTGTCGGACGGGCGCAAACTCTATAATCGGCAGTTGCGCAAGCTGGAGCAGCCGATGGTGCGCGAGCTGACCCCCGCGACCCGGCGCGCGATCGAGCGGCACAGCTATTTCGGCGCCTATAAGGGCGTGACGGACGTGCTGACCAAATATCTGTGGCCCGAATTGGCGCTGATACTGACGCGGATCGCGGCGCAGCTCAAGATGACGCCCAATATGGTGTCGGTGATCGGGGTGACGCTGTGCCTGATCGCGACCTTCCTGTTTTCAGAAGGGATGTACTGGACCGGCTTCCTGTGCGGTTTCATCTTCATGGTGCTGGATACGGTGGACGGGAAGCTGGCGCGCTGCACCATCACCTCGTCCAAATGGGGCAATGTGATCGACCATGGCGTCGATCTGGTTCACCCGCCCTTCTGGTGGTATTTTTGGGGAACGGGGTTGGCCGCCTGGGGCCTGTCGCTGACGGGGCAGGCGTTCATCCTGGTGATGGCGGCGGTGGTCGTCGGCTATGTGCTGCAGCGGTTGATCGAGGGGGCGTTCCTCAAGGATTTCGGCATGGACATTCATGTCTGGCGGCCGTTCGACAGCCAGTTCCGGCTCGTGACGGCGCGGCGCAACCCGAATATGGTGATCCTGTTCGTGGCGCTGCTGTTGGGGCGACCCGATATCGGGCTGGTGGCGCTGGCCTGGTGGACGGTGATTTCGCTGGTCGTCCACGCGGTGCGGCTGGCGCAGGCCTATGGCGTGAAGCGGTCGGGACGGCCGATCGTCAGCTGGATGGATGAGGCGGCAGCATGAACGAGACGATACTGAAGTTCGGCTGGCCCGGCAGCCTGATCGCAGAGTTTGAGCATTGGGTGATATTGCTACGCCCGGCGCAGCCGACGCTGGGGTCGCTGATCCTGGCGGCCAAGAGCGAGGCGACCGCGTTCGGGGATTTACCCGCACAAGCCCATGCCGAACTCAAGATCGTGACCGGCGCGATCGAAGCGGCGCTCGGTGCGGCGGTCGGCTATCAGAAGATCAACTATCTGATGCTGATGATGGTCGACCCTTATGTCCATTTCCACGTCCTGCCGCGTTATGAGGGCGAGCGCAGCGGCGGCGGGATGACGGTGCGCGATGCGGGCTGGCCGGGGCAGCCGGATTTGGGCGCGGCGGTCGCGTCCGATGCGGCGTTCCGCGATTGGGTCGCATCCTATTTCGAGGCCGTGAAGCCCTAAGGAGTCAGCCGCCGAAGTCGGGTTTCCTTTTGGCGCGGAAAGCCGCCACCCCTTCGGCGAAGTCGGGCAGGGTGAAGGCGTCGCGGAACAGCGCCAGCGTCCTGTCGTCATCGTCGGCCTGGCCATCGAGGATGCGGCGGATGATCGCCTTGGAGGATCGCACGCTATGCTGGGCATTGGCGGCGATGGTGCGGGCGAGTGTGTCCGCTTCCGCCAGCGGATCGGCGGCGATCTGGTCTATGAGGCCGATGGCGAGCGCGGTATCGGCATCGTGCAGCGCGCCGGTGAAGAGGATGCGCTTGGCGCGGGCCGGGCCGACGAGATCGACCAGCAATTTGGTGTCGAACAGCGAATAGACAATGCCGAGCTTGGCGGGTGTGATGCCCAGCCGCGCAGCGGGGGCGGCGATGCGCAGGTCGCAAGCGATGGCAAGGCCGCAGCCACCCCCGACGCAATCGCCGTCGATCGCGGCGATCACCGGCTTGTCGGCATGGGCGAGTGCATATTGGGTAATACGGATCGCTGTCTGGTTTGCGACGCGCCAGTCGGGGTCGCCGGAGCAAGTCGCAAATTCATCGATATCCGCCCCGGCGCAGAACAGGCCGGGCGTCGCGGAGGCGAGGATCAGGACGCGGACGGCATCGTCCGCCATGGCTTCGCGGACGAGGACCGGCAGTCTTTCCCACATCGCCTGGGTCATGGCGTTGCGCCGGGCCGGGCGGTCGATCAGCAGCCGGGCGACCGGGCCTTCGCGCTCCAGCCGCAGCGTCATTGCGGCCAGCCTTGCAGCAGGGGCAGCAATTCGTCGAAATGATGGATGATGGCGTCGGCCTGCAACTCTTCGACCGGGCCGTCGAGGAAGCCGAAGCTGACCGCGACGCTTGGGATACCCGCATTGCGCGCGCCCGCTATGTCGTTGATCGTGTCGCCGATAAAGATCGTACGGCCGCCGCCTGCCCGCTCGATCATGGCGTGGATCGGCGCGGGATCGGGCTTGCCGACGCCGACCGTATCGCCGCCGATGATGCTGGCAAAGCGGTGCGACAGGCCAAGCTGATCCATCAGCGGCAGCGCGAAACGCTCCGCCTTGTTGGTGCAGATGGCAAGCGTGACCCCCGCTGCCGTCAGCGCATCCATCGCGTCGAGCAGGCCGGGATAGGGTACCGAGTGGGCGCTGAGATTCGCCTGATAATAGTCGAGCAGCACCGGGAGCAATTGCGCCAGCAAGGCATCGTCCTGCGCGTCCGATGCCGACAGCGCGCGGTCGAGCATGACCCTGGCCCCCTGGCCGACGAAAGGGCGAATGTCCGCGACGGGGAAGGGGGCAAGGCCGACCGTGCCGATGGCGTGGTTGACCGCCGCGGCGAGATCGCCGCTGGTGTCGATCAACGTGCCGTCGAGGTCGAAGCCGACGATAGCGAAAGGAATATGGGCCATGGCCGCGCCATGCCGTGTGGGCGGTGGCAAAGGCAAGCCAAACATGGCAGAGCCGCATGATCCAACGCACTTATCAGGGACAAAGCCATCGTGACTGCCGCCCGTCCTCTCGCCGTCATCATCCTTGCCGCAGGCCAAGGCACGCGCATGAAATCCGCGCTGCACAAGGTTTTGCACCCGGTCGCCGGGCGGCCGATGCTGTTGCATCTGCTGGCCAGCGTCGCCGCGCTGGAGCCGGAGCGGCAGGTGGTGGTGGTCGGCGCGGGGCGCGAGCAGGTGGAAGCGGCGGTGGCGGGCACTGGCGCGGTGATCGCGGTGCAGGACAAGCAGTTGGGCACTGGCCATGCGGTGAGCCAAGCGCATGACGCGCTGGCCGGGTTCGCGGGCGATGTGCTGATCCTGTATGGCGACGTGCCGTTGGTCAGTGCAGCGACAATGCGGGCGATGCTCGACCGGCTCAATCGGGGGGATGATCCGCGCGCGGTGGTGCTGGGGTTCCGCCCCGATGATGCGGCCGCCTATGGCCGCATCATCGCCGACGGGCAGGGCATGATCGGCAAGATGGTCGAATATAAGGATGCGAGCGAGGCCGAGCGCGCGGTCACTTTGTGCAATAGCGGGCTGATGGCGGTGCGATCGACCGACCTGTTCGTGCTGCTGGACCAGATCGGCAACGACAATGTAGCTGGCGAATATTATCTGCCCGACGTCATCATGCTGCCGGGCGCGCAGAGCGCCGTCATCGAGACGGAAGCCTGGGAAGTGGCGGGGGTCAACAGCCGCGTCGAACTGGCGGGCGTAGAGGCGATGTGGCAAGCGCGTCGCCGGATTGAGGCGATGCGCGAGGGCGTGACGCTGGTGGCACCCGAAACGGTGTTCTTTGCCCATGACACGGTGCTGGGCCGCGACGTGGTGGTCGAGCCGAACGTCGTGTTCGGGCCGGGCGTGACGGTGGCCGATGATGTCGTCATCCACGCCTTTTCTCATCTGGAGGGTGCGCGCATTGAGCGCGGCGCTGCGATCGGTCCCTATGCGCGGCTGCGGCCCGGCGCGGAGATCGGGGTCAAGGCCAAGGTCGGCAATTTTGTCGAGATCAAGAAGGCGCGGCTGGGCGAGGGGGCGAAGGTCAATCACCTGTCCTATATCGGCGATGCGGGCGTCGGCGCGGGTGCCAATATCGGCGCGGGGACGATCACCTGCAATTATGATGGCTTCTTCAAATATCGCACGGAAATCGGCGCGGGGGCGTTCATCGGATCGAACAGCGCGCTGGTCGCGCCGGTCAGGATCGGCGATGGCGCGATCGTGGCGGCGGGTAGCGTGGTGACGCAGCCGGTGGGCGATGATGCGCTGTGCCTGGTCCGGCCCGCGCAGGTTGCAAAGCCCGGCTGGGCGGCGGCCTTTCGCGAGCGGATGGTGGCGAAGAAGGCGGCGAAGTGAAGGTGATGTTGGTGCTCCTGCGCAAGCAGGAGCCTAGTGTGCAGGGCAATCCGATCGACCCTGGGCTCCTGCTTTCGCAGGAGCACGTCGTTCTTTGAGCATGCGCCGTAAAATTCTTTGGACGCTGCTTGCGCTGGTTCTGCTTGCGGGCTGGCTCGCTCTCTGGCTCATCCTCAATGCGCGCACCATGCCGGTGGTGCGGCGTGCGGAGGTAGTGTTGCCCTTTCCCGCCGATGCGCCGCGTAGCCCGGTCACGGTCGCCTTGCTGACCGACACGCATTTGTCGGGGCCGGACAATAGCCCGGCGCGGATGGCGCGGATCGTGGCGCAGATCAATGCGCTCAAGCCTGACCTCATCCTGCTGGGCGGCGATTATATCGGCGATGCCAAAGGTGGCGCGACCTATGATGCGCGGGCGAGCATCGCGCCCTTTGCGGGGCTGCGCGCGCCTCTGGGTGTCGTCGCGGTGCTGGGCAATCATGACAGCCGCAGCCAGAAGAACCAGCGCGCTTTGAGTGGCGCGGACTGGCAGGCGGCTTTTGCACGCATGGGCATCACTTTGTTGCAGGATGGCGCGGTGCGGCGCGGGCCGCTGGCGATCGGCGGGTTGCAGGATGTCTATACGCGCAGGATCGATTTGCCCGCGACGCTGGCGGCGATGGCGCGGGTCCGTGGCGCGCCGCTGATCCTGTCGCACGGGCCGGATGTGTTTCCCGCTTTGCCCGATGCGCCGTCGCTGACGTTGGTGGGGCACACCCATTGCGGGCAAGTGGCGCTGCCCTTTGCGGGGATCGTCTATGTGCCGTCGAAATATGGCACGCGCTATGCCTGCGGCCTGTATCGCGACGGGGCGAGAACGATGATCGTGGCGGGCGGGGTCGGCACCAGCGGATTGCCGATTCGGATGCTCGCACCACCGGACATCTGGCTGATCACTGTCCGGCCACAGTGAGACGCCTGTTGACATGATATCATGATATGATATCAATCTATCATCATGCGTTTCCTGGCCGATATTCCCGACGAAGACGTCAAATGGCTCGACCAGCTGGCCCGCGAGCAGGGTAAGTCGCGCGCGGCGGTGTTGCGGGAGGCGGTGCGGGATTACCGCGTGGAAGCGGAATCCGTGACCAGCAAGAAATGGCTCGATATCGGCTTTGGCGCGTGGAAAGATAGCGTTGATATAGGCGACGCGGTCGCGTGGCAGCGGCGGGAGCGCGCATCGACGACCCGGCCCTGGGACGACGACTATGAAGACACCAAGGCGGAGTTCCCCGACCTGTTCGACGCGGAGGATGATCGCCAGCGCCAAATCTATCTCGATATGGTGGCGGGTAACTATCCGGGCTCTCAAAAGCCGACGTCGCGGTGAGCGGATTTAGTTTCGATACCAACATCATCATCGATGCGCTGGCGGGCTTCCCACCGGCGCGCGCGGAGATTGATCGCGCGACCGATTTTGGCGCGCGGGCATGGATCAGCCGGGCGGTCTGGATCGAAGTGATGTCGAAGGGCGTCGGCGACGGGCTGTGGCGGGCCGAAACTTTGTTGTCCGGTTTCGGGGTCGATGAGATCGATGCGGAAGTCGGCCGACGCGCGGCGGCCTTGCGCCGCGAACGCGGTCGGCTCAAAGCGATGGACGCCATCATCCTGGCCACCGCCCAATTGCGTGGCCGCGTATTGGTGACCCGCAATATTAAGGATTTTCCGGCAGAGATGCCGGGCATTCGCGTTCCCTATATCCTCTGAAAGGCTCTCCGGCACATGTGCGGCATTATCGGTATCATCGGCAGGGACGACGTGGCGGAGCGGCTGGTCGATGGATTGAAGCGACTGGAATATCGCGGCTATGACAGCGCGGGTGTCGCTACCGTCCATGACGGCGCGATCGAGCGGCGGCGGGCGGAAGGCAAGCTCGCCAATCTGGTGACCGAATTGCGCGACGAACCGCTGCCCGGCACCACGGGCATCGCTCATACCCGCTGGGCAACGCACGGTGCGCCGACGACCAGCAACGCGCATCCCCATGCGACGCGCGAAGTCGCGCTGGTCCACAATGGCATTATCGAGAATTTCAAGCCGCTGCGAGCCGAACTCATGGCGCGCGGGCGCATTTTCGACAGCCAGACCGATACCGAGGTGGTCGCGCATCTGGTGAGTGAATTGGTGGAGCAGGGCGTGTCGCCGCGCGATGCCGTCGCGCAGGTCTTGCCGCGCCTGCATGGCGCGTTCGCGCTCGCCATATTGTTCCGCAGCCATCCCGACATGCTGATCGGGGCGCGGCTGGGGTCGCCGCTGGTCGTGGGCTATGGCGATGGCGAGACTTATCTGGGGTCGGACGCGCTCGCACTGGCCCCGTTGACGCAGCGGATCGCCTATCTGGAAGAGGGCGACTGGGTCGTCATCACCAAAGACGGTGCCGAGATTTTCGATAAGGATAATCAGCCGGTCGAACGGCCGGTGACGCTGTCCGGCGTGTCGGGGGCGATGATCGACAAGGGCAATCATCGCCACTTCATGCAGAAGGAGATTTTCGAACAGCCGGTCGTCGTCGCCCAGACGTTGCGCGCTTATCTGCGCCGGATGGAGAATGAGGTCGCCATGCCCGACATGGATTTCGACCTGGGCCAGGTCAAGCGCATCACCATCGTCGCCTGCGGCACAAGCTATTATGCCGGGCTGGTCGCCAAATATTGGTTCGAGAAATTCGCGCGTGTTGCGGTCGATATCGATGTCGCGAGCGAGTTCCGTTATCGCGACCCGGTGCTGGAGCCGGGCGGGCTGGCGCTGTTCATCAGCCAGTCGGGCGAGACGGCGGACACGCTGGCGGCGCTGCGCCATGCGAGGGCAGAGGGGCAGATCATCGCGGTGGTGGTGAATGTTCCTACCAGTTCGATGGCGCGCGAGGCCGACCTGTTGCTGCCCACCCATGCCGGGCCGGAGATCGGCGTCGCGTCTACCAAGGCGTTTACCTGCCAGTTGGCGGTGCTGGCGGCGCTGGCGGCCAATCTGGCGCGGGCCAAGGGAAAGTTGAGCCCTGAGGAGGAGGCCGAGATAGTCTGGCACCTGTCCGAGGCACCCGCTGCGCTCAACGAGGCGTTGAGCCGCGACGGGCAGATCGAGGCGATGGCGCATCTGATCGCGCCCGCGCGCGACGTGCTCTATCTGGGGCGCGGGCCGGATTATCCGATGGCGCTGGAAGGGGCGCTCAAACTCAAGGAAATCAGCTATATCCATGCCGAGGGTTATGCCGCTGGCGAGATGAAACATGGGCCGATCGCGCTGATCGACGAACTGGTACCGGTGATCGTCATCGCGCCGAGTGGGCCTTTGTTCGAAAAGACCGTCAGCAACATGCAGGAAGTGCAGGCGCGCGGCGGCAAGGTGGTGCTGATTTCGGACGCGGAAGGCATTGCGCTGGCGGGCGAGGGTTGCATGGCGACGATCGAGATGCCCAAGGTGCATCCGCTGATCGCGCCGCTCGTCTATGCGGTGCCGGTGCAGTTGCTGGCCTATCATGTCGCGGTGGCCAAGGGCACCGATGTCGACCAGCCGCGTAACCTCGCCAAGTCGGTGACGGTGGAGTGAGCGAGGATATGTTCGCGTCGCCGGTCATCCCCGGCCCGGACATATTGACCGTCAGCTTCGACCATTGGGAAGGGCCGCTCGACCTGTTGCTGACGCTGGCGCGGGGGCAGAAGGTCGACTTGCGCGAAATTTCGATCCTGGAACTGACCGAGCAATATCTCGCCTTCATCGATGGCGCGCGGGAATTGAAGCTGGAACTGGCGGCCGATTATCTGGTGATGGCGGCGTGGCTCGCATACCTGAAATCCTCGCTGCTGCTGCCCCGGCAGGAACAGCCCGATCCCAGCCCCGAAGAAATGGCGCTGCGCCTGCAATTGCGGTTGCAACGCCTGAACGCGATGCGCGATGCCGCCGCGCGGCTGATGGCGCGGGACCGGATCGGCCGCGATGTGTTCGTGCGGCGCAAGCCCGAAGGATTGCGGCTGGTGCGAAAGACGCAGTGGCGCGCCGGCCTCTATGACCTGATTCAGACCTATGGCCAGATTCGCGCGCGCACGCGGCCGGTGGTCCACACCATCGCGCGGCGACCGGTGATGACGCTGGACGAGGCGATCCAGCGCGTCGGTGCGCTGGTCGGCACGGCGATCGACTGGACGCGGCTGGAGTCGTTTCTGCCCGAAGATCTGGACGGTCCCAAGGCGAAGTCAGCGCTGGCGAGCAGTTTCGTCGCGGCGCTGGAACTGGCGCGGCAGGGGCGGGTGGAATTGCAGCAGGACGGGATTTTCCAGCCGCTCTATCTGCGCGCGGCGACACCGGGGGCAGGCGCATGAGCGTGAGCATGAATGGGGAACCCGACGATTTCCGGCGCGCGGTGGAAGCGGCCCTGTTCGTGGCGGAAGCGCCGATGACGCCTGCGGACCTCAAGCTGCATGTCGGCGAAGGCGACCTGTCGGCGGCACTGGCGCGCCTGGCGGAGGATTATGCCGGGCGGGGCGTCAACCTGGTCGAGCGCGGCGGGCGCTGGCATTTCCAGACCGCGCCGGACCTGGCGCATATCCTGCGCCGCGAGAAGGATGAGCCGCGCAAATTGTCGCGTGCGGCGATGGAGACGCTGGCGATCATCGCCTATCATGAGCCGGTCAGCCGCGCCGAGATTGAGGCGATCCGGGGCGTGCAGGTGGCCAAGGGGACGCTGGACGTGCTAATGGAAGCGGGCTGGGTGCGGCCCGCCGGGCGGCGCGAAGTGCCGGGCCGTCCGCTCATCTATGCGACGACCGTAGACTTCCTGTCACATTTCGGGCTTAGCAGCCGCCGTGACCTGCCGGGCGTGGACGATCTGCGCGCGGCCGGGCTGCTCGATCCGGTGGATTTGGCGCTGGAGGGTCTGGGCGGCCAATCCGTTCTGGAAACTGACGACGATGTGGCCTAGATAGGTCTGCTTGCTGGAGTATTGAAAATGGGTTCCTTTTCGCTGATGCACTGGGTCATTGTACTCCTGGTCGTCATGCTGCTGTTCGGTGGCGGTCGGATTTCCGGCCTGATGGGTGACGTCGCCAAGGGTATCAAGAGCTTCAAGAAGGGCATGGCCGACGATGATGACGCCACGCCCACCAAGCCTGCCAGCCGTATCGAGGGGCAGCGCGTGTCCGAACAGGATGCGAGCGTGACCACGGAAGACAAGACCAAGGTCTGATTCGCACAATCTGGTAGACCAGTCCCATGTTCGGCATCGATTCCACCGAGTTTCTGGTGATCGTGATCATTGCGGTGATCGTGATCGGGCCAAAGGACTTGCCACGCGCGCTCTACAAGGTGGGGCAGTTGATCGGCAAGGCGCAGGGCATGGCCCGCCATTTCCGCACTGGGCTCGACGCGATGGTGCGCGAAGTCGAGCTGGAGGAACTGGAAAAGAAATGGGCCGACCAGAATAAGCGGATCATGGCCGAGCATCCGCCTGAGACCGCAGCGCCCGCGATGGAAGCGCTGGACGCGCCCGTGGCCGCTGACGAGCATCCACCCTATGTCGCGCAGTCGGCCGTGCCTGCGCCCGTGGAAGTGCCGCCTTTCGTCGCCGAATCCGCGCCTGTGGCCGCCGCGCCCGTTGCGGCATCGGATGGTCCGCCCTATGTCGCCGACGCGTCCGCGACCCCCAAGGGAGATGCGGCGGCATGATCGGCGATATCGACGAGAGCAAGGCCCCCTTGCTCGATCATTTGATCGAATTGCGCGGTCGGCTGCTCAAATGCGTCTACGCGTTGGCCCTGACCGGGGCGCTGTGCTTCTATTTTTCCGAACAGCTCTTCGCGATCCTGGTGCATCCGCTCAAGGAAGCCTTTGGTGATGGCGGCGGCAAGCTCGTCTATACCAAGCTCTATGAAGCCTTTTTCGTGCAGGTGAAGATCGCCTTTTTCGGGGCTTTCTGTCTGTCCTTCCCGATCATCGCCAACCAGCTTTGGGCGTTCGTGGCACCGGGGCTTTATGCCAAGGAAAAGAAGGCGCTGCTGCCCTTCATCCTGGCCACGCCCTTCCTGTTCGGCATGGGCGCGAGCCTTGCCTATTTCGTGGTGATGCCGACGGCGTTCCACTTCTTCCTGGAGTTTCAGGGCAATAGCAGCGGCTTGCAGGTCGAGGCGCTGCCCAGCGCGGACGCCTATCTGGGGCTGGTGATGCAGTTCATCCTGGCGTTCGGAATCAGCTTCCTGATGCCGGTGCTTTTGATGCTGCTGAACCGCGCGGGCTTCGTCAGCCGGGCGCAATTGATCGGCCTGCGCCGTTATATGATCGTGGCGGCCTTCATCGTCGCGGCCGTATTGACGCCGCCTGATGTCGTGTCGCAGCTGATGCTCGCGATCCCGCTGCTGCTGCTCTACGAGATCACCATCATCGCGATCTGGTTCACCGACCGGCGCAAGGCCAAGGGTGAAGAGGCCGAAGAAGCCGCAGCCTGACCAGCAAAAAAAGAGGCCTGCCCTTTGGGGGCAGACCTCATTGATGCCTGGGAGGCAAATCAGAAAATCGTAAAGGTCAGTTGACCGAACGTTCGACCGCTTCGCCCGCGCTCTGCACGTCCTTACCAGCACCTTCGACGGTGTTGCAGGCGGCGACCATCAGCGAACCGGTGAGCAGCAGGGCTGCGAAAATCTTCTTCGTCATAGACCGTCTCCTTGAGAAACTCTGCGACCGTATGGGTTCTGCCATCCGGTGACGCAGATCAGAACCCGTCGCCCGACAAAGCGTTCCGGCCGTGAAAAATATAATGATTTCAAATATGATCTTGCCCGGAAAAAGGTTGAGCCCGGAACGCGTCGGGGGGGGAAGCATTCCGGGCTCATAATATTGGACAGCAAGAGCGGGGGGCAAAAGATTTGCTGTCCTGAATATAGAACCCACAAGGCCGAAATCTGGTTCCAAACCGGAATCAAAAATTTGCACTTTTTTTATTGGACGACTTTTCAAAGGCTTGACGATGCATAACCCATGATGACCGTAACGCAGGTATCATTACTATGTAGTCAGGAGGCCAAAGCAGCTGGGTTTTTGTGAATGCCAGCTACAAAACGAAATGCTTGTTCAGCAGTCGTGATGAACGGACCCGGTGGAAGGTTTCGCCAAACACCCCTCAGTTCTTGCTGCCATTCATAACATTTGGTCTTGCGAAAGAGATCGTTCGATGAGTCAGATTCCCACTCCTCCTTAGAGCCCGATCCGAAATTAAGTTGAGTGGTATCAGCGGGTTAGCTTGACGCTTGCCGCAGTCGTTGATTCAGGGGTTTTGCAACAAACTTCCGGAGATCAACGATGTGGACCGATACCACTCGGGCG
>Ga0209231_1000109_pt1 | contig 59646 bp, 40 predicted proteins | sample Deesub45470m_DNA_FD_188086 | JGI IMG/M metagenome (GOLD analysis project Ga0209231, IMG submission 188086) | Deep subsurface microbial communities from North Pacific Ocean - 450_OLKR46/470m Metagenome (SPAdes) (version 2) | ecosystem: Environmental > Terrestrial > Deep subsurface > Unclassified ... | reverse complement strand
ATTTAATTGTTAGTTTTCATCCTATCATATTTTCTGGGTTAAAAAAGTTAAACGGCACTAATTATGTTGAAAGAGTCGTTCTAAAAGCTATCAAAAATAACATTGCTATCTATTCAATGCATACAGCACTTGATAATTCTTCTATAGGAGTTAATGCTAAAATTTGTGAAATTTTAGGACTGAAAAATCAAAAAATACTAATTCCTCAAAAAAATACCATAAAAAAACTGACAACTTACGCACCCAATAGTCATGCTGAAGAAGTTAGATTGGCACTTTTTAATGCTGGTGCAGGAACCATTGGAAATTATGAAAACTGTAGTTTTAATACTGAAGGTTTTGGCACATACAAAGGAAATGAAAACTCAAATCCAACAATCGGTGAAAAAGGTAGATTTCATATTGAAAAAGAGACTTTTATAAGTGTCATTTTTGAAAAATATAAAGAAAAAAATATCTTATCTGCTCTTTTTAGTGCACATCCGTATGAAGAAGTTGCTTATGATATTGTTTCTTTAGATAATTTGAATCAAGAAATTGGTTTGGGAATGGTGGGTGAATTGGCTGAAGAAAAAAATGAAATTGAGTTTTTAAATTTCATTAAAAACACCATGAATGCAAAGGGTATTCGACATTCAAAATTATTGGGAAAACCCATTAAGAAAGTAGCTGTTTTAGGAGGCTCTGGAAGTTTTGCTATTCAAGATGCTATAGATAAAAATGCTGACATTTATATAACTTCTGACGTGAAATATCATGAGTTTTATAAAGCCGAAAATAAGCTTATTATAGCAGATATTGGTCATTATGAAAGTGAACAATTTACAAAAAATCTTTTAGTTGAGATTCTTACAAAAAAATTTCCTAATTTTGCAATCATTTTATCGCAAAAAAACACAAACCCAATTTATTACTTATAATATGGCTAAAAATAAAGAAGTTACTGTTGAAGAAAAATTAAGAGCCCTTTACGATTTACAATTAATTGATTCTAGAATTGATGAAATTAGAAGCGTAAGAGGAGAGTTACCTTTAGAAATTGAAGATTTAGAAGATGAAATTATTGGTTTAAATAAAAGACTTGCTAATTTTGATGAAGAAGTAAATACTTATAAAAATGATATTTCCGCCAAAAAATTGGTTATTGAAGAGGCGAAAACACTTGTTAAAAAATATGCCGAACAACAAAAAAAGGTTCGTAATAATAGAGAGTTTAATTCAATTAGCAAAGAGACTGAATACCAAGAACTTGAAGTTGAATTAGCTGAAAAAAGAATTAAAGAAGCTAAGGCTAGAGTTGAGCAAAAAAGTGAAGTCATTAATTCAACTAAGGAAACTCTTGCGAAACTTGAAGATCTTTTAAAGCATAAATCGGCTGAATTAGATGATATTATGGGTGATACCGTTAAAGAAGAAGCTATTTTAACTAAAAAATCGAAGGAATACGCTGAATCTATTGATGACCATTTATTAAATGCTTATAACAGAATTAGAACTACTGTAAAAAATGGTTTAGCGGTTGTTTCAATTGATCGTGGTGCTTCTGGAGGTTCTTTCTTTACAATACCACCACAAAGACAAGTTGAAATTGCAAGTCGTAAAAAAATTATTACAGATGAACATAGTGGTAGAATTTTAGTTGATGGTGCTTTGGCAGAAGAAGAAAGAGAAAAAATTGAAAAACTATTAAAATAAATCAGTTTAAAAATAGTAAAAAAGGCTTCCAAAATGGAGGCCTTTTTTTATTATTTACTTTTTATTTTTAATATAACAACATGAATCCTAACCAAACAATTGGAATAGATTCAACCCAAAAACTGGTATAATATCTTGAGTTTTTCGGAGAAGAAAACCATAAAAGTAATCCTGTTAATATTGAAGTAAAAATTAGAACAATCATTTCTGAATTTAAATCATTAATTCTTAAAAAAGACATTAAAATAAAAATCAATAACAAACCAGTCCCTATAATCTTAATCTTTTTTAAACCTGCAATCTGAGGCAATGTTTTTAATGATTTTGAGTCTACATTCATATCTCTAATATCAAAAGGAATTGTAATTACAATTAAAATAAGTATTCTTTGAATAAATTCTAAATAAACATCAAATGTAAATTTAATTTCAGCTTCAAATAAAGGGAATAAAACCGAAATTCCTGCCCATGAAATTGCAATACTAAATATTTTTATGAATGGGAAATTTCGAAAGGAAAATTCAACTTTCCCAATTCTGATAATTGGAATAACATAAAAAAAGGTCATAAACGCAAACGGTAACAAAATTAAAAGAGAATTTAAATAGAAACTTGTAAAAAAAGTAATGTAAACGAGCCATATTGAAGATAGTATTGATACTATTAACAACCAATTCTGATGTTTAAAATACCAATTTTTTAACCAATTAATTTTATTGGTTTTTATTTCATAATATCTAATAAAATTATAAGATATTATGATAGAAAGACCTACAAACAAAGGTGTTATACTCTCAGAAATTTCGTATTTTAATAAAGTTACTTTGGTAATACAAAATCCAGCAATGGCTACATGAATATTGCTAAATATATAAAAATCGAGAAGGTTTTTTAACTGTTTCACAGAACAAATGTACTTATTAGTTCCTCTTTTAAAATACCAGAGTTAATAAAACATTATAAATATATCATTTAAGTATTATTTACCTTATTTAATTTTCAGTAATTTTGAATTCTTAATATTTTATAAACCGACTACATAAATGAAAACAGATTCTTTTGTTTTAAGACATAACGGGCCTCGCGATAAAGAGGTATTAGAAATGATAAAAACTATTGGAGTTTCTTCGATAGATGAGCTGATAGATAAAACAATACCTTCAGATATTAGACTAAAAAATAATTTGAATTTACCAAAAGCGATGAGTGAATATGAGTATATGTCACATATTCAAATGCTTGCCGGTAAAAATAAATTGTTCAAAAATTATATTGGTTTAGGATATCATCCAACAATACTTCCCGGTGTTATTCAACGAAATATTTTGGAAAATCCAGGTTGGTATACAGCCTACACTCCTTATCAAGCTGAAATTGCACAAGGTCGCTTAGAAGCTTTGTTGAATTACCAAACAATGATTTCTGAACTTACTGGAATGGAATTGGCAAATGCATCTTTGTTAGATGAAGGAACTGCTGCTAGTGAAGCTATGACCATGTTATTTAATACAAGATCTAAAAATCAATTAAAAATAAATGCAGTAAAGTTTTTTGTTTCAGAAGAAGTTTTACCGCAAACTATTGATGTTTTAAAAACAAGATCCATTCCTTTTGGGATTGAATTAATCATTGGGAATCATCAAAACCTTGAATTTAATGATGCTTTTTTTGGAGCAATTTTACAATACCCTGCAAAAAATGGACAAGTTTATGATTACTCATCTTTTGTTAAAAAAGCAAAAGAACTTGAAATTAGAATTGCTGTTGCTGCAGATTTATTAAGTCTGTCATTATTAACACCTCCCGGTGAATGGGGTGCAGATGTGGTGGTAGGCACAACACAACGATTTGGAATTCCAATGGGATATGGTGGTCCACATGCTGGTTATTTTGCTACCAAAGAAGAGTATAAACGTACACTTCCCGGCAGAATAATTGGAGTTACACAAGATAAAGATGGCAACCGTGCACTACGAATGGCATTACAAACTCGTGAACAACATATTAAAAGAGAAAAAGCGACTTCAAATATTTGTACAGCTCAAGTACTATTGGCTGTAATGGCTGGTATGTATGGTGTTTATCACGGCCCAAAAGGTATCACTTACATTGCAAATAAAATTCAAAATTTAACATCAACTTTAAATCAAGGAATTTTAAAATTAGGTTTAAAACAACTAAACAATGTGTTTTTTGACACGTTAATTGTTGAAGTTTCTAATGCTTCAGAAGTGAGAGAAATAGCTGAAAACAAAGAAATTAACTTTTATTATCCAACTAAAAATTTAGTAAGTATCTCTATAAATGAGACTTCAAATTTGGATGATATTCATGATATTCTTAGCATTTTAGCTGAAGTTGAAGGAAAAAATACAGTTGTTTTTGATACTGTCGTTGAAAATTCAATACCCTCAAATCTTAAACGCACATCAACATTTATGACCAATGAAGTTTTTGAAAAATACCATTCAGAAACCGAAATGATGCGATATATTAAAAAATTAGAACGAAAAGATTTATCATTAAATCACTCCATGATTTCTTTAGGTTCATGTACCATGAAATTAAATGCAGCCACTGAAATGCTACCATTAAGTTGGCCACAATGGGGTGTTATGCATCCTTTTGTGCCTATTGAACAAGCACAAGGTTACCAAGAAGTTTTTAAAGGTTTAGAGGCTGCATTAAATGAAATTACTGGTTTCGCAGCCACTTCTTTACAACCAAATTCAGGGGCTCAAGGTGAATATGCAGGCTTAATGGTTATTAAAGCACACCACGAATCTAAAGGAAATCACCATCGAAATATCTGTTTAATACCATCTTCAGCACATGGAACAAACCCTGCTTCAGCAGTGATGGCTGGTATGAAAGTGATTGTTACAAAATCTACCGATAAAGGGAATATAGATGTTGACGATTTACGCGAGAAAGCAGAATTACATAAAGATAATTTAGCATGTTTAATGGTGACCTACCCTTCAACACACGGAGTTTTTGAAAGTACCATTAAAGAAATCACAGAACTTATTCACGAACGTGGCGGACAAGTTTATATGGATGGTGCCAATATGAATGCACAGGTGGGTTTAACAAACCCTGCTACCATTGGCGCTGATGTTTGCCACTTGAATTTGCATAAAACTTTTGCCATTCCACATGGTGGTGGCGGACCTGGAGTTGGTCCAATTTGTGTTGCAAAACATTTAGCTCCTTTTTTACCGTCTAACCCAATTATACCTACAGGTGGAGCTACTCCAATTACGGCAATTTCATCTGCTCCTTGGGGTTCTTCTTTGGTTTTATTAATATCCTATAGCTATATAAAAATGTTAGGCACAAACGGCTTAAAAGAAGCCACTATTTATGCTATTTTAAATGCAAATTACATAAAAGCTCGTTTAGAAAAACATTACAAAATACTTTATGCCGGTGAAAATGGGTTTGCGGCTCATGAAATGATTGTTGATTTTAGAGAGTTTAAAGCCAAAGGTGTTGAAGTTACAGATGTAGCAAAACGATTGATGGATTATGGTTATCATGCTCCTACTGTCTCATTCCCTGTTGCAGGAACTTTAATGATAGAGCCAACTGAGAGCGAAAATAAGGTTGAATTAGATCGTTTTTGTGATGCTCTAATTAGTATTAAAAGTGAAATTGATGCAATGGCAGATGGTGACATTAATTCTCCACTTAAAAACGCACCACATACACAGGAAATGATTACAGCTAATGATTGGGAGTATCCATATTCACGCCAACAAGCTGCTTTTCCTTTACCTTATATTAAAGAAAATAAATTTTGGCCATCAGTTAGAAGAGTTGATGATGCTTATGGTGATCGAAACCTAATTTGTTCTTGTAATCCAATTGAAGATTATATGGAGAACTAATAATTCAAAGCATATTCGTATAAAATTGAAAAGTCTCGAGATAATCTCGAGACTTTTCTTTTCCAATTATATACTTAAATAAAAGAAATAATATTTGTCGTCCCCACAACGGTAGCATATTATTGTTACACTCTTACAAATAGTATAATCAGAAAACTATCAGTCATAATTAATTAAAGTAATCGTCGTCCCCACAACAGTAGTATAACTTTAATTAGTTAATATTATAACTGAAAGATTTTCAAAATAGTATGTTATTTTCACCAATTTTTTAGAACAAAAATACATAAATGCTATTACTAAATAGCTATGCGTTTTAATAAAACTATTAAAAGTAAGAATAAAAATTAAAACTACTGCTATTATTTTTGAATAAAACGAAAACATTATCGTAAAAAAATTAGTCGTAATTTTTATACTATTAGTCAAAACATTACTTTTGCATTTCCACAATAAATAAATATATTTTTAACTAATGAAAAAAATAACTAAAGAAACCTATATTAACTGGTATAAAGACATGCTGTTTTGGAGAAAATTTGAAGATAAATTAGCAGCACTTTATATTCAACAAAAAGTAAGAGGTTTTCTACATTTATATAACGGACAGGAAGCGGTTCTTGCTGGCGCACTACATGCGATGAAAAAAAATGATAAAATGATTACCGCATACCGTAATCATGTGCAACCTATTGGTTTAGGTGTAGACCCTAAACGAATTATGGCAGAATTATTGGGAAAAGAAACTGGAACTTCTCACGGATTGGGAGGCTCTATGCATATCTTTTCACCTGAAAATAATTTTTATGGAGGTCATGGTATTGTGGGTGGTCAAATTCCTTTAGGTGCTGGGTTGGCATTTGCAGATAAATATTTTGAAAGAGATGGAGTTACCTTAACTTATTTTGGTGATGGAGCTGCTCGTCAAGGTTCTTTGCATGAGACCTTCAACATGGCTATCAACTGGAAATTACCAGTAGTTTTTATTTGTGAAAACAATGGTTACGCTATGGGAACTTCAGTTGAACGTACAGCAAATCATGAAGATATATGGAAGCTAGGTTTAGGCTATGAAATGCCTTGTGGACCAGTAGACGGTATGAATCCTGTTAAAGTTGCGGAGGCTATGCATGAAGCTATTGAAAGAGCAAGAAGAAGTGAAGGTCCAACATTTTTAGAGATGAAAACATACAGGTACAGAGGACATTCAATGAGTGATGCTCAAAAATACAGGACGAAAGATGAAGTTAATGAATACATTAAGATTGACCCTATAACCCAAGTTTTAGACATCATTAAAGGAAAAAAATATGCAACCGATGCTGAAATTAAGAGCTGGGATAAAGATGTAAAAAACAAAGTTGAGGAATGTCAGAAATTTGCTGAAGAATCTCCTTACCCAGATAAGCAATTAATGTATGATGTAGTTTACGAACAAAAAGATTATCCGTTTTTAAAACATAGATAAATGGCAGAAATTATTACAATGCCGCGTTTAAGTGATACAATGACTGAAGGAGTTGTAGCGCAGTGGTTAAAAAAAGTTGGAGACACAATAAAAGAAGGTGATATTTTAGCTGAAATTGAAACAGATAAAGCTACCATGGAATTTGAGTCTTTTAACGAAGGAACTCTTTTATATATTGGCTTAAAAGATGGTGAAAGCGCTCCTGTAGATTCACTTTTAGCAATTATTGGTGAAAAAGGAGAAGATATTGATGCTATTATAAAATCTTTTAATGTTGCTAGTCCTACAGATAATTCTTCAAAAATTGAAGATACGAAAAGTGATATTGTTAATACTGTTGCAGAAACCTCAACTATTAATAAAGTTGAAGCTCCTATTGCAAATACCAATACTTCTGGCAGAATTATCGCTTCTCCTTTGGCAAAAAAAATTGCTTCTGATAAAGGTATAAACTTAAATACTGTTTCTGGTACGGGTGAAGGAGGAAGAATTGTAAAATCTGATGTTGAAAATTACGTTCCAGCTACTGTTTCACCTACTTCAATTACAAATTTACCTGCAATTTCATTAGGTTCAGAAAGTTTTGAAGAAACGCCAAACTCACAAATGCGTAAAACAATTGCGCGTAGATTGGCAGAATCTAAATTCACCGCTCCCCATTATTATTTAGTGATTGAGATTGATATGGATAACGCAATAACTTCTCGTAAAGCGATTAATGAATTGCCTGATACGAAAGTATCATTCAACGATATTGTTGTAAAAGCTAGTGCTATGGCATTAAAAAAACATCCAAAAGTAAATTCTCAATGGTTTGATGATAGAACTCGAATTAATCATCACGTAAATGTTGGTGTTGCTGTTGCTGTTGAAGATGGATTGGTGGTGCCTGTAATTCGTTTTACAGATCAAAAAAGCATGACACAAATTGGTGCTGAAGTAAAAGATATGGCCGTTAGAGCAAAAAGCAAAAAACTAACGCCTACCGAAATGGAAGGAAGTACTTTTACAGTTTCTAATCTTGGTATGTTTGGAATTTCAGAATTTACTTCAATTATAAATCAACCAAATTCAGCAATTTTATCTGTTGGTGCAATTATTGAAAAACCAGTTGTGAAAAACGGACAAATTGTAGTTGGAAATATTATGAAAGTAACTTTAGCTTGTGATCATAGAACAGTTGATGGCGCTACAGGATCTGCATTTTTACAAACATTAAAACAGTTTATAGAAAATCCTGTAACAATGTTAGCATAACAATATACATTTTTAAGACATTAAAAAAGCATCTAAAAAATTAAATTTTTTAGATGCTTTTTTATTTACCTTTTTTTTGTAACTTTAATAACATTCATCTCTAAAAGCTATGAGTCCTAATCGTTTTTCATCGTATGGATTGTTATTTAGGTGTCCCTTTGAAAAAGAACGCCCTAATTGCCCTTTGGAAGAACTAAGAAATCTTTCTATTGAAGAAAGAATTTTTCGTGTTAAAAAAATGTCGCTAAGTGAGTTAAACATTATAGCATTACATTATAATAATTGTGTTGAAGCAAAAAAAAACCTTCAAAAAAAAACAAAGCCTTAACTGTTAACAGTTAAGGCTTTGTTTTTATATAATGTTAATATATGCTTACTTATTAAATTTAGCATATTTAGTTTTAAACTTATCAATACGTCCTGCAGTATCTATCATCTTAGATTTTCCTGTGTAAAATGGATGTGAAGTTCTTGAAATCTCTAATTTTACTAAAGGATATTCAACACCATCAACCTCAAGAGTTTCCTTAGTATTTACTGTTGAACGAGTCAAAAACACATCTTCATTAGACATATCTTTAAATGCTACCATTCTATAATTTTCTGGATGTATACCTTTTTTCATCGTTAACTCGTTTTAAATCTATTTTTATTTTTGAGACTGCAAATTTAACTATATTTTTGAAAATTCAAACAAATAATTTATTTTATTTACATAATAAACTAATTAATCGTCATTTTAAGTTATGCAATACAAGTCATTTATCCATTTATCCATCCTTTTTCTATTTATCTCGTGTAAAAGTGAATATAAATTTATCATAAATTCTCCTCAAAAAATACAATCCAATCAGGAATTAACTATTTCAATTACTGAAAAAAGCGATAAACCAATAGATTCTGTTCAATTTTTAATAGATAACAAAAAAATAAGTAATAACTCACTTGCCGTTACTTTAAAAATTAATGATTTTTCTTTAGGGAAGCACACCATAACAGCCATTGTTTTTTATGAAAATAAAACAAAAAAAGTTACCAACTCAATCTATTTTATGGCAGATTCAGCCCCAGATATTTATACCTATAAAATAATAAACACCTATCCGCATGATAAAAATGCTTATACACAAGGGTTAGAATTTTACAATGGTTTTTTATATGAAGGAACTGGAAGAAACGGCACTTCTTCAATACGAAAAGTTGAATTAAAAACAGGGAAAGTTTTACAAAAAGCCGATTTAGATGCTGTTTATTTTGGTGAAGGAATTACCATATTTAATAATAAAATATATCAACTTACCTGGAAAGGTGGAGTTGGATTTGTTTACAATTTGGAAACTTTTGAAAAAGAGAAAGAATTTAAATACACAAAAAGTCGTGAAGGCTGGGGGCTTGCAAATAATGGAGAAAAAATAATAAAATCTGATGGAACAGAACGCATTTGGTTTTTAAATCCTGAAAGTTTGGTAGAAGAAAGTTATATTGAAGCGTATACTAACACCCAAAAAGTTGAAAAATTAAATGAGCTTGAATATATTAATGGTAAAATTTACGCTAATATTTGGCAAAAAAATTCAATTTTAATTTTGAATGCAACTACTGGCAAAGTAGAAGGCGTTGCCGACCTTAATGGCTTAAAAATTGAAATTGAAAAAGTTCAAAAAATTGACAATACTGATGAAGTTTTAAATGGTATTGCTTTTGATAAAGAAACAAACAGCATTTTTGTTACAGGAAAAAACTGGAGTAAACTTTATGAAATAGAATTGATAAAAAAAGAATAAGGAATCGAGAGCAAAATTTGAAATTTGAAAAATCATAATTAGTCTATACTCTTTTATCTATCTTCTTTTATCTTTTTTATATTTACATTTACAAAAACAACACCAATGCGTTATTATTTAACCCTTTTACTTGTTACATCTCTAATCGTATTATCTTCTTGTAGAAAGGATTTTTCAACTGTTTTAAGTTCTGGAAAACTTACTTTTTCAAAAGATACAGTGTATTTAGATACTGTTTTTACAAATATTGGTTCAAGCACTTACAATTTAAAAGTTTATAATAATAGTACTAAAGCAATTTCAATTCCTTCAGTAAAATTAGAAAATGGAGAAAACTCTTTTTATCGTTTAAATGTTGACGGTGTTCCCGGAAAAATTTTTGAAGATATTGAAATTTTAGCAAAAGATAGTATCTATATTTTTATTGAAACTACCATAGATTACAATCAGGTAACCAACCCAATTTACACAGATGCTATTGTTTTTGATAGTGGAGATTTTATGCAAGACGTAAAATTAGTAACTTTAGTAAAAGACGCTTATTTTTTATACCCTTCAAAAGACACAAACGGACTTATAGAAACTATTAAAATTGGTATTGACAATAAAGGTGAAGAAATTAAAGTAAACGGATTTTACGTAAATGACAACACAACTTTTACCAATGAAAAACCATATGTTATTTATGGCTATTTAGCCGTTCCCTCTACCAAAACACTTATTATTGAGGCTGGTGCAAATATACACTTCCACGCAAATTCAGGAATTATTATTGATAAAAACGCCACTTTAATTGTTGATGGAACATTAAACAACAACGTACTATTTGAAGGTGATAGATTGGAACCTCAATTTAGTAATGTTCCTGGACAATGGGGAACAATTTGGTTAAGAGCAGGAAGTAAAAATCATTCTATAAACAATGCTATTATTAAAAATGCTTCTATTGGAATACTTATGGATTCTATTGGAAGCAATACTGCACCTACTTTAACTATTAAAAATACACAGATTTATAACAGTTCAAACTATGGTATTTTAGGAAGAGAAACAAATATTGAAGGTCAAAATATTGTAATAAACAACAGTGGACAATCATCTTTGGCTTGTACAATTGGCGGCACCTATAATTTTATTCATTCAACATTTGTGAATTTTTGGAATAACAATTTACGGCAAAATCCAAGTGTTTTAATAAATAATTATTTTACCTATTCTGAAAATAATACTCAAGTTGTTGAGACCAGAGATTTAATTTCTGCAAATTTTACAAACTGTATTATTGATGGAAATAATAATATAGAATTAGCCGTAGATAAAGTAGAAGGCTCACTGTTTAATTATTCATTTAAAAGTAATTTAATTAAATTCAATGATTTTAATAACCGTTACTCAGGAATACCTGAGTATAATTTTGAAGATGCAAGTCATTATACCGGAACAATTTTAAATGGGAATTCTGATTTTAAATCACCTTCAACCAACAAATTTATTATTGGTGAAAATTCAGCTGCTAATCAAAAATCCGACTCACAAGGAACGCTTTTAGTTCCTAATGATATTTTAGGAGTGTTAAGAGTTTTTCCAGCCGATATTGGCGCTTATCAGCATATTATATTTAATAATTAAGTAGTCTACTGCTTATAAATTACGCCATCTTTCATTACAAAAGTTACATTTTCCATTGTATGTATATTTTTGCTCGGATCTTCATCTACGGCAATAATATCAGCTAATTTACCCACTTCAATACTGCCAATTTTATTATCCATATTAAGAATTTTAGCAGGTGTTATTGTTGCCGATTGAATTGCTTCAATGGCAGGCATTCCTGCTTCAACCATATAACCAAACTCTTTTCCATTTTTTCCATGGTCAAAAACTCCGGCATCGGTTCCGAAAGCAATTCCAACTCCTTTTTTATAAGCTTTCGCAAAAGTACTTTGTATTTTAGGACCAATTTCTAATGCTTTCGGCACAATGATATCAGGATAAAATCCTGCAATTTTAGCTTTATCTGTTACTTCTTTTCCAGCAGTCATCGTTGGCACTAAATACGCATCATATTTAATCATTAAGTCCATAGTTTCTTCACTCATAAGAGTTCCATGCTCAATGGTTTTAACACCGCCCAAAATAGCGCGTCTCATTCCTTCATCTCCATGAGCATGCGCTGCAACATGCATTCCATAATCTTTTGCAGTTTCGGTAATTGATTTAATTTCTTCAATTGTAAACTGAGGATTTTGTCCATTTTTTGCAACACTTAATACACCACCAGTTGACGTTATTTTTATCAAATCTGCACCATTTTTATATCTTTGTCTAACCGCTTTTTTTCCATCTTCAACACTATTTACAACACCTTCTTTGGGCCCTGGGTCTCCCATTAGTTTTTGGCTACTACCATTAGTAGGATCCGCATGACCACCTGTTGTACCTAATGCTTTTTCGGAAGTAAAAATTCTTGGTCCATTAATTTTACCTGAATTTATTGCATTTCGTAAAGAAACATTTACACCACTTCCACCCAAATCTCTAACGGTAGTAAAACCCGACAATAAAGTTATTTCAGCATAATTTAAGGCGTTAAAAGCTATATCCGCATCATTTAAAGTATACACTTCAATATAATTTGACGGACTCATTTGCATTTCCATATGAACATGCATATCTATAAGCCCGGGCATAACCGTTTTATTTTTTAAATCAATAATTTTATCTTCTTTATTTTCAGAATTGATATACCCTTTTTGAACATCAATAATTTTATTTGATGCTATAACAACAGTCATTTCTGAACTGATTTTCCCAGATTTTGTATCAATTAATTTACCACAATGCAAATAAGTTTTTTGTGCAATAATTGATGACATCATAAAAAATGACAAAAGAAAAATGATTGATTTTTTCATAAAATAGAAATTTAAAAAGTTTTACTTTAGCCAAATATATTAAAATTTTATTAGTTTGGTCTATTCAATAAATGTTTGAAAATGAAAAACGTTATAATTACAGGAACAAGTAGAGGAATTGGTTTTGAATTGGCTCAACTATTTGCTAAAAACAATTATCAAGTATTGGCATTATCAAGAAATTCTGAACCTTTAGAAGCTCTCAATCAAAAAAACATCACAACTATTTCCGTGGATTTGTCTCATGAAAATGATTTTAAAAAAGTCATAACGTTTGTTTCAAGCAACTGGAAAACAGTAGATATTTTAATTAATAATGCTGGAAAACTAATTAACAAACCTTTTAAAGATTTAACAACTTCTGATTTTTTAGAAGTCTATAAAGTAAATGTTTTTGGCGTTGCAGAATTAACTCGTCAATTACTACCTTATTTTTCAAAAGGCAGTCATGTTGTTAATATAAGTAGTATTGGTGGCATTCAAGGAAGTCTGAAATTTCCGGGTTTAGCAGCATATAGTTCTTCAAAAGGAGCTTTATTGACCCTCACTGAATTATTAGCAGAAGAATATAAAGAACAACAAATTGCTTTTAACGCATTAGCTTTGGGAGCAGTACAAACTGAAATGTTGGAAGAAGCATTTCCGGGATACAAAGCATCAGTTTCAGCAAACGAAATGGCTGATTACATTTACAATTTCGCCTTAAATGGGAACAAATTTTATAACGGGAAAATACTACAGGTATCTTCTACAACTCCTTAATTTTTGATGATTCAAATTTCAAAATACATTCCTGAAAATGCCATTGAATTGGTAAAGGAAATTCTCACAAATCATCCTATACAAATAAAAATAGTAAATAATAGAACGTCAAAACATGGCGATTTTAAAAGAGCAAAAAACGGCACATTACAAATTACAGTTAATAAAACTTTAAATAAATATCAATTTTTACTTACACTAATTCACGAAATTGCACATTTAGTAACTTACAAACAACACAACAGAATTCAACCTCATGGGAAAGAGTGGAAAAGAAATTTTCAGCATTTAATGCTGCCTTTTCTACAACCCACTATTTATCCTTCTAATATACTTCCATATTTGGCAAATTACCTTAAAAACCCAAAAGCAAGTACTGGGGCCGATGTAAATTTAACGTATGCATTAAAACAGTTTGAAGAAAAATCTGGAAAGAATTTTGTCTTTGAATTACAGCATGGAAGTGTTTTTACCTTTAATAAAAAAGCGTTTAAAAAAGGAAACAAAAGAAGAACACGATTTGAATGTGTTGAAATAAGTAGTAATAGAATCTATTTATTTAATCAAAATGCTGAAGTGGAATCTCATGAAAGTTTAATAAATTAAACTAAAGATTAGTATCTTTAACCTACAAATTTTATTTAAATGAATAAAAATTATTATGCTGTAATTATGGCTGGAGGTGTTGGTTCACGGTTTTGGCCAATAAGTACACAACAATTCCCTAAGCAATTTCACGATATATTGGGAACTGGTAAAACTTTAATCCAGCAAACATTTAATCGATTTGATGGTTTAATTCCTTCCGAAAATATATTAATTGCAACTCATAAAAAATATGAAGATTTGGTTTTGGAACAGCTTCCAAAAATAGCTTCAAGTCAACTATTATTAGAGCCAATTATGAGAAATACAGCGCCTTGTATTTTGTACAGTGCCTTCAAAATTTATAATGAGAATCCAAGTGGAATTATGATTGTCGCTCCATCTGACCATACTATTGAAAATGAGAAAGCTTTTTTAAAAAACATCCAAACTTCCTTAAATTTTTGTTCAGAAAATGACATTTTATTAACCCTTGGCTTAAAACCTGAAAATCCAAATACGGGATATGGATATATTCAATTCAATACTTCAGAAAACGACATAAAGAAAGTATTAAATTTCACTGAAAAACCCAATTTAGAAACTGCCATTCAATTTATTGAAGAAGGAAATTACCTTTGGAATTCAGGTATTTTTATTTGGAGTGTAAAAAGCATTTTAAAAACCTTTGAGACTCATTTACCTGAGATGTTTGCGCTTTTTTCAAAAGGACAAAATAGTTATAATAAGACTTCAGAAACTGATTTTATTGAAGCGAATTATAAGGTATCTCAAAATATTTCAATTGACTTTGGCATTCTAGAAAAAGCCTCTAATGTATTTGTTTTACCTGTAAATTTTGGCTGGAATGACCTTGGAACCTGGGGCTCACTTCATCATAAATTAGCTAAAGACCAAAACCAAAATGCAACTATTGGTGGAAAAGTTATCTATAGAGATTCTGAAAACAACATAGTGAGAACACAATCTGGAAAACGTGTTGTAATACAAGGTTTAAACGATTACATTGTGGTTGAAAATGAAGAGCTTATACTTATTTGCCCTAAAAATAAAGAGCAAGAAATAAAAGATATTAGGCTTGACGTTAAAAATAAATTTGGAGATAATTTTGTGTAAAAAAAAATGAACATGGAAAATACCAACAACAATAATCAACAAAAGGAAAATTCCATAACGGAAACACCTGTTACTACCAACAACTTGAAGAGTATTTTTGAAAGTCTAAAACAATTTTTATTTGAATTGCTAGATATTAGGCATGACACAGATAGAAAAGGCACTATTGAAGATATTAAAGAAAATATCTCAATGAAAGGTCATAATGCTTGGGTGCTCGTTTTTTCAATTCTAATTGCTTCTATTGGGTTAAATATTAGTTCACCTGCAGTTGTTATTGGCGCTATGCTTATCTCTCCTTTAATGGGTCCAATTTTAGGTGTTGGATTGTCAATTGGTATTAATGATATTGATACCTTAAAACGTTCTCTTATAAATTTAGGAGTTATGGTGGGTTTAAGTTTAACAACATCATTTTTATTTTTTCTTATCCCTTTATTTAGAGATGAAACTCCAGAACTTCTGGCAAGAACAGCACCCGATGTACGAGATGTTTTTATTGCTATGGCTGGTGGATTAGCATTGATAGTTGCTTTAAGTAGAAGAAACAAACAAACAAATACTATTGCGGGTGTTGCAATTGCAACTGCTTTAATGCCACCTTTATGTACAGCAGGCTTTGGACTTGCAACTGGAAATTTTAGCTATTTTGGAGGCGCCATGTTTTTATTTACCATCAATACTATTTTTATTGCTTTGGCAACTTTCGTGATTGTTAAGTTTTTGAAATTCCCAATGGTGAAATACATCAACTCAATCAAGAGAAAAAGAATTGCAAGAATAGCCTCTTTTGTAGCTTTTTTAGTATTGGCAGGTAGCGTTTATATGTTTATTAATTTATTCAAAGAGAATCAATTTAAACGAGCAGCAAAAGATTTAATTAGTGATATAAAAAAGAGTGGCATTAGCATTATTGATGAAGAGGATGAAAATATTAATTTTAAAAATCAAACCATTAAAATTTATGTATATGGCCATAAACTACAACCTGAAGAAATTGATAAATGGAATATTAAACTTCCTGAATATGGATTACAGCAAACAAAATTAATTGTACAGCAAGGAATTGACGATTCTGATATCCGTAGCCAAGTACAAAACTTAACGGATTTATATTCTCAAAATCAAAAAATAATTTCCTCAAGAGATGAGTCAATTAAAGAGAAAGAAGATAAAATAAAATTGTTAGAGACTGAATTGTCGAAATTTTACAACACCCAAATTCCATTTATACAAATTAGCGAAGAAGCTAAAATTAATTATAATGGTTTAAAACAAATTAGTTATGCTAATTTAATTCAAACTAATTTTAAAAAAGTAGATACTATTACTGTATTTAACACCTTTTGGTACGATTCTATTCCAAAAACAAAACAACAGAAAGTGTTATTAGAAAAGTGGCTTAAAAAACGATTAAATAAAGAATCTATACAAGTAAATTAATTTCACGTTAAAAGTCAAAAATAATTCCAAATCTTGGAAGCACATTTCCTGAAGAATTTTCTATTTCTTCAAGAATGTATTTTGAAGTATCGGTTTGGTTAATTTTTTTTAATCCGTTTTCATCAATTTCAGGAATTAAATAAGGTTGTTGAATACTTTTGCTTCCATAAATATTTTGAATATCAATATAAAAATTCAACGAAAAACGCTTGTAGTACCATGTTTTATCTATCCTAAAATCTAACTGGTGATACATATTAAACCTTTCTGAATTTAAGACATTAAAATCTAAAACTCCTTGATTAGCAACATCATAATTCTCGATAATTGGTGATTTTTCCATATCATAAGGAGTAAACGGCCTACCTCCTACTAACCTAAATTTACCACCAACTTCCCAATTTTTATGCAGCTTTTTTCCACCTGTTATAGTTACCAAATGACGATTGTCCCAAGTAGAAGGAATAAAAATATTTCGATTATCCTCAAATTCACTTAAAACATAGGTGTATGAAACAATTCCATACAAACCGCTATACGATTTTTTTTGAGCAAACAGTTCAAAACCGTAGGATCTTCCTTTTGAAATTGATACAACTTCTTCGTTTCCAACAACACCAAAATCGGCACCTACATTTGCCAAACTTATTTGATCTCTCACTGAAAAAGGATAGTTACTATATGCCTTATAAAAACCTTCCAACGTTATTTTTGTAGATGCTTCTGGCTTATATTCCAACCCTGAAACCCAATGTGTGGCTTTTATAAATTGCAACCCGTTTTCTTTATTCACCAGTTTATTTGCGGTATTTCTATAACCTAAAATAGTATAAGTCGGCAATTGATAATAGGTTCCTGCGGAAGCGCTTAAAGCTAATTCATTTGAAAGTGAATAGCTTAAAGAAACCCTTGGAGAAAATTGATTGAACAAATTTTTCATTTCACTATTATAATCAACTCCATCAAACCGAATTCCTAATGAAACTCCTAGTTTTGAGCTTAAATAACTATTTGAAATTTGTCCAAACAAATTATATTTAAATACTGAAAGTTCAGAAGAAAAATCAATTTCTGAAACTCCATTTGAATTGGCAATTTTTTGAAATGTTGTATTGGTATATGAAGCCTGTTCTAATCCAAAACCAACATTTATTTTATAATTATTTGCTGAAGTTGAAGTGTTTTCGAATCGAAATTTATTTTCAGTTTCTTTTGAAGTATAATCTAACAATAAATTCGATTCATTTTTTGTGTTATTAAAATACTTTTTAGCACTATTATTCCAAGCGTTTCTACTTAAAACAACCTGTTGTATAGATTTTTCACCATAATGCTTATAATTTGCTCCTACTGTATAATTCCACTGTTGCTGCACAGGAATATTACTTAAAATATAACGATTCCTTTTAATAGTTTCTTCATCTGTTACACCATCATTTACACTTTCATTCAGTTTAAAATTATCAATAGCTCCCAATCCTATAAAACTAATTTCGCTATTGTTATTTATTTGGTATTTTACTTTTGTTTGAAAATCATTATAAGTTGGTAAAAAAGGTAACTTTATTAATTTGAATAAAAATTGCAAATACGATTGACGGACTGAAGCTATAAACGTAGTTTTTTTATTAATTGGCCCATCTAAAGTGATACCGGCATCTGAAGTTCCAAAAGTTGCTCTTGTATTTAATTTTTCAGGATTCCCATCTTTTTGAGTGAATTCAATAACAGCACTTAATGCATTGCCTCTATTAGCTTGAAAAGCACTCGTGTAAAAATCAACATTTCTAATTAAATCGGCATTGATAATTCCCACTGGCCCTCCTGTAGAACCCTGAGTTTGAAAATGATTTATTACCGGAACTTCAATGCCGTCCAAATAAAATTTATTTTCAACAGGAGATCCTCCTCTAATTATGATATCATTTCTAAACCCTGGATTTGAAGCCACTCCAGGCAATGATTGAATTACCTTTAAAACATCTCTATTACCTCCTGGATTCTTTTCAATTTCAGCTATTCCCAAAGATTGGTGTGATAACGGACTTTCTATTGATTTTTTAAATAATTTACTTTGAATTACAACCTCATTTAACAATTCATTATTTTGAGTTAACTCTATTACTATAAAGGGCGTTTTTTCATTTGTAACTAAATAATCTTCTGATAGTTGACTTTGATACCCTAAAAAAGAACTTTGAATTTTTGCATATCCTAAAGGAACATTTTGAATTAAAAACTTTCCACTTTCATCTGTGATTGTGCCAATATCAGTTCCAATTACAATAACATTGGCAAAAGGGATTGAATTTCTGGTTTGTGCATCAATTACTTTCCCTTTTATTTTTCCACTATTTTGACCAAAAAGTGCGCTTACCGAAAGTGTTAAAATTAAAAAAAGTTTAAAACCTTTACATTTATTCATGTTACAATTCATTAAAATTTAAATTTAATACTATTAGTGTAAATTGAAAATTTTTTGAAATAAAAAAACCTCAAACAAATTTGTTTGAGGTTTTTGTGGTGAGAGAAGGATTCGAACCTTCGAAGCTTGCGCAGCAGATTTACAGTCTGCCCTCGTTGGCCACTTGAGTATCTCACCAAAATTTCAAAATAAAAAGCTTCTCAGTTAAGAGAAGCTTTTTGTGACCGGGCTGGGGCTCGAACCCAGGACCACCTCCTTAAAAGGGAGGTGCTCTACCAACTGAGCTACCAGGTCATTCTTTTCCTTTTTAGCGGCTGCAAATATATGGGTATATTTTAAAAAAACAAAGTACTTTTTTATTTAGTTTCATTTAAATAAGCCTGCCGTACTTTTTTAAACAAATTTGAAGAATAGACAAAATTTACAATCGCCTCATTCTCAGTTTTAAATATCTCACTATTTGAACCTTCCCAAGCTTTTACTCCATCTTTTAAAAAAATAATATTTTCTCCAATTTCCATCACAGAATTCATATCGTGTGAATTAATAACTGTTATAATATCATATTCTCGAGTAATTTCTTGAATTAAATTATCAATTAAAATAGCCGTATTAGGATCTAAACCAGAATTTGGTTCATCACAAAACAAATATTTTGGGTTCATAACAATTGCACGAGCTATAGCCACACGCTTTTGCATCCCTCCAGATAATTCTGCCGGAAATCTTGTGTTCACATTTATTAGATTAACCCTGTTCAATACAAAATTTACTCTGTCTAGCATTTCTTCCAAAGATTGATCTGCAAACATTTTTAAAGGAAACATAATATTTTCTTCTATGGTCAAGGAATCATACAAAGCTCCTCCTTGAAAAACCATACCCATTTCTTGCCTAAGCTGTCTTTGTTCTTTTATCCCAACTTGGGTATGTTCCCTTCCATCAAATGAAATTATACCACTTTCTGGTTTATGTAGTCCCAGTAAACATTTTAATAGCACTGTTTTACCTGAGCCACTTTGACCAATAATCATATTGGTTTTTCCTTTTTCAAAAGTTGTTGAAACTCCTTTTAAAACTGGCACACCATTAAATTCTTTATATAAATCTTTAACTTCTATCATTTATCCTAAAAGCATTTGAGTTAAGAAATAGTTTAATAAAATAATTACAACACTCGTCCAAACAACGGCTTGCGTGCTTGCTCTTCCTACTTCTAAAGAGCCACCTTTTACATAGTACCCATGATAAGCTGGTATGGTTGCTATTACAAAAGCAAAAACCAACGTTTTAGTTAAAGCATATTTTATATAGTAGGGGTCAAAATCTAGTCTAATTCCATAAATATAATCATCTCCATAAAATAAATCTGTTAATGTACCTGCTACATAACCACCATAAATCCCTAAAAACATTGCCAATAAAATGAGTAAGGGGTAAAAGAATACCGTAGCAATAATTTTAGGTAAAACCAAATAATTTAAAGAGTTTATGCCCATTACTTCCAAAGCGTCTATTTGCTCTGTAACTCTCATTGTGCCAATACTTGAAGATATATATGAACCCACTTTTCCAGCTAATATTACACTCATAAATGTAGGCGCAAATTCTAATATCATTGATCTTTTTGTTGCAAAACCAATTAGGTATTTGGGAATGAAAGGACTATCTACATTCAAAGCGGTTTGAATAGCAACCACCCCACCCACAAAAAATGAAATAAACATGATGATTCCTAAAGATTTTAATCCTAAGTCCTCAATTTCTCTAAACAAGGTTTCCCTAAAAACTTTCCATTTTTGAGGTCTTTTAAAAACTTGTTTTAGCATCAAAAAGTACTTTCCAACATGTTCTATATAGTTCATTAATATTTCTTTTTGGCTAAAATATTAAATTTAAACTACGTTTAATCTTTTTGTAACATTAAATTCATATGCTCCAATAAAAAATTAGTATTTTTGGAGAACTTATTTATTTAAAATTATTAATAATGAAAAAACTATTTTTTCTCCTTTTGGTTAGTTTTTCTTTAACTCAATGTATTGCAATTAAAGCAGAATCAACTACTGTTGTACCTATAGAAAATTCGACAAAAACTTATCAATCAAAACTTCGAGAGAATCCAAAATTAGTTGTTGGTATTGTTGTTGACCAAATGAGATACGATTATTTAATTAAATTTTACAATAAATATGGTGAAGGTGGTTTTAAACGATTAATGAATAACGGTTACAATTTGGAAAATGTCCATTTCAACTATATTCCAACGTATACTGCTGTTGGACATGCTTCAATTTACACAGGAACAACACCTGTTAACCATGGAATAATTTCAAATGATTGGTATGATAAATTTCAAAAAAAATCGGTGTATTGTGTAGATGATGATAATTTTAAAACTGTTGGTGCCAATTCCGGCGGAAAAAAATCCCCTCATAGGATGCTAACAACTACCATAACAGACCAATTAAAATTATCACAAAATATGCAGGGTAAAACCATTGGAATTTCCATTAAAGACAGGTCTGCCATTTTACCTGCAGGACATACTGCTAATGCTGCTTATTGGTTTGAAGGAGGCGATGAAGGTAAATTTATTACAAGCACTTTTTATATGGATAAGCTTCCAAATTGGGCGAGTGAGTTCAACAATTCAGGAAAAGCGAATGAATATCTTAATGAAACTTGGAATACGTATTATGATATTTCAACTTATACTGAAACCTTACCTGATAATAATGATTATGAAGGCTTATTTAAAGGAAAAACAACACCAACTTTTCCTTATAATTTGACGGATTTAAGAAAAACGAACGGTAATTACAGTTTATTAAAAGCTATCCCTGCAGGAAATACTATAACAACCGATTTTGCAGAAGCCGCTATTATTGGCGAAAATTTAGGAAAAAGTGAGTTTACAGACTTTTTAGCAATTAGCTATTCAAGTACAGATTATGTTGGTCATCAATTTGGTATTGATGCAAAAGAATTAGAAGACACTTATATTAGGTTAGATAAAGATTTAGAACGATTTTTAACCTTTTTAGATGCTGAAGTTGGCGCTGATAATTATATGTTATTTCTAACTGCAGATCACGCGGCAGTACAAGTTCCTTCATACTCAGCTTCCTTAAAAATTCCAGGGGGTTATTTTAACATTACAGCATTTAAAGAGTTTGTAAATAAAATTACTTTAGAATATTTTAGCTCTGATAAAATTGTAGAAGACATTTCTAATTACCAGCTCTTTTTAAATAAAGAAGAAATTAAAGATTTAGATTTAGATATTCATGAGGTATCTCAGGTTATTGCTGATGAAATTATAAATTTTGATAATGTTTACAAATCAGTTACCGCATTAACGTTACAAACCACAAGTTTTAATTCTGGAATATTAGAAATACTTCAAAATGGCTATAATCAAAAGTTTTCTGGCGATATATTATTTGTGCCAAATCCATCAACAATAACGTATTCAAAAAAAGGAACAACACACGGATCGGGTTATAGTTACGATACTCATGTGCCTCTAATTTTTTATGGAAAAAACATTAAAAAAGGACAATCTGATGTTTACTATCCTATTATTGACATAGCTCCTACCTTATCTAGTTTTCTTAAAATCGCACAACCAAATGGAAATACTGGTAAACCAATAATTGAAGTTTTAGAATAAAAAAAGCCATCGTGTGATGGCTTTTTTATCTTTTTTAATCTTATCATCTTCTTTCTTCAACATCAACAACTGGACAGTTTGATTTACAAAACTCAAAATACATAGCCCAGCTATTGCCTTCAAATCCTTCTCCTTGTCCCCATCCTGTCTCTCTTTGAATTACATTTCCATTAATATCAATTTTCTCCACCTCAGCATGTGCTGCAATGTAAAAACATGCATCAAAAGCATCTGCTAGTATTTTATATTCTACCTCAAAACGTGATATTGTATTTGCTTCATAGTCCATTCCTTTTTCAAAAACTCCCGGTTTGGGGTTTCCATTTTTTGTTTCAGGAATACCATCTCTATCACCTGCATATAAATGAGTATTTTTAATAATCCAATTTTCATTCGTAATATATGTTACGTATAAATAGTTAATACCATCTTCACTAACAATTTCCACATCAATTCTTCCTGCATCATAATTTTGACCAGCAATCAGTGGTGTTGAATAGCATGGTGTATAGGAATTTCTTGAAGATAATCCCGTGAAATCTTTCGATTTTACACTAAATTCAAATGATTTTGCTTCTAGGTTTTCAAAATCTTCATTGGTTTGACAGCTATACGACAGCGTTAATGTCATAATCGCTAAAGTAATTTTTTTTAACATGTCTTAAGTATTTGAGGGGTTCTGACAGCTAATGTACAAAAGAAAATTAAAATTTCACATAAAAAATAGAATATTTTACCATTTATTATATAAAACGTGCCGTTTATTGCTATTTTAATGCATTTATACGGGGTGTATGAGAAAATTATTAAAAATAAAAGGTTTGAATTAATATCTATAAACTATGGCGTTAATATTCATACCTGCACCAACAGACGCTAAAATAACAACATCACCTTTATGAAGTTCTTGGTTTTCAATTTCGCCTCTTTTTACCATGTCAAACAATGTTGGAACTGTAGCAACAGAACTATTTCCCAATGTATGAATGCTCATTGGCATTACACCTGGGGGAGTTGGTCTTTTATACAATTTATAAAAACGTTTAATAATGGCTTCATCCATTTTTTCATTTGCCTGGTGTATAAATACTTTTTTAACTTCCGAAATATCAACACCACTTTTATCAAGAGCCGTTTTCATAGCTAATGGAACATTAGTTAAGCCGTATTCATAAATTTTACGTCCAAACATTTTTATATAACGAACATCAGAACCTTCCGTTTTATCAAATGATTTTCCGAAAAATAAATAATAACACTCATCAAAAGTGTCTGTTTGAGTAGCATGACTTAAAATACCAGTTTCTGCATCCCCTTCAACAGCTTCAACAATACATGCTCCTCCTCCATCTGAATAGATCATTGAATCTCTATCATGAGCATCTAAAACTCTCGACAACGTTTCTGTGCCAATAACCAAACATTTTTTTGCTATTCCTGCTTTAATAAACGCTTCAGCCTGAATAACTCCTTGAATCCATCCTGGACATCCAAATAAAATGTCATAAGCTACACAATTGGGGTTCTTAATTCCTAATCTATACTTCACTCTCGAAGCCAAACTTGGCAAAATATCACTTTGTATGGTGGCATTTTTTACATCACCAAAGTTGTGTGCTAAAATGATATAATCTAATTCTTCTTTGTTAATTCCTGCATCTTCTATTGCTTTTTCAGCTGCAAAGTATCCTAAATCTGAAGAATTTAAATCAAGTGTTGCATACCGCCTTTCCTCAATACCCGTTATTGCTTTAAATTTTTCTATAACTATTTCATTTTCATACTCCATTGGAGTACCATCTTCATTTAGAAATTGATTCGTTAAAAAATCTGAATTCTTTTTAATTATTGTTGGAATGTAACATCCTGTTCCTGTAATTACCGATCTCATTTTCATTATAAAATATTAATGTTCAAATTTAAAAATCAATTACTTATTTGCCTTCGAGATTTGAATTTCCATTACGGTGGCTATGGATAGTGCTCTTGACTTTATAGCATGTGCATTTTCACCAACAAATAATTCATCAACCGTGCTGTTAAATACTGATAACCAACGATTAAAGTGAATTGAATTTATTGGTTTTGTTTGATGTAATTTTTGATGGATTGCCATAGGGTTATTACGATACCCACCGGAATAAAAAAGGATATTTTCCCAAAAATCTACTAAAATTTGCAAGTGTTTTTCTAACAGTTGTGGATTTTTAAATTCTTCAAAAAAATGATGGAGCTCATCATCATTCATCAACTTTACATAAAAATTTTTTACAAGCAAATAAATATCATCTCTGTTTTCAATCTCTTTTTTCATTGAAGATTTATAAAAAAGATTTATCAAAAGCGATTGGGAGTAAGTCTAAAATTGAATCTGTTTTAATAACATTTCCTACTTCGCCCATAAAATAAACCTCTATTTTATCTTTTTGTTTCAATTCATATTCTGAAAGTGTTTGTCTACAAGCTCCACAAGGCGCAACAGGCTCTTTTGTTAATTGTGAAGAGGAACTTGCTGAAATAGCCAAAGCAATTACTTTTTGATGTGGAAATTCTGAAGAAGCTCTCCAAATTGCAACGCGCTCTGCACAAATACCAGAAGGATAGGCTGCATTTTCTTGATTGTTCCCTGTAATTATTGAATCATTTTCTAAAAGCAATGCTGCTCCAACTTTAAATTTTGAATACGGTGCATATGCGTTTTGTTTTGCCTCAATAGCTTTATTCATTAAACTCTTTATAGATACCGGCAATTCTTCTATAGAATCGAAAACAGTAATTTGAGTTTTTAGTTCAATTTTTTTCATTAAAATTTGATTAATTCACTTCAAATAATTTTCCAAAATCAAATGATAGTGAGAAACGAAGTGTGTTTTCTAAAGGATTATTAATATCTGAAGCATTAAATAAATATGAAATATCTATCCTAGAACTTTTAAACTTAAATCCTGAGCCTATAGTAAAATATTTACGGGATCCTTTGTAATCGCTTTCATTAAAATATCCTGCTCTCACAGCAAAAGCATTGTCGTACAAGTATTCCGCACCTAATGCCCAAGTAAATTCTTTAAGCTCTTCGCTAAAACCCCCTGGAGCATCTCCAAAGGATTTAAAAATTCCACTAATAAAACTTACATCTTCCTGTACATAACCATTTCCTGAAGGAACACTCGGTGTTGGCACCAATAGCTTATTAAATTCTAAATTTAAACTTACTTTATTATAGCTATCTAAAATAAAATCAAAACCACCACCAATTTTTAAATTTGTAGGAATATAATTATCCTGTCCATCATCTGAATAGGATACCGTTGGTCCAATATTAGAAATATTAAAACCACCTCTCCAAATTCCATTAAAATTACCATAATTGCTTTCGTCTGACTGATAATAACCAGAAATATCAACAGCAAAAGTATTCACTGGCTTTAAAGGAGAATCTGTAGATTTTAAACCTAAATCTGATCGTATATAACGCATTGTTACACCCATTGCAAAAGTCTCATTTAATTTTAATGAATAGGTTCCGTCTAAAGCAAATTCATTCAAATTTTCAGTTCCTAACCCAAGCCCATTTATATCTGTTAAATCAATTTTTCCAAGACTAAAGTATTTTAAGCTCGCTGCCCAAGCGCTTCTGTCATCTAATTTATTCGCAAAGGAAACTCCTCCTAAAAAAACATCACTGGTAATTTCACGCAACCAAGGTGTATAATTTACACCAACCATATACTGTGAAGACATAAAAGCAAATTTTGAGGGGTTCCAGTGTTGTGAAAATGCATCTGGCGATGTTGCCACTCCGATATCTCCCATTCCACCTGCTCTTGCATCAGGTGCTATCAATAAAAATGGCGCTGCAGTTGTTATGGTGTTTTGGGTTTGTTGTGCATTTATTTTTGAAAATGCAATTAAAGCTATGAAGGTAAATACTGTTATTTTTTTCATCAATTGGGTTAATTTAGCTAAACAAATATCTTAATTTATTATTGAAGTATTACTAATTTTTCTATTTTTTCTGCTTTCGCATTTGTATTTAATGATTTAACTTTTAATTTATATACATACACTCCTTTTCCTATTTTAGAACCAAAATCATCTAAGCCATTCCAAGCAATTGTTCTAGATAAATTTCCTTCAGATTGAACTATTTCGTTTATTGTTTTAACTAGTTTACCTGAAACTGTAAAAATTTGGATTTGAACATTTAATAACTCATTGGGCTTGTTATGATTAAACCAAAACTCCGTATAATTCACAAACGGATTTGGGTAGTTAAGCACATTACTTAACACTAAATCGCTATCATCTACTACAAAAAAAGTAAACGTGGTTTCAGATAAATTATTGTAAGTATCCCAAACTTTTAAGGTTATGGTATGCAAGCCAGGTGCTAAATTTCTAAACGGATAATTAACTTTACCTTTTTTATAATCATTTAATTCGGTTTGATAATAATCGTTTAAAATGATTGGATTTGATTGATCTCGATCTAATATTGCAACAATATCATGGTCAACTGCTGTAATTGAAGTGTTTATACCACTTTCATCCTCTAAAACTGCAATAAACAAAGGAGATTCATTTGTGTTTCCACCATCAACAAAGTTTAAATCATTCATATATAATTGTACTGTTGGCCCAGTGGTATCTTCAGGCGCATTGGTATTTACACCTCCTACAACAACATCAAAATTGTATCCGGCTTTATCAATTTGACTATTCGTAGCATAAAAACTAAGTTTTCCCTTGCCATAAGCAATTTTTATATCTTTTGGTGCCACAAAATCGAAAGTAAATTTACCATTTTCAACGGTCGCTCTTCCTTTAAATATTTTACTTTCAATAGCATCAAACTTCATTGTAATATTATGATTATCGTTATCTAAAGTGTTTCTATTTATAGATTTATCAAATACAGTCGCATCCAATTCTCCATTAAAATCACTCAAAATTGCGCCACTTGAATTGGTTATTTCTCCATCAAATTTTATATAAGACAATGCTTTTATCGTATCTAACGATTGTGAAATATCTACATTGTTCATTTTGGTTAGTTTAACATTTGGTTGTGGTACATGAAGTTTCATTGCAGGATCTCCAATACTATACACAAAATATCGCTGAGTTGTTGAAAATTGATTTTTAACCTGCATTAAGGATTCTGAAATAGCATAGTTTTCATTGTTAAAACCTAATAATGGCTTCATCAATTGTTCATTTAAAACTTGCCCCACACTAATATAAACCGCTCTTGTAGTTGAAATTAACGAGGCTACACCTCCTTTTTCATTCCAAAATAAAAATTCACCAGCTGTTCTTCTTAGTGGATTATCAAACCTCATGAATTCACAAGTTACAGTAATAAATAAAGGTGATTTTGATTCATTTTTTAAATTTTGAATATCCGAAACTTCAAAAATTCTTTCTGATGCCCAACCATCTTCACCACCATGTCCAAAATAATCAACTATTAATGTGCCTTTTTCCACTTGATTATTAATTTCAGTATTTACAGTAGGGTATCTGTTCCCACCTGATGAAGTTTGTTGAATGTAAGAGTCTGCATATATTTTCTTCAAGTTAAAAAGAGGTTTATTCACTGTTATTGAATCTGCCAATCTTTCCATTTCATTTTGTAACACCTCTTCACCTGCAGCATCAATATCATCCGCAACTAAAGTTAACTGGGTTCGCCAGTCCCCAAAAGATTTTGGGTTATAATAATCTAAGATTTTATCAACTACTTTTTCTGCTTGTAAAACATCTGAAACTGGTATTCTTGCAGTAACAACATCTTGCCTTTCAAAAGAATTCATTTCACCTTCATTGGAGTCCATCATTCCATAAAAATCATCGGTAACAAATGAATTCGCTAAATTAAAACTATCAAAAGCTTCAAAAACAGGAACAATGTTATTATTTCCTCCAATTCTATCTTTATAATCGTAAGATGCATCTCCAAACAAACAAACATATTTTAGTTGATTTGTTGTAGCATTATCATACAAATGTTTGATAAAATCTCTTATAGCTGTTAAATCTGGTGAGCCCGAAGAAAATTCATTATAAATTTGAGATAATTCTATAACTTGAACTTTTAAATTAGAATTTTGAATGTGATAATTAGCCAATCGTTGAGCTTGCCCCATTAAAAAATCTTGAGTTATAATTACATAATCAATATTGTTTAAACTGTGCAAGTTTTGATTAGGAACAGTACTATTTTGAATATTTATAGGCTTAAAATAATCGCTTTCATTAAGCACAATATATTCTTGCAGCGTTCCTCCATTTGCTTTAAAAGTAAAATTTGAATTGGTAGCTTCATTTAAAATATTGCTTGAATTTATTGGATTTGTAACATTCCAAACTCGATTTACATTTGAAGCATTTGCAATTGAATATTCAAACACTGAAGCTGAATTTTCAACATCAAAATTCCTAAAAGAAAATTGTTTTCCATTTGCAATTAATTTTTTCTTCCCAAGAACTTCTATATAATCTAAATATGCTTTTGCAGAAGGATTCCCGTAATTTTGATAGGTAATATCTACAGTAACAGCATTGCCTGAAAGTGATAAAGAACCGCTATTTTTATTGGCTACGGCTTTTGTTAGCCCACTATAGGCTGGGTAATTAACAGTAAACACGTTTTGATTATTCACTTTTATATCCATTTGTGAAGCTAAGGATGATTCAGCCACACCTCTAACTTTCACAATCACATTCTCTGAAGATTCAATATCATTAAAAGGAATTGTATACTTACGCACATTTTCTATATTAAAGCTATCCCCAAACCATTGTTGCCCAGCTGCAAATAAATTCACATCATCCTTTTCAAAAAAGGTATAGTCATGAAAAGTAGTTAATTGTTGATTTGCAGGTGCTGTAATTTGTGCTTGATTTGTAATTCTTTTTCCTAAAGTATTCGCTATTGTTATAAAATAATAGGCTTCATCAGAAAAAATATTAAATTGATGTTCTGCTTGATTTAGGTTTGAACCTACTGTTCTATTCCATTTATGAGGTCCTTTTGCGTAAAACAATATATAGTCATTTGTATCAAAACTAGCATCATCTTCCCCACTTACATAAATGGCGTTTTCTTGTAAATCGTCATATCTAAAAGCACTGTTTTTAAATGAAAGCATTTCGCCTCCATTTCCAAAAATCTGAATGTATTTTGGGTTTATGGAATTGGTATTTATTCCTAAGTTCTGTAAAAAAGCCCTATCAATTTTATAAACCCCGGTAGTATCCACTGCAAATTTAAACCAATTACCAGATGCTAATACCGAGTTTTTAACTGCTTGATTTTTAGACGATTTATAATTTGTCGTTCCTAAATTATACTCTAAATTAAATGAAACTATTTTTTTTAAGTTAGTTCCTTCTTTAATAATGGGTGTAACGGATAAAACCGCTAAAGATTTATTTCTAGCCTTAACAATATTAAAATCAACACTAAAATTTTCTGGTAGTTGTGAGCTTTTAAATAAGTGATAATTATTTTTTGAAATAGCTTCATAAGTTACATTATTAATTGAAAAATTAGTTGCTTCAACACCATTTTCAACTTCCCAAGTTTCTGTATAGGTTGGATTTAAATTTTCGTCTAAAAAATTATTTTCAACAATACTTGTTGTGATTTTGTTTGTATTACTAATTGTAAATTCAACATTATCAGTCCATTTCAACTGGAAACTTTTTGTTTCTTTTTGTTGAGATTGTACAATCTGTCCAACAATAAAAAATACCAGTATTACGTTTCTCTTTAACAATTTCATACAATAAATAACGATAAATTTGTCGTGTTATTTTTACTATTATACAACATTACATATAATAAAGAACAAAAACAATCGTTACAAAAACATAATAAAATATTTTATTATAATTATTTATTGCAAAAAAACTAATTTAGTGTAAATTGCAACGTTAAAACCCTAATAAGTGAATATGAAAAAATTATTTAATGTTACACCCATTTTACTATTATTGTTCACAACAATACTATTTGTTGGTTGCCATAATAGATCATCTCGTAACAGCTCATCATTAACCGGATGGGATTCCAAAGATAAATCTGCCGGTGGTTTTTCTTCAAACGCAAGTTATAAAGGTCAAGAAGCTCCTCCTGGAATGGTTTTAATTGAAGGAGGTTCTTTTACCATGGGTCAAGTACAAGATGATGTGATGTTTGATTGGAATACAACACCTGTGAAACAACAAGTTCGATCATTTTATTTAGACGAATCTGAAGTAACAAATTCAGAATATTTATTTTATTTGGAATGGATGGAAAAAGTGTTCCCTCCAAACGACCAAAATTATAAAGATATTTATCAATCTGCTGTTCCAGACACACTTGTTTGGAGAGATGTTTTAGGTTTTAATGAATTGTTAACCGAAAATTATCTTAGACATCCATCTTACCAAGATTATCCAGTTGTTGGTGTTAGTTGGGTACAAGCAAATCAATATTGTAAATGGAGAAGTGATAGAGTAAATGAAAAAATATTAATGGATAAAGGAGTTTTAAATCCTTTGTTTGAAAGTGATTCTCTTGAGGTTAGAGGGCAAAATAATTTTAATACTGATACCTATTTGGCAAATCCTTACCTTCTTTTTGATGGTGATTCTACAATCTATAATAAAGGACTTCCTTCTAATGCTAAAAGAAAAAAAGGAGATCCAAAACCTTCAAAAGGCTCATTTACCGGAAGGCAAGTGAAAGTTTCAGATGGTATTTTATCTCCAAAATTTAGACTTCCAACAGAAGTTGAATGGGAATTTGCTGCAAAAGCTATTGTTGAAAATAGAGAATACAACAATATTAGAGGTAGAAAAAAATATGCCTGGGAAGGGAAATATACACGCAACAAAACAAAACGCTATAGTGGTGACCAATTGGCAAACTTTAAACAAGGAAAGGGTGATTACAGTGGAGTTCCCGGTTGGAGTAATGATGGCGCAGATATTACAATTCAAGTAAAATCATATGAACCAAATGCGTATGGATTGTATGACATGTCTGGAAATGTTGCAGAATGGGTTGCTGATGTTTACAGACCAATTATTGATAATGATGCCAATGACTTTAACTATTTTAGAGGTAATATTTTTACCAAGAAAATGATTGATGCTGAAGGAAAAGTTGTGATGGTTGATGATACTTCTGTTGAATATGATACTCTTGACAATGGTAAATTAATGGCAAAAGCACTTCCAGGAAGTATAAAATACATTCCTATCAGTAATCGTGATGCTTATATGAGAAATAATTATGAAAAAGCGTACAATATTGATGCTCAAGATGGTGATTTAGCTTCTACAAAATTATATCAAAAAAACGAAGAAGAATTAGAAACCAAACCACGTATGTATAATTCACCTATAAAACCAAGAGTTATTGGTGAAAGCGGCTTATTACAACAACAATATGATACTGAAAAAAGAACGACTTTAATTAGTGATAAATCCAGAGTATATAAAGGTGGCTCTTGGAAAGACAGAGAATACTGGCTAGATCCTTCACAACGTCGTCATTTGCCTGAATATATGGCAACAAACTACATTGGTTTCCGCTGTGCAACAGATAGATTAGGCCCTATGACTTATAAAAGAAGAAAACCAACAACTACAAAAATTAGATATTAAAGTTATCTTGAAAATAAATTTAAACCTCACTGAAAATTCAGTGAGGTTTTTTTATATTTAAATTATGAAACGAGCATCCTAAAAAGTTTATCATTCAATGAAATGACAAACCTGCCTGCCGGCAGGCAGGTAGCGAACAGCATGTGACCGTTAAAACAAAATAATATAGACACATGAAAATTAAAGAATTATATAAATTATACACTCAAACGTATCTAGTAGATACAGACACACGAAAAATTAGAAAAGGAAGTCTGTTTTTTGCATTAAAGGGCGATCATTTTAATGGAAATGAGTATGCAACCGAGGCTCTTCATAAAGGTGCTAATTATGCAATAATTGACGAAGTTGTTTATAATACAAATGACAAAACCATTTTGGTTGATGATGTGTTAAAAACACTTCAAAAATTAGCTAACTTTCACAGAAACCAACTTAAGATTCCCATTATTTCATTAACTGGCAGTAATGGTAAAACAACTACCAAAGAACTTATTAATGCTGTTTTAAGTGAAAAATTTAAAACTACTGCTACCACTGGAAATTTAAATAACCATATTGGTGTTCCTCTTACACTTTTATCAATGACTCCAAAAACTGAAATTGGAATTGTTGAAATGGGCGCAAATCATTTAAAAGAAATTGAATTTTTATGTAATATTGCTGAACCAAATTATGGTTACATTACCAATTTTGGTAAAGCTCATTTAGAAGGTTTTGGGAGTGTTGAAGCAATAATTAAGGGTAAATCTGAGCTTTATAATTTTATTAGAAATACCAATGGTACCGTTTTTGTTAATTCGGATGACGAAATTCAAGTAAAACAATCTGAAGGAATTCATTCTATAACTTTTAATAATCAATCAATAAAATTTATTGAAGCCAATCCTTTTGTTAAAATTCAATATAAAACTACAACTATTGAAAGTAAATTAATTGGAAAATATAATTACAATAACATTGCAGCAGCAATCGCTATTGGGAATTATTTTAAGATTTCTGAAGTAAAAATAAAAAAAGCAATCGAAAATTATATTCCTTCAAATAACCGGTCACAAATTATTGAAAAAGGTGCGATTAAAATTGTTTTAGATGCTTACAATGCAAATCCAAGTAGTATGCAGGCGGCTCTTGAAAATTTTAATCAGCTAAAAGGTTCTAATAAAATTGCTTTTTTAGGTGATATGTTTGAGCTAGGGGAAAGTAGTAAAGTGGAACATCAAAAAATAGCTGATCTTGCTACTTCCTATAATTTTTCAAAAGTATATTTAATAGGAAAAGCATTCTCTACTACAAGTGTAAAAAATGCTTTTGTTTTTGACAGCTTTGAATCCTTTAAAAATTCAAATAATTATATAACTTTTGACAAAGCAACAATACTAATTAAAGGATCTCGTGGTATGGCTTTGGAAAGAATTTTAGACCTCTTTAGATATTAATTCTTTTCTATGATACTCAATTAAACCATCTATTGGGCGTCTAACAATATTCCCTATTTCAATCATATGATATCTTGCAACATCATAAATAATATCTTGTGCAAAATATGCTATTGAACCTACAAAATGAACCGGTACTTTTGTAGCTTCTTCAAATGTTAATATTCTATTTTTGAAGAAATCTTTCATTCCTTTATGTAAAACCTTATTAAAATAAGTGTTTCGTTCATTCATAAATATAAATTCCGCAAAATGAGCTAAATACGCATTTGGATTTTCCTCTTTATAGATATTTCTTTTAATGACATCTGCTTCTAAATCGAATTGTTCTTCAAATAATTTAGCTATCGCTTTTGGCATTTTGTGGTAATAATAATCTCTAATCAATTTTTTTCCAAAATAATTACCACTTGCTTCATCCATTAAAATATATCCTAAAGAAGGAATTCGAACCTCTACATTTTTTCCATCAAAATAACTACTGTTTGATCCTGTTCCTAGAATACAAACAATACCTGGTTTATTTGTTACAGCATAAACTGCTGCATAGGTGTCTTCTTTAACAACAATTTTAGCATTCACAAAAAATGATTCAAACACAGATTTTAAAAGCAATGTATTCTTTTCAGTCCCACAACCTGCACCATAGAAATATACATTCGTTACATTATCTTTGCAACTTGTTAAATCATGGTTCTCCTGAATTCTACTTTTTAATAATTCTGAACTCAAAATTTCCGGATTCAAACCTATGGTTCTTGTCTTAAATAGTTGTTCTCCTGTTTTATCAAGTAAAATCCAATCAGCTTTGGTAGAGCCACCATCTGCTATTAAAATCATTTTATATCTTTTAGAATATTATTTAACCGAATGAATATATTCTGCCAAATCAACTAATTTAGTTGAATACCCAAATTCATTATCGTACCAAGCTACTAATTTAAAGAAATTATCATTTAAAGCAATACTTGCTTCAGCATCAAAAACGCTTGTTCTTGGTTCAGAAACAAAATCTTGTGAAACTACTGCTTCATCAGTATAACCTAAAACACCTTTTAATTCATTTTCAGAAGCATGTTTTAAAGCCGCTTTTACTTCTTCCCAAGTAGCTGATTTTTTTGTTCTTACAGTTAAATCTACTACTGAAACATCTGCCGTTGGTATTCTAAAAGACATACCTGTTAGTTTTCCGTTTAATTCTGGAATTACTTTTCCTACAGCTTTTGCTGCACCTGTAGATGAAGGAATTATGTTTGTTAATGCACTTCTTCCACCTCTCCAATCTTTTTTTGAAGGACCATCAACTGTTAATTGAGTTGCCGTTGTTGCGTGTACTGTTGTCATTAATCCTTCAATAATTCCAAAGTTATCATGAATAACCTTAGCTAAAGGTGCCAAACAGTTAGTTGTACAAGATGCGTTAGAAACAATAGTATCAGCAGCCGTAATTTTTTTATGATTCACTCCCATTACAAACATTGGTGCATCAGCCGATGGTGCAGAAATTGCCACTTTTTTAGCCCCAGCAAGAATGTGTTTTCCAGCTCCTTCTATACTTGTAAAAATACCAGTACAGTCTAAAACTATCTCAGCTCCAACAGCATCCCATTTTAAATCTTCAGGATTGCGCTCTGCAGTAATTCTAATTTCTTTTCCGTTAACAACCAGGTTTCCATTTTTTACTTCAACAGTGCCATCAAATTTGCCGTGAACGGAGTCGTATTTTAACAAATAAGCTAAATGATCTACTTCTAATAAATCATTAATCCCTACTACTTCAACGTTAGGTCTTGCAACTGCTACTCTAAAAGCTATTCTACCAATTCTTCCAAATCCGTTGATTCCAATTTTAATTTTTGACATATTATTTATTTTAAATTTTATTAATAATTAAACTGAAATAATTTCAGCTACTTTAAGTAATTCTTGATCGATATCATTGTTCATTTTAATGGCTTTATTTAAGCCAACTGTTGTTACTTTATTATGAGTAATACCTACCATAACACCTGAAACACCATCTAATAATGTGTCAACAGCAGCCACACCTAACCTGCTTGCCAACACTCTGTCATAACAACTTGGTGAACCTCCACGTTGCATATGGCCCAATACAGAAACTCTAGTTTCATAATGAGGGAAATGTTCATTGATATAATCTGCTAATTCAAAAACATTTTTTCCAATTTTATCTCCTTCTGAAACAACAACGATACTTGACGTTTTTCCTTTGTCCTTACTTTTTTGAAGCGATTCTACCAATCTATCTAATCCTAAATTTTTTTCTGGAATTAAAATTTCTTCAGCGCCTGCACCAATTCCAGAATTTAAAGCTATAAAACCAGCATCACGCCCCATTACTTCAACAAAAAATAATCTATTGTGTGAACTTGCAGTGTCTCTAATTTTATCAATAACCTCAACAACAGTATTTAACGCTGTATCATAGCCAATGGTATTGTCAGTTCCATAAATATCATTATCAATGGTTCCTGGAATACCAACAATAGGAAAATTATACTCTTGAATAAACTTTAAACCGCCTGTAAATGTACCATCACCACCTATTAAAATGAGTGCACCAATACCATGTTCTTTCAAATGTTTATATGCCTTAGCTCTACCTTCTTCAGTTCTAAATTCTAATGAACGAGCCGATTTTAAAATAGTTCCCCCTTTATTAATAATATTACTAACAAGACGTGCTGACATTGGTTCAAAATCACCTTCAATTAAACCTTGATACCCTCTATAAACACCAACGCATTCAACTCTATAATATGTACAAGCTCTAACAACTGCTCTAATTGCCGCATTCATACCTGGCGCATCACCTCCAGAAGTTAAAACAGCTATCTTTTTTATGGTATCCTTCATTCAATTAAAATATAACACAAAATTACTTTTTAATGGATTTTTTTCCTACAAAATAAGCTAATATTCACTATAACGATTTCGTAAGATATTATAAAAAAAGAGCTCTTGGTTGAACTCTTTTTTTGTGAACTAAATTTCTTAGTATCAATTTATTAAAACAAAATTAATCCATCAAGATTTTATACTCCCATGGTTTAAAATTAAACTGTTTTTCTTTGGAAAAAGTAATTTTTTCATTCGTAAAAAAATCGACAAATTCACCTTCTTTTTGAGTGGTGAATTTTACTTCTTTATTCGATAAATTAGCTACGAATGTAATTTTATCCCCACCCTTTTCTCTCGAAAACATTAATACACTTATTTCATTAGAAGTATGAATTTTTGTATAAGATGCTGCATTTTTACCTCCATTTAAGGCTTTATTAGATACTTTTAATTCACCTAATTTCTGCAACAAAGGCCATACTTTCCCTTTTGTTTTATTGATGGTGTCTTTTTCAAAAAAGCGAAGACGTTTATTCATATCATATTCTTGTCCGCTGTAAATTAAAGGCATTCCTGGTACACAATAGGATAAAGCTAACATCACTTCTGAAGCTTCTCCCATGCGTTCTTTAACTGTTCCATTCCAAGAATTTTCATCGTGGTTTGTAATAAAATTCATTAAAATATCATCTTTTTGATACATGGTTTCTATTTGCTCCATTCTTTTATCCCATGCTTTAACATTTTCTTTTCCCTGTGCAATTTTATTAAATACATGGTGTGTATCCCAACCGTAATCCATGTCAAAAGCATTCACCATAAGTTCTGGTTCCCAAGCTTCAGCAAGCATAAAAATTGGTTTTATTTTTTTTAATTCAGCAATGGTATTTTCCCAAAAATCAGTAGGAACCATACCAGCTACATCACATCTAAAACCATCAATATTGGCTTCTTCAAGCCAGTATTTCATGTCTTTAAGCATCTCTGATCGCATTTCAAGATTGTCATAATTTAAATCTGCAACATCTGTCCAATCAGTTCCAACAGTATGTGTAATTTCCCCTTTATCATCTTTAGTATAATATTCTGGATGTTCTTTTAACCAAACATGGTCCCATCCTGTGTGGTTTGCCACCCAATCTAAAATAACATACATACCATTTTGATGAGCAACATTAATTAGGTTTTTAACATCGTCTAAATTTCCAAATTCCGGGTTTACTTTGGTATAATCTGAAACTGCATAATAACTTCCTAATGAACCTTTACTTTTAGTTTTTGAAATTGGAAAAATTGGCATTAACCAAATTACTTTAACACCTAATTGTTTTAATTGTGGAATGTCATCTGTAAACTTATTGAAGGTACCTTCAGGTGAATATTGACGAATATTAGCTTCATAAATTACAGCATTTTCCAAAACTTCATCTGAAATTGGCGCAATGGAATCCTGTTTACTTTCATTCAATTGTGTTTCTTTATTTTCTGTTTTACAAGAAATAAAAAATAGTACAGCGATAGCAAAAAATATGTTTTTCATTGTTAATTATTTTAATGGTTTTAAACTTAGTTGAAATCTCTTTTCAGAGTATATTTATTATTAAATTTTTATGATTAATGTTTCTCTTTTTAATTTTTCTTTTCTAACAGAATAATGGAAAATGGTGTGTTTAATTTAGCCATTCCATCTTTTACTGTTACCTCAGTCCCTGAATATGCATCATTCAAAATACTTCCATCTTTAAATACTGAACTTACATTTAATTCTTTTTCACCTTTTGGTAAATCCAAACCAACCACAACGGAATCGGAATAATTATCTTTTGAATATGTTCGTTGAAAAACATATGGATTTTCACTTATCATTTTATGAACTCCTGCTCCAACTGAAGGATGGTTTTTTCTAAACCTTCCTAACAATTGCCAATGTGCTAAAATTTCCTGAGTTTTAGCATCATTTTTAATGGCATCCCAATTCATATTTGAACGGAGTGTAGCATCACCAATTGTTCCTTCAATTATTAATGAACGAGCAGATTCATCTCCATAATAAACTTGTGATGTACCAGGACACAACAATAATTTAGTTGCAGATTCATAAGGTTTAGATCTATCATTATCAAATGGAGAACCATCATCGTGTGAACTCACATAATTTACAACACCTAATCCCTTTAATTCTCCGTTTAGAATTTCAGAATATTTTGAAAATAATTTTTCGTAATTCTCTGTTGCATTCCATTTAAAGTCAAAGTTTATTAAACTTGTAAATCCATTTTTGAAATAGTTTACTTTTTTATCTCCAAAATTGAAATATTGCCCACCATTTATGCCGTAATTATATACCTCACCAACTAAATAAAATGAATTTTTATCTAACACTTTTGCTGGGTTATTAGCTTTCCATTGTTCAAAAGCATAATCACATTCTTTTTTAAAAGCTTCCCAAACACTTTCCTCAGTGTGTTTTACAGTATCAGCTCTATAACCATCAATTCCTAACTCGGAAATATAATCGGTTAACCACTTTATAATATAATATTTTGGAGCTCTTGGATACCCAGTTCTTGCAAAAAATTCATCCAATTCTTTTAATTCTTGTTCATATCTACCTTCAGCTTTCCACTTTTCAATCAAATGAGTTGGAAGTTCAACAGTTGAATTACTTTCTGTTTTAATATCTGGTAAATTTTTAACCAAAGTGCACGTTATACTTGTTTTATAACTTTGGTAATCACATTGTGGACCTGTTCTCACCCAATCTTCAGGCCAAACCTGATCTTTTTCAGTAACTGGACCTGTGTGATTTATGACACCATCTAAAATAATTCTGATGTCATTTTTATGCGCAGTTTCAACAAGAATTTTTAAATCTTCCATGGTTCCAAAATTTGGATCTAAAACTGTCCAATCTTTAGCCCAGTATCCGTGAAAACCATATGTTGCACCAGTTCCTTCATCAACAGCACCGTGAATTTGCTCTACAATTGGCGTAAACCAAATAGCACTAATTCCTAAATTGGTAAAATAACCCTCTTCAATTTTTTGAGTAATTCCCTTAATATCGCCCCCCTCAAAACCACGAAGTTTACTCGTTTCTTCATTTCTTTCAAAATTAACATCGTTTGACGTATCCGAATTTAAAAACCGATCAGTTAACAAAAAATAAATGTTAGCGTTCTCCCAAACAAAAGGTGCTTCAACAGCTTTAATACTTAGACTACTGCTTTTATTTTTATCAGAACAACAAGCTGTTACAAGTATAAATACTACTATTAAAAATATATATTTCATTAATTACTTAATTTAATTTTTATTTTTTTTTCTGAAGGCTTGTTCACTGAAATAGGAATTACAACTGTTTTATTTTTACTATTCCAAGTAAAATTAAAGCCCTTCACTTTTTTTGGTTTTTTTGAAATGTTATGAATAACTAAATTTATTTCTTTAGAAGAGAATTTATAATTACTACCTATCTCGTGTTCAATTTCTATTTCTATACAATTTTTCTTGAATTCACTTTCAAAATGAATAATTTCAAACATTCCTTTTTCAAATGCGTTTGGAGTTTCTCCATCATCATTGTATAATTTATCTTCGCTTTCTTTCACGCTTTCATCAAAATAAAAATGTAAGTCGAATGAATTTAAATTGTATTGTGTGGTATTCTGAATGGATTTTATCATTGGAATAAAAGCACCTCCACGAACAAATGTAGGAATACTTTCTTCTTTCAGCTCAATAGTTTCAGTTGTACCTCCTTCAATTTTTTCATCAGTATAAAAATCAAACCAATTAGAACTAGCTGGAAAAGATATTTTTTGTTCTTTTAAACTAGCTTCAACAACAGGACTTACAAAAAAATCATTTCCCCATAAATAGGTGGTTTTGTTATTTAAAGCTGAAGTATTAGTAGATTCATCAAAAAATAAAGGCCGCATTAAGGGCATTCCTGTTTGATTGTTCTCAAAAACCAAGGTGTAATTATAAGGCATTAATTGATAACGCAATTCAATCGATTTTTTTGCCAGCGCCATTGCTTTTGGCTCTCTAAATACTGGTTCAGAAGGAACTTCTTCCTGTGCATGTGGTCTAAAAATTGGTTGAAAAACTCCATATTGTAACCACCTCGTATACAATTCATCATCTAAATTTGCACCTGCGAATCCGCCTAAATCAGAATGCATATAACCTAACCCTTGCATTCCCATTTGCAATGCAATTTCAACTTGTGATTGCAATCCTCCCCAGGTTCTATTGACATCACCCGACCACGGGATTAATCCGTAATGTTGTGAACCCGAATAACCTGCACGCATTAAAATAAACGGACGCTGATTTGAAAACTCTTTTTGATAACCTTCAAAAATCAATTTAGCCCAATTGTGTCCATAAATATTATGAACTTCATCTGCAGTTCCATTAGCGTGTAATAAATCGGACGGATGTACTTCAGGCTCACCTAAATCTCCCCACCAACCGGCAACTCCATAGTTTGCAAATTTCTTATAAATATCCCAAAACCATTGTTTTCCTTCTGGTTTAAAAATATCGATGATTCCTGTATTTCCAAAGTAAAAATCGTAGGTATAAGGTTCTCCTTTAGCATTCAATCCTAAAATATTTTTTTCAACAGCTTCCTCCCATTTATTTGAAGTTGTTAAAATAAAAGGCTCCGTAACTAAAATAGTTTTTACCCCTTTTTCTTTAAGGTTTGAAATCATTTTTTTTGGATCTGGAAATGAATCTTTATCAAATTCAAAATTTCCCATGGTTCCTTTTATATCTTTTCCAAACCAGTACAAATCTAAAATTATGGCATCTACAGGGATTTCTTCTTCTATAAATTTATCAATTGTACTTAAAGTTTCTTCTTGAGAATGATACCCAAATCTACTTGAAAAATTTCCCAAAGCCCAACGAGGAATTAAAGGTTGTTTTCCAGTTAAAGTAGTATATTGATTTATTAAGTCTTTCCAAGAATTTCCTGCAACAACCTGATAGGTTTTTCTACCACTGATAGTCTCATATTGCAGTGAATTGTCTTTTTTACTATCTAAATCTAAATATCCGATTGGCGCATTGTCAAAATGAATGGCATATAAATTTGAAGAATAAACTAAAGGCATCGTAAAATTCATCAATTCTGAGCGCGTTTCATATCCATAATGTGCTCTGTTATACAATTGTAGTCGGTTACCTCTTCGGTTCATTCCCAAAGCACGGGCACCACCGCCATATAAAATTTCATTGGCAGATAAATTGAAATCTAATGTTTCAAATTCTTCTGTTTTAACATAACCTTTTCTTTCAGAAATTAAAAAATGATCATTGTAGAAATAAGAAATTTGAAATGGTGAATGTTTAATCTTAACAGAAATACCATCTGTATAAACTATACTTTCATCTTTAAGTAATACGATTGTATATTTTATATTTTCAGGTTTTAATACTACTGCATGAGAATTAGGATTAAATAATTCTCCACTTGGAATAAAAGATGTTTCAATAATTTTTGTAGAATATGGTTGAATTCGATAAATTCCATCGGTTGTTTTAACCTCTACATAGCCTTCTTTTTCAGAAAAACTTACAAACAGTCTGTCTTTATTTTGAGCATTTAAATAAGAACCTACAAATAAAAATAGTATAAAGGTTATTTTGATAAAATTCATTTTCTATTTTTTAGTAGTTAAAATTATAACTCCTTTTTTGTCAATTCTTAAAGAATTTTCCCAAATTAAAGTTTCTTCAGAAATAATATTTTTAACTGTTTTTCCTTTTAAACCAATTTCTTCAAATCTGTTTAAATTTAACGAAATCGGATTTTCATTTTTGTTCAATATTACTGCAACTATTTCATCATCCAAAATTCTAAACAATACATATATACCTTCATCTGGCTCAAAATGTATGGTCTTTCCTTGATGAATAGCCTCACTGTTTTTACGATAATTTAAAACTTTCTTTAAAAAGGATTGCATATCTGTTTGCTCGGCAGACAATCCCTTTCCTGTAAATCCGTTAACCTCATCGTCATTCCAACCGCCAGGAAAATCTGTCCTTCTTAATCCATCATCACCTAGTTTGGCACTATTTTCAATCAACACTTCAGTTCCATAATACACTTGCGAAATTCTTGGCAATACAAGCATATAACCCAATGCCATTTTGGTATTAACCACATTTTCTTTTAATTGGGTGAAAATTCGATCCATATCGTGGTTGTCTGGAAAAATCATAATCGCACTTGGATTGTGGTAATAAAAATCATTTGCCAATCCTTCATACATTTTTACAAATCCAGTTCCCCAAGTTTCATTTTCATTTAGCCCATCAACAATTAATTTTTGCATAGCAAAATCCATCGTAGACGATAAATTAGAATCATAACCATCTTTGTTTTTTGCTCCATCTTGCCAATAACCAATAAGTAATGGGTTAAGGCTCCATTCCTCCCCAACTATGCTAAAATTTGGATATTCATTCATAATAGAGCCTGCCCATTTGCTCATAAATTCTTTATCAGAATATGGATATGTATCTTGACGAATTCCGCCTAAATCTAAGGTTTCAATCCACCAAATACTATTTTGAATCAAGTAATTTGCTACTAATTGGTTACGCTGGTTTAAATCTGGCATAGCCGAAACAAACCAACCTTCAGCCATTAAGGCTTTATCTTTTTTTGAAGCATAATTATCCTGATTTGTTGTTCTTCTATGGTTTGTGGCAACAATAGTACCTTCTAAAAACTCTTTTTGGTAATTTACCCAGTCATTTGTTGGCAGATCCTTCATCCACCAATGTTCACTTCCAATATGGTTTGCAACTTGATCTATAATAAGTTTAATCCTTTTCTCCTTGGCTTTTTTAGATAATTCAACATACTCTTCTAACGTTCCAAAACGGGGATCGACTTCATAAAAATCAGTCATAGCATAACCGTGATATGAGCTTTGTTTCATATCATTTGTTAATACTGGCGTTGGCCAAATGGCTGTAAATCCCATTTCACTTATATAATCTAAATGATTTGTAATTCCTTTGATATCACCTCCGTGTCTGCCATAATCATCCTTTCTGTTGATGGTTTTTTCGTTCATAGATTTTACGATGTCATTTGTAATGTCACCATTTGCAAAACGGTCTGGTGTAATTAAATAAATAGCATCTGAACTGTTAAATCCTTCTCTTAATTTTGAACCTTGAGTTCGTTCTTTTAACTCATAAGAAACAGAAAAATTACTTCGTTTTCCGTTTTTTGAAAAGTCAATTTTAAAGGTTCCAACTGTTGCTTTTGAAACATCTACTATTAAAAAAAGGTAGTTAATATTATCACCTTTTACAACTTTTTGTAACACCACCTTTTCATTTTTAATTGATGCAGTGTATTGAGAAATATTTTCACCATAAACAAGTATTTCTAATTGATTGTGTTTCATACCTGTCCACCAATTTGGCGGTTCAACTTTTTTTATTTGAGCAACTATTGAAATGCTGAAAAATAATACAATTATAAAGGCTACTTTTTTCATATTTTTAAAATATTACTGAACACGAAGCTATCATGTAAGTCTTGAAAATCATCATTCCTAACTTGTTTAAGAACCTCATTATACTGGTAATCAATAACAATGTGAACCTGAAACAAGTTCAGGTTGACGAAAATTTTACTTCCCAAACAACCTCAACAAATTAAACTGCTACCAATTGATTTGATGGAACTGTAATTTGTTTATTATTTACAATTATTTTCAGTTCATTTTCTGATTCATTAAAGAATTTACAGTCTGTTTGACTTTTATAAACTTTAATAATAGTTCCTCTAAAATTAATAGTAAATGAATACGATTTCCACTCTTTTGGAATTTGAGGATTAAAGGTTAAAATACCATCTTCCCAAACTCTCATTCCTCCAAAACCTTGCACAACCGCCATCCAAGTTCCCGCCATACTTGTAATATGGCAACCTTCATGAACTTCATGGTTGTAATCGTCTAAATCTAAACGTGCTGTACGCAAATATTGTTCATACGCTTTTGGCATTCTATCTATTGATGCTGCTAAAATTGAATGAACACAAGGCGACAGCGAAGATTCATGAACTGTTAATGGTTCATAAAAATCGAAATGTCGTTCTAAATCATCTATACTGAACTTATTTTCAAACAAAAACAAGCATTGTAAAACATCGGCTTGTTTGATGTAACAAGAACGAAGAATTCTATCCCAAGACCATTTTTGATTGATTGGCCGTTCAGATTTTGGTAAATCTGCAACAGGAATTAATTCTTTATCTAAAAAGCTATCTTGTTGTAAATACACATTTTTTTCTTCACTAAACGGAAAATACATGCCATCAGCCACTTTTAACCATTCACATATTTCTTGTACTGTTAAATTGGTTTTATCAAGTATACGCTTATAATCATTTGTATATTCACTTTTAACTTTTTGAATACTTTCAACAGCATATTCAATACACCATTTAGCTAAATAATTGGTGTAAAAATTATTATTTACGTTGTTTTCATATTCATTTGGACCAGTTACTCCAAGAATTACATATTTATTTTTTAATTCAGAAAAATTAGCTCTTTGATGCCAAAAACGAGCAACCCCAATCATAACTTCTAAACCGTATTTTGGAACGTATTCAAAATCTTGTGTAAAATTTACATAGTTGTAAATACCATAAATCATAGCACCATTTCTATGAATTTCTTCAAAGGTTATTTCCCATTCATTATGACATTCTTCACCATTCATTGTAACCATAGGATACAAGGCTGCTCCATTTTTAAAACCTAATTTTGAAGCATTTTCAATGGCCTTTTCTAAATGATTGTAACGATAAAGTAACAAGTTTTTTGCAACATTAGCATCTTTAGTAGCCATATAAAATGGAATACAATATGCTTCTGTATCCCAATAAGTGCTTCCACCATATTTTTCACCGGTAAAACCTTTTGGTCCAATATTCAATCGTGCATCTGTACCCAAATAAGTTTGATTCAATTGAAAAATATTAAATCGAATACCTTGTTGGGCTTTTAAATCACCTTCAATAATTATATCAGCTGTTTTCCAAATACTTTCCCACGATTGTTTTTGATCTTTTAACAACTGTTCAAAACCAATTTTTTTAGCGTGAGAAACATTTTTTAAAGCAACCTCAACTAATTTACTTTTTTCATAGTTTAAAGAACTAACATAACTGCCATATTTATAAATAGTTGCTGTATCACCTTCTAAAACATTCAATTCGCATGAGTATGTTAAAGCTTTCTCTTCAACATCATTTTTTTGAGCAACCTCGGCATTTATATTATTTATAGCAAAAGAGATTTCCATAGCTGTAGCAACATGAAATTCAGTTTTTAAGGTTTTCGCTAAAATACACCCATTGTTTTTTCCTTCAACAATTTTTAAAGTTCCCCAAAAATGTTCATCATAATTTGAATCTTCATTTACGATTCCAGCATCTAAATACGGTGAAAAGGTAATTTTTCCAGAAAAATTTAATGCTTTAACTGAATATTCAATTGCTCCAACTTCATTATATTTTATACTTATAATACGTTTTGTTGTAACTCGAATTTTTTCACCTGTTGAAAGAATTGCATTAAAAGAACGACTTAACCATCCTTCTTTCATATTTAATTCACGTTTGAAGTTTGAAATTTCACATGTGTTTAAATCAAAGTTTGTTTGATTGATTTTAATGTGAATTCCAATCCAATTTGGTGCATTTAATACTTTTGCAAAATATTCTGGATACCCATTTTTCCACCAACCAACTCTTGTTTTATCAGGATAATAGATTCCTCCAATGTAACTTCCTTGAAAAGTTTCTCCGGAATAATCTTCTTCAAAATTGGCTCGTTGACCCATTGATCCATTACCAATGCTGAACAGGCTTTCAGAAGCTTTTACATTTTCAGTATCGAAACCTTCTTCAATTACAGACCATTCATTAGGGATAATATAATTTTTATTCATTTTTCTATTTCATTAGATTTTTTAAAAAATGGGAACTAATAACCGTCATATCTTCAAAAACATAAGTTGCTTCATTTAATACAGTTGCATTTCCAATTCCTATACTTATCATATTTGCAGCATTCGCTGCTTGAATTCCAGCAATAGCATCTTCAAAAACAACACAATTCTCTGGTTTTATATTTAATTTTTTTGCGCCAATTAAAAACACTTCCGGATCAGGTTTTGCTTTAGAAACATCATTCCCATCAACTAAAGCAGAAAATCTATTAAGCAAACCAACCTTTTCTAATATTAAGGGAGCATTTTTACTAGCTGAGCCTAAAGCGTATTTAATATTATTTGAATCTAAAAAATCAAGTAATTGATTAACTCCTGGCAAAATTTCATCAGCAGTCATTTTATTTACATACTCCAAATATTCGCTGTTTTTATCTTTCAAAAAGATTTGTTTTTGATTTTCTGACAATTCAACCTTACCTATATTCAATAATATTTCTAATGATTTAACTCTGCTAACTCCTTTAAGAAGTTCGTTTTGTTCTTCAGTAAAATCAAATCCTAAAGTATTGGCTAAATTTTTCCAAGCTAAATAATGATACTTCGCAGTATCTACTATGACACCATCTAAATCAAATATGAATGCTATTTCTTTTCTCATTTAAATATTTACAATTACTTTGTCATCAACATCTTTTACTTTAGTTACTAAGGCTGCTGCAATTAATAAAGAAACCCCACTAATTATTAATGCAAATATTGGATTACCTCCATACACATATTTTACTATTGGGCCACCAATTAAAGCATTGATTATTTGTGGCAAAACAATAAAAAAGTTAAAAATCCCCATATAAACGCCCATTTTTTTAACTGGTATAGAACCTGCTAAAATTGCATAAGGCATTGCTAAAATACTTGCCCAAGCTATCCCAATACCAAACATTGAAAGAAATAACCAATTTTCATTTGGTACAAAATAAATAGAAATAAGACCTAACCCTCCACAAACTAATCCAATTGCATATGTCATTTTTCTTCCTAATTTTTTAGCTATTGCAGGTAAAAAGAAAGCGTAAACTGCTGAAACTGCATTGTACACTCCAAATAAAATTCCTACCCAATCACCAGCAATTTGGTATGCATCTCCGTGATCATCTAATGATAGTCCATAAATATGATGTGCAATTGCCGGTGTAGAAAATACCCACATTCCAAATAAACCAAACCAAGAAAAAAATTGAACTGAACTCAATTGCCTCATAGTCAAAGGCATTTTCTTAAAATCTGAGAAAATATCAAACAAACTAGAAGATTTTTCTTCAACTTCTTCTTCGTCCACACTAAATTGAGCTAATTCTTCAGGAGAATATTCTTTAGTTGTAAATACGGTAATTAAAATACTTGTAACTAAAACTACAGCTCCTATAATAAATGACAGCAATAAATTTGTTGGCACTTCACCTGGTTGAGATTCGTTTAAAACACCAAACCAGTTCGTTAAAACATACGGTAACCAAGAACCTATTACAGCTCCAATACCAATTAAAACAGTTTGAATACTAAATCCTAGTGTTCTTTGATCTGAAGGTAATAAATCAGCTACTAACGCTCTAAATGGTTCCATTGCTACATTAAATGAAGCGTCCATTATCATAAGCATTCCAGCTCCTACCCATAATGCAGGTAAAAAAGCTGTAAACATATCAGCATTTGGCATTAAAATTAATCCCATTGATGCCAATAAAGCTCCTGTTAAAAAATAAGGTCGTCTTCTACCTAGTCGTGTCCACGTTCTGTCACTATAATACCCAATAATGGGTTGAACTATTAAACCTGTTAAAGGTGCTACAATCCAAAACCAAGAAAGTTCATGAACATCTGCACCAAAAATTTGTAATATTCTACTTGCATTGGCATTTTGTAATGCAAAACCCATTTGTATTCCTAAGAAACCGAAACTCATGTTCCAGATATCCCAGAAACTTAGTTTCCGTTTTTCCATAAAAAAGTATAATAAAAATTATTGCCAAACAGGTAATATAACCTATTTAAATTGTGTGAAGTGTGAAAAAATAGTACGTGTAAAATTTCTTTTACAAAGCAAATATATAATTTAATTTTAATTATTTTAGGTTTTAATAAATAGATTTATCCCTAAAAATATCAAAAAAGCGTACTATAACCTTTGAGTACTATGTTTGTTTTTTAACAAATTACTTTATAATATAATACTTATAACTGTTTTATATTATTAATTCAATGAAACAGTAGATTTTCTTATTTTAAGATTAGGCGAAATTACTTCTTTTTGATATCCGATGGGTGCAGTGTGCTCTATCCTTCTAATTAACAATTCTGCAGCTTGCCTTCCCATTAAATTTCCATGTTGCTCTACACACGTTAATGGAGGTGATGTAAATTCAGAAATCAACCCACTTGTAAAGCCAATTATGGCAATATCATCAGGAATTTTTAACCCTTTTTCTTTTGAAATTTTTAAAGCAATGGCAGCATAAATTTCATTTACCGCTAAAATAGCATCAGGCGGATTTTGAACATTGATGATTTTTTTAATTTGTTCATACAAATCTTTAGTATCATCAATTTTATAAATTAAATTTTCATCAATTTTAAATCCATTCTTTTTAAGTGATTTGATATAGCCCTCTTTTCTTAAAGAACCAACCGTTATAAAGTCCTGAGTTGTAATTAATGCTATGCGTTTTGAACCAATTTCCACTAAATGATTAACTGCTTTGTAAGCACCTCCAATATCATCAATAATCACTTTATCACATTGAAGGTTATCATTAATTCGATCAAATAATACCAACGGAAAATCGTCTTTAATCAAAGCTTCAAAATGATCAAAATTCTGATTTTCTTGTGTTTCTCTTGCAATTGACACTATTAAGCCATCAACACTTCCATTGGTAAGTACGCTAAAATTTGTAACTTCTTTTTCATAAGACTCATTAGATAAACAAACCATAACATTGTACCCTTTTTCATTGGCAAATTTTTCAATACCGTCTATAACTGTTGAAAAAAAATGATGAACAATCTCTGGAATAATTACACCAATTACTGATGTTTTTTGATTGCGAAGTTGTAATGCTAAACTATTTGGCTTGTAGTTATAATAATCTGCAAAAGCTTTAATTTTCTGTCTGGTTACTTCACTTATCTCATGACTGTCTTTCAATGCTTTTGAAACCGTTGATATGGAAACACCAAACTCTTTTGCAATATTTTTTAAGGTTATTCTTGGCTTCATAATTAGCTGTCTAAAATCTACTCATTACAAATATAAACTTTCTCATTATAACGACTCCATTTCTTATCAAAAACTTAAAAAAATGTATAATTATTGGAATTTCATATTCATTTTTAAAATATTTCTTAAAAAATGTTTATAAACTCCAACGTTTGCGTAAAAAAGTTATAAACACGAAAACGTTTTCGTGTTTGTAAAAGTAACTAATATCATTGTTAAATATATGTTAACTTATTAACTTCACAAAGTGAAATGCGAATAAAATAGTACAATTTTTAAAAAAACATTAATTATTAATTAACTTAAAATAGATGAAAAATTTTAGAATTTTTTTGCTTAGTGTCATACTTCTATTTCCTGTTTTTATGTTTGCTCAGCAAACTGTTAAAGGTAAAGTTACAGAAGCAACAGGTAATACTGCATTACCAGGTGTTGGCATTATTATTAAAGGAACTATTAAGGGAGCAGCAACTGATTTTGACGGAAACTATTCAATAGATAACGTTAAACCAGGGGATGTGTTAGTATTTTCCTATATGGGATTTATCACAAAAGAATTAACTTTTGGTAACAACACAACCATTAACGTTGCATTAACAGAAAGCGCTGAAGCTTTAGATGAAGTTGTAATCATTGGTTATGGTACTACAACAGTAAAAGATGCTACCGGTTCTATTACTTCTGTAAAAGCAGAAGAATTTAACAGAGGTTTTATTGTGTCTGCAGATCAAATGTTAACCGGTAAAGTTGCTGGGGTACAAATTACGTCTGCTGGTGGTGCTCCCGGTAGTGGTGCTACAATTAGAATTAGAGGTGGCGCATCTTTAAGCGCTACAAATGACCCATTGTTTATTATTGATGGTGTACCTGTAGATAACAATGGCATTTCAGGTGTTAGAAATCCTTTAAGCACCATCAATCCAAACGATATTGAGTCTTACACAATATTAAAAGACGCTTCTTCAACTGCAATTTATGGTTCCCGAGCATCAAATGGTGTAATTATAATTACCACAAAAAAAGGAAATAGTGGTGGATTTAAAGCCTCCTATAGCGCTAATTTTTCCGTAAGCCAAAACTATGAAACTGTTGATGCCTTAAATACAAAACAGTTTAAAGATTATGTGAATGCAAATGGTACTGCATCTGATATTGCATTACTTGGTACAGCAAATACCAATTGGCAAGATGAAATTTTTAGATTAGGTTATGGTACAGACCACAATATAAGTTTAGTTGGAGGTTCAAATAAATTAAATTATAGAGGTTCTATAGGTTACACAAACCAAACAGGTACTTTATTAACTTCAAATATGGAAAGAGCCACCTATGCTTTAAGCCTGGGATCAAAACTGTTTGACGATCATTTAAAAATTGATGCCAATATTCGAACTTCTTTATTAAAAAACAGATTTGCAGATACAGGAGCTATTGGTAGTGCTATTTCTTTTGACCCTACTAAACCTGTATATGATAGTAGCTCTATATATGGTGGTTATTTTGAATGGCTAGATTCTTCTGGGATTCCAATTTCAGTAGGTGCACCAAGAAACCCCGTTGCGTTGCTAAATTTAAGAAACAATACTGGTTATGCGAATAGATCTATTGGAAATATTCAATTTGATTATAAAATGCATTTTTTACCTGAGTTAAGAGCTAATTTAAATTTAGGTTTTGACAAATCAGGTAGTAATGGTGATGATAATATTAACAATTCGGCAAATTCAACTTTAATTGATGGAACCATATTTGCTGGTACTAATCATTATGAACAAACGAAAGATAATTTGCTAATGGATTTTTATTTAGATTATGCTAAAGATTTAAATTCTATCAATAGTACCATTGATTTTATGGCAGGTTATTCATACCAAGATTTCTTAACCCAAGGTTTCAATAATTCCGTTTCTGCAAGTAAATCGGAATTACTTGATTATTACAATCAATTAAATTTACAATCTTTCTTTGGAAGATTAAATTATACATTAGCAGATAAATACTTGTTAACCTTAACTATGAGACGTGATGGTTCTTCAAGATTTAGCAAAGAAAATAGATGGGGTAATTTCCCTTCTGCGGCTTTTGCTTGGAAATTGTATGAAGAACCTTTTATGAAAGATTCTAAAACGATTTCCGATTTAAAATTACGCTTAAGTTGGGGTATTACAGGACAACAAGACGTTGGGCGTTATTATCCCGCAATTGCAACTTATTTAAAGAGCACCAATACTGCACAATATCAATTTGGAAATTCTTTCTTGAACACATTTAGAGCAGAACCTTTTAATGCTACTTTAAAATGGGAAGAAACAGAAACGTTTAATGCGGGTGTAGATTTTGGTTTATTTAACAAGTTATTCAGTGGTTCGGTAGATGCGTATTTTCGTAAAACAAAAGACTTGTTAAACTTTATTCCATTTCCTGCAGGCTCATCGTTATCGAATGCCGATTTTGCAAACATTGGGAAAATGGAAAATAAAGGATTGGAATTAACCTTAAGCAATCAAACTGTTAAATCCGATGATTTTAATTTAAATTTAACTTTAAATGCAACTTATGCTCAAACAGAAATCACTAAATTAACTACAAATGATGATCCAAATTATGAAGGTGTTGAAACTGGAGGGTTTTCAGGTGGAGTAGGTAATACTATTCAACGTCATACTGTTGGATATGAGCCTTATTCTTTCTTTGTATACCAGCAAGTGTACAACGCAAATGGAAAACCAGTTGAAGGTGTTTATGTAGATAGAAATAATGATGGTGTAATTACAAATGCCGATAAATACCGATTTAAAAAACCAACAGCAGATTATACTTTTGGGTTTACCGCTGATGCTAATTACAAAAATTGGACCTTTAATATGGTGTGGAGAGGAAGTTTAGGAAATTATGTTTACAATAATGTTGATTCAAACTTAGGTTTTGACCAACAATTGTTAAATTCTGCATTTCCTGAAGTTATTTCAAATGGGGTTGCTAATGTATTAGAATCTGGCTTTATAAATGGTGGTGCAGAAAGATATATGTCAGACTATTATATTCAAGAAGCTTCATTTGTTAAATTAGACAATGTTACCATTGGTTATAATTTTGGTGAGGTATTTGGTGAAAAATCAAATTTAACAATTAACGGAACTGCTCAAAACGCTGTTACTATTACTAATTACAAAGGATTAGATCCGGAAGTTAGTGGCGGTATTGATTATAATATTTACCCTCGACCAATAATATATATGGTGGGTGTTATTTTAAACTTTTAATTAGATAGAAATGAAAAAATATTCTTTTAAAATTTTCTTTTTAGGAACCATTGTAACATTATTTACGATGACATCTTGTCTTAAAGATTTAGATACCGTTCCTCAAGATAAAGACATTGTATTAGCAGATGAGTTATTTAAAGACCCTGCTGCATACAAACAAGTGCTTGCTAAACTATATGCTGGTTTGGCAATAAGCGGACAACAAGGCCCTGCTGGGTTACCTGATATTACAGGTATAGATGAAGGTTTTAGCCAATATTTACGTCAATATTGGTTAGCCCAAGAAGTAACTACTGATGAAGCCGTAATTGGATGGGCAGATGGTAGTTTACCTGATTATCATGAACAAGATTGGACATCAAGTAACGAATTTGTTGCTGCATTGTACAATAGATTGGTTTATCAAATTACCTCATGTAATGCATTTTTAAGAGAAACTACTTCAGATAAATTGAGTGCCAAAGGTGTTACAGGTCAATTGTTAACAGAAATTGAACTTTATAAAAATGAAGCTCGTTTTTTAAGAGCATTAAGTTATTCTCATGCGGTAGATTTATTTGGAAATTTCCCTTTTGTTACTGAAAATGATCCTGTGGGGTTTTTCTATCCACCACAAAAAAATAGAACTGAATTATTTAGCTTTATTGAAAGTGAATTGTTAGCTATTGAAGGTGGATTAGCCGCTCCTAAAACCAATGAATATGCAAGAGCTGATCAAGCTGCAGTATGGACTTTATTAGCAAAGTTATATTTGAATGCTGAAGTTTATACAGGTACCAGTAGATATGCTGATTGTATATCCTATTCTGAAAAAGTAATAAATGCAGGATATGCTACTGAACCAGAGTATAAAAACCTATTTCTAGCTGATAACAATACCGCAAGTGGTGTAATTTTCCCAATAGCGTTTGATGGTTTACGCACTCAAACTTATGGTGGAACTACCTTTTTAATACATGCCTCTGTTGGTGGTAGTATGAGCCCAAGTGCCTTTGGAATAAATGGCGGTTGGGGTGGTTTAAGAACTACTAAAAACTTAGTAAATGTATTTAAAGCTGACGTTAGTTCTGCAGATATTACAGCTGCAAATGCAGCAATTGGTGCAGTTTCTATATGGGGCGTTGTAGGAAGTGCTTATAATAATTGGGGTGCAACTCCAGATGCTCCTTTATATGAAACAGGTACTCCTAACGTGTACAAAGGTTACGTACTATTAACAGATGGTGAATTTAAATTTAGACCAGATAATAGCTGGGGTGCCGATTTTGGAGGTCCTAATGGGAATATTGACGTTACTGCAGGTATTTATTTAATTACTATTAATACTGATACCAAAACATATACACTTGAACAAGATACTAGAGCGATGTTTTATACTGACGGTCAGGAGTTAGAAATTGCTTCAATTGGCAAATTTACAGATGGTTATGCCATTACTAAATTTAAAAACGTTACAAAAAGTGGTGCTGCAGGTTCTGATGCTAGTGGAAACTTTACAGATACTGATTTCCCATTATTTAGAATTGAAGACGTTTATTTAATGTATGCTGAAGCCAACTTAAGAGGTGGCGGCGGTAATTTAAGTGATGCCATAGATTATGTAAATCAAATTAGAAGTAGAGCAAAATCTGTAAGTGTTTCTTCAATTAGCTTAGATTTAATTTTAAATGAAAGAGCTCGCGAATTATATTGGGAAGGATCTCGTAGAACTGATTTAATACGTTATGGAAAATTTACCGATGGAAACTACGTTTGGCCATGGAAAGGTGGTGTATTAGATGGCACTTCAACAGCTAGTTACAGAAATTTATTACCAATCCCTGCAACTGATATGAATGCAAATCCTAATTTAAAACAAAACCCTGGTTATTAATCTTAAATAAGGAAAAAAATGAAAAATACAATAAAAAATATATTAATTTTATTTACAATTGCTGTTTCTTTAATAGCTTGTGATAAAAACGAATTAACGGTGTTAAACCCTGCAGCTACTACAACTGTAAGTTTATCAGTAACTGATGTAGTTTTGGATAAAGTAAATGCTGGTGTAGACGCATTAACTGTATCTTGGACTGACCCTGATTATGGGTTTGATGCTGGTGCAAATTACAAAATTGTAATTTCTTCTGGAGATAAAAGCGCAACTATTGCAGCTGGTACAAATCTTGCAAAAGTTTTTGAAACTGTTGCACTAAATAAATTACTATTAGGTTTAGGTTTAAAAGCAGGTATTCCAACTGAAGTATCTGTTCAAATTCAAGCGGTTTTAAGTGCCTACAGTTCTTTTACTTCTAATGTTGTTACATTTACAGCCAATGTTTATCAAGATAAGTTAGATTTAATAACCAACTGGGGAATTGTTGGAAGTGGATATAATAATTGGGGAGCCGATAAACTTGATGCCCCATTTTATAAAACTGATAATGTAGATATACTTGTAGCCTACGTAACTTTAATTACCGGAGAAATTAAATTCCGTACAAATAATGCTTGGGATTTAAATTATGGTGATGACGGTTTTGATGGAATACTTAATCAAAATGGAACGAACATTCCTGTAACTGCTGGCACCTATAAAATTACTTTCAACACAAGTACTTTTGCTTATACTATTGAAGCATTTACCTGGGGAATTGTGGGTGATGGAACTCCTATTGGTTGGCCAAATGGAAACCCAGGGGATGTTGGATATGTGAATGACCAAGAACTTAGCTACGATTCATATTCTGACACTTGGAAAGTGGTTATTGCGTTAAAAGATGGGGCAATAAAATTCCGTCAAAATAACTCTTGGACAGTTAATTTTGGTGATACTGGTGTTGACGGTATACTTGATGTTGGTGGTGATAATATTGGTGTAACAGCTGGTAATTATATTGTTTCTGTTAATTTTAATACTGGCGAATATACTTTAACTCCTATTCCTAATATTTGGGCAATTGTTGGAGATGGAACACCAATTGGATGGCCAAATGGAAATCCTGGAGATGTTGGTTATGTTCCAGATCAAAACTTGACCATCGATTTTAGTGCTGACAATAATATTTGGGTTATTAAAGGAGTTTTATTAAATAATGGCTTCATAAAATTCCGTGCAGATAATGGCTGGACTCTAAATTATGGAGATACTGGTTTAGACGGCACATTAGATACGGGTGGCGATAACATTCCAGTTACAGCAGGAAGATTTGATATTACATTAGATTTAAATACTTTGTCTTATACAATAATTCCAACACCTCATACCTAGTGATCATATTAACTATTTAAATAAGAAAAATCTGTAAAGACCAAAATCTTTACAGATTTTTTATTTAACTTTATAAGCTTCTATTTTAGTTTAAAACAACTCTAAAAGCATGAAAAAAACACTACTCATATCATTCCTTTTTACACAATTACTTTCTTTTGCACAAGTAACTACTTCACCTACTTTACCAACTGCAAACGATCAAATTACAGTTACCTTTAATGCTACAGGTACACCTTTAGCTGATTACTCAGGTGATGTTTATGCGCATACTGGTGTTACAGTTAATGGTACAAGATGGCAAAATGTTATTGGAACCTGGGGTGTTAACACAACTCAGCCCAAACTTACACGAGACTTAACAAATCCTAATTTATATACACTACTAATAACTCCTGATGTTTTTACTTTTTATGGTGTAGCAACTACAGATACCATTACTGAACTTAATTTTGTTTTTAGAGCGTCAACTAATTCTCCACAATCTGCAGATATTTTTGTTCCAATTTATGCCGCTGGTCTAAATATTACGTTCACAAATCCAACTGATCAAAGTGCTTATAATTTAAATGACAATATTACTATTTCAGCACAATCCTCTTTAAATGCCGATTTAGAACTTTTTGTAAATGGCATTTCTCAAATTACAGCAACTAATACAACAACTATTTCAACTTCCTATACAGTAACTTCTACTGGAACACATACATTAAAAGCTGTTGCAACAAATGGCATTGATGTAAAAGAGTCTACTATTAGCATTTATGTTAAAACTCCTACAGTTAATGCTACAAAACCTATGGATTTAAAATATGGGGTAAATAAAAACATTGATAATTCAGTAACTTTTTTACTGAAAGCACCACTTAAGAATGATGTTCTTCTCATTGGTGATTTTAACAACTGGACTTTAAATGAAGCTTACCAACTATTTAAAGATGGTGAAGATTTTTGGTTAACAATTCCTGGTTTAGACATAAATACTGAATATGCCTATCAGTATTTAATTGATTATAGCATTAAAGTGGCTGATCCTTATTCCGAAAAAATATTGGATCCACAAAATGATCAATATATTTCAAGCGCCAACTATCCCAATTTAAAATCGTATCCCACAAATTTAACTACGGGCTATGTGTCAACTTTTAAAATAAATCAAGAAAATTATGTCTGGGTCAATACCAATTTCACAAAACCATCAAAAAGCAATTTAATTATTTATAAATTGCTTATCAGAGATTTTACGGTAAGTTCTTCTTTTAATGAAGCCATCACAAAATTAGATTATTTGGCTTCTTTGGGCATAAATGCCATTGAATTGCTGCCTGTAAATGAATTTGAAGGAAATGATAGCTGGGGTTACAATCCAGCCTTGTATATGGCCTTAGATAAAGCCTATGGAACCAAAAACGATTTTAAAAAATTTGTGGATGCCTGTCATCAACGCGGTATTGCCGTGTTAGCCGATGTTGTTTTTAACCATTCTTATAGCCAATCGCCACTACTGCAAATGTATTGGGACAAAGCAAACAACAAGCCTGCCGCAAACAATCCTTGGTACAATGTAAACCATAACTTTATAGACAATACAAGTGCGCAATGGGGATACGATTTTAACCACGAATCAACCTACACCAAAGCCTTTTTTAAAGATGTTTTAAGTTATTGGATGAATGAATATAAAATTGACGGATTTAGATTCGACTTTACCAAAGGTTTTTCAAATACACTTTATTATGGCTCTGAAAATTGGGCAAGTGCTTATGATGCTTCAAGAATTACAATCCTAAAAAATTATGCCGACCACGTTTGGAGCAATAATCCTGCCAATAAACCTTATGTGATTTTTGAACATTTGGCAGACAATTCAGAAGAAACCGTATTGGCAAATTATGGCATTATGCTTTGGGGAAATATGAATTATAGTTACAACCAAAATACTATGGGATACAGTAGTGGGGCAGATATTTCTTGGATTTCCTACAAACAAAGAGGCTGGAACAATCCTAATATAGTTGGTTATATGGAAAGCCATGATGAAGAACGTTTAATGTACAGAAACCTTCAATTCGGAAACAGCAACGCCACCTACAATGTTAAAGATTTAAATACGGCTCTTGCAAGACAAGAACTCGCCGGAATGTTTTTTTATACCATTCCAGGACCGAAATTGCTATGGCAATTTGGTGAATTAGGCTATGAAATAAGTATTGATGAAAACGGAAGAACCGGCAGAAAACCTATCCGTTGGGAATATAATGATGATATTAACAGAAAACATTTGTTCAACACTTGGGCAACGTTAATTGAATTTAAAAAACAACAACCTGTATTTAGCAGCACCGATTTTACCTTAAATGTGGGAACATTAACAAAATCCATACTTTTAAAACACGCAAGTATGGATGTTATTATTGTTGGAAATTTTGATATTACGAATAAGACAATTGCGCCTCAATTTTCTAAAACTGGTATTTGGTATGAATATTTTACTGGAGAAGAAAAAAATGTTACTAATACTGCTGAATCTATCTCGCTAAAACCTGGTGAGTACAAAATGTATTCAACAGTAAAGTTATTAGATCCAAGAGGAGGTACTGCATTAGATGATAGTGATGGCGATGGTGTGGTTGATACTTTAGATTTATGTCCAAACACTCCTACAGGAATTTCAGTTAATGCAACTGGATGTCCAATTTTTACATTATCTTCAAATAATTTCACTATTGAAACGATTGGTGAAACGTGTACAGGAAAAGAAAATGGACAAATTAAAATAACCGCATTAGAAACATTCGATTACTCAACTACCATTAATGGAGTTTACTATCCGTTTACAAG
>Ga0209231_1000108_pt1 | contig 59743 bp, 60 predicted proteins | sample Deesub45470m_DNA_FD_188086 | JGI IMG/M metagenome (GOLD analysis project Ga0209231, IMG submission 188086) | Deep subsurface microbial communities from North Pacific Ocean - 450_OLKR46/470m Metagenome (SPAdes) (version 2) | ecosystem: Environmental > Terrestrial > Deep subsurface > Unclassified ... | reverse complement strand
GACAATCAGACTGACAGCTGACACTTGCCAGCGTCAATCAACACAGGCAAATAACAACTGCCGCGACAATCAGTTCTCATCCTGATTGACGCCAGCCTCTCACCCAGATCGTCGCGCTATAGGCGCGCCACCATTGATCGCAGGGAGGGTTCGCCTCGGACGATCCTCCAGACCATACATCCGGATGTCCTCGGGGCTGGCCTTATATATGGTCGGCTTGTCGGAGGCGTCGATGCGATAGGGATATGCGGTGCCGGTGCTGATATCGACCCAATCACGGCATGGAAAACCGGCATTGAGATACTGCACTCTCGCACGGATGTGCAGAACCTCGCCGATCAGGCGACCACCGAGCTGGTCTTCTTTGATGACGTAGTCCCCGAGGCGGAGATCGTAGAGGTCCATCATCGGGCTCCCATCGTTACCGGTCGATCATACCGCGATATCGGAAATTATCGAAGTAAATGAAGTGCTTGCTTCGATTTCATGGAAGTGAGAATCTGTCTCCCATGGGTAAGGGGTGGCAATACGATCCGCGATACGCGATCGGCGTGCTGTATGGGGCCAATATCGGCTTACAAGACAGTCGGATGCCAACCTCTAGACCCATATGAGGCGATTGGAGGCAACATGGGCAAGGTTCTCGGTTACGCACGCATCTCGACTGATCAGGGGCAGGACATCGCCTCCCAGAAGGCCAAGCTGGAATCGCTCGGTGCCGTGGTCGTGTTCTGCGATGTCGGGAGCGGCATGAGCCTGACCGGTCGGGACCAGCTTGAGGCTGCACTTCGACTTCTCGATTGTGGGGACCAACTTCTTTGCCTTCACCCGGACAGGATCGCGCGCGATACCTCCGACCTCCTCGCCGTCGCCAAGCGCATCGTCGAGAAGAAGGCGATCCTGCGCATCCACGATCCGTCCATCACGATCGACGGCGGCGATCTCATGGGGGAAGTCCTCCTGACCGTCTTCGGACTCGTCGGTCGCATCGAGAAGCACTTCATTACTGCCCGGATTCGGCGCGGAATAGATGCCCGGAAGCTCAAGAATGACGGTGCCTATATCGGCCGCCGCCCTACCATCGATCCGGACCGTATCCGGGAGCTTCGGGATCAAGGAATGGGACCTACCCAGATCGCCCGCACGCTCAAAATCGGCCGCGCCAGCGTCTACCGGCTTCTCGCCGCCTGATCATCTCGTCGACCAGATAGGCGTCCAATCGGAACCCCACCTTCACCGCCCACGGTCATCACCAGCATCGCGCCGAGATCATCCCGCCCGATCGTCGGCCCGGTATCGTCGCGGCCGCATCGTCATCCACCGACTATCGACGCTCATGCTCTGGGCGACCGTCGATCCACATCATGGAGACCAGCATCATGAAATCACGCTCGAAGAAGCCGGAGGCAGCATCGACCGCCCATGCTCCTGCCCATGATCAGGGAGAAAGCGTTGGGGAGAGCGAAGAGGCCAAAGGTGAGGATGAAGATGGGCTGAAATCGCTCAAGAACTCACCGATGGATGGCGAAAATAAGCTCGACAATGAGGATGCGCATCCTGTAAGCGGCACCAGTCCTTTGGCCTTGCGGGCCGGGATATCCCCTGTGGAAGCGCGTCAATATCGTCCCGCGTGGGTTCTTCCAGGCGGGTGGGCTTTTGGGTGCAAGCCAGGGACGCTTGCTGGATTTCCGCCAGACGGCTTGCCGCATCGCGACATTGACAGGATTAAGACGAATTTATGCGAGGATATAGAGAACCCGGTTTTCAGGACAGGGTCGCCGCGGCCAAGGATGCCAAGACGAAGGCGCTGGAAAAGCTGAAGGCCAAGCCACCGGTCGATGAAGCCGAGCAGGCCGAAAAGCTGGCGAATCGCCTGGCCAAGGAAGCGGCCGCGCGCGAACGGCGTGAAGCCAAGCTGCGCGAGAGAGAAGAAGCGGAAGCCGCGCGCAAGGCCGAGCGCGAGGCGGCGGCCGAGGCTGCGCTGCCGCCGCCAGCCATGACGGAAGCCGAACGCAAGGCGGCGCGCGATGCCCGCTATGCGGCGCGCAAGGCCCGCAAATAAGATAAGGCGCAGGGCGGCTGTCGGCTACATCGCTGCCCGCCCTGCGCCGTTGGCGGCCGCATTTGAAGGATGATTTCTGGACCAGTTGCACAGTGCCCATGCGCCGATCTATCGCGCTGACCCCGTCCTGCCTTTACATGCCGCCCCTTATGCGGCGGACTCTTCCCATCCGATCGAAGTCATCGATATCGCCGAGATTCCCGGCGGTGGGCAGTTGCGGCTGCTAAAAAGCGGCGCTGATTTTTCGATCCAGTTCGGGTCGGAAGAATTGATGGGCAGTTGCGACCATGTGTCGGAAGAGGCGCTGGCACGGCTGACGTGCGAGCGGCTGGCCGATAATGATGGGCAGGTGCTGATCGGGGGGCTGGGCATGGGCTTTACGCTCGGCGCGGCGCTCGATGCCTGGTCACCGCGCGCGGCCATTATCGTGGCGGAACTGGTGCCCAAGATCGTGGAGTGGGCCAGGGGACCGTTGGCGCATGTCTTTGCCGATCGTCTGTCCGACCCGCGCGTCACGATCGACGTCGCCGACGTGCATGACGTGATTGCGGCGGCCAGCGACCGGTTCGATGCGATCCTGCTGGATGTCGACAATGGGCCTGACGGATTGATCCAGGCGGAAAATGAGCGGTTGTATTGCAATTGGGGCTTGCGCTCCGCTTATGGCGCACTGCGATCCGGGGGCGTGCTGGCGATCTGGTCGGCCTATCCGGCGCGGGGTTTTGACCGGAGGCTTGAACGGGCGGGCTTTGCCGTCGAGGCGGTGCGGGTGCCCGCTTATGCCGGTAGCATGGACGATAGCCATCATATCTGGTTTGCGAGGAAGGTGGCGTAGCTACACGACCATAGCGCGCCGTCGTTGACGGCATCGACCGAACATGCTGATACGAAAAAGACATGAAATAGGGTGCTCCCGCGAAAGCGGGAGCCTAGGATGCACCGCAGGACGTTCGACCCTGGACTCCGGCTTTCGCCGGAGTACGACAACAGTTAAAGCATCTTCATGATCGATCCTGCTACCCTGTCCGACGCCGATGCTGCCAACCGTTTGATGCGCCTGGCGCGCGAGGTGGCGAAGCATAATCGGCTTTATCATGACGACGACGCGCCGGAGATTAGCGATGCGGCTTATGATGCGCTGATCGCCGAGAATAACGCGCTGGAGGCGGCGTTTCCGCATCTGGTGCGGGCCGATTCGCCCAATGCCCAAGTGGGGGCTGCGCCGACCTCGGCGCTTAAGAAAGTAACGCATGCGCAGCGGATGATGAGCCTCGACAATGGCTTTGCCGATGCGGATATCGGTGAGTTTATCGCACGGGTTCGGCGCTTTCTGGCGTTGGCGGAGGATGCACCGGTGGCGTTGACGGCCGAGCCGAAGATCGACGGCCTGTCCTGTTCGCTGCGCTATGAGAAGGGCGAACTGGTGCTGGCCGCGACGCGGGGGGACGGGGCGACGGGGGAGGATGTGACCGCCAATGTCCGTACCATCGCCGATATTCCTCAGACACTTTCACCCCTCCCCTTCAGGGGAGGGGCAGGGGGTGGGGGCTTGCCCCCCAAGCTTCTCCAAGAGGATGGCCCCCACCCCAACCCCTCCCCTGAAGGGGAGGGGCTTTATGCCGTGCCCGACCTGTTCGAGGTGCGGGGCGAGGTCTATATGGCCAAGGCGGATTTTGCCGCGCTCAACGCCCGGCTGATGGCTGAGGCGGACGAACCGGAGAAGGCGCGGCAATTTGCCAATCCGCGCAATGCCGCGGCCGGATCGCTGCGGCAGAAGGATGCGAGCGTGACCGCCAGTCGTCCCTTGCGTTTTCTGGCGCATGGCTGGGGCGCGCATAGCGATTTGCCCGCCGACACGCAGCTTGGCGTGATGCAGGCGATTGCGGCCTGGGGGTTGCCCGTGTCCGACATGCTGGTGCGGGTCGAGACGCTTGAGGCGCTGCTGGCCCATTATCGCGGTATCGAGCGGGCGCGGGCGGACCTGCCGTTCGATATCGATGGGGTGGTGTATAAGGTCGACCGGCTCGACTGGCAGCAGCGGCTGGGCTTTGTGGCGAAAGCGCCGCGCTGGGCGATCGCACATAAATTTCCGGCCGAGCGCGCGCAGACGACGCTGGAGGCGATCGACATTCAGGTCGGGCGCACCGGCAAGCTGACGCCGGTGGGGCGGCTGACCCCGGTGACGGTCGGCGGCGTGGTTGTGTCCAATGTGACGCTGCATAATGCCGATGAGATTGCGCGGCTGGGCGTGCGGCCGGGTGACCGTGTCGTGGTGCAGCGGGCGGGCGATGTCATTCCGCAGGTGGTCGAGAATTTGAGCCGCGATGAGGCGCGCGCGCCCTATGTCTTTCTGGCCCAATGTCCGATCTGCCAGAGCGAGGCGGTGCGCGAGGAGGGCGAGGTCGATTATCGCTGCACCGGCGGGCTGATCTGCCCGGCGCAGCGGTTCGAGCGGCTGCGCCATTTCGTCAGTCGCGTGGCGCTAGACATCGAAGGACTGGGCGAGAAATCGATTCAGGAGTTTCTGGACCTGGGCTGGATTACCGAACCGGCTGACATTTTCCGCCTGAAACGCCATCGCGCCGAGTTGGTCGGGCGCGAGGGGTGGAAGGAAAAGTCGGTCGATAATCTGCTCGCCGCGATCGAGGCGAAGCGCACGCCCGATGCCGCGCGGCTGCTGTTCGGGCTGGGCATCCGTCATGTCGGCGCGGTGACGGCGCGCGATTTGTTGAAGCGCTACACGACGCTGGAAGCGGTGCGCGCGCTGGCGCAGGAGATTATGGCGCTGCGCGCGGCGGCCCCGGAGGGCGAGACGCAGGCCAAGCGCGACAAGGCGATCGCCGAGCATATCGGGGTGGAGAATGTCGGCGCGGCGGTGGGCCATGCGCTCGCCGATTTCTTCCATGAGCCGCATAATGTTACGGCGTGGGAGGATCTGCTGAGCGAAGTGTCGCCGCCGCCTTATGTGGTGGAAACCACCGCCAGCGCGGTGACGGGCAAGACGATCGTGTTCACCGGCAAGCTGGAAACGATGAGCCGCGATGAGGCCAAGGCGCAGGCGGAGCGACTGGGGGCCAAGGCGGCGGGATCGGTCAGTGCCAAGACGGACCTGGTGGTCGCGGGGCCGGGGGCGGGGAGCAAGCTCAAGCAGGCGAGTGCGCTGGGGATCGAGGTGATCAGCGAGGAGGCCTGGGCGGAGATTGTGAGGGCGGCGGGTTAGGCCATCATCTTTGGGCCGGTGCTGATATGGTGGGCGAACGGGTAGCCGTCGTTTGGGGTTTGCTTTTGTTCACGCGGAGGCGCGGAGGCGCGGAGATTTTTTGCGGCCTGCGGCCGGGGTGGGGATGGCAGGTGCCTTTCTCCCCCTTCTCCGCGTCATCGCGTCTCCGCGTGAACCAAAAGCTCAGAATACCGGCATGTTCGCTGGGTCTTCCGGGTCGACCACGGGGATGGGGGTGACCGGCGAGTGGATGCCGCATTCGACCTTGTCCCAGCCGCGCCAGCGGCCTGCGCGCGGGTCTTCGCCGGGCAGCACTTTCGATGTGCAGGGTTCGCAGCCGATCGACAGATAGCCTTGCGCCTCCAGCGGGTGGCGGGGCAGGGCGTGGTCGGCGAAATAGGCCTCCAGATCGTCCTTGGTCCAGTCGCCCAGCGGGTTGATCTTGAGTCGACCATCCTCGACCTCGAACCGGGGCAGATTTTGCCGGGTGACGGACTGGAACGCCTTGCGCCCGGAAATCCAGGCGTCGAGGCCATCCTTTGCGCGCTTCAACGGTTCGACCTTGCGGATTTCGCAGCAGCCGTCGGGATCATAGGACCAGCGCAGTCCGGTCTCGTCCTTCTTGGCGATCACCTCGGCGATCGGCGTCACGGTGCGGCTGTCGGTGAAGCCGAAGGCGTCCATCAGCGTGTCGCGATAGGTGAGGGTTTCAGCGAACATCTTGAGCGTGTCGACGAAGATCACTGGCACGGTCGGGTCCGCCTGCGCCACCAGATGCAGCAGCACGGCGCTTTCGGTGCCGAAGGAGGAGACGACCGCGACATTGCCGGCCAGCCCTTCGGCAAAGACGGTCTTGAGCATGTCCAGCGTGCCCACACCCTCGAACCGCGCATTGAGAGCGTCCGCATCCGCCTGAACGAAGGCAGGGCGGGTGTCGATGATGTCGAGCGTGCGGGCGGCTTCAGCCATTCTGTGTCTCCGGGTGCCGCTTGGCCCAAATGGGCGCGCGGCCATCGATCGTCTTTTGATAGACTTGCGGGTAGCGGGTGAGGGCGCGGTCTACGGCGGCATCGTCCAGCGCCTTGGCCGGGTGGAAGCTGTCGAAGCCGCAGCGGCGCATCGCAACGACCTGGTCCACCAGCACGTCGCCCACGGCGCGCAATTCGCCCTGATAGCCAGCCTCGCGCAGGATGCGCGCCGCCGAATAGCCGCGCCCGTCGCCAAAGCCGGGGAAATTCACTTCCACCAGCGAGATGCGATCGAGGTGCGGCAGTAGTTCGCGCGCATCCTCGCCGGGTTCAATGCGGACGGCGGTGGCGTTGGACTGGCCGGTGAAGGCTTCGACCGTCACGGCGGGTTCCTGCGTGGATTCGCCATCGCGGAAGGAGAGAAATTCAACCATGACGAAAATCTCCGTTCGTTTCGAGCGCAGTCGAGAAACGAGAAGCGCGCCCTAGCCGTGTCTCGACTTCGCTCGACACGAACGGCTGTGGGGAGAAGGAGGCATCAACCATAAATCGCCTCCTTGAAGGGCGTCATGCCGATGCGGCGATAGGTGTCGAGGAAGCGTTCGCCATCGGTTCGTTCTGCCAGATAGATGTCGGTGACCTTCTCGATCGCATCGACCACGCCATCTTCGGAGAAGCCAGGGCCGGTGATCTGGCCGAGCGAGGCATCTTCCGCACCGGAGCCGCCAAGCAGCAACTGGAAATTCTCGACGCCGCGCCGGTCCACGCCCAAGATACCGATATGCCCGGCATGGTGATGGCCGCAGGCGTTGATGCAGCCTGAAATTTTGAGCTTCAACTCGCCAAGGTCCGCCTGCCGCTCCGCATCGGCAAAGCGCGCCGCGATCTTCTGTGCCAGCGGGATGGAGCGCGCATTGGCGAGCGCGCAATAATCGAGCCCTGGGCAGGCGATGATGTCGGTGATGAGGTCGAGATTGGCTTCGGCGAGGCCCGCCGCCGCCAGCTTTTGCCAGATGGCGTAAAGGTCCGCCTTCTGCACATGGGGCAGGACGAGGTTCTGCGCATGGGTGACGCGCAGTTCGTCGAACGAATAGCTTTCAGCGAGGTCCGCCACCAGCGCCATCTGCTCGGCCGATGCATCGCCGGGAATGCCGTCGATCGGTTTCAGGCTGATGTTGACGATCGCATAGCCGGGCACCTTATGCGCCGCGACCTGCCGGTCGAGCCAGAGCGCGAACGCCCGGTCGCTACGGTCGATCGTGTCGGACAGGCCGCTTTCATAGGCAGGCGGCGCGAAGAAGGCGCGGATGCGGGCCAGTTCCTCGACCGGCGGGTTGAGGCCAAGCGTCCGCATATGGGCGAACTCTTCCTCGACCTGGCGCTTATAGTCTTCGACGCCGATCTCATGGACCAGGATTTTGATCCGGGCCTTGTACTTGTTGTCGCGGCGGCCGTGGCGATTGTAAACGCGCAGGCAGGCTTCGAGATAGGAGATGATCTCGTCCTCCGCCACGAAGTCGCGGATCAGCGGAGCGACCATCGGGGTGCGGCCCATGCCGCCACCGGCATAGACTTCCGCCCCGACGACACCGTCGCGCTCGACCAGTTTGAGGCCGATGTCATGCAGGCGCATCGCCGCGCGATCATCGTCGGATGCGATCACCGCGATCTTGAACTTGCGCGGCAGATAGGTGAATTCGGGGTGAAAGCTCGACCATTGGCGCAGCAATTCGGCCCAGGGGCGGGGGTCCGCCACCTCGTCCGCGCTGACGCCGGCATATTGGTCGGAGCTGATGTTGCGGATGCAATTGCCCGATGTCTGGATGGCGTGCATCTCGACCGTCGCCAGTTCGGCGAGGATGTCGGGCGCGTCGGCCAGCTTGATCCAATTATATTGCAGGTTCTGGCGGGTGGTGAAATGGGCATAGCCCTTGTCATATTTGCCTGCAATTTCGCCCAGCTTGCGCATCTGCGTGCCCGACAGCGTGCCATAGGGGATGGCGACGCGCAGCATATAGGCGTGGAGTTGCAGATAGAGGCCGTTCATCAGCCGCAGCGGCTTGAACTGGTCCTCGGTCAGCGCACCGGCGAGGCGGCGCTGGGTCTGGTCGCGAAATTCCTCGACGCGGGCATCGACGATCGACTGGTCATAGCTGTCATAACGATACATGGTTCAGATCACCCAGTTGCCGGCATCGGCGTCGTTCGGTTTCAGGGTCAGGTCGGGGCGCACGGTCGGCCCCAGCGCGCGGATGCGGTCCTTGATATGGGCGGGGCGCACGCCGTCGTCGGTGATGGTCGCATCGATGACATAGGCACCCACGACGCGCAGCGCCGCTTCTTCGGCGCGGGCGAGATCGTCACCCTGCGCGCCGACATCGGCGGCATCGCCCACCTGGCGCGACCAGCCGTCGCCCGCCCACCAGATGACGTCGCCGGACGCCAGATCATTACCCGTCAAAACCTTCACGAACGCATCTCCGCCCCATTACTCTGTCTTTGTGCCCAGCCGACCAGCACATCTTGCGCCAGCGCATGGCTCGCTACCTCGCCGACCACGATCAGCGCTGGGCTGATCACGGCTTCGCGTTCCACCATGTCACCCAAGTCGGCGAGCAGGGTGCGCAACGTCCGCATATCGGCGCGGGTGCCATTTTCCAGCACCGCGACCGGCAGATCGGGCGATACGCCATCGGCGATCAGCTTGTCGGCGATCTGCGCGGCGGTCGCCACGCCCATATAGATGACGAGCGTGCGGCCCTTGCCCGCTAGGCCCGACCAGTCCTGATCGGTCAATCCTTTGCACTGGCCGGCGACGAAGGTGACCGCGCTCGACGCATCGCGGTGGGTCAGCGGCAATTGCGCCTGCGCGGCGGCACCGATGGCGGCGCTGATGCCGGGCACGACCTCGACCGGCACGCCTGCTGCGCGGCAGGCATCGACTTCCTCGCCACCACGGCCGAAGATGAAGGGATCGCCGCCTTTTAAGCGCACCACCGCTTCGCCCGCCAGCGCGCAGCGGACCAGCAGCGCGTTGATCGCGTCCTGCGGCATGGAATGGCGGCTGCGCTGCTTGGCGACGGAAATCAGTTCCGCATCGGGGGAAGCGAGCGCGAGAATCTCGTCCGACACCAGCCCGTCATGCACGATCAACCGCGCATCGCGGATCAGGCGCACGGCCTTGATCGTCAGCAGTTCCGGGTCGCCCGGACCCGCGCCCACCAGGTGGACGGTAGCAGGTGAAGTGTCAGCCATGCTTGCCATGTGGCCAAAGCGCGGGGCGAGTTCAATTCAGAATGCATATGGGCGGGGGTAGGAAATGTTTTGGCGGGGGACGGATCAGTCGCCCATGGCGCTGACGTCGATGTCCTTGAGGCCCACGCCGATCGCGGCGCGGGGGGTTTCGATTTCCGCCGACACGACCGGGTAGGCGCAATAGTCGGCGGCGTAATATGCGGTGGGCCTATGGTTGCCCGAAATGCCGACGCCGCCGAACGGCGCGGCGGAGGAGGCGCCGTTGGTCGGGCGGTTCCAGTTGATGACGCCCGCGCGGACATTGGCCCAGAATTGATTATATTGGTCGGGCGATCCGCCGATCAGCGAAGCGGACAGTCCATAGCGGCTGCTATTGGCCTGCGCGATCGCATCGCTGAACTCGGCGACGCGGACGACCTGGAGCAGCGGGCCGAACAGTTCGACATCGGGCGGTTCGGCCATGGCGGTCACGTCGATGATCGCGGGGCTCAGGAAGGGCAGGCCCTTTTTGGGGCGGACCATATGTTTGATCGGCTTGCCGCCATTGCTCATCAGCCAGAGGAAACTTTCGGTCAGCCCGTCGGCGGTCGCATTGTCGATGACTGGCCCCATATAGGGCGTGGGGGTAGCATGAGGGTGATCGACGATCAGCCGGTCGGCCAGTTTCTTGACCTCCGCAATGAACCTATCCGCGATACTGTCCTTGACGATTAGGCGGCTGGCGGCGGTGCAGCGCTGGCCGCTGCTGAGGAAGGCGGACTGGACGACCAGCACGGCGGCGGCATTGATTTCTGGCGTGTCCCACACGACGATGGGGTTGTTGCCGCCCATTTCCAGGGCCAGGATCTTGGAGGGCTGGGCTGCAAACTGGCGGTTGATGGCGATGCCGGTCTGGGCGGACCCGGTAAACAGGATGCCGCCGACATCGGGATGGGCGGCGAGCGCCTTGCCCGCGTCCGGCCCGCCGAGCAGCAGGCGCAGCGCGTCGAACGGGACGCCGGCCTCATGATAGAGTTTGACCAGCATCTCGCCGACCGCCGGGGTCTTTTCCGACGGTTTGAAGACGACCGCATTGCCCGCCAGCAGCGCGGGGATGATATGGCCATTGGGTAGGTGCGCGGGGAGGTTATAGGGGCCAAGCACCGCCATTACGCCATGCGGCTTGTGCCGGACCGACTGGCGCGCACCCAAGGCCGCTTCCAATCGCTTCTGTCCGGTGCGTTCCGAATAGGCGGCGACCGAAATGTCCACCTTTGCTATCACGGCGGCGACTTCGGCATGGGCGTCCCATAAGGGCTTGCCGGTTTCGCGCGCGATGAGGTCCGCCAGCGCATCCTCGTTCCGGCGCACGACATTGACGAAGCGGCGTAGCGTTTCGATGCGCACCGCGATGGGCTGCGCCGCCCAGCGCGGCCAGGCGGCACGGGCACGCGCGACCTCCGCCTCCACGTCGCCCGCCTCACCCTGCCAAAGCAGGACGCCGGTGGCGGGTTCATAGGACGTGAGCGGCGTGGTCATAGGGCGCTGATATGGGAGAAAAAGGTTAAGGAAGGAAGGGTGGTGGGCGGTGGTTGCGATGGGTGGAGTGACGTCGTCTCGACCCTTTAGGCCAAAGCAAAAGGCCCGGCCGCTGCTAAGCGGCCGGGCCTTTTGTGTGAGGTAGGACTGAAAGGATCAGCCGCTATAATACATGTCGAATTCGACCGGCGAGGGGGCCATTTCCCAGCGATATACTTCGGGCCACTTCAGTTCCATATAGGCGTCGATCTGGTCCTTGGTGAACACGCCGCCCTTGAGCAGGAAGTCCTGATCCTTTTCCAGGCTTTCGAGCGCTTCGCGGAGCGAACCGCAGACAGTCGGCACCTTGGCCAGTTCGACCGGCGGCAGGTCGTACAAGTTCTTGTCCATCGCCTCGCCGGGGTGGATCTTGTTCTCGATGCCGTCGATGCCCGCCATCAGCAAAGCGGCGGTGGCGAGGTAGGAGTTGGCGAGCGGATCGGGGAAGCGGAATTCGACGCGCTTCGCCTTGGTGCCGGCACCATAAGGGATGCGGCACGACGCCGAACGGTTGCGCGCCGAATAGGCGAGCAGCACGGGCGCTTCGAAGCCCGGCACCAGGCGCTTGTAGCTGTTGGTGGTCGGGTTGGTGAAGGCGTTCAATGCCTTGGCATGCTTGATCACGCCGCCGATGAAGAACAAGCAGGTTTCCGACAGGCCGGCATAGCCGTCACCGGCAAAGGTGTTTTGGCCCTTGTTCCAGATCGAGATATGCGTGTGCATGCCCGACCCGTTGTCCGCCTTGATCGGCTTGGGCATGAAGGTCGCGGTCTTGCCATAGGCCTGGGCGACCATCTTCACGACATACTTGTAGATCTGGATACGGTCGCAGGTTTCCACGAGCTTGCCGAAGGTCAGGCCCAGTTCGTGCTGGCTGCCCGCGACTTCATGATGATGCTTGTCCATGGGCAGGCCCATTTCCATCAGCGTGGTCACCATTTCGGCACGAATGTCGGTGGTCACATCGACCGGGCCGACCGGGAAATAGCCGCCCTTGGCGCGCGGGCGGTGACCCATATTGCCGCCATCATAGCTGGTGCCGGTGTTGGTCGGCAGCTCGACATCGTCCAGCTTGTAGAAGGACGAGGCATAGGTGTTGTCGAATTCGACGCTGTCGAACATGAAGAATTCGGGTTCTGGGCCGATATAGACCGTGTCGCCAAGGCCGGTCGACTGCAGGAACATTTCGGCGCGCTTGGCGGTCGAGCGGGGGTCGCGCGAATAGAGCGAGCCGTCGAGCGGCTCGACGATGTCGCAGACCAGGATCATCATCGGCGTCGCGCTGAACGGATCGAAGAAGACTGCGTCCAGATCGGGCTTGAGGATCATGTCCGATTCGTTGATTTCCTTCCAGCCCTCGATCGAGGAGCCGTCGAACATCAGGCCGTCGGTCAGTTCATCTTCGCCAATGACGTTGGCGCACATGGTCAGGTGATGCCAGGTGCCCTTGGGATCGGTGAAGCGGACATCGACCCATTCGATCTCCTTTTCTGCGATCATCTTCAGGATGTCTTTTGGCGTATTGGCCATGTGCAGTTGCCCTTCTCTCAAGATACCCCCCCGAAGGGGTAAGGTGGATGCCCATCATGTTCCGGTCCGCGAAGAACCGGGCAGAAATTTACATAGTACCAGCCTGCAAGTCCGGCTGGCGGAGAACCATCAGATCGCGTCGCTATCCCGCTCGCCGGTACGGATGCGGACGGCGCCCTCGATATTGGAGATGAAGATCTTGCCATCGCCGATGCGGCCGGTCTGCGCAGCGGCGCAGATCGCTTCGACCACACGGTCGGCCAGCGCGTCGTCGACGACGACCTCCAGCTTCACCTTCGGCAGGAAGTCGACGACATATTCAGCGCCGCGATAGAGTTCGGTATGGCCCTTCTGGCGGCCAAAGCCCTTGGCTTCGGTCACGGTGATACCCGACACGCCCACTTCGTGGAGTGCTTCCTTCACCTCGTCCAGCTTGAACGGCTTGATGATCGCTTCGATCTTTTTCATCACTCGTAATCCCAACCCATGACGCCCGACAGGATGCGGTCGATCCGCATCCCTCTCTCCTGTGCGAGAGACGAACATCATGCCCCCCTTGGCCTGCGTCGTCTCTCTTAATCTTCAATTACCGTGCCAAGTGGCGAATCGCCTGCATATGCTTTCGGCGATGCCGCAATCTTTGTCCATATTGCCCGGATTCAGGGCAATTTCCTGTGGCTGTGCCCGTTTTTTAAGCAGTAATGTGAACCATCAAAGATAGGGCGGCGCGTCGAGACCGGCGGGGCTTTTGGTGAAAATCTCGCAGCCGGTTTCGGTGATGCCGATACTATGTTCGAACTGGGCCGACAGGGTGCGGTCGCGCGTTACCGCCGTCCAGCCATCGTCCAGCATCTTCACGCCCGCCTTGCCGATGTTGATCATCGGTTCGATGGTGAAGAACATGCCGGGCTTTAATTCGGGGCCAGTGCCGGGGCGACCGACATGGACCACCTCCGGGCTGTCATGAAAGACGCGGCCTAGGCCATGGCCGCAAAAGTCGCGGACCACGCCATAGCGGTGCTTTTCGGCATGGCGCTGGATCACCGCGCCGATGTCGCCGAGATGATTGCCGGGCTTGGCCTGTTCGATGCCCAGCATCAGACATTCATAGGTCACCTCGACCAGGCGGCGCGCCTTGATCGGCGCTTCGCCCGCGATGAACATGCGGCTGGTGTCGCCATGCCAGCCATCGACCAGGGGGGTGACGTCGATATTGACGATGTCACCATCTTTCAGCCGATAGTCGCCGGGGATGCCGTGGCAGATGACATTGTTGATCGACGTGCAGCAACTATGGGTATAGCCGCGATAGCCCAGCGTCGCGGGCACGCCGCCGCCGTCGAGCGTCATGCGCCGGACGATATCGTCCAGTTCGCCGGTCGTGACGCCCGGCACGACATGCGGCACCAGCGCGTCGAGTATCTCGGCGGCGAGCCGTCCGGCCTTGCGCATGCCAGCAAAACCGGCTGCGTCATAGAGTTTGATCGCAGTCGAGCGGGAGATCGGCGCGTCCGCCGTCATCGTCATATATTCGGTCATGGCATGACTATAGGGGCAGATGCGCGATAATGCGAGAGGGCGGCTAGGCAGCGCGACCAGCGCAGGCTATGCAGCCGCCATGGCCGATACCACCCGCATCTGGACCGCAGCGCTGATCGTGATCGGCGACGAGATATTGTCTGGCCGGACCCAGGACAAGAATGTGGCGCAGATCGCGCTGTGGCTCAACGTCCAGGGCATCCGCCTGCGCGAAGTGCGGGTCGTCGCCGACGATCAGGACGCGATCGTCGAGGCGGTCAACATATTACGGGTACGCAACGATTATCTTTTCACCACCGGCGGCATCGGCCCGACTCATGACGACATCACGGTCGATGCGATCGCGGCGGCGCTGGGCGTGGCGGTGGAAATCCATCCGCAGGCGCGGGCGATGCTGGCGGGCTATTATGAGACACGCGGCGGGCTGACCGACGCGCGGCTGCGCATGGCGCGGGTGCCTGCGGGCGCGAGCCTGATCGAAAATCGCATGTCGGGTGCGCCCGGCATCCGGCATGGCAATATCTTCATCATGGCGGGCGTGCCGCATATCACCGCCGGGATGCTCGACAAGCTGACCGGGACGCTGGAGGGCGGCGTGCCTGTCCAGTCGGCGACGGTGGGCTGCTGGGTGGCGGAAAGCGAGATTGCCGACCTGCTGGGCGCGACCGAGCGCGCGCATGAGGGCTGCCAGATCGGTAGCTACCCCTTCTTCCGCGAAGGCCGCACGGGCGCGAATTTTGTGGTGCGATCGACCGATAGCGACAAGCTCGATGCGTGCGTTACGGCATTGTCTCAAGGCCTTGAAGCGGGCGGTTGGCCCGTGACGGCCGGGGGCATCTGACACCCCCGCCGCCGGTCAGCGTTCGCGTGGCCGGTTCAGGTGCGAGATCACCCCGCGCAGCGTCCGCACCTCCAGATGGTTCCAGCCGGGCTTGGTCAGCAGGTTGCGCAGCGTCAGCTTGGTCGCAGGCGCGCGGTCGGGCGGGAAGAAATAGCCGACCTTTTCCAGCAGCGTAGTGAACTGGTCGATCATGCCCTCCAATTCCTCCTGCGGCGCGGGTACGCCCAGGTCCGTGATGGTGGGCTGGGCGAGGTTCGCCTGCTTCGACCATTCATAAGCGCACAGGATGACCGCCTGCGCGAGGTTCAGCGAGCCGAATTCCGGGTTGATGGGGACGGTCAGGATTTTGCGGGCGAGGGCGACATCCTCGGTCTCCAGCCCGGAGCGTTCGGGGCCGAAAATATAGGCGCAGCGCCCTTGCGCGGCATGGATTTCGCGGGCGGCTTCTTCGGGCGTGACCACGGGCTTGGTGACGCCGCGCTTGCGCACGGTCGTGGCATAGACATGGGCGCAGTCGGCGACGGCGTCGGCGAGCGTTTCATAGACCTGGGCTTGATCGAGAATGAAGTCCGCGCCCGCCGCCGATGGGCCTGCGTCAGGATTGGGCCAGCCATCGCGGGGCGTGACCAGCCGCATCTCGGTCAGCCCGAAATTGAGCATCGCGCGCGCGGCCTTGCCGATATTCTCGCCCAATTGGGGGCGGACGAGGACGATGACGGGGGGTGGGGGCATGGGGGTAGTAGTTGTTATGTTATCACCGTTCGTCCTGAGGTGGGGCTGAGCCTCTTCCAACGCCGTTCGGTTCGAGCCAGGATCGAGCGTAGTCGAGACCCGTGGTCGAGAACGGGCAGCGTCTGAAACCGCTTCCCAATCCCCTCGAATCAAGGCTTCTTTCTTTTTGCGCGACCAATCCTTCACCTGGCGTTCACGCTCCAGCGCATCGATCCGATCCGTGAAAGTTTCGCTGAACACCAGTTCCACCGGGCGTCGATCATGCGTGTAGCCCGGAATTTCCCCGGACTGATGTTGGCCGATACGCCGTTCCAGATCGTCGGTGTGGCCCGTATAATAGCTGCCATCGGCGCAGCGGAGGATGTAAATCCAGAAACTCATGTTGCGCGTTGTTCTCGACAAGCTCGAACCGAACGGAGGGTGGTGTTCGGGGCGAACGGAGGCAGGAGCGTGTTCACCCACCCACTTCCTTCACCGTTCCGGCGAAATCTTCGAAATCCTTGGCGTCGGTGAAGTCCTTATAGACGCTGGCGAAGCGGATATAGGCGACGCTGTCGAGGCGTTTGAGGCCTTCCATCACCATTTCACCGATGGCGCGGGCGGGGACTTCGGTGTCGCCGCTGGTTTCGAGCTGGCGCTGGATGCCGGAGATCAGTTTTTCGATCCGGCTGGGGTCGATCGGGCGCTTGCGGCAGGCGATGCCGATCGAGCGGGCGAGCTTGTCGCGCTCGAACGCTTCCTTGCGGCCCTCGCTTTTGACCACCCAGATGTCGCGGAGCTGGATGCGCTCGAAGGTGGTGAAGCGCGCGGCGCACGCTTCGCACTGGCGGCGGCGGCGGATGGCGGCACCATCTTCCGTCGGCCGGCTGTCCTTCACCTGGCTGTCTTCATGGGAACAGAAGGGGCAGCGCATGATCTAATCAATCTCCGTTCGTTTCGAGCGTGTCGAGAAACGTCTGTGCGAGCGTGTCTCGACTGCGCTCGACACGAACGGCCTGTTTTGCCCTCAATAAATCGGAAACCGCCCGGTCAGCGCAAGCACCTTTTCACGCACATGCGCTTCGACCTGGCCGTCGCCGTCATCGCCATTGCGCTTGAGGCCTTCGACGACCTGCGCGATCAACTCGCCGATCTCGCGGAATTCCGCTTCGCCGAAGCCGCGCGTGGTGCCGGCCGGGGTGCCGAGGCGCACGCCTGACGTCACGAACGGGCTGGCGGTATCGAACGGGACGTTGTTCTTGTTGCAGGTGATGTAGGCGCGGTCGAGCGCCTTTTCCGCGGCCTTGCCGGTGGTGTTCTTGGCGCGCAAGTCGACCAGCATCAGATGATTGTCGGTGCCGCCCGACACGATCGACAGGCCAGCGTCGGCCAGCGTCGCGGCCAGCGTCTTGGCATTGGCGACGATCTGGTGCGCATAAGCCTTGAACTCAGGCGTCAGCGCTTCCTTGAACGCAACCGCCTTGGCGGCGATGATGTGCATCAGCGGGCCACCCTGCAGGCCGGGGAAGATGGCGCTGTTGAACTTCTTGGCCAGCGCCTCGTCATTGCACAGGATGATGCCCGAACGGGGACCACGCAGCGACTTGTGGGTCGTGGTGGTGGTGACATGGGCATGGGGGACGGGCGAAGGGTGCGCGCCGCCCGCGACCAGGCCGGAGAAATGCGACATGTCGGCGAGCAGATAGGCGCCCACTTCGTCGGCGATCTCGCGGAAGCGGGGGAAATCCCACACGCGCGAATAGGCGGTGCCGCCGCAGATGATGAGCTTGGGCTTGCTCTCGCGCGCGATGCGGGCGACCTCGTCCATGTCGATCATATGATCGTCGGCACGCACGCCATAGGCGATGGGGTTGAACCATTTGCCGCTCATGTTGACCGGCGACCCGTGGGTCAGATGGCCACCCGACGACAGGTCAAGGCCCATGAAGGTGTCGCCCGGCTGGAGCAGCGCCAGGAACACGGCCTGGTTCATCTGGCTGCCGCTATTGGGCTGGACGTTGGCGAATTTCGCGCCGAACAGTTCCTTCGCCCGTTCGATCGCCAGCGTTTCGACGACGTCGGCATATTCGCAGCCGCCATAATAGCGCTTGCCGGGATAGCCTTCGGCATATTTGTTGGTGAAGATCGAGCCTGCGGCTTCCAGCACGGCTTTCGACGCGATATTTTCGGACGCGATCAGTTCGATCTTGTCCTGCTGGCGCTTCAATTCATGTTCGATCGCGCCGAAGATTTCGGGGTCCGCGCTGCTAAGCGATTCGCTGAAGAAGCCGTCCTGACGGATGGCCGGGCTGAGGGTGTCGATGCTCATCGAAATATCCTTTCAGAGCGCGGGCTGGGATAGTTTGTCGACGCGGCCGGCATGGCGGCCTCCGCCAAATTCAGTGGTAAGGAAGGCGATGACGCACGCCTTGGCCATGTCCACGCCAGTCAGGCGCGCGCCCATGGCCAGCACATTGGCGTCATTATGTTCGCGCGAGAGTGCCGCTGACAGTGGTTCGCCGACCAGCGCGCAGCGGCAGGCCGGGTTGCGATTGACCGCGATCGAAATGCCGATGCCCGACCCGCAGAGCGCAATGCCGCGATCCGCCGCGCCAGAGGCGATCGCTGTCGCGAGTTTGTAACCATAATCGGGATAATCGACGCGGTCGGCGGTTGCCGGGCCGAGGTCGTTTACCTCATGCCCTTCGTCGCGCAGCCATTGCGCCAGTTCCGCCTTCAATTCGATGGCGGCATGGTCGGATGCGATGGCGATCTTCATCTGCGGTGCGTCCCTTCACCGATGGGGTGATTCGTTCCCGCGCCTCTTAGGGGCAGAAGCGGTAGATTGCCACCTTGGTCCGCCGCCCTTATGGGCAGAGGCATGACAGGCACGATCCTCTCCATCCTTATGCTGGCCGGGCTGCTGCTGACCGGCGGCGGGCTATATGTGATGTTCCGCTTGCGCGACCGCAAGCGCGGCGCGCTGATGATCATCGCGGGGCTGGTGATGTTCGGCAATGTCGCGATCACGGCGATACCGGGGCCGGAATTGCCGGGGCTGGAACGGCGCTGAGCCGCAGCGCCAGCGTCGCCAGCAGATCGGTCTGCGTCACCAGTCCCAGCAGGCGATGATCGGAGTCGATCACCACCGCAGCATGGCGCACACCGCTGCTGAACGGACCTATCAGGCGCGCGACCGGCGTATCGGCATGGACGAAGAGCGGCCGGTGGGCGACGTCGGCGACAAGTACGCCGTCCTGCAACAGGTCGCGGGCATTGATCATCCCCTGCACCCGGCCAGCATCGTCCAGCACCGGCAGCGACAGGAGATGGCGCGCCTGCATCAGCGTGCGGGCCTCTGTCACCGTCTGACTGGCGGCGATATGCAGCACGTCGCGCGCCATGATCTCATCGCACCGCGTCGCGCCATGCGTGCGTTCGGCCGCGCGCAACTGGGCATCGGCCAGCAAGGGGCGCAGGTCCGCCTCGTCCACGTCCAGCCTTGCGCCAAAGCCATGGAGCGCGTCGGCGATATCCTGCGCGCTGGGGGCGGCGCGCAGCAGGGGAGCGGGATCGGTAGTGGCGTGGGGCGACGGTGCCCTGGGCGGTACATGGGGATAGTTTTGGCCGACCATGCGGTGGAACAGCATCGCGACGATCAAGAGCAGCAGCGTGTTCGCGCCCACAGGCGTCAGGGCGAACAGATAGCGGGTGTCGCTTCCGGCCAGCACGGCAGACAGCGCGACAGCGCCGCCGGGCGGGTGGAGGCAGCGCAGCAGCGACATGATCGCGATCGCCCCGCCGACCGCTACGGCCGCGGCCATGGTCGGGTTGGGGATGATGTGGGCGATGGCGATGCCGACCAGCGCGGAAATGATGTTGCCGCCCAGCACCGGCCAGGGTTGCGCCAGCGGACTGGCGGGCACGGCGAACAGCAGCACCGCCGAGGCACCCATGGGGGCCACCAGCAGCGGATGGGCTAGGCCATTGCCGAGCATCAAGCCGCATAGCAGCCCGGTGATCGCGATCCCGCCGATCGCGCCGCTGGCCGCCTTGATCCGGTCGAGTAAGCCGGGACCGGGCGGGGCGGGTATGAAGCTGCTATAATAGCGGCTCCAGACCATGCGGGGCTTGGGTTCGGGCGTGTCGGACATGGTCGCTGCGCTAACGGGCGGAAGCGAAGGATGCCACGCCGAATAATCAGGCCCGTTGAAAGTCTGGCTTTGCCTTTACCCAAAGAAAAAGGGGCCACCTTGCGGCAGCCCCTTTTTCTTTCTCGCGGGCTTTGTGCTCAGCGGATCGGCGAATCCGGGGACAGGCGCATGTCGAGATAATTGTCGACCGACTTCATCAGCTGGTCGAGTTCATGCTCGAAGAAGTGATTGGCACCCCGGATTTCATCATGGTGGATGGTGATGCCCTTTTGCGTGCGCAGCTTGTCGACCAGTTTCTGGACGGCGCTGGCGGTCACGACTTCATCGGATGTGCCCTGCACGATGATGCCCGACGAGGGGCAGGGGGCGAGGAAGGAGAAGTCGTACATGTTGGCGGGCGGGGCGACCGAGATGAAGCCACGGATTTCCGGGCGACGCATCAGCAATTGCATGCCGATCCAGGCGCCGAAGGAAAAGCCAGCAATCCAGGTGGTCTGCGCTTCGGGATGGAAGCTCTGGACCCAGTCGAGCGCCGCTGCGGCATCGGAGAGTTCGCCGATGCCATTGTCGAACGTCCCCTGGCTGCGGCCGACGCCCCGGAAATTGAAGCGCAGCACGGCAAAGCCGCGCTTCACGAAGGTCTTGTAGAGCGCCTGGGTGATGCGGTCGTTCATGGTGCCGCCGCCCTGCGGATGCGGGTGCAGGATCATGGCGACCGGCGCACGCGGGCGGGGCGGGGGGCTGAAACGGCCTTCGAGACGGCCTTCGGGTCCGGTAAAGATTACGTCGGGCATGGCACCTGTTATCGTTCTGGGCCACTCGGCCCGGATGGGCAGGGCGGCAAATGGAGTCGCGTCGGGCACGCCAAGGGATGTGCTGGCGCAGCGCGGCAGACCGCCTATATAGAAGCCGCCGCCATTTCCGCAATCAATGAGTAGCCCCCTTGGCCGCCGACCGTCTCTATCTCGATCATGCCGCGACGACACCGATGCTGGCGCAGGCGCAGGCGGCGATGGTTGCCGCCATGGGCGATTGGGCCAACCCGTCCAGCCCCCATGCCGACGGCCGCGCCGCGCGCGCCGCGCTGGAGGACGCGCGCACGCGGATTGCGGCGGCGCTGGGCTGGGACGGTCATGTGATTTTCACGTCGGGGGCGAGCGAGGCGATCGCGATCGGGCTGGGCCGGGGGAAGGCGGGGCGGATCGTCACGTCGGCGGTGGAGCATGATGCGGTGTTGCGGGTGACGAAGGGGGCCGAGCGGCTGGCCGTGGATGGGGATGGCATAGTTAGAAACCCCGTTCGGGCTGAGCTTGTCGAAGCCCCTCTATTGCCTAAGGAAAAGGAAGGCCCTTCGACAGGCTCAGGGCGAACGGATCACAAAACATTATTCGCTATCCAGCACGTCAACAATGAAACCGGCGTGATTCAGCCGTTGGACGAACTTGCACGGGATGGCGCGATCCTGTTCGCGGATTGCGCGCAGAGCGCGGGCAAGCTCCCGCTGCCCGATGCCGACATGATCGCGATCAGCGGGCATAAATTCGGTGGTCCGCCCGGCATCGGCGCGCTGCTGATCCGCGATCTCGCGCTCATCGAGGCGAGTGGCGGGCAGGAGCAGGGCTATCGCGCGGGGACCGAGAATCTGCCTGCGATCCTGGCGATGGCGGCGGCGCTGGAGGCGCGGGCGGACTGGTTGCCGGGTGCTGCGCTGCTGCGCGCGCGGTTGGATGCGGGGATCGAGGCGGCGGGTGGCGTGATCGTCGCGCGCGATGCGCCGCGCATCCCGGCGATCGCCAGCTACCGGATGCCGGGCCTATCGGCGCGCGCGCAACTCATTCAGTTCGATATGGCGGGCATTTCGGTCTCGGCGGGCAGCGCCTGTTCGTCGGGGTCGCTCAAGACCAGCCATGTGCTGCACGCGATGGGCTGGGACGAGGCGGTGGCGAGCGAGGTGGTGCGGGTGAGTTTCGGGCCGCAGACGCGCGAGGCCGATATCGACCGTTTCCTCGCCGCCCGGACCGCGATGGCCGCGCGGGCGCGGCGATGATTTATCTCGATTATCAGGCGACGACGCCGCTGGCCCCCGAAGCGTTCGACGCGATGGTGCCGCTGCTGCGCGACCAGTTCGCCAATCCGCATAGCGCGCACCGAGCGGGCCGGGCGGCGGCGGCGCAGGTCGAGGTGGCGCGCGAGGCGGTCGCCGCGCTGTTGCCGTCCGGCGGGCGGCTGCTCTTTACTTCTGGCGCGACCGAGGCCCTCAACATCGCGATTCAGGGCGCGCCCAAAGGCGATATTGTCACCATCGCGACCGAACATGCAGCGGTGCTGGATACGGTCGAGGCCTTGGCGCGCGCGGGGCGGACGGTGACGGTGCTGCCGGTCGGCGCGGATGGTGTCGTGGACTTGGCTGCGGCCGCGCAGGCGATCCGGCCCGGCGTGGCGCTGGTGGCGGTGATGCTGGTCAATAATGAGATCGGCGTGATCCAGCCCGTCACGGCTTTGGCCGAACTGGCACATCGCGCAGGGGCGTTGCTGCTGTGCGATGCGGTGCAGGGCTATGGCCGGGTGTCGATCCCCGACACTTGCGACATGATCGCGATCAGCGCGCACAAGATCCATGGGCCAAAGGGCGTGGGCGCTTTGTGGCTGCGCGACGGGGTCAGTCCTGCGCCGCTCATCCATGGTGGCGGGCAGGAGGGTGGATTGCGCTCCGGCACGCTTTCGCCCGCGCTGTGCGCCGGATTCGGGGTTGCCGCGCGATTGATGCGCGAACGGGCGGAGGCTGACCGCGCGCATGTCGAATCGTTGTCCGACCTTGCCCGATCCCTGTTCGCCAACTGGACGATCAATGGCAGCATGACCGCGCGCTATCCGGGCAATCTCAACCTGCGCCGCGCCGGAATCGATGGCGCGCGATTGTTGTCCGATTGCCGCAATATCGCTTTTTCGCTCGGCAGCGCTTGCGCAAGCGGGTCCGGCAGGCCTAGCCATGTGCTGCGCGCACTGGGCCTGACAGACGCACAGGCGCGTGGATCGGTGCGGATCGGCTTTGGCCGCTATACGACATCGGCCGAACTGGAGAGCGCTGCGGAGGCATTGAACAAGGCGGCAGCCGCACAAGCGGCGCTGTAAAAAAGGGAGCGTCGCACCATCATGACCAGGGTTACCTTCATCAGCGCTGACGGGGAACGGCGACAGGAGGTCGATGCCCCGGCGGGATCGGTGCTGCTCGACATCGCACAGGCGGCGGGCCAGCCGCTCGAAGGGACATGCGAGGGGCAGATGGCTTGTTCCACCTGCCATGTCATCGTCGAAGCTGCCGATTTTCCGCGCCTGGGCCGCGCCAGCGAGGATGAGGAGGATATGCTCGACCTCGCCGCCTCCGCCACGCGCACCAGCCGCCTATCGTGCCAGATCATCCTTGCCGATGGGCTGGACCAGTTGACGGTGCGCATTCCGTCCGAATCCTATAATATGCAAGGTATGTGAAGCCGATGAAACGCTTGTCCGCGCTTGCCTTGCTGCTGCTGATCGCCGCGCCGTCCAGCGCCGCCGACAAGCAGAAAAAGACCAAGGAGCCGGTGCCGACCGGGCAGCTCGATTCGCTGCTGCCGCCTGCGCCGCGCTATCTGGTGCCGCAATCGGCGCTGGCGCAGGTGCGCAATCCCAAGGAGATCGAGCAGGAAACCGGCGGGCGGCTGGGTGTTGCGCTGGTGGACAAGCAGGGCGCGCTGTTGCTGGGCTTCAATCGCGACGAGCCGTTCGCGATGTGCTCGACCTTCAAGGCGCCGCTGGCGGCGGCGGTGCTGATCGGGGCTGAGGGTGGTAAATTCGGGCTGGAGGGCGAGATATCCTTCAGCAAGGACGATATTCTCGATTATGCGCCGGTGGTGAAGGCAAACCGCAAGCGCGGCCGGATGAGCATGGCCGAACTGGCGCAGGCGGCGGTCGAGGTGAGCGACAATAGTGCGGCGAACCTGCTGTTGCCGATGCTGGGCGGGCCGCAGGGGCTGACCGCCTTCATGCGCGCGCATGGCGACAGCGTGACCCGGCTGGACCGCAACGAGCCGGACTTGAACGAGAATGCCGAGGGCGATCCGCGCGACACGACCACGCCCGCCGCCATGGCCGGATTGATGGGGCGGCTGTTGTTCCGCGACATGCAGGGCGAGAGCGCCGAGCGGCTGCGCGGCTGGCTCAACGCCAGCAGCACGGGCGACAAGCGGATCAAGGCGGGCCTGCCCGAAGGCTGGACGTCGGGCAGCAAGACCGGCACCTGCGGCACCGCCTATAATGACGTGGCGCTGGTCAAGTCGCCGGCGGGCGATGAATATATATTGGCGATCTATCTCGACCGGCCATCGGTCGATGCCAAAAAGGCCGAGGCGGCGATTGCGGAAACGGCGCGGGCTGCGTTGGAATTTGTCGGGCAGGCGCAAAAGAGCGGGCTGGAATAGGAGCATTCCGCCGTTCCGTTCGTGTCGAGCGAAGTCGAGACACGCTTGCGTGACGCTCGCCGCTTCTCGAATTCGCTCGAAGCGAACGGTTTTGGTTGCCCCTTGCCATCCCGTCCCCCTTTCGCCATATGCGCCGCGGGAGTCGGGCGGACGTGATCGTCGCGAACCGGGTCAGGTCCTGACGGAAGCAGCCACAGTGATTTCGTCACGGGTCGTTCCGGCTCCCACCTTCCAGCCATCATCCCGCTTCGACAATGGCGGCCCGAACGGCTAGACCAGACCGATGTCCGATTCCCAGCAGCCCTATCGCGTCCTCGCGCGCAAATATCGACCGCGCAGCTTTCATGAGCTGATCGGGCAGGATGCGATGGTCCAAACGCTGGGCAATGCGATCCGGCGCGGGCGGCTGGCCCATGCCTTTTTGATGACGGGCGTGCGCGGGGTCGGCAAGACATCGACCGCGCGGCTGATCGCCAAAGCGCTCAATTGCATCGGCGCGGATGGGCAGGGCGGGCCGACGATCGACCCATGCGGTGTCTGCGAACCCTGCACCGCGATCGCCGAGGGGCGGCATATCGACGTGGTCGAGATGGACGCGGCCAGCCATACCGGCGTCGATGATGTGCGCGAGATTATCGAGGCGGTGCGCTATGCCGCCGTCTCCGCGCGCTACAAGATCTACATTATCGACGAAGTCCATATGCTGTCCAAAAACGCCTTCAACGCGCTGTTGAAGACGTTGGAGGAGCCGCCTGCCCATGTGAAATTCCTGTTCGCGACGACCGAAGTGAACAAGGTGCCGGTCACCGTCCTGTCGCGTTGCCAGCGGTTCGACCTGCGGCGCATTCCGGCCGAATTGCTGGCCAGCCATTTCGCCTATGTGGTGGAGGCCGAAAAGGTCGCGGCCGAGCCAGATGCCTTGTCGCTGATCGCGCAAGCGGCCGAAGGGTCGGCGCGCGATGGACTCTCTATCCTCGACCAGGCGATTGCCCATGCGGAGATGGGGGAGGGGGAGCCGGTCGTCACGGCGGCGCAGGTGCGCGATATGCTGGGCCTGTCGGATCGCGGGGCGGTGCGCCGTCTGCTGGGGCTGTTGCTGGCGGGCGATACCGCCGCGCTGCTGGTCGCCGTGCGTGACCAATATGCGCTGGGCGTCGAGCCGCTGGCGCTGATGCGCGGGCTGATGGAATTGGTCCATGCGGTGACGTTGGTGAAGGCGGGGCGCGATATTGCCAGCCCCGGCCAGTCCGCCGAAGAGCGCGACGCGCTGGCCGACTGGGCGTCGCAAATCGGCTTCGCGCCCTTGCATCGGTTGTGGCAATTGCTGGTCAAGGGCCATGACGAGGTAGCGAGTGCCATCCTGCCGATCGAAAGCTGCGAAATGGCGCTGCTGCGAGTGATGCATGCCGCGACCATGCCCGATCCGGGCGAGATTGCGCGGATGCTGCGCGAGGGCGGGCCTGTTGCTGCGGCGGCACCGGGTGCGGTGACTGCAACGACAGGCGCTGGTACTGCCGCGCAATTGCCGGCGACTTTCCCTGATCTGATCGAGGCCTTTTGGCAGCGCGGCAAGGGGCAGTTGGCGCAGGAACTGCATGATAGCGTCGCGCTGGTACGCTATGCGCCGCCTGAAATGGACTATCGCGCGGCACCGTCGCTATCGGCGGATTTTGCCGCGCGGATCGTGCCGGCGCTCAAGGAGGTGACGGGCGTCGCCTGGCGCGTGGCGCAGAGCGATGGCGAGGCGCAGCCGACCCTCTTGGCGCAGGAGCAGGCCGCGCAGGCCAATGCCCGCGCCACTATTCTCGAAACCCCGGTGGTGAAGGCGGCGATGGCGGCCTTTCCCGATGCGGAGCTGGACGACCGGCTCGAACAATGGAGTGTAGGACAATGAAGGATCTGAACGAAATCCTGGGCATGGCGAGCCGTGTGCAGGAAGAATTGCAGCGCGCGCAGGATAATCTCGACAAGCTGGAGGTCGAAGGCGCGGCTGGCGGTGGCCTCGTCAAGGTCAAGGCGTCGGCCAAGGGCCGCATCCTCGGCGTATCGATCGACGACAGCCTGCTGGCGCCGTCGGAAAAGCAGATGCTCGAAGACCTGGTGACCGCCGCGTTCAACGACGCGCGCAAGAAGGCGGACGAGGTCAGCAATGCCGAAATGGGCAAGATGACCGCTGGCCTGCCCTTGCCCCCCGGCTTCAAACTGCCGTTCTGAGCGCGGATGTGCGCGAAGAGCCCTATAATAACCCTGGGTTCATCGTGACCGCATTATGACATCCCCTGATTGATTGACGCGATAGGCATCCCCATAAAGGCGATGAACCGTAGGACAGGCCCCATTTGGCCCGGAGTGTGAATGACTGTGCAATATCCCCTTCTGCCGCTGCGTGACATCGTCGTCTTTCCGCAGATGATCGTCCCGCTCTTTGTCGGTCGCGACAAGAGCGTCTCCGCGCTGGAAGCGGCGATGGAAGGCAATAAGGAAATCTTCCTGGTGTCGCAGCTCGACCCGGCCGAGGATGATCCGGGCCAGGATTCGCTCTACGATACGGGCGTCGTCGCGGTGGTGCTGCAATTGCTCAAGCTGCCTGACGGCACGGTGCGCGTGCTGGTCGAGGGCAAGCATCGTGCGCGGCTGACGACGATGGCGGAGACCGGCACGCATCTGGTCGCCGATGTCGAAGCGATCGAGGATATTGCTGCCGAAGGGCCGGAAGCTGCCGCGCTGATGCGCTCGGTCGCCGAACAGTTCGAAAATTACGCCAAGCTCAACAAGAAGCTGCCCGCCGAAACGCCGGTGCAATTGCGCGAGATCGAGGATGCCGGGCGGCTGGCCGATGCCGTGTCCGCCAACATCAACGTCAAGGTGTCCGACAAGCAATCGCTGCTGGTCGAGGCTGATCCGGTCAAGCGGCTGGAGATGGTGTTCGCTTTCATGGAAGGCGAACTGGGCGTGCTCCAGGTCGAAAAGAAGATCCGTGGCCGCGTGAAGCGCCAGATGGAAAAGACCCAGCGCGAATATTATCTCAACGAGCAGCTGAAGGCGATCCAGCGCGAGCTGGGCAATGGCGAGGGCGAAGAGGGCGATGAACTGGCCGAACTGGCCGAGAAGATCGCCAAGACCAAGCTGAGCAAAGAAGCGCGGGCGAAAGCCACCGCCGAGCTGAAGAAGCTCAAGGGCATGCAGCCCATGTCGGCCGAAGCGACCGTGGTGCGCAACTATCTCGACGTGCTGTTGGGCTTGCCCTGGGGCAAGAAGGGCAAGGTCAAGAATGACCTCAAGCGCGCGCAGGATGTCCTCGATGAGGATCATTTCGCGCTCGACAAGGTCAAGGACCGGATCATCGAATATCTGGCGGTGCAGGCGCGTACCAACAAGCTGAAAGGCCCGATCCTGTGCCTCGTCGGCCCGCCGGGCGTGGGCAAGACCTCGCTTGGCCGTTCGATCGCCAAGGCGACCGGGCGCGAATTTGTGCGCCAGTCGCTGGGCGGCGTGCGCGACGAGGCCGAAATTCGCGGTCACCGCCGCACTTATATCGGATCGCTGCCGGGCAAGATCGTGACGAACCTGAAAAAGGCGGGGACGATGAACCCGCTGTTCCTGCTCGACGAGATCGACAAGCTGGGCCAGGATTTCCGGGGTGATCCGGCGTCCGCGCTGCTTGAAGTGCTGGACCCCGAACAGAATAGCAAGTTCCAGGACCATTATCTGGAGATCGACGTCGATCTTTCGGACATCATGTTCGTGACGACCGCTAACTCCTTGAATTTGCCGCAGGCCTTGCTTGACCGGATGGAGATCATCCGGCTGGAAGGCTATACCGAGGACGAGAAGGTCGAGATCGCGCAGCGACATCTGATCGCCAAGCAGATCGACGCCCATGGCCTCAAGGAAGGCGAGTTTGAGGTGACCGAGGCGGCCGTTCGCGACCTCATCCGTTACTATACCCGCGAGGCGGGCGTCCGCACGCTGGAGCGCGAAGTCGCGCGGCTGGCGCGCAAGGCGCTGCGCAAGATCCTTGAAGGCGTCTATGACAAGGTCGTCATCACGCCGGACACGCTCGCCGACTATGCCGGTGTGCGGAAGTTCCGCCATGGCGTGGGCGAGGAAGAGCATCAGATCGGCGCGGTGACGGGCCTGGCCTGGACCGAGGTTGGTGGCGAGTTGCTGACGATCGAGGCGGTGACCGTGCCCGGCAAAGGCATGATCAAGACGACCGGCAAGCTCGGCGACGTGATGACCGAGTCGATCCAGGCGGCTTTCTCTTATGTTAAGGCGCGCTCGCCCGGTTACGGTATCAAGCCCAGCATCTTCAACCGCAAGGATATCCACATCCATCTTCCCGAAGGCGCGGTGCCCAAGGATGGGCCATCGGCGGGCATCGGCATGGTGACCTGCATCGTGTCGACGCTGACCGGCATTCCGGTCCACAAGGACGTCGCGATGACCGGCGAGGTGACCTTGCGCGGCCGTGTCCTGCCGATCGGCGGCTTGAAGGAAAAGCTGCTGGCGGCGTTGCGCGGTGGCATCAAGACAGTGCTGATCCCGCAGGAAAATGAGAAAGACCTAGCGGAAATTCCGGCCAATATCCGTGACGGGCTGGAGATCGTTCCGGTCAGCCATGTGGACGAAGTGCTGGCGCGTGCCTTGATGTCGGTGCCCGAAGCCATTGCCTGGACCGAAGAGGATGACCTGGCCGCGCAACCAAGCAATGTGCCGGGTCGCGATGGCGACGCCACGCTGCGCCATTGATCGATAGGCGGATAGGGCAAAAGCGACGGGTTTCCGGCCTTTTCATGCTGCATTGCGAAATTGCATGCGATCCGGGAACTTCGTCGCTTTCTCTTTGACAGCCGCTGAAAGCTGCGCCTTATTGCCGCCCCTACGCCGCGATTCCTATACTAACCAACAGCATCAGGGGGTTCCCAAGGCATGAACAAGCAGGATCTGATCAGCGCGGTTGCCGAGAGCAGCGGCCTTACCAAGAATGACGCGACCAAGGCTGTGGAAGGCGTGTTCGATGCCATCACCGGCGCGCTGAAGAAGGGCGACGAAGTGCGCCTGGTCGGCTTTGGCACTTTCTCTGTCACCCAGCGCAAGGCATCGACCGGCCGCAACCCGCGCACCGGCGAAACGATGACCATCAAGGCATCGACCCAACCCAAGTTCAAGGCCGGCAAGGGCCTTAAGGATTCGGTCAACTGACGGTCCGGGCATCGGCACAAGATGCAGATGCCCGCGTCGCACGACCGTAAAGGCGTCGCGGCCTGAATAGCTCCATATTATGTGATGACGGGAACCGACCCGCGCGCATGGAGGGAAGACAATGGGGTGGGTGCTGGATCAGCACTCACCCTTCTTCTTTGGTGCGGAGGCGATTAGGAAATCGGGCATGAGGATGAGACGTTTTGGCGCGCTGTGCGGCGCGGGCGCGGTGGCGCTGTTGCTGTCGGCCTGTGGTGGCGGCCAATATCGGCCGGTGCGCGACGTGCCGGTGAAGATCGGCCCGCCCTATGTCGTGCGTGGCGTCACCTACACGCCTGCGGCTGATCCGGGCTATGACATGCTGGGCTATGCCAGCTGGTATGGGTCGGAATCGGGCAATCGCACTGCCAATGGCGAACGATTCCGCGCGGGTTGGGTGACCGCCGCGCATACCAGCCTGCCGCTGCCGAGCTATGTCGAGGTGACGGAGCTGGACACCGGGCGCACCATCGTCGTGCGGGTCAATGATCGCGGGCCTTTTTCCGGGCGCGGGCGGGTGATCGACCTGTCGCGCGGCGCGGCCGAGCAATTGGGCGTGCGGGCGCAGGGGCATGTGCCGGTGCGGGTGCGGCTGGTCGATCCGCCCGAAAAGGATCGCGCCCGGCTGCGCAAGGGCAAGGCGGCACCGGCGCGCCCCTCCGTGCCCGAAGCTACCCTGCGCAAATTGCGCGCGCAGTTGCGCGCGGCGGGGCTGTAAGCGGCGGAAAGCGCCGATCGCGGCATTTGCCTGCTTGACGGGGCGGGATGAGCCGCATATGTGCCCACATCTCGCGGGCCTTATGGCCCCATGGCGATCGTAGCTCAGTTGGTTAGAGCGCCGGTTTGTGGTACCGGAGGTCGGGGGTTCAAGACCCCTCGATCGCCCCATTTTCTTCCTTCCGCCCTGATGCCGCGCATATTTGCCGGTCAGGCGGGAAGGGGCTTCGCAGCATCGCGATTGCGCCCTATAGCGCCCGGCATGACCGATGCGCGCGACAAGGGGCTGACCCTCAATCCCAAATATGACGATCATGGCCTGATCACGGCGGTGGTGACCGATGTGGACAGCGGCGACGTGCTGATGGTCGCGCATATGAATGCGCGGGCGCTGGCGCTGACGGTCGAGACGGGCCTCGCGCATTTCTGGTCGCGCAGCCGACACGCGCTGTGGAAGAAGGGCGAGACGTCGGGCAACATGCTGGCGGTGCGCGACATTCGCATCGATTGCGATCAGGATGCGGTTTGGGTGAAGGCGGTGCCTGCCGGGCCGACCTGCCACACTGGCGCGCGCTCCTGTTTCTTCCGCCGGGTCGGCCCCGATGGCCTGAGCGCAGTCGATTAGGGCGTCGATGCGGCGACCTGGCCTTGCCCTATCCTGCCTGATGCTGGCGGCGTGCCAGCCTGCCGCCGTTTCCAACGACATGGCGGCCGAGACGGGCGGTGGCCTGCCTGCGTCGGGGCTGGAGCGCGCCGCGATCGAAAGTGGCGTCATTACCGATGCGGCCAAGATTTCGCCGGTCGGGCTATTTCAGCGCCGCCATGAGGCGGGGCGCGATGCGTTGTGCGTGGTTCCCGGTGCCAAGGGGGCGCTGCGCTTCGGCCTGGAAGCCAATTTCGGCGAGCAACTCGCCTGCCGGGGGCAGGGAACCGCGCGGCGTGCGGGCGACAAGCTGATCCTGCGCTTTGCTGGCGGCGATCGCTGCATCATCGTCGCCCAATATGATGGCGATCAGGTTGCGCTGCCGGGTGTCGTGGATCTCGCCTGTGCGCGGCTATGCGATGGGCGCGCCACGTTGGAAGGGGTCAGCTTCCCCCGGATCGCGGGTGACGCGGGCACGGCTTTGCGTGCGCAGGGGACAGGCGGCGACCCGCTCTGCAAGAGCTGAACGCACTGGCTCAATGCCCGATATAGCGGCCCGGCCGGTGGTTGACGATCAGCACGGCATTGATCGCCGCCGCCGACAGGACCGACAGCGCGAAGCGATCGGCGCTCAGCAGCGGTAGCGATGCCGCCAGGATGATGGCGTCGCCGATCATCTGCGTGCGGCCCGCATTCCATCCCCGCGTCTTTTGCAGCGTGAGCGCGATGACGCCGAGGCCACCGACGCCCGCGCCATGGCGCGCGATGGCGAGGATCCCGAAACCGATGATCGATCCGCCGAACAGCGCGGCAAAGAGCGGGCTGACCCGTGCCAGTTCCAGCGCCAGCGGCATCATCGTGCCCAGCCCCATGATCGCGATATTGGCGAACAGCGTTTTCAGGCCGAAGGCCGCGCCCATCGCCCGCCCGGCGAACAGGAAGAAGGGGATGTTGATCAGCAGGAACAGCGTCGCTGGCGACCAGTGGATCAGATAGGACAGCAGCAGCGCAATGCCCGCCATGCCGCCCGTCACCAGATTGGCCTGTTTCAGCAGCATCAGCCCCATGGCGATGAAGGCGCAGCCAAGCGCAATGGCATAGCCATCTTCGGCGAGATTGTGCGGGCGGGCGGCTGGGAAGGCGTGCGTGGGAGTCATGGCGTGTCCGTCAAGCGTTACGCCCCGGTCATCCTCTTGCCCTGCCGCTGCTCATACAGCGGACGCGCGCCACTGCAAGAGGCTGCGCTTATCCGCCGGTGTCGATCTGCGCCGGGCCATATTGGTCGATCGCTTGGAACAACAGGGTCAGCGCCGCGCGTTCCTCCGCCACGATCTCCGGCCGCCACACTTCGAACAGCAGGATGACGCGGGTGTCGGCGCTGCGGTTCCAGGCCTCATGTTCGATACTGTCGTCGAAGATCAGCATCTCGCCCCGGTGCCAGGGCCGCGTTTCCGCGCCGACGCGCAGCGCGCAATCGGGGGGCGTCAGCAGTGGCAGGTGGCAGATGAGCCGCGTGTTGAGCAGGCCATGATGGGGTGCGATATGGGTGCCGGGCTTGAGCAGCGACCACAGCGCCGTCGGCGATCGCCCTTCGATCACCGGCATCGGCGCATGGTCGAGCGCGGCCATGACGGCTGGGCAGCGCGTGGCATGGTCCGCCACCGGCGCGCCGCTCTGCCAGAAATAATAGGCCCCCCAACTGGGATCGTCGCGCAACTTGTTGTTGGGGGCCGGACGCTCCTTCGATGTCTGGACATAGGGCGCGAAGTCCGGCGCACCCGCGCGCACCGCCGCCAGTTCAGCGACGATCGCGTAGGTCATCGCCTCCATTGGCGCGACCCAGTCGAAATCGCTGCGCTCGTAAAAGGCGCGCTGGGGCAGGCCGGGGAAATAGAACATGCTGGGCTGCTGCAGATATATCTCGCGCTTGCCGAGCAGCAGGTCGGTGGCGAGCGCGATGCGGGGCAGGGGCGGCAAGTCGCGGATCGCGGCGGTCAGATGATCCTCGAAGCGCTGGCTCGATTGCGCGATGGCGTCTTGCGCCTGTTGCAGCAACGGTTGCAGTTGCGGCGGCGCGCCATGGGCCGCCGCCTGCGACAGCGCGGTACGCCGCCAGCTGATCGCGCCACGATCGTCGCCGCGCGCCTGCGCATTATGGCCCATGGCGAGCAAAGCGGGCAGGTTGCGGGGATCGCCCGCCAGGATCGTGCGTAGCGCCTCCGCCTCGCCATCCCGATCGCCCAGCCGGTTGCAGACCTGCGCCAGCAGCATCGGCGGCGGCGCGGCCATCTGCGCCAGCGTTGCGCGTGCCCTGGCCGCATCGCCGCCGCGCAGCGCCACCAATGCGGCCTGGGCCAGCGCCTCTTCTCTTGCCTGATCGCTCATGCGCCTGCCTTATCGAGGACGGGCGCTGCGGCAAAGCGGCTTATTCGGCCGGAACCGCGATCATGCGCGTGGTCCTCTGTTGCAGCGCGATCGACAGCAGGAAGACAGCGAGGCCACCCAGCGCCAGCGCGGCACCGATCCAGCCGGTCGAGGTCAGGCCATAGCCCGCCGCGATCGCCATGCCGCCGAGCCAGGGGCCAAGCGCATTGGCGACGTTGAAGGCACTATGGTGCAGTGCCGCCGCGAGCGTCTGCGCATCGCCCGACACGTCCATCAACCGCGCCTGCAATGGCGTGCCAAGCCCGCCGCCCGCGCCGATCAGGAAGATGATGAGGCTGAGCGTCCAGATATTGCCTGCCATCAGCGGGAACAGCGCCAGCGCGCCCGCGCTCCACAACAGCACGAGGATGACGGTGCGGTTGAGCGCCCGGTCGGCCATCCATGCGGCGACAAGGTTGCCGATCGTCATGCCGACGCCAAAGATCATCAGGATCAGCGGCACCCAGACTTCGGATACCCCGGTCACCTCGATCATGGTCGAGGCGACATAGGTATAGACCGCGAACAGCCCGCCAAAACCGATTGCGCCGGTCAGCAGCGTCAGCCAGACCTGTGGCTTGGCGAGCGCGGTCAGTTCGCGCGCGGCGCTCGCCTTGGGGTCGCCTGCGTCGCGCGGAGCGTAGAGCGCCACCAGCGTCATGGTTGCGATGGCGAGCGCGGTGACCACGAAAAAGCCCGACCGCCAGCCCAGCGCCTGCCCCATCCAGTTGGCGACGGGGACGCCCAGCACCGTGGCGATGGTCAGGCCCGACATGACCCGCGCAATCGCCTGCGCCCGCTTTTCGATCGGCACCAATTTCGCGGCCACCAAGGCGGCGACACCGAAATAGGCGCCATGCGGCACGCCGCTCAGGAAGCGGAAGACGAGCATCCAGCCATAGCTGGGCGACAGCGCCGACAGGCCATTGCCGATCGCGAACAAGGCCATCAGGCCGATCAACAAATGACGGCGCGGCAGGCGCGCGCCAAAGGCGGCGATCACCGGTGCGCCTGCCACCACGCCCAAAGCATAGGCGCTGATCGCATGGCCAGCGGTCGGCACGTCGATGCCAAGGTCGCGCGCGAAGAAGGGCAGCAGGCTCATCGCCGCAAATTCGGTGGTCCCGATCGCGAAGGCGCCGACGGCGAGCGCGAAAAGGACGAGCGCGGGTTGCGCCTGGTGGGGGCGGGTGCCCATGGCTTTGCTCCATGCTGCAATGCAAAATAGCGGAAGCGCGGCAAATGGTCCCGCTGACAGCGCTGGTCAAGGGCAGGCGCGCGTGAGTTTATTGCAAGTGCTGCGGCGTGTTACGCAACACAAGCGATTGTCGCGGCATAATGTCGCGGTGCGTTACGCCCCGACCTGCGCCTTGCTGACGTCGAGGCGCTTGCCGTTGGTGATGACCACGACATCGCCCAATTTGGTCACGCCGAACAATTTTTGCGCGAAGGCGATGGGCACGCCGATGCAGCCATGGGTTGCCTTGCCCCATTGGACGTCGCTGCCATGGATGGCCACGCCGTCGCTGGTCAGGCGCAGCATATAGGGCATCGGTGCATTGTCGTAGAGGTTGGAATAATGGTCGGCGTCCTTCTGCGTGATCGGGAAGGCGCCCAACGGGCTGGGCTTGTCGGTCGCGCCATAGAGGATGACCGCCGCGCCGATTTCATAGCCTGCGCGGAACACCGATAGCGTTTGCGCGCGCAGGTCCACGGTGATGATGACGGGGCCGGTGGTCGGCGCGCCGCTTTCGTCCCAAGCATAGTCGCCATGGCGGAACGGGCCGTCGATCTTGAGGACGCGCCTGACCGTCAAGGCGCGCGGATCGATCGTCATCGGCTGGTCGCTGCGCCGTTCGACGGGCTTTGCGGGGGCAGGCGCGGGGGCAGGTGATGCCTTTGCTATGGGCGCAGGCGGGGCGGGTTCTTCGGCGGCGGGGCGGTCGATCCAGCCGGTCACCAGCAGGCCAATGCCCGCCAGCCCTGCGCCGATCGCGAGCTTGGGACCAGCGCTTTTCGCCAATGTTTTGAGCAGACCTGCCATATCATCCTCAAACAAATTCCTCCCCTGATAGGGGAGGGGGACCACGAAGTGGTGGAGGGGCGTCGCCCTATGAACAGGGGACACCCTTCCGTCACACCTCCCCTGTCAGGGAAGGCTATCGCATATGGCACCTAACCTATTTAAAGTCGTCACCCTGAACTTGTTTCAGGGTCCATTTCTCCCCACGAGCCACCGCTTTTGGGGCATGATGGATGCTGAAACAAGTTCAGCATGACGCGGTAAAATGGAGTGCGTTCCATATGCGATAGCCCTCCCCTTACAGGGGAGGATTACCATCCTCCGTCATAGCGGCAAAAGGTTAAGCTCAACCTTCGCGCGCGACTTCCGCCGCCGCGATGGCGGTGAGGTTGAGGATGCCGCGCGAGGTGACGCCGGGGGTCAGGACATGAATGGGCTTGGTCAGGCCCATCAGCATCGGCCCGACGGTCGGCGAACTGGAGGAGGCGGACAGCGCGGTGAGCGTGATGTTCGCCGCATCGAGATTGGGCATGACCAGCAGATTGGCCGGCCCTTCGAAGCGCGAATCGGGGATCAGCTTTTCGCGCAGCGCCTGGCTCAAAGCCGCATCGGCATGCATTTCGCCATCGACTGCCAGATCGGGCGCGGCCTGCCGCACCAGTTTGAGTGCAGCGCGCATCTTGCGCGCGCTGTCGCTGTGCGAGGCACCGAAATTGGAGTGGGACAGCAGGGCGACGCGCGGGACCAGGCCGAAATGCTCCAGCTCGGTCGCCGCCAGCAGCGTCATTTCCGCAACCTGTTCGGGCGTCGGATTGGGCACCATATGGGTGTCGGTGATGAACAGCGCGCCCGCGTCGAGGATTAGCCCCGACAGCGCATAGACGCGGTTGCGACCCGGCACCCGGTCGATGATGCGCAGCGCATGTTCGACCTGGCCCCAATATTCCGAATTGCCGCCGATCAGCGCGGCATCGACATGGCCGAGGCGCAGCAGCATGGCGGCGGTGACGCTGGGGCGGCGATAGACATGGCGCAGCACTTCGGCGGCGGGCACGCCCCGGCGCGAGGCGACGGCGCGATAGCCCTCGACCAGTTGCGTCATGATCTCATGATCGGTTTCGGGATCGATCACCTCGACATCACGGCCGAGTTCGAAACGCAGGCCAAGGTCGGGCAGCTTCTTGTTCAAGATGCGGCGGCGCGCGATGATGGTCGGGCGGACGATGCCTTCGTCCAGCGCGTCCTGAATGGCGCGCAGCACGCGCTCATCCTCGCCCTCACCATAGACGATGCGGCGTGCGCCACCACGTGCGGCCTCGAACACCGGCAGCATCAGCTGGCCGGAGCGGGTATTCTGCCGCGTCAGACGGCGGCGATAGTCGTCCAGGTCGATCGGGCGGCGGGCGACGCCGCTGTCCATCGCCGCGCGCGCCACGGCGACCGCGATCTCACCGATCAGGCGCGGGTCGAACGGGGTCGGGATGATATAATCGGGGCCGAAGACCAGCCTGCGCCCGCCATAGGCCTGCGCCACGCTGTCATGCGCGGGCATGCGGGCGAGGCTGGCGATCGCGTCGGCCGCCGCGACCTTCATCGCTTCGTTGATCTGGGTCGCGCCGACATCCAGCGCCCCCCGGAAGATATAAGGGAAGCACAGGACGTTGTTGACCTGATTGGGATAGTCCGAACGGCCGGTGGCGATGATCGCGTCGGGGCGGACTTCGCGCGCGGCTTCGGGGCGGATTTCGGGTTCGGGGTTGGCGAGCGCGAAGATCAGCGGATTGGGGGCCATCAACGGCAACCATTCGGGCTTCAATACGCCGGGCGCGGAGAGGCCGAGGAACAGATTGGCGCCCGGCAGCACGTCGGGCAGGGTGCGCGCATTGGTGACGCGGGCATAACGCGCCATATTGGGCAACATGCCCTCGCGGCCCGAATGGATGACGCCATCCTTGTCGGTCATGGTGACATTGTCGACCGGCAGGCCCATCGACACGAGCAGGTCGACGCACGCGAGCGCCGCCGCGCCCGCGCCCGACGTCACCAGCTTGGCATCGGCCAGCGTCTTGCCCTGAATCACCAGCGCGTTGCGGACGGCGGCGGCGACGACGATGGCGGTGCCATGCTGATCGTCATGAAAGACCGGAATATTCATCCGTTCCTTCAGCCGCGCCTCAATCGCGAAACATTCAGGCGCCTTGATATCCTCAAGGTTGATGCCGCCGAAGGTCGGCTCCATCAGGGCGACGGCTTCGATGAATTTTTCAGGGTCGGTGGTGTCGAGTTCGATGTCGAACACGTCGATATCGGCGAATTTCTTGAAGAGGACGGCCTTGCCCTCCATCACCGGCTTGGAAGCCAGCGCGCCGATCGCGCCCAGACCCAAGACGGCAGTGCCGTTGGAGATGACCGCGACCAGATTGCCGCGCGCGGTATAATCGAGCGCCTTGTCGGGATCGGCGGCGATCTCCATGCAGGGGGCGGCGACGCCGGGCGAATAGGCCAGCGCGAGATCGCGCTGGTTGACCATGCGTTTGGTCGGCTCGATCCGCAGCTTCCCCGGCTGGGGAAAGCGGTGATAGTCGAGGGCGGCGCGGCGGGTATTATCGTCCATGCGATGGGCCTTAAGGGCTGCGTTCCGCAAGGGCAATGGTGGAACGCGCCCAGGGGGGCGTTGGGGCATATAGTCCGACAAGAAAATCGACGAAGGCGGTGATGGCGGCGGGCGGATTATGCTGTGGCAGTTGCACCGCGAACAGGCCGACATCCGCCGACCCTTCATGGTCCGGCACGATCTGCCGAACATCGCCGCGCGCCAGTGCGTCACTGATATCCCAGAGCGAGCGCAGGGCGATGCCGCCGCCCGCGAGCGCCAGTTCGCGCACGACTTCGCTGCTGTTGGTGCGGACATGGCTGCGGCCCTCGACCATCACTGGGCCTTTAGGCCCGACGAGGCGCCAGGGCATCTGGCCATCGGCGGCGAGCAGGCGGTGGTTTTTGAGGTCGGCGAGAGTGGCGGGCGTGCCATAGCGGTCGAGATAGGCGGGCGCGGCGCACAGGATGCGGCGGTTGGTCGCCAGCCGTCGCGCGGCGAGGCCCGGTCCCGGATCGGCGGTGATGCGGATGGCGAGGTCGGCGCGGGTGTCGATCAGGTCGGCGAAATCGTCCGACAAGTTGATGGCGAGATCGACGCGGGGATGGGCATCCATGAATCGCGGCAGCCAGGGGGCGAGATGCATCCGGCCGAAGGAGGTGGGCGCGGTGATGCGCAGCGCCCCCGCGACGATTGCCGACGTGCCCGACACGCGCCGCTCGGCTTCGTCCAGCGCCGCCAATATGCCGCGCAGATCGGCATGGAGCCGCTCGCCCGCCGGGGTCAGCGCCAGCCGCCGCGTCGTGCGATGAACGAGGCGCGTGCCGAGCCGCTCCTCCAGCCGCGCGAGCCGTTTGGACATCATGGCGGGCGAGGTGTGGAGACGGCGACCGGCAGCGGCGAGGCCGCCTTCGTCCACGATCGCAACGAACAGTTCATGGTCTGGGTCCATCATATTCGTTCACCATGGGAATGACTATGTTCGCATAATAGTGAATATACGACATAATGGGAATGGGGTAGATGGTTTCAAACGAGCACCGTCATTTCCGCGCAGGCGGGAACCCATCTCCGGCGCTGTCCCCCGTCGCTACGTTGGGAGATGGGTCCCCGCCTTCGCGGGGATGACGACAGGATTTAGGAGCAGATTGATGACCGACCACATGATCGACAAATCCGGCCTTCAGGTCGCGGCATCGCTGGCCGACTTCATCGACAGTCAGGCACTGCCCGGCACCGGCATCGAACCCGCCGCCTTCTGGGCAGGGGCTGCGGACATCTTTGCGCGCTTCACCCCGGACAATATCGCGCTGCTGGAAACCCGCGACGCGATGCAGGCGCAGATCGATCACTGGCACGAACAGCGGGCAGGCCAGTCGCATGATGCGCAGGCCTATCAAGCCTTCCTGCGCGCCATCGGCTATCTGGTCCCCGAACCCGCGCCCTTCACCATCGGGAGCGAGAATGTCGATGATGAAGTCGCGCGCCTCGCCGGACCGCAATTGGTCGTCCCCATCCTCAACGCCCGCTTCCTGCTCAATGCCGCCAATGCGCGCTGGGGAAGTCTGTACGATTCGCTGTACGGCACCGACGCCATTCCCGGCACGGCGGCAGGCAAGGGCTATGACGCGGCGCGCGGCGCGCAGGTCATTGCCTGGGCCAAGGCGTTTCTGGATGACGCCATCCCGCTCGCTAACGGTAGCTGGGCCGATCTTGCGAGCGACGAGATCGTCCTCGCCGATTCCAGCCAATATCTGGGCCGCAGCGAGAAGGGCCGCCTGTTCCGCCACAACGGCCTGCATATCGAAGTCGTTTTCGATAGCAGCCATCCCATCGGCGCGACTGATCCCGCAGGCATATCCGATGTCATCCTCGAATCGGCGCTGACCGCCATTTGCGATCTGGAGGATTCGGTCGCGGCGGTCGATGCGGCGGACAAGGTTGCGGCCTATGCCAATTGGCTGGGGCTGATGAAGGGCGACCTGACCGAGACGTTCGAGAAGGCGGGCACGATGATGACCCGCGCGCTCAACCCCGACCGCGCTTATACGGCATCGGATGGCAGGGGCTTTACGCTGCCCGGCCGTAGCCTGCTGTTCGTCCGCAATGTCGGCCATTTGATGACGACGCCCGCCATCCTGCTGCCCGATGGTTCGCAAGCGCCCGAAGGCATACTCGACGGCATCGTCACCAGCCTGATCGCGCTGCACGATCTGGCCCGCGAAGGCGGCAACAGCCGCGCGGGTAGCGTCTATATCGTCAAGCCCAAGATGCACGGACCCGACGAAGCGGCGTTTACCAATCGCCTGTTCGACGGAATCGAGGACATGCTGGGGATGGCACGCCACACGCTCAAGGTCGGCGTCATGGATGAGGAGCGCCGTACCTCGGCCAATCTCGCCGCCTGCATCCATGCCGTGCGCGACCGCATCGTCTTCATCAACACCGGCTTCCTCGATCGCACCGGCGACGAAATGCATACGTCGATGCAGGCCGGGCCGATGATCCGCAAGGGCGAGATGAAGAGCAGCGACTGGATCACCGCCTATGAGGATCGCAACGTTCAGATCGGGCTCGCCTGTGGCCTGTCGGGTCGCGCGCAGATCGGCAAGGGCATGTGGGCTGCGCCGGATCGCATGGCCGACATGCTGGAACAGAAGATCGGCCATCCCAAAAGCGGGGCCAACACCGCCTGGGTGCCATCGCCCACCGCGGCGACGCTGCACGCGACCCATTATCACCGGTTCGACGTGTTCGCGCGGCAGGCGGAACGCGCCACGGAGGGCATCGCGCCGCTCGAAAAGCTGCTGACCATCCCGGTCGCCACCGGGCGCAACTGGTCGGAAGAGGAGATCCGCCAAGAATTGGACAATAATGCGCAGGGCATATTGGGCTATGTCGTCCGCTGGATCGACCAGGGCGTCGGCTGTTCCAAGGTGCCCGACATTCACGACATCGGCCTGATGGAGGACCGCGCCACGCTGCGTATTTCCTCGCAGCATATGGCCAATTGGCTGCTGCATGGCGTCTGCACCGGCGAACAGATCGATGCCGCGCTCCGGCGCATGGCCGCCAAGGTCGATGCGCAGAATGCGGGCGATCCGTTGTATCAGCCGATGAGCGGGCGCGAGGATGAGAGCCTGGCGTTCCAGGCGGCGCGTGCGCTGGTGTTCGAGGGTGTCGCGCAGCCCAACGGCTATACCGAACCGCTGCTGCACGCCTATCGCGCGAAGCAGAAGGCGGCGGCGGAATTGGCGGTCGCATAAAACTGTTCGTCATCCCCGCGCAGGCGGGGATCCATCTCCCAACCTCGCGCCTGAGGATGGGGCCGGAGATGGGTTCCCGCCTTCGCGGGAATGACGTGGCTTTGCTTCAACTTGGCAACGCCCCGATGCTGCGTTAGCCCTTATCGCCACGCAGCATCGGAGCCGTCATGACCATCATCGTCCACCATCTCAACAACAGCCGCTCGCAACGCATCCTGTGGATGCTGGAGGAATTGGGCGAGGCTTATGAGGTGCGCCGCTATGAACGCGATCGCAAGACGATGCGCGCGCCCGCGTCGCTGCGCGCTATCCATCCGCTCGGTCGGTCGCCGGTGGTCGAGGTGGACGGCCATCGCCTGATCGAAACCGGCGCGATCATGGACTATCTGGTCGGGCGCGCCGCCAATCGCTTCGGCCCGCCCGCTGATGCGGACGGCGCGATCCGTTACCGTCAGTTCCTCCATTATGCCGAAGGATCGCTGATGCCGCCGCTGCTGGCGCTGCTCATCATCGGCAAGCTCGGCCTGCTGGGTCGTCCGGCGCGGCCGACGGTGCAGGGGATGCTGGACGATCATCTCGACTGGATCGAAAGTGAATTGGCGAGCCGCCCCTATTTTGCGGGCGATGCCTTTACGGCGGCCGACATGATGATGAGCTTTCCGCTGGAAGCCGCTTGCTCGCGCGGCGGCCTCAACGACAGTCGGCCGCATATCCTGCGCTGGCTCAGCGAGATGCACGCCCGTCCCGCCTATCAGGCCGCATTGCAGGCGGGTGGCCCCTATGCTTACGCCTGATCGTCGCACGCTGCTCGGCTACGCCGCCGCTGGCATCGCCGCCGCTGTCACCCCGCGCCTGTTCGCGCAGGAACGGGCGGCCGAAGCGCTGACGTCCCTGACCCAAGGCATCACACCGATCGGCCCGGCCGAACGCGCCGATCGCCTGTCCCGCGCGCAGGCGATGATGCAGGCTCAGGGCATCGACGCGCTGCTGATCGAGCCGGGGGCGAGCCTTATCTATTATAGCGGCGTGCGCTGGTGGCGCAGCGAACGGCTGACCGCGCTGGTCATTCCGGCGTCGGGCGCGCCGCTCATCATCTGCCCCTCTTTCGAAAAGCCCTCTATCGACGAATCGCTGGCATCCCGGCCGAGGTGCGTGTCTGGCAGGAGCATGAAAGCCCGCACGCGCTGGTCGCTGCCTTCCTGACCGAAAAGGGGTTGGCGAAGGGCCGGATCGGCATCGAGGAAACGGTGCGCTATTTTGCGGTCGATGGCCTCAAGGCGGCGCTGCCGCAGGCGCGGTTGACGACCGACCCGGTCACCCGTGCATTGCGGATGCGCAAGACGCCTGCCGAAATCGCGCTGATGCAGGTCGCCGCCAATGTCACCTTGGCCGCCTATCGCTGGACCTACCCCCAGGTGAAGGCAGGCATGACCCCGGCCGATATTGGCGCATTGATGACCGCCGCAACCACCGCGCTGGGCGGCAAGACCGAGTTCAATCTCGTGTTGCTGGGCGAGGCGGCGGCTTATCCGCATGGATCGGGCAAGCCGCAGGCCGTGCGCGCTGGCGAGGTCGTGCTAATGGACTGCGGCTGCACCGTGGGCGATTATCAATCCGACATCAGCCGCACGTTCGTCTATGGCGCGACTTCCAGCGCGCAACAGCGCACCGTCTGGAACGACGTGGCGCAGGGGCAGGGAATCGCCTTCGCCGCCGCCAAACTCGGCACGCCAGCAGGGGCCGTCGATGACGCGGTGCGGGCGCATTATGAGAGTCGCGGTTACGGCCCCGGCTATGCGCTTCCCGGCCTGTCCCACCGCACCGGCCATGGCATCGGCATGGAAGGGCATGAGCCGGTCAACCTGGTCCATGGCGAAACCACTAGGCTGGACGTGGGCATGTGTTTCTCCAACGAACCGGGCCTGTATCTGCCCGGCACCATGGGCGTGCGGATGGAGGATTGTTTCCACATGACCGCGCAGGGTCCGGTGTGGTTTTCAAAGCCGCCAGTGTCGATCGAGGAACCCATCGGCTAGTCCATTGTAGGGCCAGCACCATGCGCCTCGCCCATGCGGCGGATCGCGGCGACCTTGGTGTGTAGCGGGCCCCAGTCGTCATTCTCGGCGATCGCCAGCCAGATCGCCTCGACCTCTTCGATATGCATGGAGCAAGGCTGCGCGTCGGCCCAATAGGCGTGGTCCTTGGCGCCGGGCACCGCACCGAAGCCGCTGATGGCGGCGCGGAATTCGCCCCAGGCGGCGTCGCTATAATCGGTGCCGATCCGTGCGGTGCCGCCGCGCCAGTCGTGGAAGAAGCGGTCGATGGGGGTGGCGGTGGTGATCATGGCGCGGACGGCGGACTGGATCATGGCGTCGCTGTCTTCGCCGGGGATGACGCCCAGCCGCCAGCAGAAGCGGCGGGCCATGGCCTGGCCATAGAGGGCTGGAAAGCGCTCCAACTGTGCGATCAGCGGTTCGGCCTCCACCAACGCGCGGAGCGAGACTGCAAGTTGGGCGACGTCCCAATGGATCGCCTCGGCCTGCCGCCCGAACGCGTACAAGCCCTGATGGTCGAAATAGGCGGCGGTGAAGCCCGCGTCCCACAAGGGGGTGAAGCGCCACGGGCCATAGTCGAAACTTTCGCCGGTGACGTTGATATTGTCACTGTTGAGGACGCCATGGACGAAGCCCGCGATCATATAGCTTGCGGCGAGATCGGCGGTGCGTTCGACCACGCGGCCAAGCAGTTGCGCGGGCGGATTGTCGCCGGGCGCTTCGCCGTACAGCTGCGTCAGCGCATAGTCGGTCAGGCGGGTGAGCAGTTGCTGGTCTTCATGGAAGGCGGCGCGCTGGAACGTGCCGATGCGGATGTGCGAGTGGGACAGGCGCACCATCGCCGCGCCGCGCGTGGGCGAGGGTTCGTCGTTGCGCTCCAGTGCTTCGCCGGTTTCGATGATCGAGAAAGTGCGCGAGGTGGAGACGCCCAGCGCTTCGAGCATTTCGGTCGCCAAAATCTCGCGCACCCCGCCCTTGAGCGTCAACCGCCCGTCGCCCGACCGACTATGGGGCGTCCGCCCGGTGCCCTTGGTGCCGAGGTCCATCAGCCGGTCGGCATCGTCGCGCAATTGCGCGAACAGGAAGCCGCGGCCATCGCCGATGTCGGGGTTATAATGCCGGAACTGATGGCCGTGATAGCGCAGCGCCAGCGGGCGGGGCAGCGATCCATCGAGGGGTTCGAAACGGCCGAAATGGGCGATCCATTGCTCGTCGGTCAGACCATCGAGGCCCACCGATGCGGCCGCCCTGTCGTTGCGATAGCGCAGGATGGTCTGGGGGAAGTCCGCTGCCCCGACGGGATCGGCGATGTCGGGCATCAGCGTGTCGATTTGGCGCGCGGGGCGAAATTTGGCGGGTTGCGGCGTCTGGCTCATAAGGTGATATGGGGGTGGCAAGGCGGAAGGATCAAGTTTGAGCGTGTATAACGACGGATATTGGTGGTCCCCCGACGGCCTGCGGCTGCATTATCGTGATTATGCCGGGGGGGACGATGGCCGCCCGCCCTTGCTCTGCCTGCCGGGGCTGACCCGCAATGCGCGCGATTTCGAGCCACTTGCCGCGCGGCTTGCAGGCGAATGGCGGCTCATCTGTCCCGACATGCGCGGGCGCGCCGAAAGCGCTTATGCCAAGGACGCGATGACCTATGTGCCGCTGACCTATATGCAGGACATCAGCCGCTTGCTCGCGGACCTGGCCATCACCCGGTTCGTGGCAGTCGGCACGTCGCTGGGTGGCCTTATCACCATGTTGATGGCCGCGACCCATCGCGAATGGCTGGCAGGCGCGCTGCTCAACGATGTCGGGCCAGCGCTGGAGGAAGAGGGGCTGGCGCGCATCCGCACCTATGTCGGGGTCAACCAGTCGCATCCGACCTGGGTCCATGCCGCGCGCGCGCTGGCGGATGCCAATGGCGATGTCTATCCCGGCTATGACCTGCAAGCCTGGCTGGCGATGGCCAAGCGGCTCTATCGCCTCAACAGCGGCGGGCGGATCGTGCTGGATTATGACATGAAGGTTGCCGAACCGATCCGCGCCATGGGCACGGAGGCGGGGGTCGATATGTGGCCGGTGATGAAGGCGTTTTCCGGCATCCCGACGCTGCTGCTGCGCGGCGAACGGTCGGACCTGCTGGGCGAGACGACGGCGCAGCGGATGGCGGCGGAGATCGGGCCGGGGGCGGAACTGGTGACCGTGCCCGGCGTCGGCCATGCGCCGGTGCTGGATGAGGCAGAGAGCGTTGCGGCGATCGATAGGCTGCTGGCGCGGGTGCTGCATGGCTGATCGGCCTCATATCCTGCATGTCCATGGCAGTTTCAATCTGGGCGGCAAGGAGGCGCGCGCCGTCCAGTTGATGAACATCTGGGGCGACAAGGCGCGGCACAGTATCGTCAGCGCCGATCCCGAAGCGATGGGTGCGCGGGCGGCGATCGATCCCGGTATTGTGGTCGATTTCCCCGATGGGCCGTCCTTTGCAGGCAAGCCGGGGCTGGCGCGCTACAAGGTCATCACTGCTTTCCTCAAGCGGTTCGATCTGATCCTGACCTATAATTGGGGGTCGATGGACGCGGTGATGGCGCATCGGCTGGCCGGGGCATCGGCGGGCCTGCCGCCGCTGATCCACCATGAAGACGGCTTCAACGCGGACGAAGCCGTGCGGCTCAAGACCAAGCGCAACTTGTTCCGCCGCCTGGCCCTACAACGGGCGCATGGGATGGTCGTGCCGTCGGTGCGGCTGGAGACGATCGCGCGGACCGTGTGGAAACAGCCAGCCCATAAAGTGCATCTGATCCGCAACGGCATCGATGTCGCGCGCTATGCGCCGCCGCCTGCGCCGGATGCGATTCCCGGTCTGCGCCGGTCGCCGGGCAAATTGCTGGTGGGAACGCTCGCGGGACTGCGGCCGGTCAAGAATATCCCCCGGCTGGTGCGCGCCGTCGCCGCGCATAAGGACCGGCTGCAACTGGTGGTGGTGGGCGAAGGCCCGGAACATGACGCGATCCTGGCGGAAGCGGCCCGGCAGGGGATGGGGGACATCCATATGGCGGGCTTCATGGACCGGCCCTGGCGCTTTGTCGGGCTGTTCGACATTTTCGCTTTGTCGTCGGACAGCGAACAATTTCCGATCTCGCTGGTGGAGGCGATGGCGGCGGGCGTGCCGGTCGCGTCGATGGATGTGGGCGATGTCGCCAATATGGTCGCGACAGCGAACCAGCCCTATGTCGTGGCCGACGAAGTCGGGCTGGCCGATGCGCTGGGCGCGCTGGCGGCAGATGCGGATTTGCGGGCCACCCTGGGGGCGGCCAATCGCGAGCGCGCAACCCGCGACTATGCCGAAAAAACAATGGTTGCCGCCTATGCTGCATTATATGGAGAGGCTCTGGCCAGCCCCCGGATTTTGCTTTAAGGGCCGCGCCTATTCGTCAGGAGCCGTAAGGGCTGTGTTGGGATCGCATAGTCCCGGTCGAGCGGCCGGGCCTTTTTGTCGCAGGAGATTTTGGTGTTCAAGGGGTTGAAGCCTATCGTCTATGGTGGCCGCGAAGTCTGGCCGCTGGTCGAAGGCGGCAAGGGCGTTGCGGTGTCCAACCATGCGAGTTCCGGTGCCTGGGCGGCGGCTGGCGGCATCGGCACGGTGTCCGCCGTCAATGCCGACAGCTATGACAGTTTCGGCAATGTCATCCCCCAAATCTATCACGGCCGCACCCGCCGCGACCGCCATGAGGAACTGGTCGCCTATGCGATCGACGGCGCGGTCGAACAGGTGAAGCGCGCCTATGAGATTGCCGATGGCCGCGGCGCGATCAACATCAATGTGCTGTGGGAAATGGGCGGGGCGCAACGCATCCTGCATGGCGTGCTGGAAAAGACCAAGGGGATGGTCGCGGGCGTGACCTGCGGTGCGGGCATGCCCTATAAGCTGTCCGAAATCGCCGCGTCTTACGGTGTCAGCTATCTGCCGATCGTCTCATCCGGCCGCGCGTTCCGCGCGCTGTGGAAGCGGTCATACTCCAAGGCATCGGAATGGCTGGCGGCGGTGGTCTATGAAGATCCCTGGCTGGCGGGCGGGCATAACGGCCTGTCCAACGCCGAAGATCCCAAAGTGCCGCAAGACCCCTATCCCCGCGTCAAGGCGCTGCGCGACACGATGCGCGAAGGCGGCATTCCGGATGAGGTGCCGATCGTGATGGCCGGCGGCGTGTGGGCGCTCAAGGATTGGAACGACTGGATCGACAATCCCGAATTAGGCGCGATCGCGTTCCAGTTCGGCACGCGCCCGCTGCTGACGCAGGAAAGCCCGATCCCGCAGGATTGGAAGGATCTCCTGATCCAGCTAAACCCCGGCGATATCTTGTTGCACAAATTCTCGCCGACCGGCTTTTACAGTTCAGCGGTACGCAACCCGTTCTTGCGCGAGCTGGAAGCCCGGTCGGAACGGCAGATCCCGTTCAGCACCGAACAGGCGGGCGACCATACCCATCAGCTCGACGTGGGCGTCAAAGGCAAGAATTTCTGGGTGACGCTGGGCGATCTCAACCGCGCGCGCGAATGGGTGGGGCAGGGCTTCACCTCAGCGCTCAAGACGCCGGACAATACGCTGGTGTTCGTTGGCGACGCGGAAAAGACGATGATCCGCAAGGATCAGACCGATTGCATGGGCTGCCTGAGCCATTGTTCCTTCTCGTCCTGGATGGACAGCGAGACCAATTCGACCGGGCGGCTGGCCGATCCGCGCAGCTTCTGCATTCAAAAAGCGTTGCAGGAAGCGGTGCATGGCGGCGACCTGGACAAGAATCTCGTTTTCGCCGGCCATGGCGCCTATAAGTTCAAGCAGGACCCCTTCTACTCCAATGGCTTCGTGCCGACCGTCAAGCAGCTGGTCGACCGTATCCTGACGGGCGATTGATGGCGGATATTCAGGGCCTGGCCGTGCTGCGTTACGACACGCCGCATTTCGACGTCGAACGGCCGGGCCAGTTCGTGGTCTGCGCCGTGTCGGGCGCGTGGATCGACCTGGACGAGCTGAAATATTGGAGCGCGGAGTTTCAGGAAGCCTATCGCGGGCCGGAGGAAGCGACTCGCGCTTTCCTGAAACATCGCGGGCCGGATTTCCGGTAGGTTTTGCTAGGCTGGCGCGTGTGACCGCTACCAAAGGGCGTCAAGAGGGGTGGAACGTTGGTTCACCCCGCCGATAGGGCGGCTGGCCGCAACTTTCCTGTTCCGATACGGTAAAAACTGATGTAATCTTTCCTCAGAGGCGACGCAGAGCGCCCGGCAAGTGGAAGGATGTGTTTCGATGTCTCGTATTGACGTCTTCGGTGATCGTATCTGTATCGTGTCCAGCCTGCTCATCATGGGTTGGTTCCTCTACAACACGATCTTCTGATCCGGCGGATCGCTGCAAAACCGGTCACGCCTAGCTACCGATGCAGCGCGCCTGTGTCTGCCTGCCCTTTCGGGTAAGTCGGATCGAGAGTGTCGCGCGCCTATATTAGCGTCACACGCCAAATAGGACAGGAGACGCAATGTTCAGCCACATCATGGTCGGTGCCAATGATATCGAGGCATCGAAAGCCTTTTACGATGCGACGATGGCAGTGCTGGGGGCAAAGCCCGGCATGATCGATCCAAAGGGCCGTGTCGTATATATGCATGACGGCGCGTTATTCATGGTGACAAAGCCGATCGACGGTGCCCCGGCCTGTTCGGCCAATGGCGGCACGATCGGTTTCACCATAGCCTCGCCCGAACAGGCGGACGAATGGCATGCGGCGGGCATTGCGGCGGGCGGCACGGCCTGCGAGGATCCGCCGGGCGTCCGTGAGAGCCCTTTTGGCAAATTATACCTCGCCTATCTGCGCGATCCCGCCGGTAATAAGCTGTGCGGGCTGCACCGCATCGGCTGATCGCGCTTGGCGTTGTAGGGGCGGTTCAGGACAGGCCGGTCACGGGGACGGCCTGCACCGCTTCCGCTTCGAAACTGGCGATGGGATAGGCGCAATAATCGGCGGCATAATAGGCGCTGGGGCGGTGATTGCCCGATGCGCCGAGGCCGCCGAAGGGCATATTGCCTGCCGCGCCGGTGGTCGGGCGATTGCGGTTGAGGACGCCCGCCCGGCTTTCCTCCACCATCCGCTGCCATAGCTGGTCATCCTGCGCAATCAGCCCCGCCGACAGGCCGAAGCTGGTCGCGTTGGCGGCGGCAATAGCGGCGTCGAAGTCGGGCACCCGGACGATCGACAGGACGGGTGCGAAAATCTCCGCATCGGGCGTATCCACGCCGGTCACGTCGAGCAAGGCGGGGGTGACGAAGGCCGCGCTGCGGCCCTCCACCCCGCCGAACGGGCGGATGACCCGCGCGCCGCGCGCGATCAGGTCGCTGACGGCGCGATGCGCCCCGGCGGCCGCCGCGTCCGACACCAACGGTCCCATGAACGCGTCGCCCGCTTCGTTCCAGGCAGCGATCGGCAAGCGCGCGGCCATGGCGTCGACCGCCTCGACGATCGCGTCGCCGGTCGCCCCTTCGGGCACGATCAGGCGCCGGGCGCAGGAGCAGCGCTGGCCGGTGGTGATGAAAGCGGAGTTGACGATGATCGACGCGGCGGCCTCCGGGCTGTCCCAGGCGATCAGCGGATTATTGCCGCCCAATTCCAGCGCCATGATGACATGAGGGCGATCGACCAGCGCGCGGCGCAGGGCTGCGCCAGCCCCTGCCGATCCGGTGAAGAGCAATCCGTCTATGTCGCCCGCGACCAAGGCCTCGCCGGTGGCGCGCCCGCCCTGAACGACGGTGAGCAAGCCGTCCGGCAAGCCCGCTGCGGTCCAGGCGTCGGCCATCGCCGCACCGGTGGCAGGCGTGATTTCCGATGGCTTGAAGACGATGGCATTGCCCGCGATCAGGGCGGGGACGATATGGCCGTTGGGCAGGTGGCCGGGGAAATTATAGGGGCCAAGCACAGCCATTACGCCATGGCCGCGATGGCGCAGCACCGCGCGGCCAAAGGGCATGGCGGCAGAGCGCTCGCCGGTGCGTTCGGCATGGGCGGCGATCGAGACATCGACCTTGGCGATCATCGACCCGATTTCGGCGTCGCTTTCCCACAACAGCTTGCCGGTTTCGCGCGAGATGAGTTCGGCCAGCGCAGCGCGCCGCTCGGCCAGAATGGCGGCATAGCGGCGCACCACGGCGATGCGATCCTCCACCGGCAGCGCGCGCCATGCGGGCAGCGCGGCGCGAGCGGTGGCGATTGCGCGATGGCAGGCGGCGGGGTCAGCGACCGGGCCTTCCCAGACGAGGGCGCGCGAGGCGGGATCGAAGGATTGCAACATGGCGGTCATGCTCCTGCGCGCGTCATGGCGAAAATGCCGGTGGCGTTGCCGGTGTCGAAGGCGAGGTCGAGTTGACCTGTCGCCGGGTCGATGTCGCGGCTGATGAACTCGAAGAAGGAGCCGGGGACGGCGCGGAGCTGTCCATCGGCAAAGCGGCGTTCGACGCTATCGGCGCGCAAGGCGGTCTGGCGCACGCGGCCGGTGGCGGAGATTTCCAGCCGGTCCTTGATCGGGTGATCGGCGGCGCGCAGGCGATCGGCCAAGGCGGCGACATCGGCGACCCGGTCGGTGGCGTGGTTGAAGGCATTGCCCTCGGTCGCGATCCAGGCGGCTTCGTTGGAGCGGGACAGCAGCAGTTGATAGTCGGCAAAATCGGGCGCGTCATGCTGACGGTCGAAGGCCGAGAGGATGGTGGGCAACGCGGCCACGGCATCGGCGAAGGACACGGACCTGCCCGCAGCATAATCGTCCAGCACCGCCAGCGCCTGCGCATCGAGCGGATCGCGCGAAGTGCCGAACACGCGCGCGGCGGCGTAGGCAAAATCGGCATCGAAGCGGTCGACATGCAGTTCGGACAGGAAGAATTGCGGGATGGCGTCGGGATGGTCGGCATGGGTGTAGGCGCGGCCGGTCATCTTGAGCCGGTCGAGCGGATAGACGGTGGCCATGCGATAGCCCAGCGGCACGAAGATGCGGCTGAAGGCGTCCTCGCCACCGGGCAGCGCGCCGTTGGGGCCACCGGGCAAGCGGATGGTGCGGAGCGCGCCATGGTCGAAGCTGACCCGGCCACCGCGCGCCAGCGTGTCGGCGACATAGGTTACGCCGCTCGGCACGCGCCGCAACAGATTGTCGAACAGCGAAACGTTCATAGCCATCGCGAAGGCGGCGCGCGACACGGCGGGTCCGCGCTCGGCCAGCAGGGCAGGGGCGATGTGCAGCGCATCGAGCGCCTTTTGGCCGTCCATATCGCCCAGCACGGCTTTGGTCAGGGCGGCAATGACAGGCATATTCTCATTCGACATGGATAGGCTCCCAGTGACAGGCGCAGTATCGCAGGATAGGATGGGTGATGCAAACGGGGAGCTGTCATCAGTTGATGCGATTTTGGAATGAGTGAGGGGCGCAAATGGCTGCCGCCGATGACCGCGCTGGCCAGTTTCGAGGCGGCGGCGCGGCATGAGAGCTTTTCGCGCGCAGGCGACGAGATCGGCCTGACGCAAAGCGCGGTCAGTCGGCAGATCGCCTTGCTGGAGGAGAGGGTCCAGCGGCCGCTGTTCGACCGGATCGGGCGGCGGGTGCGGCTCAATGAGGCGGGGCGCGCCTATGCCGTACAACTCGCGCCCGCGCTCGATGGCATCCGGCGCGCGACCCGCGCGGCGGCACAGCGGCGGGCGGGATCGGCGCTGCGGATCGCGACGCTGCCCAGTTTCGGGATGCGCTGGCTCGCGCCGCGCCTGCCGCATCTGAGCGCGCGGCATCCGCAACTGGTGGTGGATTTCGCGGCGCGCTCCGAGCCGTTCGATTTTGCGCAGGAGGATTTCGACGCGGCGATCCATTTCGGCCTGCCGCAGGAATGGCCGGGCGTCGTGATGGATTTTCTGTTTCGCGAGGATGTCGTGCCGGTCTGCGCGCCGGGCTGGCTGGCAGCGCATCCATTGCGCGCGCCCGCCGACCTGCTGGATGCGCAGCTGCTCAGCCAAAGTTCGCGGCGCGATGCCTGGCCGCGCTGGTTCGCGGCGGCGGGGGTGGATGCCGACGCGCTGCAACCCGGTCCGACATTCGAACATTTCCTGATGCTGGCGCAGGCCGCCGCCGCCGGGGCCGGGGTGGCGCTGATCCCCAGCTTCCTGATCCAGCCGGAACTGGAAGCGGGCACGCTCGTCATCCCCTTCGCCCGTCCATTGTCGAGTGAACGAGCCTATCATCTGGCCTATCCGCCCGATGCTCTGGCCAACCCCGCCGTCGCGCAGTTTCGGGCGTGGATGCTGGAACAGGCGGGGTAAGACGCGGGGTTACATCTTCTTGGGCATGCAGTCTGCACCGGCGGCCTTGATCTGGGCGCACAGGCGCGCGGCGTCGCTGCTGCTGGCGATGGGGCCGGCCTGGAGGCGGGTGACGGTGCCGGCCTTGACCAGATAGGGCTGGTAGGCGGACAGGCCGCTGACCTTGCCGGTCATCTGGTTCCACAGCGCGCGGGCGCGGCCGTCTTCGCTGAACGCGCCCAATTGGACGCGCCAGCCGCCCGACGCGGCGGGGGCGGGGATGGCGGGTGCCGGGCGCGGCGCGGGTTTGGCGACCGCTACCTGCGGCGCAGGTTTGGGTGCAGGGCGGGGCGCGGGCGGCGTGGCAACCGGGGCAGGCTGGTTGATGGTCGAGGGCGGCAGTTCCGTCGTCCGCACCGCTGAGGTGGCGGACCGTATCGGCGCGGGCTTGGTCGGGGCAGGACTCGCGGCGGCGAGCGCACCCGTCTTTTCCGATTTCTCCAGGCTGGCGGCCAGTGCCAGGCCTTGCTTGCGCTGATCTTCGGGGATGAACTTGTCCATCTCGGTCAGGCTGGTCGCCGCCTGCGGCAGGCCCGATGCCGACGCGCGGGTCATCAGCGCATAGGCGCGCACCCAATCCTTGCCGATCAGGTCGCCGTTGAAGAGGGTCGTGCCGACAATATATTGCGCGCGCGGTTCGCCGCGCATCGACGCGCGCTGGAGGAAGGGCATGGCGTTCGCGCGGTCGCCCTGCTGGAACATCAGCAGGCCCAGATTATCCTCGGCGCGCAAATGGCCCTGGGCACTGGCCTTGCGATACCAGTCGAGCGCGGCCGTCAGGTCGGGCTGGACGCCGCGACCCAGCTTATAGGCCTGGCCCATGTTGAATTGCGCATCGGGATCGCCCGCGAGCGCCAGCGGCCGCCACTCAGCGATCGCCTTGGCATAGTCGCCCTGCTGCCAGGCATCGACGCCCGCCTTGACGTCGGCCATCGCTGGCGCGGCCAAGCCTATCAGGCAACCCAGCGCCATGCTCTTCCAAAGATACGTCATAGTCCCATGCTCCTGCGCGAACAGCTTTGCGCCGGTGATGCGCAAACAAGGTTAAATTCACGTTAGCATAAGAGATACAGGATCGAATGGAACTTGGCTGGACCAACCCCTTGCCCCAAGCAAAGCCGCGCCTGGGTTAACCAATTTTTAGGTGCAGTTGTGGCAGTCCCGACCGGAACTGGATTTTCTGGGGGGATTTTCGTTGCGGATTTTGGCATTGGCGTCGCAGAAAGGCGGATCGGGCAAGACCACCTTGTCGGGTCATCTGGCCGTGCAGGCGCAGATGGCAGGCGCCGGTCCCGTCGTGCTGATCGACATCGATCCGCAGGGTTCGCTCGCTGACTGGTGGAATGAGCGCGAGGCGGAATATCCCGCCTTTGCCCAGACCACGGTCGCGCGGCTGGCCGCCGACCTGGAGACTCTGCGGCAACAGGGTTTCAAGCTGGCCGTCATCGACACGCCGCCCGCCATTACCATGGCGATCCAGAGCGTGATTTCGGTCGCCGAACTGATCGTGGTGCCGACGCGGCCCAGCCCGCATGACCTGCGTGCCGTGGGCGCGACCGTCGATCTGTGCGAGCGAGCGGGCAAGCCGCTGCTCTTCGTCGTCAATGCCGCGACACCCAGGGCGCGCATCACATCCGAAGCCGCCGTTGCCCTGTCGCAGCATGGCACGGTCGCGCCGGTGACATTGCATCACCGCACCGATTTCGCCGCGTCGATGATCGATGGACGCACGGTGATGGAGGTCGACCCCAAGGGGCGCTCCGCCGCCGAAGTGGTCCAGCTCTGGTCCTATGTGTCGGATCGACTGGAAAAGAATTTCCGCCGCACGGTCTTTTCCGTGCCCCAGGGCAGCGTCGGCACCGTCGCGGCTCGCCCGACCGGCGGGGGCTTCGGCCGCCGCGTGATCGGCCAGTAAGGGAGGCAGGCGTCATGGCCGAACCCAAACCGCTCGCATCGCTGACGTCGGGCTTGCTCGCGCGCAAGGGCGCGGCGCAACCGGCGATGCGCCGCCCGATGATGGGCTTTGGCCGCGCCGTCGGCAATGCAGTGCCGCAGGATGATCTGGGCTGGAACGACATGGGCTTCGATGTGGAGCCGGTGCCGAGCCCGGTCGAAGAGCCGCCGGTCGCGATCGGCCTGACGCCGATGACGGCGCCTGCCATCGCGCCGGTGCCGCCGGTCGTGCTGGCGCGCGAGGAACTGGCCGAACGGATCAAATCCGCGCCTGCACCACGCAAGAAGGCCGCGCCGACACCGGCACGGGCTCCGGCACCGGGCCGCAAGGCCGCCTTCACGCTGCGGCTGGAGGCCGAACGCCATTTGAAACTGCGCCTTGCCTGCGCCGTCACAGGACGGTCGGCGCAACAGATTGTTACGCAGGCGCTCGATGACTTCATCGACACGTTGCCGGAAATCGACCGGCTGACTCAGCAGCTGCCGCAGATGCGCGGCGACAAGGCATAGAAGGTGGGTAGGCATATGAAGCGCACGACATTCGGCAAGGCGGCGATCGCATCGCTGCTCGTCGCCACGACGATGGTGGGCTGTACCGGGGCGGCATTCCGTCCGTCGGCTTCGGTCGGGCAGCCCAAGGGCGATCCCGCCAAGCAGGCGGCCATCGCGGAAAAGGCGCTGGCATCGCGCGACGCGACCAAGGCGGTTGCCGCCGCCGAAGCCGCCGTGCAACTCGCGCCCGACAATGGTGCCTATCGCCAGCTATTGGGCCGCGCCTATGTGCAGGCGGGGCGCTTTGCCTCGGCGGAAGCGGCACTGAGCGATGCCATGACGCTGGGCAATGGCGACGTCGGCACGATCGTCAGCCTGGCGCTGGTGCAGGTGGCGCAGGGGCGGTCGGACGCCGCGCGCAACTTGCTGGTGACGAACGCCTCTACGGTTCCGGCCGGTGACTATGGCCTGGCCATGGCGATGGCCGGCGACCCGCAGGAAGGCGTGCGGATATTGTCGCAAGCCATTCATGATCCTTCGGCCACCGCGCGCACGCGCCAGAACCTGGCCTATGCCTATGCGCTGGCCGGACGCTGGAAGGATGCGCGCATGGTCGCGGGCATGGACATGGAGCCATTGGCCGCGAACAAGCGGATTTCCGACTGGGCGCAGATTGCGGAGCCTTCGCTGGCGCCGATGCGTGTCGCGGCGCTGATGGGCGTGACGATCGATCCCAATGATATGGGGCAACCGGTGGCGCTGGCATTGTCGGCACCATCCGCCGTTGCTGCGCCGATCGAGATGGCGCAGGCTGATCCGATGCCGGTCGTCGAGGCGCAGGCACCGGTGCAGGTCGCCGAGGCTGCGCCCGCGCCAGTGGTCGAGGCGGCACCGGTCATCAAAGCCAGCCCCAAGCCTGTACGGGTCGCTGTCCGCGACTTCATCATCGAGGATCGGTCGGGTAAGCGGATCGCGCCCAAGTCCCGCGCCAAGGCGCAGCCCGCTGCCGCCCCTGCCGCGCGGATGCAGCAGGTCGCCTTCATCAAGCCCGTCGCCAATGGTGCCAGCAATTGGGTGGTCCAGCTGGGTGCCTATGACAGCGCGGGCATCGCCAAGGAAAAATGGATGCAGATGGCGGGCGGCAACATGATGCTGTCGGCCTTCCCCGTGCTGACCAGCCAGGCGACCGTCAAGGGCAAGACTTTCCACCGCCTGGCGATCAGCGGCTTTGCCAGCCGCGCCGACGCCATGAGCGCCTGCCGGATCGTGCAGTCGCGTCGCGGCCAGTGTTTCGTGCGCGAAGCCGCGCCGGGCGCAACGCCGCAGCGCTGGGCCGTCGCCAGCAAGGGCCGCCAATACGCTTCGCGCTGATCTCCCCCTCTCCCATAGCGCGACTTCCTGGAGCGCGCGGAGCCACCCGGCTTCGCGCGCTTTCTTTTAAGGATCGGGTTTGCAATTTGAGCAGCGTGTAGGCGTCGCACACGTCAAAATCCTCCCCTGTAAGGGGAGGGGGACCGCCCGCGTAGCGGGTGGTGGAGGGGTGTCCACCTTATCGATGGGGCGACACCCCTCCGTCTGGCCTGCGGCCAGCCACCTCCCCTGCCAGGGGAGGATTTTGCCCACAGGGCAGCTGTGCATTTCGCCAGTGTCGCGCGGGGGTGGGGCAGGGCATAGCCGGGTCAAAGACGCGCCCAACGCGCGCTCAACCTGGAGAACTGCCTTGCTGAACCGCCAGATCGTCCTTGCCTCGCGCCCGCATGGCGTGCCCGTGCCGGAGAATTTTCGCCTTGTCGAAGCGCAGGTGCGCGAACTGGAAGAGGGCGAAATCCTGATCCAGAACGAGGTGTTCGCCATCGATCCGGCCGTGCGCGGGATGCTGGACGATCGCGACGACAGCTATCTGCCCGCGACGCCGATCGGCGGGATCATCCCGACCATGGTGCTGGGCCGGGTGATCCAGTCGCGCAATTCGGGTTTCAAGGAAGGCGATTATGGCCGGGGCTTTGTCGGGTGGGAGGAATATTCGATCCTGAACCCCGGCAATTTCGCGATCGAAAATGTCCATGTCGACCCCAGCGTGCCGCTGACCGCCTATATGGGCGCGCTCGGCTGGTCGGGCATCACCGCCTATGTCGGGTTGAAGCGGATCGGCGAGATGCAGGCGGGCGACACCGTTGTCATGAGCGCGGCGGCGGGCGCGGTCGGCAGCGTGGGGTGCCAGGTCGCCAAGCTGTCGGGCTGTCGGTCGGTCGGCATCGTCGGATCGAAGGATAAGGCCGAGCTGGTGACGGGCACGTTCGGGATCGACGCGGCGATCGACTATCGCGCCGAGCCGGACCTGGATGCCGCGATCAAGGCGGCCTGCCCGGACGGAGCGAATGTCTATTTCGACAATGTCGGTGGGCTGATCCTCGATACGATGCTGCCCAACATGGCGGCGTTCGGGCGGATCGTGACCTGCGGCATGATGGCCAATTATAACAATCATGACGAACCCTATCCGATCCGCAACCTGTGGCAGGTGCTGGTCAACCGGGTGACGATGCGCGGGTTCCTGGCCTATGAACATCTCGACATGCTGGAAGAGGCCGAGGCGCAATTGGGCGAATGGATAAGGTCGGGCGCGCTGATCGCGCAGGAGAATGTCACCACGGGCATCGAAAATGCGCCGAGTGCCTTCATCAACCTGATGTCGGGTGTGACAACGGGGAAGACGGTGGTGCGGCTGAATGAGGGTGTGACGACGCTGTAGGGGCGGAAGGCACAAGGCCCGTTCGGACTTACTTCCAGTCCGTTCGGGCTGAGCTTGTCGAAGCCCTATACTTCTCTTTAAGAAGAAGGGCCCTTCGACAGGCTCAGGGCGAACGGGGAGGGGATGCTGTCCTACCGCTCCCCCTCCGCCTCACAATTCCGGCGGGCTTTCGTCCGGGTCGGCGCGCTGGAGATAGTCGACATAGTTGTGGAAATATTGGTTGCCGCGCTCGTTGCGGCCGAAAATGACCGATTTGATCGCGCCCGATTCCAAGCCCTTCTGCACCTGCAGGCCGACGCCATAATCCTCGTCATTCACGACGTCGCGCAGCCAGTCCATCATGCCTTCAATCGCGGCGGCGTCTGCATCGTCCTTGGGCGGTTCACGGCGGATGAACATCAGGTTGGTGATGTTGCTGCCGGGCGTGTCGCCGGGGATGAGTTGGGCGACCTGGGTGATTTCGGGCGCGAAGAAGATGGAGATGTTGGGGAAGATGGTGCGGACGAAGTCATAGCCTTCATTCTCATGCTCGCCCCAATCGGCGCGCGGGATCGCGCCCAGCGCTTCCTTGATCCGCACCTGGGGATAGCCCACGCGCATATGCGGACCGAAGGCAGTGAAGTGCATGATGTTGCTGAAGGTGCGCGGATGGATGGTGGTGGGGTGCGCGGCGGCGAAATGATAGCCCTCCAGATAGCCGTCATAGGCGATCTTCCAATTGGGGCCATAGATGCGGCGTGACCCGCAATAATGCCAATCGCCAAGGCCATAGGCATTGAGGTCATCGAGCATGCCGCCCAGATGCGCGGCAATGTCGAACTCCAGCCCCGGCGTCAGACAGATCCAGATGATCCCGCCCGCTTCGGCGACGGGCAAGGCCGTGAGGTTGCGTTCTTCCTTACAGATGGGGCCGAATTTCTGCGGCTCGGCCACGCCGATCAGCTTGCCGTCATTGCTGTAGGTCCAGGCATGATAGGGACAGGAAAAGCGCTTGGCATTGCCATGGCCTTCGGGCTTGAGGATCATGCCGCGATGGGTGCAGACATTCAGCATCGCCGCGACCGTGCCGTCGCTCTTGCGCGTGATGAGGACGGGTTTGCCGAGCAGCTCCATCGCCTTGTAATCGCCTGGATTAGGCATTTCGGCGGTCAGCGCGGCGAGCAGCGGCAGCTTCATGAAGATTTCCGCCTTCTCCCGCTCGAAATAGGCGGGGTCGGTATAGACGGTGGCGGGCACTTCCATCGTGTCGGTGGCGCTGTGGGTGGTGCCGGTCTCGACAAATTCGAGCATCTTTTCGGCTTCCTGGCCGATGACGTCATGATAGCCCATTGCAAACCCTCTCTCATGGCATAGCCGATTGGCTTTGGCGTGCAGCATAGCGCCTGCGCCGCCCTGCCGGAACTCGGTAAGGTGATAGGTAGGGCGGCCCGGCGCATCGGGGACTCTGACTAGCGCTAGTTGCACGGTGCGCCATAATGGCCAGTCTGCGCCCCAAACAGTTCGACAAGAGGATAGCTGGCGCATGATGATCGACCTCAACGGCAAAGTGGCATTGGTGACCGGAGCGGCATCCGCCAATGGTTTGGGCTTTGCAGCCGCGCTCAAGATGGCGGGCCAGGGGGCGAGCCTGTTCCTGACCGACCTGGATGGCGCGGCGGTTGATGCGCGGGCCGCGGAATTGCGCGCGCAGGGCTTTGCCGCGCAGGCGATGGCGCAGGATGTGACCGACGAAGCCTTGTGGACCAAGGTGATCGAGGCAGTGATCGCCGCCTTCGGCAAGATCGATATATTGGTGTCAACGGCGGAGCAAAAGTCGGCCATTCGGCGGCGTAAAACCAGGCCATCGTGTTACATGCCGGGGGGAGTGGCGTGAGGGCGTAGCCCGAGGGCCACTCCCCCCGGCATTGGTGTAATTTTCAG
>Ga0209231_1000107_pt1 | contig 59810 bp, 44 predicted proteins | sample Deesub45470m_DNA_FD_188086 | JGI IMG/M metagenome (GOLD analysis project Ga0209231, IMG submission 188086) | Deep subsurface microbial communities from North Pacific Ocean - 450_OLKR46/470m Metagenome (SPAdes) (version 2) | ecosystem: Environmental > Terrestrial > Deep subsurface > Unclassified ... | reverse complement strand
CCCGGGCCCCGGCGTTACTGGTCATGATCAGAACCAGGTTGCGGAAATCGGCCTTCTTGCCGTTGTTGTCGGTCAGGGTTCCGTGATCCATGACCTGGAGGAGAATGCTGAAGACGTCGGGATGAGCCTTTTCGACCTCGTCGAGGAGAAGGACCGCATAGGGGTGCTTGACCACCGCATCGGTCAGGAGGCCGCCCTGGTCGAAGCCGACGTATCCGGGAGGAGCGCCGATCAGCCGCGCCACCGAGTGTTTCTCCATGTACTCGCTCATGTCGAAGCGAAGGAACTCGATCCCGAGGAGGGCCGCCAGCTGACGCGCGACCTCGGTCTTGCCGACTCCCGTCGGGCCGATAAAGAGGAAGGAGCCCACCGGCTTTTCCGGATGACCCAGCCCGGCCCGGGCCCGGAGAATGGAGCGGCTCAGGGCGTCGATGGCCGGATCCTGGCCGAAGACCTTCTTCTTCAGGTCGCGGTCGAGGGTCTTCAGCCGCTGGCGGTCGGAACCGGAGACCGTCCGTTCGGGGATGCGAGCCATCCGGGCGACCATCGACTCGACCTCGGCGACACCGATGGTCTTCTTTTTTTGCGGATGGAGACGGGCGTAGGCCCCCACCTCGTCGACGACGTCGACGGCCTTGTCCGGGAGATGCCGGTAATTGATGTGTCGGGCCGAGAGTTCGGCGGCGGCGCGTAGCGCCTCATCACGGTAACGAACCCCGTGATGCTCCTCGTAGTAACCCTTGAGCCCCTTGAGAATGGCGTAGGTTTCCTCCACCGTCGGCTCGAGGATGTCGATTTTCTGAAAACGCCGCGACAGGGCCCGATCCTTTTCGAAGAGGTTCTTGTATTCCTCGTAAGTGGTCGAACCGATGCAGCGCAAATCCCCCGAGGCCAGGACCGGCTTGAGGATGTTGGAGGCATCGAGGGAGCCGCCGCTGGTGGCGCCGGCACCGACGATGGTATGGATTTCGTCGATGAAAAGAATCGCCTCCGGCCGGCCGGCCAGGGCGCCGAGAACGCCCTTGAGCCGCTCCTCGAAGTCGCCGCGGAATTTGGTCCCGGCCAGGAGAGCCCCCATGTCCAGAGCATAGATCACGCTGTCGCGCATCAATTCGGGAACTTCGCCGCGATGGATCATCAGCGCCAGACCCTCGGCAAGAGCGGTCTTTCCGACTCCCGGTTCGCCGACGTAGATCGGGTTATTCTTGCGCCGTCGACAGAGAACCTGGAGGGTCCGTTCCAGTTCCTCGGCGCGGCCGATGAGCGGATCGATTTTCCCCTGCCGGGCCCGTTCGAGGAGGTTGACGGTGAAGGCCGTCAGAGGATCCCGTCCCGGGGCCGATTTCGTCGGCGGGGCCTCCTCCTTGCCGGGAAGTGCCGGTTTGGGAGCAGGCATCTTCCCCACCTGGTGGGAGATGTAGTTGAGGACATCGAGGCGGCTGAGTCCCTGCCGTTCCAGAAAGCTGGCGGCATGGGAGTTCTGCTCTTCGAGGATCGCCGCCAGAAGATCGCCAACGGTGATCTCCTTCTTCCCCGCCGCATGCATGTGCACCACGGTACGCTGCAGGACCCGCTGCAGGCCGACGGTCTGCTCGGGGACAAACTCCTCGTCGCCGGGGAGGGTCTCCATCTGCAGAGAAAAGAAATTCTCCAGTTCTTCCCGGAGGGCTTCAAGATCTCCGCCGCAGCGGATGACGATCTCCTGACCCTGCTCCTCGAAGAGCATGGCAAAAAGAACATGCTCCGTCGTCAAGTACTCGTGGTGACGGCGCTGCGCCTCCCGCACGGCCAATGAAAAGGCGATCTGCACTTCCTGGCTGAACATGGTTCTCTCTTTCTCCCGGCCTCAGGCCTCTTCCAGAGTGCACTTCAGGGGAAACCCTTCGGCCCTGGCCAGACCATGCACCTTGACGACCTTGGTTTCCGCAATCTCGAAGGGATAGGTCCCGCAGTATCCCACACCCCGAACGTGTATGTTGATCATGATCCGGTTCGCTTCCGTCGACGACTTGTGAAAAACGCTCTCCAGAACCTGCACCACGAACTCCATGGTGGTGTAATCGTCGTTGTGCATCAGCACCTTGAACAACGGTGGCGACTCCCGTTGGGTGCCGGTCTTCTCCGCTACTTTCGGGACCCCCGCTGGCGCAATCCTGCTCACTTTCCGTCCCTCCGAACCGTAAATGTCATGTCGGTCATGGTAGCATACCTGGTGGCCAACTTCCAAGAGGGACAAAAGCGTCCTCTTTCACTTCCGCAACGCCCCAAGACATGTTATCGTTGCACCGTTATTCGGCCGTCGGCACCGAAAAACCGACGGATGGGATTTTTTTCTACCAAGAGGTGAATGCATGCAGGACGGGCAATGGGGAAGGGACGGTGACCAGCTCGAACAAAAGGTCATGGAAATCATCAATCGGATCAAGGGGAAAAAACCTCCGGGCGCACTCTTTGCCGCCCTGGCGATCGTTTTGCTTCTCCTCTGGGGAGGGAGCAGCAGCTACTACAAGGTCAACACCGAAGAAACCGGGGTTATTCTGCGCTTCGGCAACTTCATCGGTTTTGCCGAATCGGGACTGCACTTCAAACTCCCCTTCGGCATCGACACCGTCTATCTGGTGAAGACCGGACGGGTGTTGAAGGAAGAATTCGGCTTTCGCACTGTCCTGGCCGGGGTGCGCACCACCTATACAAAAAAAGACCTGGAAGACGAATCGCTGACCCTGACCGGCGATCTCAACGTCAGCGACATCGAATGGATCGTTCAGTATCAGATTGCCGACCCTTTCAAATTCATCTTCGGCATCAAGTCCCCCGAAGAGACGATCCGCGACATCTCCGAGTCGGTGGTTCGAAAGGTGGTCGGCAACTCCAACGTCACCGACGTCCTCACCACCGACCGCGCCATGCTCGCCTCGGCCATCGAAACCGAGTTGCAATCGATCCTCAACAACTACGACATCGGCGTGCGGATCGTCACCGTCAAGTTCCAGGACGTCAATCCCCCCGACCCGGTCAAGGCCGCCTTCAACGAGGTCAACGAAGCGGAGCAGCAGAAGGAGAGCCTGATCTTCCAGGCCCGCGAGCAGTACAACCGCGAGATCCCCAAGGCCCGCGGGGTCGCCAACAGCACCATCCTCGAGGCCGAAGGCTATGCCGTAGAGCGCATCAACAAGGCCCAGGGGGAAACGCGCCGTTTTCTCGGCCTCCTCACCGAATACCGCAAGGCCCCCGAGGTCACCCGCAAGCGCCTCTACCTCGAAACCCTCGAGGCGGTTCTCCCCCTGCTCGATGAAATCTATGTCATGGACCCCAAGGGAACCAGCGCACTCCCCATCCTCCCCCTGAGGGGCACCCCGAAAGGAACGGCCCTGCAATGAAAAAGCCGATACTGATTGCCCTCATCATTCTCATCGCCCTCCTGGCCAAAGGGAGCATGTTCGTGGTCGAAGAGGGTGAACAAGCCCTGGTCACCGAATTCGGCAAGCCCAAGGGAGAAGTGCGCATGGCGGGACTGCACTTCAAAACCCCCCTGATCCAGGAGGTTCACCGCTTTCAGCGCCGCATTCTCAAATGGGACGGCGACCCCAACCAGATCCCGACCAAGGACAAGCGATACATCTGGATCGACACCACGGCCCGCTGGCGCATCGCCGATCCCCTGCTCTTCTTCAAAACCGTCGCCACCGAACGCGGCGCCCTGAGCCGTCTCGACGACATCCTCGATTCGGTTGTGCGCGACGCGGTCTCCGGGCACCTATTGGTGGAACTGGTGCGGGGTAAAGATTACAAGGCTCCGGCCGGAGTCAAGGAGGTCATCGACTTCGAAGGGGCGGCCATCCCCGTCGACAAGCTCACCGGGCGGGAAGAGATCCTCGCCAGCCTGCTGAAAAAGGCCCAGGCGAGTACCCCGGAATACGGCATCGAACTCCTCGACGTGCAGATCAAGCGCATCAACTACGTCGAGCAGGTCCAGCAACGGGTCTACGAACGGATGATCTCCGAGCGCAAGAAGGTCGCCGCCGAATACCGCTCCGAGGGGGAAGGGGAAAAGGCCGAGATCCTCGGTCAGATGATGAAGGAACTCAAGGAGATCGAATCGGGCGCCTATCGCACCGCGGTGGAAACCCGCGGCAAGGCCGACGCCACGGCGGCAGGAATTTATGCCGCCGCCTACGGCAGGGATACGGAGTTCTACTCCTTTTTACGCACCCTCGAATCCTACCAGAAGGCGATCAAGGAAAACACCCGCCTGGTCCTCTCCACGGATAACGAGTTCTACCACTATCTGCAAAAAGGTCGTTAATCTCCCCCGGAGTGTCAATGGAGCGCTTCCTCTGCTCATTAAAAAAGGGGAAGAACCATTGACACTCCGCTGCCGTAACGATATTAGTTTAAGGTACAGCGTCATTTCATCATCACCCCCCGTTCATATGCACCCTCCGGAGCCTGAATGAACCCCGATACACCGCAAATACTCGCCCGCATCGCCGAGTACGGCGACCTGCTGACTCCCTTGCTGAATCCTCTGCTGGCGCTGCTGGTTCTCTTCATGGTCTGGCGCATCTGGCGGGGGACCTCCGCCTCCCGGAAGGAGATGGTCAGTCTCAACGCACGCCTCGACCGGATCATTGACGCCCTGGAAAAAAGGGGGGCGTCGGCCATTCCGACGACGCAATCCGCCCCCGGGCCGCCCGCCGCCGCCACGACGGTCTCGACCTACGGACCGAAGGAGGAGGAAGAAATTCTCACCCCGGCTCCCTTCGAGGAGGACCTGGATCCGGCCTTCGCCACGGGCAGGGAAGACTTTTCCCCGGACTTCCCTGATGTCGGCGACCTCCCGGAGTTCGACGCCATCGAGCCGGAGCCGGCCGAGGCGACCGTTGTTCCCGAAGCCCCCAAGGGAAAGGAGGACGACATGTTCTCCTTCTCTCCCAATTTCGACTGGACCCCTGCCGGCGAACCTGCCGTAGACCCCTTCGTCACCGGAGAACCGGCAGGGACGGAAACAGGGGCATTCCCCTCCTTCGATTTTCCCGAACCGGAGCCCGAACCGGAGCCCGAACCGGAGCCCGAACCGGAGCCGGAACCGGAGCCCGAACCGGAGCCGGAGCCGGAGCCGCCCGCCATCACCCGCCTGGAGGACGACCCCGCACGCCCCGAGGTCAGTCTCGCCCGCTGCGGAGGCTGCGGCCACAAACTCGCCTACAAGAAGGCCATGACAGGGAAACACGTCAAGTGCCCTTCCTGCAAAACCCCCTTCGTCCTCCCCTGAGGGGCAGGGAATGAAACGAACAACGGCCGGACCCGAGAGAGGGTCCGGCCGTTGTTCGTTTTCGTTTCTCCCCCATCCGGACCCCACCGGGAAACGGGACAGAAATCTCCATTTTTGAGAAAGGTCAAGTCGCCGTGCTGCAGAAGGTGGTTTACTGAGGATAGCCCCTCGACCGAAACCTGAACGGCCACCTTTTATGGAGGAGAGCAGATGACCCACAGCGAACTGATCGTCACCGGACTGATCTGGATTCTTACCGCCGCCGGCCTCTTCTTCGGCCTGCGCGCAGCCCTGCGTCGCCGGAGAAAACGCTGAGAACAGCCGTCTTCCGGCAAGCCCCCCCTCCCCTTTTGTTTTGCAACCGCACGGCGCTCCTGCTATTTTGGAGTCGGTTTTCCTTCCCCACTCCTCGCGACCGGACGTTCCGCCATGCGAATTCTTCACACCTCCGACTGGCATCTCGGCCGCCAGTTTCACAACGTTTCGCTCCTCGACGACCAGCGCCTGGCCCTAGAGCAGATCATCGACATTATCCGCAGCCGGCAAATCGATGTCGTCGTGGTGGCCGGCGACATCTACGACCGGTCGGTCCCTCCGGCAGCGGCGGTGGAACTTCTCGACGCCACCGTACACCGTATCTGTTACGATTTGCAGGTGCCTCTCATCCTCCTGGCCGGCAACCACGACGGCCCGCAGCGCCTCGGCTTTGCCTCCCGGCAGCTCTCCGGTGCCGGGCTGCATATGGTCGGGCCCCTCTGGAGCGTGCCGCAACCGATCCTGATCAAGGGGGATTCCGGGGAGGTGGCCTTCTATCCCATCCCTTACGCCGACCCGGCCACGGTGCGCCATGTACATGGCGTGGAAGTGTCCAGCCACGAAGAGGCGATGGCCTACCTGCTGGACCAGGTGCTTCAGGACAACGGACCGACGCGCCCCTGTGTGGTGATCGCCCACTGTTTTCTCGCCGGCGGCGAGGTCTCCGAGTCGGAGCGGCCTCTCTCCATCGGCGGGGCCGAACAGATTTCGCCGGAACATTTTCGCCCCTTCAGCTACGCCGCCCTCGGTCACCTGCACGGCCCCCAGTTCCGGGGCGCGCCGCACATCCGCTACTCGGGCTCTCCCCTCAAATACTCCTTCTCCGAAGAGCGCCAGCGCAAGTCCGTCACCCTGGTCGAACTCGATGCCGCCGGCAAAGCCCGCATCGAGGAGATCCCTCTGCAGCCCCGTCACAATATGCGGACCATCGAAGGGACTCTCGACGCGCTCCTGGCGGCGGGGAAAGACGATCCTCACCGGGACGACTACCTGCTGGTGCGCCTCACCGATACCCACGCCATCCTCGACGTGATGAGCAAGCTGCGCGAAGTCTACCCCAACGTGCTGCACCTGGAGCGCCCCGGACTGATGGCTCGCGGCGACGGTCTCGAGGTCAATTGCGACCGGCTGAAAAAGGGGGAACTGGCGATGTTCGAAGACTTCTTTGTCCAGGTCACCGGCGAGACCTTAAGTCCTGAGCAGACGAAAATCATCGCCGACACCCTCGATGACCTGCACCGCGAGGAGTCCTGATGCGCCCCTTAAGCCTTATCATGACGGCCTTCGGCCCCTTTTCCGGTACCGAGACGCTCCGCTTTACCGAACTGGGAGAGAACCCCCTCTTCCTCATCAACGGTCCCACCGGTTCGGGGAAGACCACCATCCTCGACGCCATCTGCTTTGCCCTCTACGGCAAGACGACCGGTGACGAGCGGGAAGGGACGCAGATGCGCTGCGACCTCTGTGCTGCCGACATACTCACCGAGGTGACCCTCGAGTTCCGGCTCTCCGGCCGCCGCTTCCGCATCCGCCGGGTGCCGGAACAGCAGCGCCCTAAATCCCGCGGCGAAGGAACCACCACCCAGGCCCCTGAAGCCCAGCTGATTGAACTGCTGGGCGACGACATGGAGCGCCTCATCGTCTCAAGCAAGGTGTCCGAGGCGACCCGGGAGATCGAGGAACTCACCGGGCTCTCCGTCGACCAGTTCCGCCAGGTGATGGTTCTCCCCCAGGGAAAATTCCGCCAGTTGCTCATGGCCGAATCAAGCGAGCGGGAAAAGATCTTCAGCCAGCTCTTTCAAACCAGCATCTACAAGGCCCTGGAGGAGAATCTCAGGGCGCGCTCGGCGAAAATACGCCAGGACCGGGAACGACAGCAGCAGCTGCGCCAGGGGATTCTCGAAGGGGCCGACCTCGAGAGCGCCGAGGCGTTGGAGACGGAGCTGGCGACGCGGGCCAGGGAAGCAGAAGACGCCTTGCGGTTGAAAACAGAAAAGGAAAAAGCCTACGTCGCCGCCGGCAAGGCGCAGCAGCAGGCCCTCGACCTCGAGAGGGCCTTTGTCGAACTGAAACGCCTCGAAACCGGACAGGCGAACCTGCAAACGCAAAAGGAAAGCGTGGCAGGGAAACGACTCCGCCTGACCGCCGCCGAGGAGGCCCTCAAGCTCAAACCGATTTTCGACGAGAGAACTCGCAGCCAAAAAACTTTGCAATCGGCCGAAACCGGCCTTGCCCTGGCCGCCGAAGCCAGGGACAGGGCGCAGGTGCTTCTGGCCCAGGCCGAAGAAGAGCGGCAGGCCGCCGAGAAACTCTCCGCCCCCCTCGATGCCGCCAAGCAGGAGGTGGTCCGCCTCGAAGGTTTACGTGCCCGGGCGACCCGGCTGGCCGAGGCCCGGCAAACGCTGGAGCAGGCAAGGGGGGAAGTCAAAACGGCTCAGGCCCGCTTGCAAAAGTCTGAAGCGACCTTGCAGGAGACACAGAGGCAACGGGAAGAGGCGGAGCAGAAACAGACCGAATGGCAAATTGAGCTATCGACCCTCGGCGACAAGCAGCTGCAGGAGAAACTCCTGACGGATCAGCTGGCCTCCCGCCGGGAGATGGACACCCTGCAGCGGCAGTTGGCCCTACACCGGGCAGAGCTGGAAAAAGGTGAAGCCCTTGGAAGGCGCCTTCTGAACGAGCACGAGGCCCAGAGCAGGCACGCCAGAAACCTGGAGCTGGCCTGGCACCAGGGGCAGGCAGCCATCCTGGCCGCCGAACTGCAGACGGGCCAACCTTGCCCCGTTTGCGGGAGCAGCGAACACCCTGCTCCGGCCCTCAGCGAGGCGGCAATTCCATCCGAGAAAGACCTTGAGCAGGCCCGCGTCCGCGCTCAGGAAACCAGTGTGCTGCTGTCCGCCGCCCGGGAAGCTTACGGCGAAATCCGAGGGAAGGTGGGGCACGCCCAAAAACAGCTGGACGATCTGCAGACCCGGCTCGGCGAGAGTTCACAGCTCTCGGTCGGCCAACTCCAAAGTCATCACGCCCGGCTGAAGCAAGAAGTCGCGGCGCTGCAGGCACGGCGCGAGGAATTTACGGTTCTGACCGATGCCCTGAAACAACTCAAGGAGGGTGAGGCCGAAGCGCGAAAAGCCCAGGACCTGGCCACCAGCCAGGCGGCTGAAACGACGACCGCACTGGAAAAAGGCAGAACCCGAGTTCAGGACGCCGAACAGGAGCTGCCCGAGAACTATCGCCCGGTCGGCGCCCTCGACCAGTCCATCGCCCGGACCCGTGTCGAGGCCGGAGAACTCGAACAACGGATCGCCGCCGCAGGCCAGAGATATAAAGAGGCCCATGGTCGCTGGGAAGCGGCCAGCGCCACCCTCATCGCCGCAGAGCAATCCCGGCAAAGCGCTCAAGAGGCATTAACCTCAGCTCAATCCCGTCAAGATGCGGCCCTGGCAGCCAGCCCCCTCGCCGACGAGCAGGGCTATCGCGACGCCCTCCTCGAAGAGACCCAGGCGGCGGCTCTCAGGCAGTCCATCGCCGATTACGACCAGCAATGCCAGCGCATTGCCGGTGCAGTGGAGCAACAGCGCGCGGCGGTCAAGGACAAGGCCCGGCCCGATCTGGAGCAGGCCGAAACCGAACTGCGCCAGGCCGAAGAGGCGAAAAACGCGGCCCTCACCCTCTGGCAGCAGCTCGACGGCCGCCGGCAACTCCTCGAAGCCACCCGCTCCAAGCTGGAGAAGGCCGCCAGGGATCAGGCCGAGCTCGATGCCCGCTACGCCGTCATCGGCACCCTCAGCGACGTCGCCAACGGCCAGACCGGCAAAAAGATCAGCCTGCAGCGCTTCGTTCTCAGCGTCCTCCTCGACGACGTGCTCATCGAAGCCGGCCACCGCCTCTCCCTGATGAGCAAGGGGCGCTACCAGTTGCTGCGCAAGGAAGACCGGTCCAAGGGGAACAAGGCCTCGGGGCTGGAGCTCGAGGTGGAGGACGCCTATACCGGCAAGGTGCGGGCGGTGGCCACCCTCTCCGGCGGCGAGAGCTTCATGGCCGCCCTCTCCATGGCTCTCGGACTCTCCGACGTGGTGCAGGCCTACGCCGGCGGCATCCGCCTCGACACCCTGTTCATCGACGAAGGGTTCGGCAGCCTCGACGCCGAATCTCTCGACCTGGCAGTCCGCACCCTCATCGACCTGCAGGCTTCCGGACGGATGATCGGAATCATCTCCCATGTGGCCGAGCTCAAGGAACAGATGCCGCTGCGCCTTGACGTTATTTCCGGCCGTGACGGCAGCCGGGTGCGCCTGGTTACACCGTGAATTTCTTGCAACTGTCTCCGGTTCGAACTCGGCAAATAAACGCCGGCGCCCTTTACATTCCCGTTTGCCATGCCTATATTGACCGGTATTCAACGAATATTTTTTAACCCGTACAAGGAGCCTACTCACCATGTTCAAACGTCTGATGATCCTGCTGATCGCCGCCCTGGTCACCCTCCCCTCCCTCTCCGGCTGCGGCTACAACCAGATCCAGAAGAACGAGGAAGGGGTCTTTGCCGCCTGGGCCGATGTCGAGGCCACCTACCAGCGCCGCGCCGACCTGATCCCCAACCTCGTCGAAACCGTCAAGGGGTACGCCGCCCATGAGCAGGAAACACTGCAGGCGGTCACCGAAGCGCGGGCCAGCGTCGGGCAGACGAAAATCGACGCCAGGGACCTCTCCGACCCGGCCGCCATGGCCAAATTCCAGTCCGCCCAGGGGGGGCTCTCCTCGGCCCTCTCCCGCCTCCTCGTGGTCGCCGAGCGCTATCCCGACCTCAAGGCCAACCAGAACTTTGCCGACCTGCAGAATCAACTCGAGGGGACGGAGAACCGCATCAACGTCGCCCGCCAGCGCTACAACGCCGCGGTGCAGAACTTCAACAGCTCGATCCGCACCTTTCCCAACAACCTGACCAACAAGTTCCTCCTCCACCTCGAGCGCAAGGAGCCCTTCCAGGCCGAAGCCGGTGCCGAAAAGGCCCCCCAGGTGAAGTTCTAGGATGGCCGTGAAGCACTTTTACATCGGTCTTCTCACCCTGCTTCTGCTCCTGCCGCTGTCGGCTGCCGCCCTCGACGTGCCGAAAGCCACCGGCTACGTCGTCGACCAGGCCGGCATCCTCAAAGATTCGACCCGGCTCAAGCTCGAGCAATTCCTCCAGGGGTTCGAAAGGAGCGACTCGACCCAGCTGGCCGTCCTGACCATTCCTTCCCTCGAAGACGAATCTCTTGAGGGATACGCTCTCAAGGTCGCCGAGACCTGGGGGATCGGTCAGAAGGGGAAGGACAACGGCGCCCTTCTCCTCATCGCCCGGGATGACCGCAAGATCCGCATCGAGGTCGGCTACGGTCTCGAGGGGCGCCTCACCGATCTCCTCTCCGGACGGATCATCAGCAACGAGATCTCCCCGCGTTTCAAGGCCGGGGACTTCGACGGCGGCGTCATCGCCGGCGTGGCGGCCATGGCCGAAGCGGTCCGGGGCGAATACCAGGGGACGGGCGCGACAGGCGGCAAGAAAAAGCGCAACCCCTGGGGCTCGCTGGCCCTCCTCCTTTTTCTCGGTCCCGGCCTGATGCTTCTCGGCGGCGGCGGTGGCCGCCGCGGCCGTCACAGCGGCCTGTGGATCGGCGGCATCCCCTTCGGCGGCGGTCGCGGCGGCGGCGGTGGAGGCTTCGGCGGTTTCGGCGGCGGCGGCTTCGGCGGCGGCGGGTCTTCTGGGGGGTGGTAATTAAGCCCCATCGGATTCGACCGATCCGTCGGATCGGACCGATCCGACCGATCAGAGAGGGCCCCAGCAGTTTATAACCGGAGATTTTCATGAAAAAAGCAAAAACCTTCTTCAGCGACGACGAACGACAGCGCATCGAGGCGGCGGTACGGGCGGCCGAGGAGCGCACCAGCGGCGAAATCGTGCCGATGGTGGTCGATGAATCCTACACCTACCCGCGGGCCGAGATCGTCGGCGCCGGTTTCCTCGCCCTGGCGACGGGCGTCACCCTCAGCTGGGGTTTCGGCCATTCCTCGGTGTGGATCTTTCTGCCGATCTTCCTCCTTTCCTACCTCCCCTTCCGATGGCTGATCCGCGCCCTCCCCGGCCTCAAACGCCAGCTGATCCACCCCCTGGAAATCACCGAAGAAGTGGAGGAAAAAGCCCTGGTCTCCTTCATCGAACAGGGTCTCCATCACACCCGGGACGAAACCGGCATCCTCATCCTCATCTCCCTCTTCGAGCACCGGGTCCATGTCCTGGCCGACCGGGGGATCAACAACGTCGTCGGCAAGGAGACCTGGGACGAAATCGTCACCACCGTCACCGCCGGCATCCGCGAGGGACGCACCTGCGAAGCCCTCTGCGCCGCCATCGGCCGCTGCGGCGAGCTCCTTGAGGCGAACTTTCCCGCCAAGCACGACGACACCAACGAACTCCCCAACCTCATCAGCCACTGACCTTTTTTTTAGCGCTCACGCCCCCACCGGGGGGCGTGAGCCTTCTCCCTTCTCCCTTCTCCCTTCTCCCTTCTCCCTTCTCCCTTCTCCCTTCTCCCTTCTCCCTTCTCCGCCCGCAGATTATCCGCGACTCCCCGACTTTCGTTTTTTCCGCCAACCGTGCTAGGATGGGGCCCATATTCCGCCTTGACCGGGCCGCGCCCGGGGAGATCTCCCATGACCCTGGTTTTTTCCCTCCTCCAGCAGATGTCCGTCTTTCTGGTCATCGCCTACCTCTTCACCAAGTCGCCGGCCTTTCGCCCCCTCACCGGCGAGACCCTGCCGCCGCGGCACAAGGTGATCCTCTACTTCGTCTTCTCCGCCTTTTCGATCCTCGGCACCTATTTCGGCCTGCCGGTCGGCGACGCCATCGCCAACACCCGGGCGATCGGCGCCGTCCTCGCCGGCCTGATCGGCGGCCCGATCCTCGGCCTCGCCGTCGGCCTCACCGGCGGCCTTCACCGCCTCTCCCTGGGAGGGTTCACCGCCTTTTCCTGCGGCATTTCCACCACCGTCGAAGGGCTGATCGGCGGCCTGTTCCATCTCTACCTGATGCGCCGCGGCAGCAATCGCGACATCTTCAACCCGCGCATCGCCCTGACCGCCACCTTCGTCGCCGAAGCGGTGCAGATGCTGATCATCCTCCTTCTGGCCCGTCCCTTTGCCGACGCCCTCGCCCTGGTGCGGGTGATCGCCGTGCCGATGATCCTCGCCAACTCGGTGGGCGCCGCCCTCTTCATCAGCATCATGCGCGACCAGAAGGGGATGTACGACAAGTTCGGGGTGATCTTTTCGGCCAAGGCCCTCAAGATCGCCGAAAAGACCCTGGGAATCATGGGACGGGGCTTCAACCACGAAACGGCCACCGAGATCGCCGAAGTCATCTACCGCGAGACCGGCGTCAGCGCCGTCGCCATCACCGATCGCCAGGAGATCCTCGCCTACCTCGGCGAAGGGGCCGACCACCACATCCCCGGCAACGCCATCGGCTCGGAACAGACCCGCCAGGCGATCCGGGAAAACCGGGTGATCTACGCCGACGGGATTCACGAGGTCTTCACCTGCTCGCGCTCTCCCGCCTGTCCTCTCGGCTCGGCGCTGGTGGTGCCGCTGCAGGTCGATAACGAGGTGATCGGCACCATCAAGCTCTACGAGCGCAAGAACAAGCTTTTTCTCAGCCTCAACCGCACCCTCGGCGAAGGGATCGCCCGGATGCTTTCCGAGCAGCTGCTGCGCTACCGCTACGAGGACCAGAAGAACCTCCTGCTGACCTCGGAGCTGAAACTGATCCAGGCCCAGATCAACCCGCATTTCCTCTTCAACGCCCTCAACACCATCAGTGCCGTCATCAGCGAAGACGCGTCGCGGGCGCGGGATCTGCTGCTGCACCTCTCCAACCTCTTCCGCAAGAATCTCAAGCGCACCAGCGACATCTCCACCCTCGAAGAGGAGCTCAACCACGTCAACTCCTACCTGACCATCGAAAAGGCCCGTTTCGAAGATCGCCTGGTGATCGAACAAACGATCGATCCGGAGCTGCTGGAGACCCGCCTGCCGACCTTCACCCTACAGCCGATCATCGAAAACGCCATCAAGCACGGCGTCTCGGCCATGTTCGGCGTCGGGATCATCAAGGTGACGGCGCGCAAGAACGGCCCCCGGGTGGAGATCTCCATCGAAGACAACGCCGGGACCTATTGCCCGGAGATCAAGGAGGGAGGACTGGGGATGAACATCGTCGACAAACGGATCAAAAACCTCTACGGCCGGCAGTACGGCCTCGTCATCGCCTGCGAGCCGGAGCGGCGCACCGCCATCACCATCGTCGTCCCGGCGGAGGGCTAGGATGATCCGCGCCCTGATCATCGATGACGAAATCCACGCCCGCAACGAGCTGGAAAAGCTCCTCGACGCCACCGGCGCCTTTTCAATCGTCGGAAAGTGCGCCAACGCCGTCGAGGGGGTCAAGGCGATCAACCGCCTGCGCCCGCAGGTGGTCTTTCTCGACATCCAGATGCCGGTCATCGACGGCTTCGAGATGCTGGGGATGATCGACCGGGAGATCATGCCCCTTGTGGTCTTCATCACCGCCTACGACGAGTACGCCGTTCGCGCCTTCGAAGAGAAGACCCTCGACTACCTCCTCAAACCGGTCGCCGCCGAACGGCTCTCGGTCACCGTGGAAAAGGTCCGGGACCACCTGCAAAAAAGAGAGCACCCCGCCTACCCGACCCCGGAGTTGACCCGGATTCCCTGCGTCAAGGGGGGAAACATCAAACTCGTCCCCAGCGATGCCGTCGAATACGCCGTCTGCAGCCCGGCCGGGGTTCACGTCTATGTCGCCGGAGAACCCTACTTCACCGACCTGACCCTGAAGGCCATCGAGGAGCGCACTCCGCTGACACGCTGCCACCGCAAATACCTGGTCAACCTCGGCGCCATCGAAGAAATCAGGTTGCAGGAGGGAGGGGGCGCCGAACTGCGCACCCGCAGCGGTGCAACCGTTCCGGTCAGTCGCCGTCTTCTCAGGGAATTCAAAAGAACCGTCGGTCTCTGAAGGGACCGGCGCCGACCGTTCACCCCCGTCTGCCGACCGTTCGGAGGCAAAAGGAACCGTTCGCCCGTCGCCTCTTTTCTTCCCCCTCGGCTTCCTCCTACACTGGGAACAACCCAAGTTCCCCGAAGGAGGTGCTCCCATGGTTTATTTCTTTGCCTGCGTCGCGCTGCTGCTCGTCGGTTACTTCGTCTACGGGCAGATCGTCGACCGGATCTTCGGCCCCGATCCCAACCGTCCCACCCCGGCCATCTCCATGGCCGACGGCGTCGACTACGTGGAGATGTCGCCGAAGAAGATCTTCCTCGTCCAGCTCCTCAACATCGCCGGCCTCGGACCGATCTTCGGACCGATCCTCGGCGCCCTCTACGGACCCTCGGCTCTTTTGTGGATCGTCTTCGGCTGCATCTTCGGCGGCGCCGTCCACGACTATTTCTCCGGGATGCTCTCGGTGCGCCACGGGGGACGGAGCATTCCCGACGTCGTCGGCAAGGAGCTCGGCAACGGCTTCAAACAGTTCATGCGCCTCTTTTCCATCGTTTTGCTCCTGCTGGTCGGCATCGTCTTCGTCCTCGGTCCCGCCAAGCTCCTCGGCAACCTCACCGGTCTCGCCGTCCCCGCCTGGGTGACGATTATCTTCGTCTACTACTTTCTCGCCACCATCCTCCCCATCGACAAGATCATCGGCCGCATCTACCCCTTTTTCGGCGCCGTGCTGATCTTCATGGCCGTGGGCCTGACCGCCGCCCTGATCATTCAGGGATACCATTTCCCCACCCTGACCCTGGCCAATCTGCACCCGAAGGAACTCCCCCTCTGGCCGTTGATGTTCATCACCATCGCCTGCGGCGCCGTGAGCGGTTTTCACGCCACCCAGTCCCCCCTCATGGCCCGCTGCATCGGCAATGAAAAATACGGCCGCCCCCTCTTCTTCGGCGCCATGATCGGCGAAGGGATCATCGCCCTGATCTGGGCGACCCTCGGCATGGCCTTCTACAACGGCTCGCCGGGCCTCGGCGACGCCCTCGCCAAGGGGGGCCCGGCCTTCGTGGTCAACGACATCTCCACCACCCTGCTCGGCCCGATCGGCGGGCTGCTGGCGATCATCGGCGTCGTCATCCTCCCCATCTCTTCCGGCGACACGGCCTTCCGCAGCGCCCGGCTGATCATCGCCGACTTCATCAAACTCCCCCAGAAGGCGGTCTCCAAGCGCCTGCTGCTGGCCGTCCCCCTCTTCGTCATCGGCTTTCTGGTGTCCCGCGGCGAGTTCGGGGTGATCTGGCGCTACTTCGGCTGGGCCAACCAGACCCTGGCCACCATCGTCCTCTGGGCCGCCGCCGCCTACCTGGCCCGCGAGGCCAAGCTGCACTGGATCGCCTCGATCCCCGGCACCTTCATGACCGCCGTCGCCGTCACCTACATCTGCTACGACAAGATCGGCTTCGGCCTCTCGCTGCAGACCTCGTCGATCCTCGGCGTCACGGCCGCAGCCTGCAGCCTCTTCCTCTTTCTCATCCGCTTCCGCAAGGGAGCCCTCGAAGCCGAAGCCGAAGCCATCGCCGCTGCCGAAGGAGCCTGATTCTTTCCACACTCCCCCGCCGCACAGGCGGCCTTCCCCGGGACTCCCTTAGAGTCCCGGGGTTTTTTTCACCCTGCTATACTGAAGGGCATGAAAGGGACCGACAGGATTCGCCAACTGATCGCCAGGGAAGCGGCCCGGCTGATGTACGAGGAAGGGATCAAGGAATACCGCGACGCCAAGCGCAAGGCGGGAAAACCCTTCGGTTCGGACAAGGCCCTCTCCCTCGGCTCCCACCTCCCCTCCAACGCCGAGATCCATGAGGAGCTGCGGGCCCTCCTCGAACTCCACGAAGAGGAGGAACTCCCCGGCCGCCTGCTCGAGCTGCGCCTGATTGCCCTCGGCTACCTGGAACTCTTCGCCCCCTTCACCCCTTACCTGGTCGGTTCGGTCCTCTCCGGCGTCGTCACCAGTCAAAGCGACATCGATATCCATCTTTTCGCCGATGACCCCGAAGAGGTCGAAAATTTCCTCCGGGCGCACGAGATCCCCTTTGAGACGGAGCTCGTCAGCATCCGCAAAGGGGGAGCCTTCCACGACTATTCCCACATCTACATCGACGATAAGGGAGTCACCATCGAGTGTTCCGTCTACCCGACGGCGGAGCGCCACCGGGTCTCCAAAAGCAGCATCACCGGCCGGCCGATGGAACGGGCCGGGGCAAAGGCGCTGCGCAGGCTCATCGGCGACATGCTGCCGGGGCAGGGGGATAAGGACTGACCGGAAGCGAAGCCGTCACCGATTCAAAAAGGACCTCACCGACCGCCTGCGGACACTGCCGCGGGCGGTCGTTTTTGTTTGCGGGTCGAAATTTTAAGCAAGATCTCATATATACGTCGACCCCTGTCCCTTTGCGGCCTATACTGCGGGAGGTATACGTTGTCTCCTTTGCGGCCTCTCAGGTCGCGCCGCTTTCCAGGAAGGGGAAAATGGATGGCCGAACATCTCAAGATCGAGCGCTACCAGTGGTTTGACAGCCAGGTACGATCCGGGAATTTTCCCAACGGCCACACCCTGGCCAAGCATTTCGAGCTCTCGGACAAAACCGCCCGGCGCAACATCGAATTCATGCGCGACCGCCTCGGCGCCCCCCTCGAATATGACCTGCGCCGCAAGGGCTACTTCTACGCCGACGACAGCTTTTCCCTCCCCAATCTCCAGGCGACCCAGAACGAACTGCTGGCGATCCTTCTCGCCCGCAATCTTCTCTCCGAAAGTGCCGGCGGCTTCATCAGCCGGGAGATCGCCTCCTTCGGTCTGCGCCTCTTCTCGACCATCGGTGCCTTCGGTCTGAGCCGGGAGCGCATCGACGAAGCCTTCTCCTCAAACTGGAACGGCCACACCCCCGCCGAATCCGCCGTCTTCAGCTCCGTCGCCGACGCGCTCCTGCAGCAGCGTGTCATCGGCTTCGACTACCACTCTCCTCGCCATGACGGGGAGAGCGTCCGCCTCGTCGAGCCTCACCACCTTCAGCACTACCTGGGGAGCTGGATGCTCATCGCCTTCTGCCGCACCGCCGGCGACTGGCGCAAGTTCAACCTCTCCCGCATGGTGGGACTGCACACCCTCGACGAGTCCTTTGCCCTCCGCCCCCGCTCCGAGTGGGGCGGTCAGGTCGAAGGCGCCTTCGGCATCTTTCAGGGGCCGCAGAGGACGGAGGTCGTTCTGCGCTTCACCCCTCATCGAGCCCGCTGGGTACGCCAGCAGCACTGGCACGTCGACCAGCGGATCGAAGAACAAACGGACGGCGGTCTGCACCTGAGTTTTCCCGTCGCCGATTTCCGCGAGATCAAATTGCGCATCCTGCAGTTCGGTGCCGAGGTGGAGGTTCTTGAGCCGCCGGCGCTGCGCCGGGAGATCGAAGAGGAGATCGTGCGGATGGTGCAGCTTTACGGGAAGTGAATTTTTATTTGGATGGTGGACACCGGATGTCCGGGGTCGGGGGGTAGGATGGGGGCAGGGAAACATCTGACCGGGGCGGCCATTCCACTTCTGGTGCGCACTTGGCCAAGGAGCGTTGTTCAAGTGAGGGATCAAACTTTACCAAAAATCTTTTATGGCACTGCATGACTAACTATCTTATTTAATACAGGTTCTGGAAAAGGATAGTTAAAATTCATCTTTTTGTGGTTTCCTGCCGATGGGTCCGAGTTGATTAATAATAAGGAAGAGTCGATGAAAAAAGATCAGACGTATTTTGGGTATTGGGGTAAGGCCGTACGAGAAGTTGATCGTTACCACTTGCTGCCGTATCATTGTCTTGATGTGGCGGCAGTGGGGCATATGCTCTTATCTCGGAATGCTGCCTTGCGGCAAAAATTTGCGATCATTACTGGCCTTGATGAAACTACCTGTACTCGTTGGCTGATTCTGTTCCTGGCTTTTCACGACATAGGGAAGTTCTCCGAAAGCTTTCAAAATCTTCGGCCAGACCTGTTGAAAAAACTGCTAGCCGTCACATCCACAAAGCGGTACACCGCACGCCATGACAGCCTCGGCAATCTCTTTCTCAAGTCTGCCTTTGAAAACGAAAACCTCACATTCCCCTTAAATGAATCATACGAAGATTGGCAAGATGTCACTATGGCTATTGTCAGAGCATACACCGGTCATCACGGTGTTCCGCCACAGATGAGAGGAATAAGCGGCTTACCCTTAAATTTTTCCAGTTACTTTGGGGGAGGTGATTCCGCAGCCGCAGAACAGTTTGTCCTTGAAGTCGGTCCCCTTATTTGCGGTCCCCCGGGGAAAAACATACTTCCACCACCAGTTGATCTTGAAGTACGAATAAAAAAAGCATCATGGCTGATGGCAGGTTTTGCTGTGCTCTGCGACTGGATAGGATCGAACAACAGTTGGTTCCCATTCTGCGAAGAAGTGATGCCATTGGATGATTATTGGAAAAGCCGCGCCATTCCGCAAGCCGAACAGGCTATTCGAGAGGCGGGGATCAATTCCGGAATACCACTATCTGAACTCTCCGGTTTTTCCGGACTGTTCCCTAAAATCGCCGTACCAACACCATTGCAGGCGTTTGTCGATAAATGTCCGATTGAAAATTCCCCCCAACTTTTCATCCTTGAAGATGTCACCGGTTCCGGCAAAACGGAGGCGGCGTTGCTTCTAGCTGGGCGGTTGATGACTGCCGGGTGCGGGAACGGGTTTTTTATAGCGCTGCCGACCATGGCAACTTCCAATGCTATGTATGACCGCATGATCGATGTCTACCAACGACTGTTTACCAAGGATACATCTCCCTCAATCGTGCTGGCCCACGGCGCACGTCACCTATCAGAAACGTTCATGGCCTCTGTTGCCGGACTCGGGACTGATTTATCAGATGGAGAATCAGCTACAGCCCAATGCTCGTCATGGTTGGCAGACAATCGTAAAAAATCGCTTCTGGCGAATGTTGGAGTGGGAACACTCGATCAAGCTTTGTTGGCGGTGTTGCCGTCTCGTTTTCAGTCTTTAAGGCTTTTCGGTCTGGCGAGCCATATTCTAATCGTAGATGAGGTCCATGCCTATGACCCGTACATGAACAAATTGTTGCAAAATTTATTGGCCTTCCATGCCACTTTTAATGGTAGTGCCATCCTGCTTTCGGCAACATTGCCGACACATATCAGACGTGATTTCATTGCGGCCTTTGCCCGTGGTTGTGATGTCCAACAGAAACCAGTTCTGGAAATCTGTGCCTATCCTCTGGCAACCGTCTACAGCAAGGAAGTTGGGATACTGGAAAGTCCGGTTGAAGCCACACCTCAACGCCGCTGTAGTGTGGCGGTGAACCTTATTGCAGAGGAATCAGAGGTGATAAGCCAGATTGTGGAAGCGGCAAATAAGGGCTGGTGCGTCTGCTGGATTAGAAACACCGTGCATGACGCACTGAACGGCTACACAGAGTTGAAGGATCGGCTGGCGAAAGATAGTTTGATGCTGTTCCACGCCCGTTTTGCTATGGGCGATCGTCTGGATATTGAGAGATCCGTTACCTCGGCTTTTGGCAGGAAGAGTACAGCACAGGAGCGAAGCGGCAAGGTGCTGATCGCGACACAAGTCGTTGAACAATCCCTTGATTTGGACTTTGACCTGTTGATTACCGATCTGGCGCCTATGGATCTGCTGATTCAGCGTGCCGGTCGGCTTCATCGCCACCCGCGCGACGAGCAAGGGAATCCCTTGGCAGAAGGCCCAGACAGACGGGAGTCTCCCCGCCTGATTATTCATGGCCCGCTTCCCGAAGATAATGTTGTCGGAAACTGGTACAAGGCGGCATTTCCTAAGGCAGCTTTCGTCTACCCGAGTCATGGTTGTCTTTGGCTGACGGCTAAACTATTGGTCGAGAAAAAAGAACTGAAGATGCCGGATGATGCACGGGAGTTGATTGAGGCGGCTTTTTCCGAGAGCGCTGACAGAATCCCTGAACCCCTGCGGGAACGCGACCTACTCGCAGAATCCAAGTGGCAGGGGGATAAGTCCCTTGCTCATATCAACATGCTCAAGTTGGATGAGGGGTACGAAGCCACCGTGACCCAGTGGCGTGAAGATATGAAAACCCCTACTCGGTTGGGAGCGATGGTGACCACGGTCCGCCTGGCTCGGTGGGATGGCACGAACCTGACCCCTTGGTATTCCCACGAAAGATTCTCGTGGGATATGAGTCAGGTGAACATCAGAAGTGGTCTTGCGAATGAAGAAGTTACACATGCTGGCGCTATGGGGGATGCGATAATTCGTTTGAAAGAACAGTTGCCGGATAAAGGTAAGTGGACGGTTCTGGTTCCACTCCAACAAACTAAGGATGGGCGCTGGCGTGGCGTGGCGCTGAACAAGACACAGGAAACCATGGTGCTGGAATATGATCCCCTGACCGGGGTGACCGTCACAAAGAAGGAGGGATAGATGCAATTCAATCTGATTGACGAACAATGGATATCGGTAATTTTGCGGGATGGAACAACAACCAAGATTGCCCCCTGGGAAGTGACGAAGGACTTCATTAGTAATCCGGTTGTGTCTGTCGATGCACCTCGTCCCGATTTCAACGGCGCTCTGATTCAGTTTCTGATCGGACTAGTTCAGACGGTCGCCGCTCCGCAGAATGGCACGGAGTGGCACAAGAGGCTTGTTGCCCCTCCATCGCCAGATGAACTGAAAGAGAAGTTTGCGGCGGTCCGCCATGCCTTTGAGCTTGGCGGGGACGGGCCGAGGTTTATGCAAGATTTTGAAAATGTTACAGCAAGCTATGGCTGTATTGACGGGTTGTTGATTGAGACTCCCGGCCAGAACGCTTTAGTCAACAATACGGATCACTTTATTAAACGTAATACGGTTACGGGATTGTGCCAGACCTGTTGTAGCACTGCACTGTTTGCTTTTCAAACCAACTCGCCATCTGGCGGTCCAGGTTACATGACATCGTTGCGTGGCGGTGGGCCATTAACGACTCTTGTCGTTGGCGACAATAACCACAACACATTATGGCAACTTATCTATTTGAATGTATTGGAGCACAGAAAGTTTACGAATATTTGTGGAAATCCTTACCTTGTTGAAGGCAAGTACACTTTCCCTTGGCTCGGTGAAACAAAAAAGGGAAAACGGAAAAAAGGAGAAATGTTTTATGGAGAGGATACTGGCCCTCAAGATGCTCATCCTGCAACAATGTTTTGGGCTATGCCTCGTCGCATCAGGCTGAATCTTGCTGAGGTTTCGTCAGGATATTGTGGGGTTTGCGGAAATAATTCCCAAAACATTATCAGCTCATACAAGGAGATACCGGGAGGTGCAAGTTACAATGGTTGGTTCCATCCTCTGTCACCACACTATGAACAAACAACTAAAGGTCAAACGAGCATCTTGCCGATTCATGCTCAACCAGGTGGGATGTCCTATCGACATTGGCTCGGATTTGTTATTCAGGACGGCGACGAAAAAAAGATGATCGCACGAATTATTCATGAGTTTTATGACCGATCGAAAAGCGGTTGGCAATTCCGTTTGTGGGCATTTGGCTATGATATGGACAACATGAAAGCACGGTGTTGGTACGAGTCAACCATGCCTTTGTTGAGTATAGATAATTTGATTCGTCCAGAGTACGAGCAGCAGGTAGGTGGGATGGTCAGGGCTGCGGTCGAGATTGCCAGTAACACAAGGAGTGCACTGAAAAAGGCATGGTTCAGGCGACCAGGTGACGCCAAAGGAGATACGACCTTTGTAGATAATAGCTATTGGCAGAATACGGAGTCAGCTTTTTACACGGCTCTAAGCAATGTTAAATCTGCGTTAGAGTCAGGCGCCAGGACGTCGGAAGCCGGTAATCAGTGGCTTACTACTCTCTGTAACCAATCATTGAATTTGTTTGATTGTTACGCATGGGAGGGGTCGATTGAGGATGCCGATCCAAAACGAGTGGTAATCGCCCGCAAGGAATTAGAACGATATAATTATAGTAAGAAGATCAAGGGACTTCTCGGAATTGCGGCGGATCAACTAGGTATGGACAAAAAGTCAAAAATGAAAAAAGGACCAAAACAGGCAGAGCTTGGATTCTAACCGCATTAATAGAAAGGGGGCTGCATGAGTACGAAGTATTTGAATTTCGAAAAAAATTCACTTGAAATGCAGGCGCTTGCTGCTTGGTGGCAGGCGTTGAACGACAACAGGGGAGATCGTGCTGAACTGCGACGATGTGCAACATTGGCCGAGGTGGCATTTACCCCGGCTTATCACCGGTTGCGACTGGCTGTTGGCAAGTTTGGCGCGCCACATGATGACAGTTTGGCACTTGTGGCCGGTTTGTCAGCCCGTGTGAAAAATGACATTGCTGATAGTCCGTTTGCGGAACAGTTGGCAACGGGCAAGGCGGACGGCTCTGCCAGGGTGAGCGGGCTGCGCTTTCGGAGGCTGCTCAAGGCAAAGGAGCTTGATGAGCTGTTTACTGCCATGGGGCGCGTGGTGGCCCTTTTAGGCAGTTCTGTCAATCTCCAAAGCCTTGCCAAAAGTGTCTATTTCTGGAATGACAGAACCCGCAAACAGTGGGCATTTGAATACTATTCGAAATCACCGTCGGAACAATAACTCACATTGCCTAAAGGAGAACCTGAACATGAGTACTTTTATCCAACTGCATCTGCTGACCTCGTACCCCCCTTCTAACCTCAATCGCGATGATTTGGGCCGTCCCAAGACCGCCATCATGGGAGGCAAGACCCGTTTGCGGGTTTCGTCTCAGAGTCTCAAGCGGGCCTGGCGGACGTCGGACCTGTTTGAATCTGCGCTGGCAGGGCATATCGGTAAACGCACCAAAAAAATGGGAGAGAAATTATATGAGAGGCTCTGCGAAAAAGGAGTAGCGGAAGGTAAGGCCAAAGATTTTGCCAAAGAAATGGTTGCGTTCTTTGGTGCTACAGAAGGTGCGGAAAAAGACAAACCCCTAAAAGAACTGGAATCATCACAACTTGTTCATTTCAATCAGTCCGAGATGACGGCTCTGCTCGACTTGGCCGACAGGATTGCCAGCGAAGGAAAACTTAACAAGGACGAACTGAAAAAGTTGGTTGCAAAACGTTATGATGTGGATATCTCGATGTTCGGTCGCATGCTGACCGGCAAGGAGATAACAAAGATTACCGATGACCCAGAAGCTGCCGTACAGGTCGCACACGCAGTAACCGTACATGACGTGGCGGTTGAGGATGACTACTTTACCGCAGTGGATGATCTGAACAATGACAATGGTGACTTGGGAGCAGCCCACATCGGCGAAACCGAGTTTGGCGCCGGCGTTTTCTATCTCTATCTCTGCATCAATCGTGACCTGCTGGAAGCAAACCTCGGTGACAAGGCTCTTGCGAAGAAGTCGCTTGCTGCACTGGTGGAGGCGGCGGCCAAAGTCGCGCCAAACGGGAAGCAGAACAGCTTTGCCTCCCGCGCCTATTCTTCCTACATACTGGTTGAAAAGGGTGATCAGCAGCCTCGTTCTCTCTCGGTCGCTTTCCTCAAACCGGTACGTGGAGAAGACGTTCTGAGCAAAGCTATTACCGAAATTGAGACCAAACGGGCGAACATGGAAAAGGTCTACGGTAAGTGTGCCGAGGCCACTAAGACCATGAATGCCGAGACCGGTACAGGCAGCCTGGACGAAATCATTACATTTGCAACGGAGTAGGCCATGCGCGATTATATGCTTTTTCGCCTGTATGGGCCGCTGGCCGCGTGGGGCGATATTGCCGTGGGCGAGTATCGTCCCAGCTTTGCCCATCCAAGCAAATCGGCCATTATCGGTCTATTATCTGCCGCTTTTGGTATCCGTCGTGACGAGGAAGGCCGCTTGAAAGCTCTGGGTGAATCCTGTTCTTTTGCAGTCAGGGTTGATTCGATGGGGGTGCTTTTGCGTGACTATCACACAACACAAGTGCCGTCCGCCAAGAAGGGAGTTATTCACTACACCCGCCGCTCGGAGTTGGCAACGGATGACCTCAATACCATTCTTTCCAGCCGGGATTATCGTTGCGACGCGGCGTATACGGTGGCTATTACCGTGGCCGACAATTCACCTTACACCGTCCAACAACTGGCAACGGCTCTAAAGAAACCGGTCTTTACCCTTTATCTGGGGCGCAAGTCATGCCCACTTGCCCTGCCATTGCAGCCGCAGGTTGTAAGCGCGGCAACATTACGCGAGGTTTTGGAGACAGTACCTTCAGCTGACGAACTGTCGGGTATTATCCAGAGAGGTGATGCCGCGGTTTTCTGGGAGGATGACAAGACGAGCGGACTTGAACGTCAGCAATCCATAACCCGGCGTGATGAATCACGATCCCGCAAGCGCTGGCAATTTAGCGAGCGACAAGAAAGCTGCGGTATTCTGCGAAAGGGGGACGAACCATGTACTTCAGCATGATCAGGCTCCGGCGGGGTGTTTCCCCACGTAACATAACCGATCTGACCAGGATGAACGGGTATCAGGCGCATCAACTTATCTGGAATCTGTTTGCCGACCGACCCGACCGGCAGCGGGATTTCATCTATCGTCATGAAACGGTCAACGGCTGGCCGACCTTCTACACGGTTTCAAAGCGCGAGCCGGTAGATGCTGCCGGGATGTGGGAGATCCTGCCAAAAGAATATAATCCCCAACTTCGGGCCGGTCAGCGTCTCGGTTTTACCTCGTGCGTCAATCCGATTCGCTCACGTCGTGATGAAAACGGAAGGCAACAGCGTCATGACGTGGTGATGGAGGAGAAGCTGAAGTTCAAGAATGAGGGAAAGAGTTGTGAACTCCAAGACATTATTCAGAGTATTGGCATGAGGTGGCTGGATGAACGATCTGCTTCCCATGGGTTCAACATTTCACCGGAGGGAATCAGGGTTGATAGCTACCGGCAGCACAAGCTGTTTAAGGGAAAGGGAGACAAACCTATAACCTTCAGCACGCTGGATTTTAACGGCATTTTGACAGTCACCGATCCGGATGTTTTTGTGGAGAAGTGTCTGTTCGACGGTATCGGACCAGCCAAAGGATTTGGATGTGGGTTGATGTTGGTTCGGCGGATCTAATTCCAAACAAGGCGCGGCAAGGGACACCCCAACCGTTGTGCCGTAAAACAAGTTCGCGACATTTTGTCGCGATTGAAGTCGGGATGTTTGATCCGGAGGAAAAACACCATGCCTGAACCGATCCTGCCGCCGCTGAAGCCGATTCCGATCAAGGATCGGTTGTCGGTGCTGTTTCTCGAACGGGGGCTCCTTGACGTTCTCGACGGCGCCTTTGTGGTCGTCGACAAGAACGGCATACGCACCCACATCCCGGTCGGCGGGGTCGCCTGCCTGATGCTCGAACCGGGGACGCGAGTTTCCCACGCCGCGGTGGCCCTCGCTTCTCGGGTCGGGTGTCTGCTGGTCTGGGTCGGCGAGGCCGGGGTACGGCTCTATGCATCCGGTCAGCCCGGAGGGGCGCGGGCTGACCGGCTTCTTTACCAAGCCAAGCTGGCGTTGGATGATGCTGCCCGGCTCAAGGTGGTGCGCAAGATGTATGAGCTACGCTTCGGGGAAAAACCTCCGGAGCGGCGTAGCGTCGAACAGTTGCGCGGCATCGAGGGGGTGCGGGTGCGCAAGATGTACGATCTTCTTGCCGGGCAATACAAGGTGGCTTGGAAAAAGCGAAACTACGACCATAGCGAATGGGGTAGCGGTGATGTGCCGAATCGCTGCCTATCGTCGGCCACCGCCTGCCTCTACGGCATCTGCGAAGCGGCAATCTTGGCGGCGGGGTATGCCCCGGCGGTCGGTTTTATCCATACCGGAAAGCCTCATTCGTTTGTGTATGATGTTGCTGACATTTTCAAGTTTGAGACGGTTGTGCCAGTGGCCTTCAAAATTGCTGCCAGGAACCCGCATAACCCGGAGCGTGAAGTGCGCATCGCCTGTCGGGACGCCTTTCGTCAGAGTCATCTCCTCAAGCGAATCATCCCGACCATCGAACAGGTTCTTGCCGCCGGGGAGCTTACGGTTCCCATAGCACATATCGAAGCCGTCACACCGGCGATCCCTAACAAGGAGGAGGTCGGAGATGCTGGTCATCGTGGTTGAGAATGTGCCACCCCGTTTGCGTGGCCGCCTTGCCATCTGGCTATTGGAGGTCAGAGCCGGAGTATATGTCGGCAAAATGTCCAGCCGTGTGCGCCAAATGATCTGGGATACCGTTGAAAAAGGACTCGGTGAAGGGAATGCCGTCATGGCGTGGAGTACCAATACGGAATCGGGTTTCGATTTCCTGACTTCGGGTGCAAACCGTCGTATCCCGAAAGAGATGGAAGGGATAAAACTCGTGTCATTTTTGACCGAAGCTATGTTCGAAGAAGGCCAAAAGATTGGATAAGATAACTTCGAAAAAGTTGGTAGGAAGATCAGGTCTTTGAAAACTTAATGATTTTATAAAGATAGAATTAGTCCGTTCCCCGCACTCGCGGGGATGAACCGGCCCGACGTTCGCTCCCACCCCATGATCTCGACCGTTCCCCGCACTCGCGGGGATGAACCGCGTTATGGCGCTAAATATTACGGCTCCATTCCCCGTTCCCCGCACTCGCGGGGATGAACCGATCCGTTGCTGTCGAGGACACGGAACCAGGTCCCGTTCCCCGCACTCGCGGGGATGAACCGGCAATAGCGAACTCGGCATGGACCCTGCGGATCCGTTCCCCGCACTCGCGGGGATGAACCGCGGCCCGGGATGCCTTTGCCGATCTTCTCGACCCGTTCCCCGCACTCGCGGGGATGAACCGCCTCTTTCGTCCCGAGCAGATGTCCGTCCCTGCCGTTCCCCGCACTCGCGGGGATGAACCGGTCGAAACATACTTTTGACGTTCCTCCCTCAACCGTTCCCCGCACTCGCGGGGATGAACCGTAGTACAAAAGGTCATTCTGCCCGCGTTAATTCCGTTCCCCGCACTCGCGGGGATGAACCGGGCGAACGCTACTGGGAGAAGAAAAACGCCAACCGTTCCCCGCACTCGCGGGGATGAACCGGCTCTGTCCTCGGAAGATCGGATCAGCATCTACCGTTCCCCGCACTCGCGGGGATGAACCGCAAAAACCTCAATACCCACCCGATCCGAACCTCCGTTCCCCGCACTCGCGGGGATGAACCGGACCCCGACCTCGCCCGGGTTATGGGGAACCTCCGTTCCCCGCACTCGCGGGGATGAACCGGCCAAGGCCCGCGGAGACATTTTCCAGGGGTACCGTTCCCCGCACTCGCGGGGATGAACCGTTCGATGCCGAAGCCCCGAGCATAAACCTCCACCGTTCCCCGCACTCGCGGGGATGAACCAAAACAGGGTGTGCAGCCTTCAACGCGACCCTCCCGTTCCCCGCACTCGCGGGGATGAACCGTCTCCCTGCTTGCCGCAATGCTCAAGGACCTCCCGTTCCCCGCACTCGCGGGGATGAACCGCTGCTTGATGTTGCGGCTGATCTTGTCCTTGCCCGTTCCCCGCACTCGCGGGGATGAACCGGTTATTGATCTTTCCTTCCACCGGTCAGGACTCCGTTCCCCGCACTCGCGGGGATGAACCGCGGTCTAAAAACGCTAGCTGTTTCGATCCTTACCGTTCCCCGCACTCGCGGGGATGAACCGGAACTGCATCATTCCTTCAGCCGATTCAAGGCCCGTTCCCCGCACTCGCGGGGATGAACCGCCCGAGGATCTCCTCGGCGCGGCGCCCGCTGCCCGTTCCCCGCACTCGCGGGGATGAACCGAGCCCGCCGGGGGCGGCGGTGGAGGTGTTGATCCGTTCCCCGCACTCGCGGGGATGAACCGACGACCCGCGTCCCCGAAGGGATCGACCCCGGCCGTTCCCCGCACTCGCGGGGATGAACCGGAATGGGAGCAGGCGGGCCTGGTCGAAAACCTCCGTTCCCCGCACTCGCGGGGATGAACCGTCGTTTTCGGAATCTTCAAAAGGTCAAAATTCCCGTTCCCCGCACTCGCGGGGATGAACCGGGCAAGCCCTTTTGATCCAACGTTTTGACGAGCCGTTCCCCGCACTCGCGGGGATGAACCGATAGTCCCCTTTGCCCAGGTCGACGGCCTTGACCGTTCCCCGCACTCGCGGGGATGAACCGAATTTCGATCTCAGCGGACTGAATCAGACCGGCCGTTCCCCGCACTCGCGGGGATGAACCGCACACCTCCCCCAGTTCTGCGTCGATAAACTCCCGTTCCCCGCACTCGCGGGGATGAACCGGAATCGTTTCGATGTCAATTGTAATTTGGTTCCCGTTCCCCGCACTCGCGGGGATGAACCGGAATCTCCACCGGCGCCCTCGTCTGGCTCTTTCCGTTCCCCGCACTCGCGGGGATGAACCGACCACTGCCATGCCGGGGAGCCCGAGGGAGCTCCGTTCCCCGCACTCGCGGGGATGAACCGATCGGCGCGGTACCGATGCCCAGGAGAGGCACCCGTTCCCCGCACTCGCGGGGATGAACCGGTGGTCCAGGTGCTCTTGGCGTTGCCGCGCGGCCGTTCCCCGCACTCGCGGGGATGAACCGAAACAGTGGTGGCACGCCGGGCACCCGAAGCACCGTTCCCCGCACTCGCGGGGATGAACCGACGGTGACGGCGGCGGTGATGGGGCGGCCGACCCGTTCCCCGCACTCGCGGGGATGAACCTTTTGGATAGTAAGCCCCGGGTTATCCCGGGGCCCGTTCCCCGCACTCGCGGGGATGAACCGGCTTCGGTCACCCGGCCGCGATCGACCTCGACCCGTTCCCCGCACTCGCGGGGATGAACCGATTTTGGGTACCTTTGCCCGCCTTCGGCTTGACCGTTCCCCGCACTCGCGGGGATGAACCGGTGGCCACGGGGATAGCGGCGAAATCCTCCCCCCGTTCCCCGCACTCGCGGGGATGAACCGGACCGGGAGTGGAGCGTCGGGCAGATGGCGGCCCGTTCCCCGCACTCGCGGGGATGAACCGAATTCGTCCTTCAGGGCGACGCCTACCGCCGCCCGTTCCCCGCACTCGCGGGGATGAACCGGGCTTGTCCACCGGCTGCACCTGGCCGTGCAGCCGTTCCCCGCACTCGCGGGGATGAACCGCAGGAGACTTTATGCAAACCACTGAGGTACCCCCGTTCCCCGCACTCGCGGGGATGAACCGCCACCTTCCGCGGCATCCCCTTCGCCTGCGACCCGTTCCCCGCACTCGCGGGGATGAACCGTGCGGACACTATTGTGTCTGGGGCGATTGCCGCCGTTCCCCGCACTCGCGGGGATGAACCGTCGGGCTCGGTGCGGCTGACTCGGCGGGGACACCGTTCCCCGCACTCGCGGGGATGAACCGTGTTTCCACTCATCCGGCTTCATGCGCCTGCCCCGTTCCCCGCACTCGCGGGGATGAACCGTGGCTACAGAAGAGAGCGCACTCTGCAATCCACCGTTCCCCGCACTCGCGGGGATGAACCGCCTTCGCGTTCTCTTGCCGGAAACCGAAACCGCCGTTCCCCGCACTCGCGGGGATGAACCGGCTCCAGCGAGCCGTTCGCTCTCGAATACCCGCCGTTCCCCGCACTCGCGGGGATGAACCGGGCCGGTGGCCGAGCCTCCGGCGACGGTGGCCCCGTTCCCCGCACTCGCGGGGATGAACCGTTGACATCGGTCAGATCGTTCGACAGCGAATGCCGTTCCCCGCACTCGCGGGGATGAACCGGCGGCCTGACCGTCTTCATGGTGTGCGATTGGCCGTTCCCCGCACTCGCGGGGATGAACCGCGCCATCCCTCCGAGATGGGTGTCATTGAAATCCGTTCCCCGCACTCGCGGGGATGAACCGGTTGAATTTCCGATCTTCCCTGGCTGCGGCTTCCGTTCCCCGCACTCGCGGGGATGAACCGGGAGAATGTCTAGCGCCAGTTGCCGCGGTCGCCCGTTCCCCGCACTCGCGGGGATGAACCGGGAGAACGTGCCCCAGTCGCCGAGGCGGTCGACCGTTCCCCGCACTCGCGGGGATGAACCGATCCGCGAGCGCAACGAAACTTTCGACCTCTGCCGTTCCCCGCACTCGCGGGGATGAACCGCTTTCGGCCAGCACCTTGAGGCCCTCCGGGTCCCGTTCCCCGCACTCGCGGGGATGAACCGATCTTGACGGCCTCGTAATAGATGCGGGCCCGCCGTTCCCCGCACTCGCGGGGATGAACCGAACTCTATGGCCGCCGCTGCGACTACGGCCCCCCGTTCCCCGCACTCGCGGGGATGAACCGGCGTCACGAACTGTACCGCTGTATTCGCACGCCCGTTCCCCGCACTCGCGGGGATGAACCGCCGTATCCAGTTTTCCACCACATCGCCCACCACCGTTCCCCGCACTCGCGGGGATGAACCGGGATATACCCTTGTGACCACGCCAGCGAGGAACCGTTCCCCGCACTCGCGGGGATGAACCGCGAATCATCGAGGGGGGGCACGATGATTGAAACCGTTCCCCGCACTCGCGGGGATGAACCGCTCGAAACCGTCTGGGCGTTGCGTGAAGGGTTCCGTTCCCCGCACTCGCGGGGATGAACCGTACGGTCGCCACGCCACGGACACCGCCAAGGGCCGTTCCCCGCACTCGCGGGGATGAACCGCAGGGACCGGCGGCGGTGCAGATGGGCGCCTACCGTTCCCCGCACTCGCGGGGATGAACCGTTGTTTGAGCAACTTGACCCCTGGGGAATTGGCCGTTCCCCGCACTCGCGGGGATGAACCGGCTCATCTTCGTGTCAGTGGCACGGCGGATGACCGTTCCCCGCACTCGCGGGGATGAACCGTCCCAGGGGGATCAGGTCACCTTCACCTTCCGCCGTTCCCCGCACTCGCGGGGATGAACCGTTACCGGTAAATGCAATGACGGGAAAAATTTCCCGTTCCCCGCACTCGCGGGGATGAACCGGCGAATCTCCATTTTTGCCAGGACGGCGTGATCCGTTCCCCGCACTCGCGGGGATGAACCGGGGTTGCCAATATTGCAAAAGACGGATGTCGTCCGTTCCCCGCACTCGCGGGGATGAACCGGACAAGGGCTTCTCTGCGCCGCGGGTCAACGGCCGTTCCCCGCACTCGCGGGGATGAACCGCCATAGGCACTCCTGTCGTAACTTTTACTCATCCGTTCCCCGCACTCGCGGGGATGAACCGGCCGTCCCGCTCAACCGTTCCCGCGGGCTTGGCCGTTCCCCGCACTCGCGGGGATGAACCGCGTCACAGGGTACATTCCCTGCCGATTCATTCCCGTTCCCCGCACTCGCGGGGATGAACCGCGGGCACTTGGCGACAGCTTCAGGGGGAGCAGCCGTTCCCCGCACTCGCGGGGATGAACCGGAGGTCGGGGTGCTGGAGCCGGTGACGGTGTACCGTTCCCCGCACTCGCGGGGATGAACCGAGTCAGAAGCCGGTCAGTATGTAGGACAATTCCCGTTCCCCGCACTCGCGGGGATGAACCGATCAGTCTTGTCCTGTTGGCTCTGGCGCTTGTCCGTTCCCCGCACTCGCGGGGATGAACCGTGGGTGCGCAATCCATTTTATTTGGACACCGAATCCGGTTTTGAATGGACACCCACGCGAGAGAATTCCCACCTGCCCTTCAGTGGAAGTTTAGTGTCCAGTTCAGGTCAGTTTGGATTGTAGTTTTCGCATGGATTCCCCTTTCAGGATCAGTTTGTGGGAGTTGTGCAGCAAACGGTCGCAGACGGCGTCGGCGACGGTGGGATTGGCGATGATTTCGTGCCATTGCTCGATGGGTAGCTGGCTGGAAATGATCGTCGAGCTGACCTCGTGGCGGTCTTCCAGCACCTCCAGGAGATCCCGGCGTTCTCGGTCGGCGAGGGGCGCAAGGCCCCAGTCGTCGATGATCAGCACGCTAATGCGCGAAAGCCACGTCAGCAGCTTCCCATAACTGCCATCGGCCCGAGCAATGGCCAGTTCCTGAAGCAGGCGCGGCAGACGGGTGTACCACGTGCTGATCCCGGCGCGGCAGGCGCTGTTGCCCAGAGCGCAGGCCACAAAGGTCTTGCCGACGCCGGTGGGGCCGATGAGGATGACGTTCTGCCTGCCGGCGATCCAGGCGTTACGCGCCAGGGTGAGCAGCACGTCCTTGTGCAGTCCTCGGGGGGTGCGGAAGTCGATCTCTTCCAGGCAGGCCCCGGGATAGCGAAGTTTGGCTTTTTTGAGCAGATTAGCTAGTTTGCGGTTTTCCCGGCTGGTGCATTCCCGGTCGACGAGCAGACCCAGGCGCTCTTCAAAGCTCAGCTCCGCATAGAGGGCCGGGGTGGCCTGCTGCTCCCGCACTCCCGCCGCCATCTGGTCCAATCGCAGCTCGTGGAGTTTCTGCACGGTCGCTTCGAGCATCATTGCAGCCCCCCCGTGTAGTAGTCGCTGCCGCGAATATTGTCGTGCTTAAGCGGCGTGTCGTTCCTGGAGTCGAACTCGGAAGCCTCTGTTTGTTCGAGTTTTTTCTCCAGAATCGATTTGATGTTGCGGTAGCGCATCGTCCCGAGCTGCAGGGCCAGCTGGCAGGCGCGCTCCAGGCGTTCGGGGCTGTAGGTTTTGGCCAGCCGCAAAATCCCCAGGCAGCGGCGAAAGCCGTGCTCGGGCTGGAGCTGGGACCAGGGGACGTTGTTAGCTAGTTGACTAACCATCCACCTTCTGTTATTTTTTTCTCATGCCTCGTACCTCTCGTCTCGATATCCCCGGTCTGGTTTATCATGTCATCGTTCGTGGAATCGAACGCCGCCCGATTTTTCACGATGACCGGGATCGCACCTTTTTCGTGGAGCGTTTCGCCGCCCTTCTCGAGGAGACGCAGACAGATTGCCTGGCCTGGTCGCTGCTACAGAACCATTTCCACCTGCTCCTCCGCCCCCGCTCCGCCAGTCTCTCGACCTTCATGCGTCGGCTGCTGACCTCCTACGCCGTGACCTTCAATCTGCGACACAAACGCTGCGGTCACCTTTTTCAAAATCGCTACAAATCGCTTCTATGCGACGAAGAGAGCTATCTCCTTGAGCTGGTGCGCTACGTCCATCTCAACCCGTTTCGAGCCGGACTGACGGCAACCCTGAAAGATCTGTCCACATATCCCTGGTGCGGTCATGCCGTTGTCATGGGAAACCGCTCGCTGCCTGGACAAAACACCGGTGAGGTTCTTGAACGCTTTGGAAAAACTCTCAAGAGCGCCCGCGCCCGCTATGAAACTTTTGTCAACGACGGGATCACGCAGGAGGCGCCTGAACCTGAGCAGGCGAGAGATCTTCGCCGCTGGCTGGCAGGACAGATTGGCAGGGTGAACGATCTGGCGGCAGACGAGCGGGTTCTCGGCGGAGAAAATTTTCACCAGGAGATGCACCCGGTCGCAGAAGCCGAACATCCAACCGCCCTGTCATTGCCCGTGTTGCTGGAACAAGTGGCAACGGCCTTTGATGTCACGCCGGACCAACTCCTGCGGCGCACTCGCGTTTTGGGGGTAGCCGATGCTCGAGCGGTGTTTTGTCATCTTGCAGTGCATGCAGGGGGGCACAGCGGGGCGGAGATTGCCCGAGTGTTGAGAATGTCTCGATCCGGAGTATGCATTGCCATCGGCCGGGGCGAGGTGCTTCTGAAAAGCAGGGTGGATTTGCTGAAAGTTCTGGCTAGCTAACTAGCTAACAACGTCCCTTTCAACCGGGCTTGAAACAGTCCGCTGGAGTGGCGTGTCCAAGTAAGCCGCTTCGCGGAAACTGAAATCGCCCCAAAACGCAAAAGGGCGACCGTCTGGTCGCCCCTTTGCGTTTGATACCTGTCCTGCCGAAAGCCGAAACTACATCTCTTCGCCGTGGAGAATGCTGAAGATCGGCATCAGCTCCGCTGCCTCGTGCCGTCTTTGGCGGAAATTGTCGAGACAGGCCCGCTTCAGCTTGTAGAAGTGCGCCGGGTCATGCCGGCGCCCTTTCTTGTCGAGCCACAACCCCTTGACCAGCCGGACCACCTCCTTGCCGTCGACCTGGCAGAGGATGTAGACCACTTCCCCCTTTTCGACCTTCCATTCGATCCTGACGGCATGCTCTCTGTCGTACCACTTGATTTTTGTGCTGTACTCGTTGGCGGTCATGGGTCTCTCCGTTTGTATTGTCTTTTTCATCCCTGGATAGTAACCCAGCGAGAAGGAGGCGTCATCCTTTTTTCGGCGGGGCGAACCGATCAGTCCGAAGGGATCAGAACGTCCTGAAAAAAATCCCGGTTGCGATTGGCAGCCGCGAAGTTCTTCATCAGCAGGGTGTAGACTCGGGTAGCGCGCAGCTCGCTTTCGAGCATCTGCTGCGCAAGGCGACCGGACGGAGTGGCGGCGCCGTAGCGGCGGTTGAGGAGGGGATGAATGCGACTGTAATTCTGCACCAGGGGGACGGTCAGGGTCTTGCGGCAGGACCCGAGAAAAGCGCGCCCTTTTTCACTGCTCCCGAGAAGATGCAGGTAGAGGGGGCCGGCTTCGAGAAAGGCGTCCATCTCGTCGCGCCGCGTTTCGTTGAGGACGTAGGCGAGAAGGCGCTGGATGCGGGTGCGGGTGAGGTGGCGGGCGTTGATGGAATCGACCAGTTCGTCGTAGCAGGAGCTCTCCAGGGCGGCGGCAAAGAGGCGTTCGGCCAGGCCGTCCTCGATCTGGTAGAGGCCGGCGAGGGATTCGGGGCCGCGGAGAATCCGGGCCAGCAGCAGGCGATGGAGGTGGTCGGAGTCGAGGCCCCCTCCGGCGGCCAGCGCTCCGGCAAAAATCTCGTGGACCGCCGGGGGAAGGTAGGGCTCGACCCCCCTCCCCGCTCCGAGCATCCGGCGGATGCCGGTGGCGCTGGCAATCTCGCCGCTGGCCTCTTCGTCATGGTAGCCGGCGCCGGTCCTGCCGATGGTGAAGGGGACGATGGGACTGGCCGTCTCGGCCAGGGCCCTGAGGTACTCGAGGCCGAGGATGTTGTTCGGGGTCTCGAGAAGGGGCGCCGCCGCCGCATCGAGGGCGGCCACGGAGCGCGCCCGGGCGGCGGGATAATTGACCCCCTGGCGCAGGAGCGCGGCCGTCTCGGCGGCGACGGTTTTCCCCTCGGTGGCAAGGAGGTCGGCGCAGCGGCGCAGGGGATCGATTTCCCCGGCCTCGCTGCCGAAGCAGAGGGCGTCGATTCCTCCCAGGGCGCCAAGGGCCTGCACCGCGCCGCGGGCGAAGTGCGGGGCGCTGTTGCAGGCCCAGGGGAAGGGGAGCTCGATCACCACATCGACGCCGGCGGCCAGGGCCATTTCGGCCCGCAGCCATTTGTCGACAAGGGCCGGCTCGCCGCGCTGCAGGAAGTGGCCGCTCATCACCGCCACGGACACCTCGGCGCCAGTGACGGCCAGGCTCTGCCGCAGGTGGTGGAGATGACCGTTGTGGAAGGGGTTGTATTCGGTGATCAAGCCGACGGCGCGCATGTTAAAAACCTGTTAACCACAGAGACACAGAGGCACAGAGAACAACAAAAACTATAAATTATTTTATAGTTAAAGAACCATGCGTCTGATTCCGTTGGTCAGTTTGGGTTCGTGGAAGTTCATGATGAGACCTACTTTGATTCCGGCCAGCCTTAGATAAGTCAAGAGCTGGGCTTCATGTACGGGGATAATTTTTTCAACGCATTTCAACTCAACAATAACAAGATTAGCAACCAGAAGATCGATTCTGTACCCGCAATCGAGTTGAATCCCCTTGTATTCCAGAGGTAATGGCCTCTGACGTTCAAAAAGGAGCCGCCTCAGGCTGAGTTCATGACAAAAACATGGCTCGTCGCCGACTCCAGGAGACCAGGGCCGAGATGACGATGGACCTCAATAGCCGCGGCTATAACCTGGTTTGTCAATTCCTTCAGGAAAAATACAGTTTTTTCTCTCCCGATTGTCTCTGACATCGCCTTGTCCCTCTCGAATTTTCTCTGTGTCTCTGTGCCTCTGTGGTTGCCCCTAAAAAGCCAATGGAATCCGTTCCCCCACCCGATTGCTCTCCGGCGTGATGACCGTCCGGTAGGCCAGAATCTCCACCCCGCCGGCGGCGACCTCCCGCAGGAGGCGTCCGTACTCGGGGTCGATGTCGTCGGCGGGGGCAAAGGCCGTCGCCTCGCCGCGCTGCACGAGGAAGAAAATGACCGACCGGTACCCTTCGCCCCGGGCGCGGAGGAGTTCGCGCAGATGCTTCTGGCCGCGCAGGGTGACGGCGTCGGGAAAGCAGGCCACCGTCTCCCGGCAGCAGAGGGTGACGTTTTTCACCTCCACCAGAACCCGCTCGGCGCCGCGGGTGAGGAGAAAGTCGATGCGGCTGTCGTGATAGGGGGATTCGGCCGTGACGGTGTAGCCGGCGAGTTCGGGGATCGTCCCGGTGCGCAGCCCCTCCTCGACCACACGGTTGGTGCGGTGGGTGTGGGTGTCGACCCAGAAGTCGCCGACGGCGATCAGCTCGAGGGTGTATTTGAGCTTGCGGGCCGGGTTGTCGGTTTCGGAGAGGAGGACGGCGTGCCCGGGGACGGCGCACTGCTTCATGCTCCCGGTATTGGGGGTGTGGGCGGTGACGAGGCGGCCGTCTTCGAGTTCGACGTCGGCGAGAAAGCGCTGGTAGCGGCGCCGGAGAATCCCGGGAATCAGGGGGGCGGGGAGCCTCAAGCGCCGATCTCCTCCATCTCCCGCTCGGAGAGCCCGAGGAGGTAGAGGATCGAATCGAGGCTCTGCTGATTGATGTGGGTGTCGGCCTGTTCGCGGACCCGGGCCTTGGCGTTGAAGGCGATCCCGAGGCCTGCCTTGCCGAGCATCGGCAGGTCGTTGGCGCCATCGCCGATGGCGATCACCTGGTCGAGGGTGATCCCTTCTCCGGCGGCGATCTCTTCGAGGAGCTGCGCCTTGCGGGCGCCGTCGATGATCGGCCCCACCACCCCGCCGGTGACGATGCCGTCTATTATTTCGAGCTGGTTGGCGTAAGCGTAGTCGAGGCCGAGCTCCTCCTTGAGACGGTCGGTAAAGAATTTGAAGCCGCCGGAAATCACCGCCGTCTTGAAACCGAGGCGCTTGAGGATCCGCACCAGCGTCTTGGCCCCGGGGGTGAAGGGGATGTTGCGGTAGACCTGTTCGAGAGCCGAGGCTTCAAGCCCCTTGAGGAGGGCGACCCGCGCGCGCAGCGCTTCCTGAAAGTCGAGCTCGCCGTTCATCGCCCGCTCGGTGATCTCCGCCACCGCCGCGCCGACTCCGGCAAGGCGCGCCAGTTCGTCGATGACCTCGATCTGGATCAGGGTCGAATCCATGTCCATCACCACCAGGCGCTTGGCGCGGCGGTAGAGGCTCTCCTTCTGCACGGCGATGTCGACGCCGAGGCTGGTGGCGGCATGTAGAAGCTTGCGGGTGAGGGCCTTGACGTCGAGATCGGGGGGGGTGGTGATCAGGAACTCGACACAGCGCAGCTGCCTCTGGGTGAGTTTGGTAATCCGCTCGATATTGGTCTGGTGGTCGGCGAGAATCCGCGACACCCGGGCCAGGGCCTTGGCGTTGACCTCCCCCCCCATGATGGTGACGACATAGGCATGGCGGGTCGTCTTGCGCCGGTATTCGGCTTCGCCGATGACCTGGAAATCGAGGTCGAGCCCGAGTTCCTTGGCGAGAAAAAGGAGCTCCTTGATCAGCGGCTTGCCGTCGGCGTCGCCGGAGGCGAAGTCGATGAGGACCGACAGGGAAAGAAGGGTGTGGGTGACGGTCTGTTCGATGTCGCGGATGCGGGCCCCGGCCTCGGCGATCTGGCCGGTGACGCTGGCGATGATCCCCGGCTTGTCGGGGCCGGTCATCGTGATGAGCACCATGCGATTGTCCATGAAAATACCTCGCAGGAAAAAGTCGCGGCATCTTACCTGCAAACATTTCGTCCTGCAAGAGACCACAGGAGCAAAAGCAATGACAAGGGAAAAATTTTAAGGGGCGCAGAGAGTGAGAGGGTTCCCCTCTCCGGCTCTCAGCGTCTCAGCGTCGCGTTAAAGCCCTGGCCTGAGGTCCAAAGGAAAAATCAGATTTTGGCGGGGATATCCACGGCGGGACGCATCTCGGAGGAATATTTCTCGGCGCGATTGCGCCCCAGCTCCTTGGCCCGGTACATGGCAGAATCGGCATGCTTGAGGAGATTTTCGCTGGTCTGGCCGTCGGTGGGATAGATCACGTAACCGATGCTGGTCGAGGTCCGAAGCGTGCAATCCGCCAGTTGGAAGGGGTCCTCGAAAATTTCGAGAATCTTCCCGGCGACCACCGCCGCCGTCCTGTCGTCGGCTATCGGCTGCAGCAGGACCACGAATTCGTCCCCTCCGAGGCGGGCCACGGTGTCCGCCTCGCGGGTACAGGACCTGAGACGCTCGGCGACCTGCTGCAGCAGCAGGTCGCCGCAATGGTGCCCCATGGTGTCGTTGATGATCTTGAAGCGGTCGAGATCGAGATAGAGGAGAGCGAGCTTTCCGCCGTCGCGCCGGACCTGGGCCAGGGCGAGGTTGAGCCGGTCGTGGAAAAGGGTGCGGTTGGGAAGAGAGGTCAGAGGGTCATAGTAAGCCAGGGTGCGGATCTGCTCCTCGGCGAGCTTCTTGTCGGTGATGTCGAAACAGCTGCCGATGTAGCCGGCGAATTCCCCTTCGGGGTCGGAAAAAGGGCGGCCGATGTCGAGAATCCAGCGGTATTCGCCGTCGTAACGCCGGAGGCGGTATTCCATGGAAAAGGAGCGCTGGGCGGCGAAGGCTTCGAGGTAGGTGTCGACACACACCTTGAAATCGTCGGGATGAACCCCCTCGGTCCAGCCGTCGCCGAGTTCCATTTCCAGAGGCCGACCGGTGAATTCGAGCCAGGTGCGGTTGAAATAGTTGCAGTGGGCATCGAGCCCGGCGCGCCAGATCAGGGCCGGAAAATCCTCGAGAATGGTCAGGTAGTAGTCCCGCCGATGAACGGCTTCCCGCTCGGCGAGGTGTCCGGCCCGAAGACGGCGGTTGATCAGGACATAGAGTAAGCCGGAGGTCACCAGGACGAAGAGCCACCCCTTGACGGTCTGCAGCTCGGTGAGTCGTTGGCTGCCCTCGACCAGCAGGAGGAGGAGGGTGTCGGAGTAGACAATCCACGCCCCGCTGAGCACCAGGTAGGCAATGACGATACGCAGCGCCGAAATTTTCGGGCGGATGGGGGGGAGGGACGATTTCATGGCATGAAGCCCTTTATGAGCAGCGATATCAACTGTCGATGAACACGATAATCTTACCACAGAGGCACAGAGGAACAGAGAAAGAAAGAAGAACATTTTCGATATGTTAATAGGTTAGCTCTGTGTCTCTGTGGTTAACTTCCGGATCTTGCCGTTGAAAAAATTTACCCCCGGCTCCAGTCCATGGCGAGAAAGGTCTCGGCGACCCGGGGATCGAAATGACTGCCGCTCTCCTCGGCGATGATCGCCCGCACCCGTTCTTCGGGCCAGGCCTGGCGATAGGGACGGTCGGAACGCAGGGCGTCCCAGACATCGACGACGGCAAAGATCCGCGCCGCCAGGGGGATCTGCTCTCCCTTGAGCCCGCGCGGATAGCCGCTGCCGTCCCACTTTTCATGGTGCCCGTAGGGGACGTCCAGGGCCGGTCGCAGGTAGGCGATCGGCGACAGGAGCTCGAAGGCCAGGGTCGGGTGCTTTTTCATGATCACCCATTCCTCGTCGCTTAAGGGGCCGGGCTTGAGAAGGATGGAATCAGGGATTCCCACCTTGCCGATATCATGGAGCAGCGCGCCGCGGCGGATATGCAGGAGATCCTCGTCCTCCATCCCCATCGCCTGCGCCAGGCGCGTGGCCATGTCGGTGACGCGCAGCGAGTGCCCCTCGGTCTCCTTGTCCCGCAGGTCGAGGGCCCGGGACCACCCCTCGATCGTCTTGTCGTAGGAAAGGACCAGATCGGCATTGGAGCGCTGGTACTTGCTGAAGAGCGTCGCGGTTTCGATGGCGATCGCCGCCGGCATGCTCAGCGACTCGAAGAAGTCGAACCACTCCCCATCGGGCTGCAGCGGCGAGCGATGGAAGACTTCGAGCACTCCCTTGACTTCCCCGCGGGCGATCAGGGGGAAGCAGTGGTAGGAAACGAACTTTTCGGCCGTGACCAGACCGGAGCGATTCAGCGACCCGCCGGGGAGTCCGAGGTCGTCGATGCTGACCCGCGAGCGCTCGTAGATGGCGGCTCCGGCCGCCCCCTCGCCGAGCTTCAGGGAGGTTTTCTGGATGCGATCGGTGTGGAACCCCTTGCTGGCGGCGCATTCGAGGAGGCCGCGGGTCGGATGATAAAGGAGAACCGCGGCGGCATCGATGTTCAGATGGGTCTGGATCTGTTCGAGGAGGATATTGAGGGTCAGGCGCAGATCGAGGCTGCCGGCAATGGCCATGTCCACCGTGCGCAGGGCCGAGAGACGCTGCAGTTGCCGCTCCATCTGCTCGTGGAGCATCGCCCGGCGAATGGCGCTGGCGGCAAGATTGGCGATGAAGAAGAGGAGGCTGATCTCCCGCTCGGGAATTTCTCCGCTGCGGCCGACGCAGATGGCGCAGTTCGTCTCTCCGTAGGCGTTGAGAGGAAGAACGATGAGGGTACCGGCCCCTGTGCTCTCATCCCCAGGACCGGCACCCTGTCCCGACTGCTGATGCAGATTCATATAGGGGACCCCCTCCTTGAAAACCTGGGGGATGACGGAACTCTGAATATCGATATTTCCATTGCGCCAGGGGCAGACCCCCCGGGTGATCTCGACGCTGACCGACTCGCTGTTCGGGTCGCGGATCAGCAGACAGGCTCCTTCGAGAGCGACCAGGTCGAGCAGATGCTCGAGAATGATCGGGTACATGTCGACGCTCCCCCGGGCGGCGCGCAGGGCGTCGGTGATCCGCCCCAGGGCTTCGAGCTGCCGTTCATGATCCTTGCGTTCGGTGATGTCTTCCTTGAAGGCGATGAAGTGGGTGATGGCGCCGTTTTCGTCCTTGAGGGGAGCGATGGTTTGCGCTTCCCAGTACCCCTCTCCCCCCTTCCTGTTGTTGCGGAGGGTCCCCCGCCATTCTTTTCCGGCGACGATCGTCTCCCACAAATCCTTCAGAGCCGGCGGCGGCGTCTCCTCGGATTTGAAGATGCGCGGCGTCTTTCCGAGGACGTCTTCGGAGGCATAACCGGTCAGCCGGGAAAAACTCGCATTGACATACTCGATCGAACCGGCGACATCGGTCACGAGCACCGACAGGGGGCTCTGCTCCACCACCAGGGAGAGTTTGCGAACCTGATCCTCCGATGCCTTGCGTTCGGTGATATCGATGCAGTGGCCGATAAATCCCCTGAAATCGTTGTCCAGATCGGAGAAAGGCTGGGCCATGTCGAGGACCCAGCGCCAGGACCCGTCCTGACGACGGAGCCGGTACTCCTGGGACAGCGGCTGCCGGGCGGCAAAGGCCTGCCGCTGCTCGGCCAGGACGCGCTCCCGGTCCTCGGGATGAATCCCCCCGTGCCAGCCGTCGCCGCACTGGTCGACCATCGACCGGCCGGTGAAGGCGAGCCAGGTCCGGTTGAAATAGTCGCGGCCTCCTCCGGCGTCGGCGCGCCAGATCATGGAGGGGAAGGCCTCGAAGAGAGTCAGGTAGAAGTTCCGCGACCGCTGCAGCTCCTCCGCCGCTCTTTTGCGCTCGGTGATGTCCTCCACGGTCTCGATGGCGGCGACGACTTCTCCCCGGGCATTGCGGATCGGCGCCGCGTTGAAGGAGATGTAGCGCTCGCGGCCGTTGAGGTCCGGGTACCACCCCTCGGCCTGCAGCCCGCCCTTGGTCGTCGGCGAGGGGCCGCAGGAGGTGTAGAAGGACGACATTTCGGCTTCCCGGAGATCGAGGACCAGGTCGGCCAGCAGCGGATGTTGTTCCGCGTAGAACACCTGCCAGCCGTTTTCCGTGCCGAGCAGGGATGCGGCAGAGACCCCGGTGAGCTCCTCGCAGGCGCGGTTCCAAAGCAGGATTTTGTGATCGATGCCGAGGACAAAGGTCGGGACGGTGGTGTTCTGCACCAGATTCTCGGCAAATTCCCGCTGCTCCTCGAAGGCGATCTGGGCCAGCCGGCGTTCGGTGACGTCGGTGGCGATCTCCAGACGCACCAGGCGGCCGTCGTTCCAGCGGATCGCCCGGTCGCGGATCTCGTAATAACGGCCGTCGAAGGTGGTCTGCAACTCCCACTGGTAAACCCCGGTCGCCTCGCCGTCGGGACCAACGAGCTTGTCGTTGGGGCAATGGCCGCAGGGGCAGGACCCGCCGCTCTGCAGGGTCCGCCAGCAGGTGTTGCCGGCCATCTCGCCGACGGTCTCCCGGGCATACCTGTTGTCGAAGAGGATCTCCCGGGACTTCATGTCCGAGACATAGATGATCGAGTCGAAGCTGTCGAGGACGGTCAGGAGCCGCTCCTGGTCCAGTCGGGCCGCCGCCAGCAGGGCCTTGCGCTCGCCGATGTCGACCATGGCGCCGACCAGACCGGCAGCCGTGCCGTCGGGACGGGTAAAAACAGCCTTGTGGACGAGCATCTCCTTCGGAGCACCGTCGGCACCGACCACGGTCGCTTCGTAGCGCTGGACTCCGCCGCTGGCCATCAGGGCCCGATCCGCCTCTTCATAGACGCCGGCCAGTTCGGGAGACGCCACATCCCAGACACTGTGACCGACAATCTCCCCACGGTGGTGACCGAGGTACACTTCGAAGGCCTCGTTGCAACCGAGATAGAGTCCCTGGTCATCCTTGTAGAAAATCGGCGCCGGCAGGGCATCGATAATGGTCTGCAGCAGGGTGTTTTTCTCCTTGAGGGCCCGCTCGGCCGCCCGGCGCCGCGCCATGTTCCAGATCATGGCCAGCGCCAGGGAGGCAAGAACGATCAGAACGCCCAGGGCGCCCCAGACCTTCCACTTGTGCAGGGAATAGTAGGTGGTGGGACGGTTGACGATCAGGCTGTTCCGGGGGAGGAGGGCCGGGGAAATGGCGAAACGCCGCAGTTCCTGATCGTCGAACATGTAGAGGCCGGGGCGGGTGGTGGCGATGGGAATGGCAGAGGCCTCCTCGCCGCGCAGGATGCGCACCCCGAGGGCGGCGGCGACCTCACCGACGGCGCGCGCCACGAGGACCTTGCCGCCGACGATGCCGTTGCCGATCAGAAAATCCCAGTACCCGTACACCGGCACGGGAGACGCCTTTCGTACCAGCCGGGCACTCTCGACGTAGGAGAGACGCCGTCCGGAATCCTCCCGGAGGGGCGCCGAGAGGATCACCAGACTTTCCGCCCCCAGAGCGCCGAGTCGGACGGAGGCCTCAGCCTCGGTAAGATCGTAGGCAAAAGAGAACTTGACCCGGGACTCCGTCTCGGCCACCACAGGGCGGATTTCCCCGTCGAGACTCCGCCCTGCCGCGTCGACCGTACTGCCGATCACCAGGAACTCCCGGGCCGCGGGATGAAGGCGCACCATCAGCTCCACCGTATCGTGCACCGCCGTCTCGGTGACGACGCCGGTCACCCCCTGGTGGCCGGCGACCATGGAGGGTTGAAAGCCGTTGACGCCGGAGAAGACGATGGGGGTCCCGGCAAAGAGCTCGTCCCGGTATTTGAGCGCAAAGTCGAAGGCATCGTTGTCGGAAACGAGCACCAGATCGAAATGCCGGCCGGCCAGCTTGTAGCGCAGGGTCGGCTCCACCACCCGGGTGATGTAGTCGGGGCCGGGGTTGCGTTTGCTGTCGAGATACTCGACCTGGATCTGCAGATCGAGCCCCGACTCCGCCAGGGTGTCCTGCATGCCGGTATCGAGATCGGCGGTCCAGCGCAGAGCCGCATCGTAGGAGTGCAGGATCAGGACCTCCAGCGGCTCCCCGGCAGCGCCCCACCCTTTTCCCCCGGCAAGAAGGAGCAGGAGCAAAACGGCACCGAGGATCGGGACGATCCGTGGAAAACGACAGGAGGAGGATTGAGTAAATACCATATTCGGTCTCCGGCAGAAGGACATTGGAGGAAGGGGTCAAATACCATGAAAACTGTCACGGCTGGTTTGTTCGGAATGGCGGGGAAAAAGTCCTTTTTGAAATATCAAAAAAAGGCTCGTAATCCGGACACCTCCCTGCTGTCTGCAATTACTGCTCCATTCTTTAATCCTCCGGAGGGGTCGCCGTTTTTCCACCTTCGGCAGGGAAAAGAAAAAAACCGCGGCGCTCCGGAGGGGTGCGCCGGCGTCTCAAGTCAATCATTTGACACTGGGGCGTCGCCGGGTACAGGCCGAGAAATGGCGGCCGACAGGAATCGGTTTGTCTTCCTCCCTTTTATCAGGGATAATGCGGACATGAAAAAATCTACAGAAAGCACCCCGGCAAAAGACCGACAGCCGGTCCTGATTCTCGGCGCCAGCGGTTATATCGGCGGCCGCCTGATCCCCCTCCTGCTGGCCGCCGGGTACCCTGTCCGGGCGTTGGCCCGCGCTCCGGCCAAGCTCAAGGGGCGCCCCTGGTCGAGCCATCCGCGCCTGGAGATCGTGCGCGGCGACGTCTTCGACCGGGACTCCCTTCTAACGGCGGCCCGCGGCTGCCGGGCGGCCTATTACCTGGTCCACTCGATGAACCCCAGGGTCGCCGATTTCGCCGAGAGCGACCGCCGCGCGGCCGCCAACATGGCCGAAATCGCCGGCGAAGCAGGGCTCAAACGCCTGATCTATCTCAGCGGCCTCGGCGACGAGAAAGCCGGAATGAGTTCGCACCTGCGGTCGCGCGCCGAGGTGGCCCGCATCCTCGGCTCCGGTCCAGTGCCCCTCACCGTGCTGCGGGCGGCGATGATCATCGGCTCGGGAAGCGCCTCCTTCGAGATCCTCCGTTATCTGGTGGACCGTTTGCCGGCCATGATCACCCCCCGCTGGGTTTCCACCCCCTGCCAGCCGATCGGGGTGCGCAATGTTCTGCATTACCTCACCGGCTGCCTCGAGGTGCCGGAGACCGCCGGCGAAACCTTCGACATCGGCCAGGAAGAGATCGTCACCTATCGACGCCTGATGGAAATCTACGCCGAGGAGGCCGGGCTGCCGAAGCGCCTCATCCTGCCGGTCCCCTTTCTCACGCCGCGCCTCAGTTCCTACTGGATTCACCTCGTCACCCCGATCCCCGCGGCCCTGGCCCGCCCCCTCGCCGAAGGCCTCAGCTGTCCGGTGATCTGCCAGGATTTCCGAATCCGCGACCTCATCCCCCAGGACCTCCTCGACTGCCGCCAGGCGATCCGCCTCGCCCTCGACCGCCAGCAGCAGCAGGAGATCGAGACCTCCTGGAGCGACTCGGGTCCCCTCCCCCCGGCTGAATGGGCGATGTCCGGCGACCCCGGCTGGGCAGGGGGGACGGTCTGCGACGATTCGTGGCGAATGGTTCTGGACGGGACTCCCGAGGAGATCTGGCCGGCCCTGGCCGCCATCGGCGGGCGGACCGGCTGGTACTACGCCGACTGGCTGTGGAGGTTGCGCGGCTTTCTCGACCGACTGGTGGGCGGGGTCGGGCTCTCCCGGGGCCGGCGCTGTCCCATCGACATCCGTCCCGGCGACGCCCTCGACTTCTGGCGGGTGCTCGAGGCCGAGCGGCCGTCTCTGCTCCTTCTGGCTTCCGAGATGAAGCTCCCCGGCGAGGCGGTCCTCGCCTTCCGCCTGCACCCTCTCGACGACGGGGGCACCGAATTGCAGCAGATCGCCCGCTATCTCCCCCGCGGCCTTCTCGGCCTCCTCTACTGGTACGCCGTTTCCCCCTTTCACCGCCTGGTCTTCACCGGAATGCTCCGCGGCATCGCAAAAGCCGCCGGCAAAAAGATCGTCACCGGCCCGGAACGGATTTCCACTCCAAAGTAATCGATAAAAGCTGGAATCTTCAACGCGGAGAGCGCGGAGACAGTCGGGAGGACGCAGAGAAGGGGCGGGTAAGAAGGGGAAAGCGGATTCATTCCTTTGCATGAATAACACTTTAATGGCGCCGCCCCGTTTATCGGGACGGCGCCATCATGACGTTAACCCTGCCACTCCTCCGGAGAGAAGATCGCCTCGACGGACTTTTTCCCCGGTGGAACCATGGGGAAGGAATAGCAGTCGGGGTCGATGTCGACGTCGATGACAACCGGTCCGTCGATGGCCATCGCCTTTTCGAGCACGCCGGCGAGTTCCTCCTTTTTGACGACTTTGAAGGCGGCGACGCCGAAGCCGCGGGCGACCATGCAGAAGTCGACATGGTTGCCGATGCAGGTCGAGGCATAGCGCTCCTTGAGAAAGACCTTCTGGAACTGGCGAACCATGCCGAGCTTGCCGTTGTTGAGCACCACCGTCTTCACCGGCAGGTTGTAGTAGGAGCAGGTGGCCAGTTCCTGGATGTTCATCTGAAAGGCGCCGTCGCCGTTGATGGCGAAGACCGGCCGGCCCGGGTTGCCGAGGGCGGCGCCCATGGCCGCCGGCAGGGCGTACCCCATGGTGCCGAGTCCGCCGCTGGTGATGTACTGGCGGGGGCCGGGAAAGGGGAGATAGTTGGCGGTCCACATCTGGGAGAGGCCGACGTCCGAGGCGACGATCGGCGCATCGCCGGCGACGGCGGAGATCGCCTCCATGATCTCGTGGGGGACGAGTTCGGGACGCTCGGGGCGCGGCAGGGGCGCCTGCTTCTTCCAGGCCTCTATCTCCTGCAGCCAGGCGCTGCGATCCTTTTTCTCGATCAGCGGCAGCATGACTTCGAGGGCCTCGCGCACGTCGCCGACGATGGGGAGGTCGACCTTGACCACCTTGCGGATGCTGGCCGGGTCGATGTCGATGTGGATGATTTTGGCGTTCGGGGCAAAGGCATCGACCCGGCCGGTGACCCGGTCGTCGAAACGGGCGCCGAGAGCGACCAGGCAGTCGCAGTCGTGAACCGCCTTGTTGGCGTACCAGGCGCCGTACATGCCGAGCATCCCCACGGCCAGCGGCGATGCGGGATCCATGACGCCGAGGGCCATCAGGGTATGGGTCACCGGAATAGTCCCGGCCGCCGCCAGGGAACGCAGGAGGTCGGCCGACCCGGAGAGGGTGATGCCGCCGCCGGCATAAATCAGGGGGCGCTTGGCCTTGTTGATCATCGCCGCCGCCTTCTTGAGCTGGTTGTGATGGACGGCCGGTTTCTCCTGATAGCCGCGACGGGCCACCTCACCGGGGATATCCGCCTTGATTTTGGCCGCCAGCACGTCGCTGGGGAGATCGACCAGGACCGGCCCGGGACGGCGGGTGCGGGCGACGAAGAAGGCCTCGCGGAGGATCCGCGCCAGATCCTTGACGTCGGTCACCAGATAGCTGTGCTTGGTGATCGGCCGGGTGATGCCGATCATGTCCGCCTCCTGAAAGGAGTCGTTGCCGATATCGCTGGTGGTCACCTGACAGGTCAGGGCGACCATCGGCACCGAATCCATGTAGGCGGTGGCGATCCCCGTGACCAGGTTGGTGGCCCCCGGACCGGAGGTGGTCAGGCAGACCCCGACCTTGCCGGTGGTGCGGGCATAACCGTCGGCGGCATGGGCCGCCCCCTGCTCGTGACGCACCAGGATGTGATTGATCCCCGGTTCATCGAGCAGGGCGTCGTGCACCAGCAGGGTTCGGGCACCGGGGTAGCCGAAGATGGTGTCGACCCCTTCGAGCTTGAGGCATTCCAGCAGAATCTGAGCTCCGGTCTTCATGGCAAACACTCCTTCCGTTTCTGGTTGATTCAAAGACATTTTCAACGCTGAGCCGCAAAGAGCGGAGAGGCGGAGAGAACTTATTTCAACAACAACCTTCCTCTCTGCGATCTGCTTTACTTCTCAGCGTCTCTTTCGTCTAGTACCCTGTAACTCATAGGATTTCGGGGGATTGCGTAGGGCTTTGACGTGTCAGCAAGGCGCGATTTCTGTTGCCTAGCCGTAGCTAAACAGCTGAAATCGGAACGTAGCTGACGCGGCAAAGAACAAGCAAGATGCGAAAGATTATGGGTTACAGGGTACTTGTTGTGATTCCGAAAAAAAAGGCCGCCGGGTTGCCCCGCGGCCTTTTTTCCGATGAAAAAAGGGAGCGCGGGGTTGTTGCCCGCGCTCCCTGTCTTGTCATTGGTTCGTCGACGTGGGCAGCAGCGAGCCGTCAGCTTACGACGACTACGACGACTGCCAGCAGCAGATAGAATGCAAGAACATTACGAAACATTGTTTTATCTCCAAGGAAAAAACAATATAGCGGAGGCTGCATGAATCGTCAAGGCTGTTTTTTTTGACCAGAGAAAAAACCCCTTGACCTGGTCGGAGACCTTCACCTAATATCGCGGAGTGAACGTTCGCTCCGCCTCAAGGAGAAGACCGATGAGCAAAGAAACGGGCGACAAGCGCAGTGCCATCCTCAAATCGGGTCTGGAAGCCTTCGCCGAATTTGGCTTTCACGGCGCCCCCACCTCCCTGATCGCCAAGCAGGCCAATGTCGGAGTGGGGACCATCTACCGCTACTTCGAGAACAAGGACGACCTGATCGAAGCGATCCACGAGCAGGAGCACAACGTCTTCGTGCAGGTTTTCGGCGACAACTACGACCCGCAGCGACCGGTGCGGGAGAACTTCCTCTCCATTTTCACCGGGCTGACCAAACTCTTCATCGCCAGCCCCTTCGCGATCAAGTTCATGGAGCAGTACTACAACTCCCCCTACGGCATCGCCAAGAAACGGGCGGAGGAGATCGAATGCGACCGGCCCCTGGCGGACTTCTTCGCCCAGGGGAAGGCGCAGCAGGTGATCAAGGACCTCCCCTTCGAGATCCTCCTGAGCTTCTGCTTCGGGCCGGTGCTGATGCTGACCCGCGACCATCTCAACGGCTTCGTCAACCTCGACGACGCAACCATCGCTGCCGTCCTCGAAGCCTGCTGGGACGCCATCAAACGCTGAATGAACGAACCAGGACCTCCAAAATCGTAACCAGCGTTTTTTTTGCTGCTCATCCGGAGTGAGCATTCACTCCGATACTTGAAACCAGAACCGGAAAGGCATCACCATGGAATCGAAAACCCCCTTCCCCGCCGGGAGCAAAAAACGGCGCGGCAAGTCCCTCGCCCTGACGACCCTGGTCCTCGTCGCTTCCCTTGCCGTCGGCATCACCCACTTCGCCCTCCCCGCAGCCCGGGCCGGAGACAAGGCGGCTGTGCCGCAGGCCCGTCCGGCAACGACTGTCGAGGTGGCCGAGGTGACCGTCGCTCCGGGTCGCCGCGAGATCGCCAGCGTCGGCACCCTTCGCGCCAACGAATCGATCATTCTCCGCCCCGAGATCGGCGGGCGCATTGCCCGCATCCACTTTGCCGAGGGGACGCAGGTCAAAGAGGGGGAGCCTCTCTTCACCCTCGACCGGACGGTGCTGCAGGCCCAGTTCGACCAGATCGAGGCAACCCGCGCCCTGCACCTGGCCAATTACAAACGGGCCGAGGCGTTGCTCTCCGACCGGGCCATTTCCGAGCGCGAGCGCGACGAGGCCTACGCCCAGTGGCAGCTCGACGAAGCCGGTGTCCGCCTGGCCCGGGCCCAGCTGGCCAAGACGGTGCTGAGGGCTCCCTTTTCCGGAACGACCGGCCTGCGCCAGGTCAGCATCGGCGATGTCGTCGCCCCGGGGCAGGCTCTGGTCAACCTGGAGGACATCAGCCACCTCAAGGTGGAGCTGCACCTGCCGGGAATCCAATCGGCCCGCATTGCTGTCGGCCAGAAGCTGAACCTGACCACCGACGCCTTCCCGGAGATGGATTTTGCCGCCGAACTCTACGCCATCGATCCGCGCTTCAACGAAAAAGGGGGGAGCATCGCCGCCCGCGCCCTTCTCGACAACCCTGACGGACTCCTGCACCCGGGGCAGTTTGTCAACAGCCGCCTGGTGGTGGAAGAGCACGAGGCCGCCCTCTTTATCCCCGAGCAGGCGGTGATCCCCCAGCCCGGCAAGATGTTCGTGATGAAGGTGGTCGAGGCGAAGGCGGTTCTGACCCCCATCGAGATCGGCCCTCGGCGCGACGGCATGGTCGAGATCCTCACCGGGCTTTCCGCCGGCGATTTCGTCGTCACCGGCGGCCTGCAGAAGATCGGCGACGGCAGCCCGGTCAATGCCGTAAAAGCCGATCCGCAGATGTTCGCCAAAATCCGATGACGATTCACTGTCCTCGTAAAAATAAGTCAAACGAAAGTCCTTCAACGCAGAGACGCAGAGAGGCGGAGAAGACCATGAAAACGATACTGAAATTTGATCCAGTCCTTCTCTCCGTCTCTCCGTTCTTTGCGACTCTCCGTTGAATAGGTCATTCCTGTTTTTTTCTCAAATCCTTGCAGTCAAGACGCCATTGTCCTTTCCAAAAATGAAAGCATAAAGATCATGCAGATTTCCGAACTCAGCATCAAGCGCCCGGTCCTGGCCTCGGTCATGAGCCTCTTTATCCTCTTGGTCGGCCTGGTCGCCTACGACCGCCTGTCGGTGCGGGAATATCCCAACATCGACGAACCGACGGTCTCGGTCACCACCGCCTACGAAGGAGCCAGTCCCGAGATCATCGAAACCGAGGTCACCACGGTCATCGAGGACTCGCTTTCGGGGATCGAGGGGATCAAGAGCATCACCTCCCAGAGCCGCCAGGAGGTCAGCCAGATCTCCATCAAGTTCAACATGGACCGCGACGCCGACGACTCCGCCGCCGAAGTCCGCGACCGGGTCGGGCGCATCCGCGGCAAACTCCCTCTCGAGATCCAGGAACCGGTCATCGCCAAAGTCGAGGCCGACGCTTCGCCGATCATCTATATGGCCTTTTTCAGCGACCGCCATTCGACCACCGAGATTACCGACTACGTCGACCGTCACGTCACCGATCAGCTGGAAACGATCTCCGGCGTCGCCGAGGCCCAGATCCTCGCCGAGCGTCGCTACGCCATGCGCATCTGGCTCGACCCGTCAAAAATGGCCGCCCGCGGCCTCACGCCGCAGGATGTGGAAAACGCCCTGCGCGCCCAGAACCTCGAGGTTCCGGGAGGGCGCATAGAAAGTGCGGCCCGCGAATTCACCATCCTCACCGACACCGCCCTGAACACTCCCGAAGAATTCGAGGATATCGTCCTCGGAAATAGCGGCGGCTATCTGGTGCGCCTCAGGGACATCGGCCGCGCCGAAATCGGCGCCGAGAGCGAACGGGCCAACCTGCGCTTCAACGGCGAGCAGTCGGTGGCCATCGGCATTGTCAAACAATCGACGGCCAACCCCCTCGACATCTCGGCGGCGCTCAAAGTCCTCCTCCCCGAACTGCGCCAATCCCTCCCTGCGGGGATGAACATCGAGATGGCCTTCGATTCCTCGATCTTCATCGAGCGCTCGATCAAAAACGTCTTTTCCACCATCTTCGAAGCGGTGGTGCTGGTGCTGCTGATCATCTTCGTCTTTTTGCGCTCCTTCCGCTCGACGCTGATCCCGCTGGTGACGATTCCCGTGTCGCTGATCGGCGCTTTTGCCCTCATGTGGGCCTTCGGCTTCACCATCAACACCCTGACCCTCCTCGCCCTCGTCCTGGCTGTCGGCCTGGTGGTCGACGACGCCATCGTCGTCCTGGAGAACATCCACCGCCACATCGAGGAGGGGCTCTCCCCCCGCCAGGCCGCTCTTAAGGGGAGCCGCGAAATCGGCTTTGCCATTATCGCCATGACCTTCACCCTGGCGGCCGTCTACATCCCCGTCTCCCTCATGGAGGGGCGCACCGGCAAACTCTTTACCGAGTTCGCCTTGACCCTGGCCGGGGCCGTCATCGTCTCCGGTTTCGTCGCCCTGACGCTGACGCCGATGATGTGCTCCAAGATGCTCCGTCACCAGGCCCGCCACAACCGCCTCTTCCAGATCATGGAAAACTTCTTCACCGGACTCGACAGCCTCTACCGCAAAGTGCTGAGTGCCTCGTTGCGCACCCGCCTCGTCGGCGTCGCCATCGCCCTGGCGGCGGCCGGCGGCACCTGGATGCTCCTGGCCGGGCTCCCCTCGGAACTCTCCCCCAGCGAGGACCGCGGAGTCCTCTTCTCCATCTTTATCGCCCCCGACGGGTCAAGCCTCGAATATACCGACCACTACGTCAAGCAGGGGGAGGCGATCTTCGCCCAGGTCCCCGAGAAAAGATATGTCTTCTCCATTGCCGGGCGCACCGTGGTTTCCGAAGGACTCTCGATTCTCAACCTCAAGGACTGGAGCGAGCGGGAGCGCTCCTCGCAGGAGATCGCCGGATCCCTCGGACCCCAGCTCTTCGGCATTCCCGGCGTCCTCGCCTTCCCCATCGTCCCGCCGTCCCTCGGTCAACCGGCCTTGAATCAACCGGTGCAGCTGGTGGTGAAAACCACCGCCTCCTACGACGAGCTCTCCACCATGGTCGGAAATCTTATGGCCGAGATCCGCAACAATCCGAACATCGTCGCCGCCCGTTCCGATCTCAAATTCAACACCCCCGAATTGCGCCTCTCCATCGATCGCGACAAGGCGGCCAATCTCGGCGTCAATATCGCGACCATCGGCCGCACCATCGAAACGATGATGGGAGGGCGGGACGTCACCCGCTTCAAGGTCGACGGCAAGCAGTACGACGTCAAGGTGAAGATCGAGGACTCCCGGCGCAACGCCCCCGGCGACCTGAACCAGATCTACGTCCGCACCGGAGGCGGCGAGACGGTTCAGCTCTCCAACCTGGTGACCATCGCCGAGGGGGTCAGTCCCCAGTCCCTTAACCACTTCGACCGCAGCCGGGCGGCCATCATCAGCGCCAACCTCGTCCCCGGCTATTCCCTCGGCGAGGCCCTGACCTACCTCGAGGGGACGGCGGCCAAAATCCTCCCCGACAACGCCCGCATCGACTACACCGGTCAGTCCAGGGAGTTCAAGGATTCGAACAGCGGCCTGGTCCTGACCTTCATCCTCGCCCTGGCCTTCATCTACCTGATGCTCTCGGCCCAGTTCGAAAGTTTCATCGACCCCTTCATCATCCTCCTCACCGTCCCCCTGGCGATGGTCGGGGCGCTCCTCGCCCTGCAGCTGACCGGCAATTCCCTCAACATCTACAGCCAGGTCGGCCTCATCACCCTCATCGGCCTCATCACCAAGCACGGCATCCTCATCGTCGAATTCGCCAACCAGCTGCAGGATGCCGGGAAGGCCAAGATCGAAGCGGTCATCGAGTCGGCGACCCTGCGCCTGCGTCCGGTGCTGATGACCACCGGGGCGATGGTCCTCGGCTCCCTCCCCCTGGCCCTGGCCCACGGCGCCGGCGCCGAAAGCCGCCAGCAGATCGGCTGGGTTCTCGTCGGCGGCCTCTCCCTGGGGACCGTCCTCACCCTCTTCGTGGTGCCAGCCGCCTACGTCCTCATCGCCCGCAAACGGAAAACGGCCCTGGGCGAGGACGAGCCGGCAACGATCCCCGTACCTGAATCCGCCAGGGCCTGAAACCAATAAAAGGAACCGATCATGAAATCACGGCTTCAAACCCTGGCCACCCTGGCCCTGCTGATCCTGACCCTGCCGGCCTGCACCCTCGGCCCCGACTACCACCGACCGGTCATGGAAACGCCGGCCGGCTTCAAGGCCGAAGGATCCTGGCAGGAGTCCGCTCCCCGGGATGAGCAATCCCGCGGCTCGTGGTGGACGGTCTTTAACGATCCGGCCCTCAATGAACTCGAACAGAAGGCCTCCACGGCCAACCTGGAAGTGCAGGCGGCCGTGGCGCGCCTCGATCAGGCCAGGGCGCTCCTCGGCGTCAGCCGGGCAGAATTCCTGCCGCGAGTCGATTTGAACGCTTCGGGGAAACGTTCAAAAATATCACTCAGTCAATTCGGCATTGACTCAAGTGGGCCAAGTTCCTTTATCACCAGCTATTACAATATCCCTTTGGATCTGAGCTATGAGATCGATCTCTGGGGGCGGGTGCGGCGCAGCGTCGAGGCGGCAACCGCCGACGCCGACGGGAGCCTTGCCGCTCTGGAGTCCATCCGCCTGACGTTGCAGGGAGAGGTGGCCCGCAGCTACTTCGCCCTGCGTACCGTCGACGCCCAGAGCGCCCTGCTGCAGCGCACCATCGAGCTGCGCCGCCAGTCCCTGAATCTGGTGACCAGCCTTTTCGACAACGGCCAGATCGGCGAACTCGATGTCGCCCGGGCCGGGGCCGAGCTGGCGGCGACGGAGGCCGAACAGGCCGGACTGCAGGGGAGCCGCAGCGCGCTGGAAAACGCCCTCGCCGTCCTGGTCGGGCAGAACCCTTCAGTCTTCCACCTGGCCGCGGCTCCCCTCGACGTCCTGGCGCCGGCCGTCGCTCCCGGCCTGCCGGCCTCCCTCCTCGAACGGCGCCCGGACGTCGCCGCAGCCGAGCGGTCGATGGCGGCGGCCAACGCCCGCATCGGCGTCGCCAAGACCACCTTTTTCCCGGCGATCCGCCTCACCGGCAACGCCGGCTTTTCCTCCAGTGAAACGGCCGATCTCCTCAACTGGGACAACCGCACCTGGGGCCTGGGACCGAGCATCTCCCTCCCCATCTTCTCCGGCGGACGCAATCGGGCCAATCTGCAGCGCAGCAAGGCGGTCTACGAAGAAGCGGTGGCCAACTACCGCCAGCAGGTGCTGGTCGCCTTCCGCGACGTCGAGGACGCCCTCGCCGCCCTCAGCGCCCTCAGGGAGCAGGAGGAGGCGCAGCAGCGGTCGCTGCAGGCCGCACGCAGGGCCTCGGACCTTTCGGACAAGCGCTACCGCGCCGGGCTGGTGAGCTACCTCGAGGTGGTCGACAGCCAGCGCACCGCCCTGCAGAGCGAACGCCTGGTCACCGACATCCTCGGCCGGCAACTGCAGACGACGGTCACCCTGATCAAATCCCTGGGGGGCGGTTGGGAAGAGACGGCACTGTAATTGGGATACTGGATGAGACTCGGCATGGCCTGGGAAAATAAATCGGCCGCGGCAGGAGCGGCTCTCGCCGGAGCTCCGGCGGGAAGGAGGCAGAGGGGTCAAGGGGTCTTCGCGGCCGGCGCAGGACTCCTCCTGCGCCTCACCGTCATTGCCGTCCTCCTCTGCCTCGAGGCGATGACCCTGACGGTGATGGAGCTGCCATGGATCTTTGTCGCCAATCTCTACCTCCTCCCCCTCGCCCTCTTCTCCCTGATCGGCCTGCGAGGCGCCACCAACGAAAAAACAGGCTCCCGGGGTCGACCGCGCTAGCCACAGCCTCCTTCCGCCAAACTCTCCGTCCCTTTCTTCTTCCTTATTTCCGGAACCGGCGTTCTTGTCTCGACAATCCATGAAAATGCCATATATTTATCGTCGACCAGCACACCGATTCAGGGAGAGGCCGGCGCATGAGCGAGACCACACCACAACCGGGACGGCGCCCCCTCGACCTTCGCCGCTATACCCTTGCCCTGCTGATCGCCTGGACCCTCTGCATCGGCGCCTCCCTGGCCTGGAATCTGCTCCAGAACCACCGCACCATCCTCGGCTTCGCCCGCAATTCCGCCCGCAACGCCTTCGACAAGGACCTCCTCTACCGGCGATGGGGCGCCCTCTACGGACCGGTCTATCTCCCCGTCTCCCCCCTGGTCCTCCCCAATCCCTACCTCGATGTACCGGAGAGGGAGGTGACGACCGTCTCGGGGCGCACCCTGACCATGGTCAATCCCGCCTACATGACGCGCATGGTCTACGATCTTGCCGAAAAGAACCACGGCATCCGCAGCCACCTCACCAGCCTCGACCCCCTCCGTCCGCAAAACGCCGCCGATCCCTGGGAGAAGGAGGCCCTGCGACGCTTTTCCGAGGGGGAAAAGGAGATTTCCAGCGTCGTCTCCGCGGCAGGCTCCGAATGCCTGCGTTTCATGCGCCCCTTTTTGGTCGAGGAGGCGTGCCTCAAGTGCCATAGCCGACAGGGGTACAAAATCGGCGATATCCGCGGCGGTATCAGCATCTCCATCCCCCTGGCTCCCCTCTGGGACGCCAATCACGGCACCGTTGCCGCCTATGTACTCGGACACGGTCTGCTGTGGATCCTGGGTCTGGGGGGGATCGCTTTCGGAGCCGGGTCTCTCCGGGGGCAGACTCGCAGACGGGAGGCGGCGGAAGATTCCCTCCTCGAGAAGGAAACCCATCTCGCCTTTCTTGCCAATCACGACACCCTCACCGGACTCCCCAATCGCCACCTGCTTCACGACCGCCTCGACCAGGCCATCGCCAGGGCGCAGCGGTCGCAGGGGCGAATCGCCATCCTCCTGATCGAACTCGACCGATTCAAGACCATCAACGATTCCCTCGGCCATTCCGTCGGCGACCATGTGCTCTGCGAAACCACCGAACGCCTGCTGGGAATGGTCCGCAAGTCCGACACCCTGGCCCGACTGGGAGGAGATGAATTCGTTCTCCTCCTTGATGACGCTGACCATGTCGAAACGATCGTCACCCTGGCCCAGCGCCTCCTTCTGCACATCGACCAACCGATCCGGATCGACAGTTTCCGCGTCCAGGTCACGGCGAGCCTCGGCATCTGCCTCTTTCCCGACGACGCCCTCGACACGGAAGGGCTCCTCAAATGCGCCGAAATCGCCATGTACCGCGCCAAGGCGATGGGACGCAACAACTACCAGTTCTACACTCCCGACATGAACGCCCGCGCCCATGAATTCCTGGAGATGGAGACCGACCTGCGCCGCGCCCTTGAAGAGGACCAGTTCGTCCTCCATTACCAGCCCCAGGTCGACATGGTCACCGGGAAACTGATGGGGGTCGAGGCCCTCCTGCGCTGGCAGCATCCCCAAAAAGGGGTGATCCCCCCCGACGACTTCATCCCCCTGGCCGAGGAAACGGGACTGATCATCCCCATCGGCGACTGGGTGCTGCGCACCGCCTGCGCCCAGAATCGGGCCTGGCAGGACGCCGGCCACCCGCCGGTCACCATGGCCGTCAACATCTCCATGCGCCAGTTTCTGCAGACCGATCTGGTGACCGAGATCACCCTCACCCTCGAAACCACCGGGTTGGCTCCGCAGTTCCTCGAAGTCGAAATCACCGAGAGCATGCTGATGAGCGACTTCGACAACTCCCTGGCGACCCTGCAGGCGCTCTCGCGCATGGGGATTCGCATCGCCATCGACGACTTCGGCTCCGGCTTCTCTTCCCTGAGCCACCTGAAGCTCTTCCCCCTCCATCGCCTCAAGATCGACCGCTCCTTCGTCAGGGATCTCGGCGACGCCCTCCAGAGCAGGGCCATCGCCGGATCCATCGTCTCCCTCGCCTGGAATCTCGGCCTCGAGCCGATCGCCGAGGGCGTGGAAACCAACGAACAACGTGACATCCTCTGCGAACTCGGTTGCCGGCAGGCGCAGGGATTCCTCTTCGCCCGCCCCCTCACCGCCGCCGACCTCAGCGATTTTCTCCGCTGATATCCCGCCTGTTTCGATCTTCTGGATCATTCCTCCTCCAGAATCGTCCCTTCTTGCCACCGGATGGCTCCTCTGAATAGTTCCCGTCCTGTATTGACAAGACTTCCGTGTATGTTAACCAATTAGAAAACAGCAACTTTTCAGACAGGCCAAACCCTGCGCGAAAAGAAAAAAGAATGCACCGGGACTTCCATAACGAAGGACGGAGAAGCTGCAGAAAAATCCGGCAAACGGCTTTTTTACCAGTTGAATTGAAAACAGCACCCAGCTGATGACAGCGAAGCGGCCAACCCGGCCAAGGAGGCGTCATGAAAGGACAGAGTCCCGGCAGCATTTTCTCGAAGACATTACGAGCCCCGTCCATTACCGTCAGTCTGTCGGCATTGCTCTTCTCGGTGTTCCTCGGCGCCTGCGGCGGAGGGGGGGGGGACTCTGCGCCGACAACACCCCCAACGCCGACCATCACCTATCTTGCCGCCCCGGCGGTCAGTCCCGCAGGCGGCTCGACGGATATTTCGGTCTCTACCTCGATCAGCGCCGACTTCAGCGAAGCCCTCGATCCAGCCTCGGCAACAACGGCCATGATTCTGAAAAACTCCGGCGGCGCCGTCATCCCGGCCGACGTCGTCTGCCTCGGATCGACGTTGACTTCTTTTCCGGCTTCCTCCCTGGCCTATGGCGAGACCTATTCGGTGACCATCGGAACCGGCCTCAAGGGGACGAGCGGAGACCATCTGGAACTTCCAAAAACCTGGTCCTTTACGACGGTGTCCGCCTCTCCCGGGGACCCGCTGACCTATTTCCCCACCGATAACGGCCGCACCTGGGAATTTACCGGGACGATCAACTCAAGTCCCTTCGTCAACACCCTGACGATCTCCGGAACGGACGTTGTCAATGGAACCACCGTCGACGTCTATACCGAATCGAACCGCGACGACGACGGCCTGACCATGAAAACCTGGCGCCTCAAGGACGGGGACGGACTCTGGTACTATGGCACCGACGACCCCGCCGACACCCTTACTCCGCTGCTGGCCCCCTACCGGGAGATGGTCTTCCCTTTGGCCCCAGGCGCAGGCCAGATGATTCTGGCCAAAACCGGGCTCGATTACGGCCAGGACGAAGACGGCGACGGGATCAATGAAACCTGCGACGTCGCCATCAGCACATTGATGGAAAAATTTGAGGATCTTTCCCTCCCAGCCGGCAATTTCACAGCAACGGCCAAGATCAATACTCTGACGCAGATCGAAATCACCCTCTCCAGGGACGGTTCCGCTTTTGTCGTCCAGGAGTGGAACTCCAAGTGGTATGCCCCGGGAATCGGTCCGGTCAAGCGCGACAGCCTGTTCAGCACTCCGCTCGGCATCACCAGGGTCATTGAGGAGCTCAGCGCCTTCACCGCCCCCTGAGCGGACGTACGGGCAGGGTAAAAACACCGCGGGCCGCCGGATCGTTTACTGTTCCGGCGGCCCGTTGCCGTTTGCGGTCTTTCCAACGCACCCTTTTTTGACAAAGCGCCCCAAAGGTGGTATAAATTGCTTCGCATTGAAAACATTTGGACAGA
>Ga0209231_1000106_pt1 | contig 59923 bp, 53 predicted proteins | sample Deesub45470m_DNA_FD_188086 | JGI IMG/M metagenome (GOLD analysis project Ga0209231, IMG submission 188086) | Deep subsurface microbial communities from North Pacific Ocean - 450_OLKR46/470m Metagenome (SPAdes) (version 2) | ecosystem: Environmental > Terrestrial > Deep subsurface > Unclassified ... | reverse complement strand
AGATTGTAGTTTCCGGCTTCAAGGAAGACGGCGTATTCCCCGTTGTCGGCGGTGACTGTTCCCGCCTCGATAACCACCTGATCCTTGGCATCGAGGACCGCAGGGGCCGTGACCTGGGCGGTCACCAGGGCACCCATTTGCGGGGCGTTTGCCGCGTCGGTCACCGTCCCGAAGGCTGAGGCATAATTGGCCGCATGGAGGACCTTGATCGTCGGTTTGAGCAGGTACTGTCCGCTCGATCCCGCCTTGACCACGGAGCGCATGGCGTCGAAATCGAGGAGCAATTCGGTGGTCTGATTTTCATGGATGTCGAAACCGTTGACGATTTTCAGTCCGCTGTTGGTGCCGCTGGGGACCTTCAATTCATGAACCACGCCGGCCTGGTCGATGGCGTAGTTGGCATGGGGATGCTGCATTCCAAGCAAGTTCAGGCCGGTTTCCGGAGTCTTCCCAATAATCAGTCGCATCTGCGTATAGTGGCCGGTCGCCAGGGAGGAGACGCCGAGGGTGGTGCGAATCCCGTTGACCAGTTCCAGCAAATTGTAGGTCTTGTCGGGGGTCGCCACGGTCTCCCAGGTGCCGTCGCCGTCATGGTGGACTTCGACGCGCGTTATGGTGACGTAGACCGCCTGGTACTCATCGGTGGTGCTGTCGGTCAGGGAGGTGGACAGGGTACCATAGGTGGTTCCCGAGCTGCTGCCACCGCCGCAGGCCGCCAGTAAAAATCCGGCCGAAAGGCAAGCCAGAAGAATGGGGAGTTTCTTTAAAATTTTCATTATCATGGACTGTCTCCTTTGCAGAGGTAATCTGAATTGCCGAACAGAGAAGAAACCAGTCCTTCCCGCGTCTTCGGCAGCTCCAACCCGGCACCTGCTGTATTATTCTTATACAACAGAACGGAGAGGTTGGAAGCCTGCTCCCTCCCCCCGGAATCGAAAAAATACCGGCCTCTGGGTCCCAAGCTGCTGATTGCAAATGGAAAAAATTGCCATGGGCTTTCGCTGACTGTGTTCTATGGGACAGTGCCGTCAAATGGGACGGCTCCGGTTGGGCACACGCCGCCGGCGGAACCCTCGTGAAAAAAGGGGACAGGTCGAATGGACCTGTCCCCCCAATTGCCATCGAAAACTTTCAATCTGAACGGCTATTTAAATTTTGTTGCCGCCCTTGCGGCCGGGATCGCCGGGGGTACCGCCCATCTCATCGTTCGAACCGAAGGGGTTGCCCTGATTGGAGTTGCCCGGGTCACAACCCTCGGCACCGTTGCCGACGCCCTGGTTGCATTTGCTCTTGGCCGGTTTGTTGTTCTGCTGCGCACAATCGGTCAGGGTGGCGCCGGTCAGGGTGACGGCGGCCTGGGACAGTGCATCGCCGTTAAAGACTCCGCCGGTGATTGTGATGGCATCCCCGGCAAGAACGGTCCCCTGAAAGCTCGAGGTGGTCAGCGTCGCGGCTTCGGCGACCCACCAATAAACGCTGCAGGGCGCTCCGCCGTTTTCCATGACCACCGAGAAGTTGGTGGCGGTGAGGGCGCCGGTGCCGAGGGTGCCGATTTTGAAGATCCAGACGGCATTGGGGTCGCCCTGTCCGTCGAGGGTCAACACGCCCGTCAATGTGGCCGCTGCGTCGAAGCAGTAGACGCCGGGGGACAGGGTCATGCCGTCGAGGGTGCCGGTCAGGGTCGAATCGCACAGCGCGTAGCCGAGATCCGTGTAGGCGGTGACGAAGTCCTGCTGAGCATTGGCGGCGACCGTATCCCCGGCGTGAACCGTTCCGGTAATCGTGCAATCGGTTTGAGTGACCGCGGTGCCGGGGTAGACGCCGACGTCTCCGAGGACGGTGGAATTGGTGCAGGTCACTGCCGTCGCGGCCAGGATATTGAAGTTTTCCGCCGCGCCGAGGTACGGGACGGTTTGGGCCAGGGCGGCCTGGAACGGTGCCGCCACGAAAAGTGCGGTCAGCAGGCCGGCGACGGCGAGCCTTGCTGTCAGTCGCTTCCGGGTCATCGGTTTCTTTTCGGAATTTTTCATTTTGTACTCCTTTGAGGGGGTGAGAGGGACCAACGTCGGTTCTTTTGACTTAGGGGCTTTTCTTGGTCATGTTTTCTATATTACAAGGGGCGTGCCAGATAATGTGACAGGGGTGACTAAGAGTGTAAGTATTTGAACTTTTAAGATTAAGTTTAGAGTTAAAGGAACGAGGCGGGATTGGATGGTGTCGGGTTGTCTCGTCATATGTGACGGACCCATCCCATGTGACGGGCAGGAAATGCCTGGATTTCTGATTGGTTAATCACATCTGTTAATAATTGCCTGAAAGATGGGTTTTATCGGCAGGAATCCATCCTGACCTAGGTTTGGTTTGACTTCTCCACAAAAAAAGGCCGGTTCCCTGACAATCAGGGAACCGGCCTTTTTCACGAACCGTAAGGGGAGTGGTGCTTATTTGCGGGAATTGAAGTTCAGGGCATCGAGGAGCCCGAGGATCTTGGGGACCTTTATCGTGATCAAATAGTCTTCACGGCCCTCCGGATAGTTGAGCCTAACTCCATCCCAGGGGGCATCCATGGTGCCGGTGGGGATGCCATTCTCTCCGAAGGTCAGGAGATAGGCGTCGGCGGCTTCTACCAGGAGGGGGACGGCAGGGGAATCGATCGTGCTCGTTTCAACGGCGACGGATCGGGCCGGCACGTCGTTGGTCAGGACCCGGGTTTCGGTGAAATCGATCACCTTATCCCCATCCCAGTCCCCTTCGGTGACCATGCCGGTGACCCGTCCGGCTGCGTCGTAGCTGATGGTGGAATGGTCCGTCCACTCCAGAGTGCCGTCGCTATCCTGGTCGTTCCAGGAGTCGACGCCGGTGAGTACGCCGTTCTGGTAGGTGTAGGTGCCGCCGTAGCTGTAAAGATTTTCGTCGCCGGGGGTGTCGAGGGTGTAATCATCCACGTTATCCTGGCGACGCTCGGTCAACACGCCGCCTTCGTAGGTGTAGGTGGTTGTCGAGGCGTAGCGAGAATCGAAGAGGCCGTCACCGTCGTTGTCGTACTGGTCACTATAGCCGGAACCGGTGAGGAGGGCGTTTTCAAAGGTGTAGAGCTCTTCGGTGAGATTGTGACTGGTAATGACAGGGGTGTTGTCCTCTCCGGCCAGGTACCCGTAGGTGTAACCGCTGAGCAGTCCGGCGGCGTCGTAGCTCCAGGTCTCAGAATATTCATCCCATCCGTCCAGGATGCCGTCCTCGTTGCCGTCATTTTCGAAGCGCTCGCTCCAGGAACTCAGGCGTCCTGCGGCATCGTAGTTCCAGGTGGTCGCCTCCCAGGAGTCGGCGATTCCATTGGCCGGATTAGAATCATAACCATATCTTTCCTCGGTAAGATTGCCGGCGGCGTCATATCCGTAGGTGATGGTGTGACTGGAGATGGTGCCGTTCTGGTAGACGCTCACCCGCGCTTCGGAGAGGAGCCCGTCCGTGTAGATGTTGGCGTAGGTCTCGTTAAGAATGTCGGTGGAGCTGAGGGCGCCGGTCGTCGGAGCGTAGAAGTTTTGCACGGCGTTGTAGGAAAGGAGGCTTCCCGCTTCGTCGTAGACACGGGTTCGGCTTTGGTAGTAATTGCGGATAAAGGCGCCGGGGCCGTCGCCGTCGGCGTCCCTTTCCCTGACCTGCAGGGAGATGAGAGGTTTGTCGTCGGCGGTGTAGGTCGAGGTCGATTCGTCAGTATTGACAGAGTCGAAGACGCCGTCGCCGTCGGAATCTTCCTTGTCGGTACGGCTCTCGGAGAGGAGGTTGCCGGCGGCGTCGAATCGGATGCTGTAGATCGAGTTGTAGATCCAGTCGATGACTCCATTGCCGTCGTTGTCCACTTCGGACAGCCGCTCTTCTCCGAGACGGTGCCCCTGTCCATCATAGGAAAATGTGTACGTTTCACGTCTCTGGAGGACCAGACTTCCTGCCACACCACTGAAAAACTCCTCGTATGTTTCCGAGAGGACTGCGCCGAGGCCGATGGGGGAAGAGGGGCGCTTGGCGGCCAGCATTTCCGCGAATATCGGCGTGACATCGACGAGGTTGGGGTCGTAGGTGGTGGTAGTGACGGTCTGGAAGTCGGGGAGGCCGTCGGCATTGTCATCCCATTCGTCGGTCACGGACAGGGCGACGGCGCGGCCGGAGGCGTTGTAGCTGAAGGAGGTGGTCGTGCGGTCGTCCCAGAAACCGTCGCCGTCCCAGTCGCTGGTGGTAGTGGCGCTCTGCAGCCCGAAGGGGAAGGGAGCGGGTTCGGATGCGGCCGGAGTCGGGGTCGAATCGCTGCTGCAGCCGAAGAGGAGCAGGGCGCCGAGGATGACTCCGGCCCAGAGGGCCGTCTGTCTGCTTGCCTTTGTCATGGGATGTTCCTCCTGGGTGATGGACCGCTGAACAATTGGGGCAACTGGATCGGGGCTGCCCATTCTATGGGGTCGACGGGTCGCTGTCGGCCTTTTGCTTCTCTTCGATTCTGCGGATTCCCGGAAGGACGGGGGCGCCATTTTCCACGGAAGGGCGGCCCTTCGTCTTGCGGAGTCCTTCGGCCTGTCGCTGCTGGTATTTTTCCGCGGCCCGTTTTCGCCGGTCTTCTGGGGAGCCGGCTTTTCTTTCGAATTTGGCGGGCTTTTCGGGTTCGGGTCGCTCTTCGTGCCTCTGGATGAAGGCCTCCCGCCGTTGCAGAATTTCATCTTCCGAGAGTCGGCGCTTTTCGGCGGGGGTCAGCACCGCAGGCGCGGTGGCGGCGCCGGAGGGAGTGTCCTTTTCCGCCGTCCTCCGCGGCAGAATCCGCATGGCGGCAAGGCGGGTTTGGCTGCTGCGGGTTTCATGAAGGAAGAGATGGTTGAGTTTCAGAGTGCGGGCCAGTTCCTTCAGCCCGGCTTCCAGGGGGCGGTCGACCATCGAAAGGCTGACTGTCTCTTCTGCCGCCGGGGAGACGGTGATGGAGAGTCCGGAGATTGCGCCGATTTTTTGCATCAGGTCCTGCAACGACGATCCCACGGCGGTCACGGAGAGGAGGTCGGTTGACGGGTCGTAGCGGACGACGGGGCCTTCGGCCTGTCCCTGACCGGCCCAAAGCAGGAGAGTGATGGCGACGGTCAGAAAAGACAACCGGTTTTTTTTCAGGATCGGCATCAGGAAGAGACTTTCAGGGAAAAAGCCGGCGCGAAAAAAACACCCGCCATCGGGGTCGAAGGCGGGTGGGGGATGTTTCCAGGCAGCCATTGCGACAGCCGCAAAAAACTCACCACTTCTTCGGCGGCCCGGCCACCCGTTTGCGCGGGTCCGTGGCTCTGCGTCCCCGGGTTGCCCAGGGTTTGCTCTTATCGGAAGTTCGGTTGGATTGTACTGCCATATTGTTGATCCTGAGTAACACCTATTTTTAATTAAGTCAAACACAATTATGAGATTCCCGGGAGAAGGGTCGGGTGCGGGTTTAAAGCCCTCGACCCCGCCAACTGCGGAATGGGAGGGGAGGCCCCAGGTTTTTCACGTACTATCTGTATTGTTTCAGTATTTTAGGCCGCTTGGCGGGATCCTGCCTCGTCAGCTCCGAACCCCGAATAAATATGTAGAGATCTCTTGTCGAATTGGCTCTATAATCACCGCTGTTGATTCTCGTCAGTGCCCGGTTTTGCGGCATTTTACCCATTTTTCGGATTTCTGCAGTTATGATGAAAAACAAGGTGTCACGGCTCAATCTGATTATTGTTTTCGGTTTCGCGATTGCGACCTTTCTCCTGTGGGGCTGGGGAAATCGCCCCTCCGCCGAACCTCCCTGGCCCTCGAAGGTGGCCGGGATGTCCTTCTCCCCCCTGCGGCTGAATAACGACCCGGTGGCCGGGGACTACCCGACGGAGGCCGAGATTGCCGCCGATCTGGCCCTGCTGCAGGGGAAGGTGCAGGCGATCCGCACCTACGGCCTCGGCGGAACGCTGAGCAGCATTCCGCAGTTGGCCGAAAAGCACGGCATGAAAGTGACGTTGGGGGCCTGGCTCACTGACAATCTCGAAGAAAACGAACGGGAACTGGAACGGCTTCTCCTGGTCGCCAAAAACAACAAAAAGAACATTATCCAGGTGATCGTCGGCAATGAAACGCTTCTGCGCGGAGAACTGAGCGTGGAACAGCTGGCCGCCTATCTCGATCGCACACGCAAGGCGCTGGACCTCCCCGTGAGTACCGGCGAACCCTGGAACGTCTGGGTGGCCAATCCGGAACTGGCGCCGCACACCGATTTTATTGCCGCCCACTTTCTCCCCTACTGGGAAGGGGTGGCGCTCAAGGCCGCCCTCGATCACGTGGACGCCACCTATGTCATGCTGCAGGAGGCTTTTCCGAAAAAACGCATCCTCATGGCCGAGGTGGGCTGGCCGAGCAATGGCCGCACGCGCGGTGCCTCGGTCGCCACCCATGCTAACGAGGCGATCTTTCTCCGCAACTACCTGCAGCGGGCGGAAAGAAACCATTACGACTACTACCTGATGGAGGCGTTCGACCAACCCTGGAAATCCGAATCGGAAGGGGCGGTCGGGGCCTATTGGGGAGTCTTCGATGCCCATCGCAACCAGAAATTCCCCTTTACCGAGCCGATCGTCCGGGTCCCTCAATGGCGGCTCCTGGCCGGCTTATCCGTCGGTCTGGGGGTGGCCGCCGCGCTGATCCTCTTCACCGACAGCTCCACCCTGCGACGGCGCGGCCGCAGCTTTTTGGCCCTGCTGGCCAACGGGATGGCGGCGACCCTGGTCTGGGTGGTCTATGACTATGCCTACCAGTATCAAAGCCTGCTGACGATCTCCGTCGGCATCTGCCTGCTCTTCGGGTTTCTCGGCATCTGTCTGGTCCTGCTCACCGAAGCCCACGAACTCGCCGAGGCAAGCTGGATGAAAAAACGCCGGCGTTTTTTCGCCGGGACGCCGGAGAGGGAACTGGAGGTCGAGTCGGGACGGAATTTCCCCAAGGTTTCCATCCACGTTCCGGCCTACAATGAGCCGCCGGAGATGATGATCGAAACCCTCGATGCCCTGAGCCGTCTCGACTACCCCGATTTCGAGGTTCTGGTCATCGACAACAACACCGCCGATCCGGCGGTCTGGCAGCCGGTGGAGGCCCACTGTGCCGCCCTCGGCGAGCGCTTCCGCTTCTTTCATGTCTCGCCCCTGGCGGGCTTCAAGGCCGGAGCGCTCAATTTCGTCCTGCAGCAGACGGCTGCCGACGCCGAGGTGATTGCGGTGATCGACAGCGACTATCAGGTTTCGCCGCGCTGGCTGAGGGACCTTGCCCCCTATTTCGCCAACCCGGAAATCGGCTTCGTCCAGGCGCCGCAGGATTACCACGACGGCGACACGTCGTTGTTCAAGAAAATGTGCTACGCCGAATACAAGGGGTTTTTCCATATCGGCATGGTGACCCGCAACGACCGCAACGCCATTATCGAGCACGGGACGATGACCATGGTTCGCGCCCGGGTGCTGCGCGAGGTCGGCGGCTGGGCCGAATGGTGCATCACCGAGGATGCCGAGCTTGGTCTGCGGATTTTCGAAGCGGGATACGAGGGGGGGTATATAGAGCAGAGTTACGGTCGCGGGGTGATGCCGGACACCTTCATCGATTACAAGAAGCAGCGATTCCGCTGGGCCTATGGGGCCGTACAGATCATGCGCCGTCACCTGGGAACACTTCTCGGCTGGCGCGACAAGCGCCTGAGCCGCGGCCAGCGCTATCATTTTGTCGCCGGCTGGCTCCCCTGGCTGGCCGACGGACTGAACCTTTTCTACACCTTCGGCGCCCTCTTCTGGTCAATGGTGATTCTGTTGGATCCTCAACATACCGACCCCCCGCTGGCGGTCTTTACCATTCCTCCGCTGGCGCTCTTTTTTTTCAAGGTGCTCAAGCTGGTCTATCTTTATCGCACCCGGCTGGGTGCCAGTCGCTGGGAAACGCTCGGTGCCGCCCTGGCCGGCCTGGCCCTCTCCCATACCATCGCCAAGGCGATGGTCGCCGGTTTCTGGACCAGAAACAAGGCGTTTTTCCGCACGCCGAAATGCGAGAACCGGCCGCGACTGGTCCAGGCGGTTCTGAGCGCTGCCGAGGAGACCCTGCTGGCCATCCTGCTGATTTCCGCCGCTTTCGGGGTGTTGTGGCTCCAGGGGGGCGTCATTCCCGGCGCCCGCCTCTGGGCAGGGGCGCTGCTGGTTCAGTCCGTTCCCTACCTGGCGGCCCTCGGCATGGGGGTGGTCAGCGCTATGCCGGGGTCGGCTCAGGGAGAAAAGGTCCCGGTCGTCTCCCACTGACCTCACCGTTTGGCGATGATCCAGACGGCATGGACGATCCCGGGAATATACCCGAGGAGGGTCAGCAGGATGTTCAGCCAGAAGGCCCCGGCAAATCCCACCTGAAGAAAGACCCCGAGCGGCGGAAGAAGGATTGCGATCAGAATCCGGAAAAAATCCATTTTTTTCTCCTTATGAGTCGACGGTCAAATACCCCCGGCCGCGTTCCACAGGGCGCGGACCAGTAAAAAGCTCAGCAGGCCGATGCACATCACCATCCCGGCCAGCAGCAGGCCGAGTCCCCAGACGAAGAGGCGGCTGACGACCATCGTTTTGCGCGGCTGGTCGTAGTAGGCGCGGAGAAGATCGACATTGCGCTGGTTGGCCTTCCAGGCAAAATCGAAGAGATCCCCGAGGACCGGAACGGCGCCGATGAGGGCGTCGACGGCGATATTGAAGGCCATCTTCAGCAGCACCGCTTTGGGAGCGCCGAGGCGGGCGGCTTCGGCGAGGATATAGCTCGACAGCAGCGCCCCGACACTGTCTCCGAACCCCGGGAGGAGCCCGATCAGGGCATCGAAGCCGACCCGGATATCGAGCCCGGGAATCGGGATGGAATTGTCAAGAAACCAGGCGAGGCGCTCCAGTCTTTTTCGTTCGGCTGCGGTTGCGGAAGGGGTCATGTACGGGCTCCAGTCCAGAGGTTGCGACGACACGCTGATTATTATAGCAAAGGCTGCCTCGGTCTATTCCGACAGTTTCCTGGTATGATAATATTAAATTGAGGCATGTGTGGATCTGACCAAAGATCTGCCGGTACGCCGAAGCTCGAAAGTTCGGACGTACGGGTAACATTGCGGAAAGGAGAAGGGTGATGACGGATCGATTCAGCAAGGCGGTCGAGGAACTGGACAAGAAATCTGCGTTTATCTGTGAAAGTTGTGGACATCCCCACGACATCGCCAGCGTGCGGCGGAAGGCTGCGGAGGAGTCCGGAACGGAACTGAAGGATCGCTTTTCCAAACCGGTGCAAGAGTCCGCTGAAAAATCGGCCTTTGTCTGCGTGAGCTGCGGGCACAGTCAAAGTATCCCCAAGACTCGCAAGTAAACGGAGATCTCCGCTTCCGGTCCTTTTTGTCCCACCCCGTCGAGGGTAACCTCACCCATCCGGTAGAGGGGGCGTTGGTCCTTGCCTTGAGCGAAGCGGCGGGGCCGTGCCCCTCTGCTCGGGCACAAAAAAAACCCCGCTTAACGCGGGGTTGATTTTTAAATGGGGTGGCTAGTGGGGATCGAACCCACGCATGAACGAGTCACAGTCGTTTGTGTTAACCGCTTCACCATAGCCACCATAGGCTTGTCAGCTCGTCAGGAGTTCCACGATGCCGACGCCAGTTTGTAGCATAATTTGCCGGCGAGTGCAAAGATTTAGTTTCGGCAACAGGGCAAAAAAGTCCCGTCAGGGAGGGGCCATTTCGTTTCTCATGGGTGATGAACGGGCCTGTTCCGGGTTTTAGCTGTTTTTATTAATTGTGGCGCTATGTTGCGTTGACAACCTTTGCCGGGATGAGTTACAAAGTTGGAGGCCTTTCCTCCGCGCGGTTTGCGGATTTCCCTGATTCCCGCCATTGAATTAATTTACCTCAACCGCCGTCGCCGGTGTAGGGTGAAATCCATGACCGCACAAGCCCTCCGATTCGATCGAACGTCCACGCTCCTTTTGGCCGCGGCGGTTCTGGTCGGCCTCATTCTTGCCAATCTTTACAACTACCTCCTGTTTCATACCCTCGTCGAGATTTTCTCCGTGGTGGTTGCCTGCGGCATTTTCATAATCGCCTGGAACACCCGGCGCATCATGAACAACAACTATTTTCTCTTTGTCGGCATCGCCTCCCTCTTTGTCGCCTTCATCGAGATCGCCCACATCCTGGCCTACAAGGGGATGGGCATCTTTCCCGGCGCCTCTGCCGATCTCGCAACCCAGCTCTGGATCACCTCCCGCTACCTGCAGAGCCTATCCTTCCTCCTTGCCCCCTGGTTTCTCGGCCGCAAACTCAGGGTCGGGTGGGCATTCGCGATTTTCCTGATCGCCACCGCCCTCCTCCTGACGACCATCTTCAGCGGCACCTTCCCGGCTTGCTTCGTGGAAGGGAGCGGGCTGACTCCCTTCAAGAAGGGGAGCGAATATCTGGTCTGCCTCCTGCTCCTCGGCGCCCTCTTTTTCCTGGACAGGAAGAAGCGAGACTTCGACGGCGACGTGGTGCGGCTTCTTACCGGCGCCCTCCTGACTTTTGTCGCCGCCGGGCTCGCCTTTACCCTCTATACCGATGTCTACGGGATCAGCAATGCGGCCGGCCATTTCCTCCAGTTTGCCGGTTTCTACCTCGTTTACAAGGCCCTGATCGAAACCGCCCTGGCCCGACCGTACGATCTCCTCTTTCGCGATCTCAAACAGAGCGAGGAGCGCTACCGCCGCCTCTACAAGGATACGCCGGTCATGCTCCACTCCATCGATCGGGACGGGCGGCTGGTCAGCGTCAGCAACTACTGGCTCGCCTACCTCGGGTATGGGAAAAACGAAGCGATCGGCAGCAAACTGACCGATTTTTTTACCGAGGAATCGCGCCGATACGCGGAGGAAGTTGTCTTTCCCGAATATTTCCGGACCGGATTTTGTAAGGATGTTCCCTACCGGATCAGGACGAAGAATGGGGAGATTCTCGACGTTCTCCTCAGCGCTACAGCCGATCGGGACGACCGGGGGGAGATCGTCCGCTCCCTGGCGGTCATGATCGACATCACCGAACGGAAGCAGGCGGCGGAGAAAATCGCCAGCCTCAACGCCAGCCTCGCGGCAAAGGCCGAGGAGCTGGAAAAAGCCAATCGGGAACTGGAAGCCTTCAGCCACACCGTCGCCCACGACCTGCGGGCGCCGCTGACGAACATCAGCGGCGCCTGCCAGGGTCTGAGCGAACTGTGCGCCGATACGCTCGATGTGAAAAGCAAAAAATTCATCGACTACATTCATGACGAAACACTGCGCATGGACCTGTTCATCAGCGCCCTGCTCGATTTCTCGCACCTGAATCGTCAGGAACTGCACCGGGAGGAGCTCGACCTCAGTGAGATGGCAGAGGCCATCGTTCTCGGTCTGCGGATGCGGGAACCGGAGCGCCAGGTCACCTTCACCCTCGCCGAGGGAGCAAAATGCCTCGGTGACCCCGTCCTGATTTATTCGGTCCTGGAAAATCTCCTCGGCAACGCCTGGAAGTATAGCGGTCACAGGGACGCAGCCCGCATCGAATTCGGAATGACGGCAGGGGAGGGGAGGCCGGTTTTTTTCGTCCGCGACAACGGCGCCGGTTTCGACATGGGACAATCCCACCGGCTTTTTGGTGCTTTTCAACGCCTGCACAACCGAAACGAATTTGCCGGGACCGGTCTCGGCCTGACCACGGTGCAGCGCATCATTCACCGTCACGGCGGGGAGATCTGGGCTGAGGGAGAGAAGGACAGGGGGGCGACGTTTTTCTTTACTTTATAATTTTTGCCCGCGATCCCTTTATCGCAGGTGTGTTGGCGGCGACCATCCGTATCGACAGCACCCCGCGATTTTGACAGGCGCGGGATGTCATCTACAGTTACAGAAACGCTGGGAGGGGTGTCAAGACGGCAGGGCGGAAAAGGGGGACGACGATGAGCAGAAAACTGAATGCAGGGTGGTTGGTCATTCTCGGCGCGCTTATGGCGATCCTTTCCGGCTGCGGGGGCGGGGACGATCATGTCATTATTACCGGGCCGGGGTTGGTGGGGATCGACGACCGTCCCACCGTCGAGCTCACTGCGCCGGAACTGACCGTCGAGTACACCATCCCCGGGCAATCGGAGACGATTTCTATTCTCAGCGACCAGCCGACGGACGGCGACATCGCCTTCGACCCGGTCCTCGGCTCCTTCACCATCACCCAGGGCCCGTCCACCCTCCTCTTCGGCATCGACAGCGCCAGTCGCAACCGCCCCGAGTACCGGGCCTTCCTTGATTTTCCCCTCGACGGCTTGACGGGCGGGCCGGACATCCCGCTGGAGGCCACCATCGTCTCGGCGACCCTGACCGTCTTCGTCAATTTCGTCGATTTTGCCGGCACCGTCCCCGTGTTCCTCGACCTGGTCGAATATTCGGTGACTGCCGGGCTCACCCCCGAGGATTATTCTTCAGCCCCCCTGGCATTTCAAGCCTTCGACATCTTCGATTTCGACGCCGGCTTCGACGTATCGATCGACGTCACCGATCTGATGGTGAAGGCGCAGTTCGAGGCATTGGATGATTTCCAGGTCCGTTTTGTTCTCGGCCCGTAACCGGGGAGGGCGAGTCAGGGAGAAGAGTCCGGACAATCCCGCCGCCACCCCTACGTTTGCCAGGAGTCTGCCATGACGATTCATCACAGGCCGATCGGGGAACGGATCGACTGGCTGCAGGATCTGGCGCGTCGCCACACCGCCGAGTTCCGCAGTCCCGAGGCGTACCTGGCGCGGGAGCGCTATCAGGCCAGGCATCCCACGGCCATCGTCGTCCTCAAGTGCATGGACGGGCGGATCAACATCCCCGTCGCCACCGGTACGCCCCCCGGCATCATCCAGCCTTTCCGCAATCTCGGCGGCATGTTCGACCTCGGCTGGCCGCATCTGGGAGAAGTTCTGGCCAGCCACGTGCACCGCATGGTGGCCGGCGGCCGCCGGGTGCTGATTTTCATCACCTATCACTTTTCGCGGGGCGATGTCGCGCGGGGGTGCGCCGGGTTCCATTACGACACCGAGGCGGCCCTGGCCCATACCCGCACCATCAAAAGGCAGGCCGAACACATCTTCGGCACCGGCCACGCCACCGTCTATCCGATCATCTGCGGCTTCGAGACCGACGAGGACGCCCTGCTCATTCACGGCAAAAACGGCGAGGTCATCGATCTGGCGGCCATCTCCAGAGCGCAGGCCGGCTCCCTCGGCCCCCGCCTCACGGCCCTGTGCCCCGATCTCCCCGAACAGATGAGGGAGGACCTGCTGCGCCTGATGGTCGGGAACCTGGAGTGGATCGCCCAGGTTCGTACGACCTCGCGCCTGCTGGATATCGAGCACCGGGAATGGATGATCTGTCTGGGCCAGGGGTTCGACTTTCTCCATACCCCCAACCTCGCTCTCATCGTCGGCCCCTACAGCCCCGACCTCGCCGATCCCATCGGCCAGGCCGCCGGCATCATCGAGGCCAACATGCAGGCGGGCCGGATCCCCGACGACGGTTTTTTACTCCTCGCCTCGGTCCCCTACGAGGAAATCGGCATGGACCGGGCCCGGGCGGAGCTAAAATCGAGGTTTCTCGCCGGTTTCGCCGGCGAGGTGATCCGGGCCCGCTTCCCCTCCCTCGCCGACCGCATGTTCACCCAGACCGCCGTCCTCTCCTGGCGCTCCCGGGCCCTGGAAATTTTGCCGAAGCACTAAAAAAAGGCTCTGCCGGCCCGGTAATTGACCGGTGATGACCCTGTCCACGGCCGTGCCGCCGGTGGTGGACATTGACAGATGGCTTGCGGAGACCGGGGAGCTGCCGTGAATGAACTGAATACCCTCTTCCAGCCGGTGGGGGAGTACTGCCGCCGCGAGGTGATTACCTGTTTGGTCGACGATCCGTTGGTCGACGCTGCGGCAATCATGCGGAAGCACGGCATCTCCGGGCTGGTGGTCTGCTGCCGCGCCGGGGCGCCGACCGGGATGGTCACCGATCGCGATCTGCGCAACAAGGCGGTGGCCGAAGGTTGCGATCCCCGGACCCTGACCGTCGGCGACGTCATGAGCAGCCCGCTGATCACCATCGACGAGGACACATTTCTCTTTGAGGCCTTGCACCGCCTCTCCCGGTCCGGGATTCACCGGCTGGTCGTCGTCGATGCCGCCGGGGGACTGGCCGGAATCATCACCGACTCCGATATCCTTCGCCTTCAGAACAGCACCCCACAGCACCTGATCCTGGAAATCGAGGAGGCGGAAGATGTTGAAACGCTCAAAGCCCTCCATCGACAGGTTCAGAAGCTGGTCGTCCAACTCCTCGGCGCCGGTGTGGCGGTTCAGGACCTGGTCCGGAACATCGCCCATCTTAACGATCGGATTCTGGTCCGGCTGGTCGATTTGCTGCTGACCGAGGAGTTCTCCGATATGACCGGGCGTTTCGCCTTCCTGGTCCTGGGGAGCGAGGGGCGAGGCGAGCAGACCCTGTCCACGGATCAGGACAACGCCCTGGTTTACGCCGATGATCTGACGCCCTCGGAGCGGCAGCGGATGGAGGAATTTTCCCAGGCGTTGATTGCCGGTGTCCTTGCCGTCGGCTTCCCTTCCTGCCCGGGAGGAATCATGGCCAACAACCCCCTCTGGCGTCACAGCCTCTCCGAATGGTGCGCAGTCCTCGACGACTGGTTCGGCACCCCCGATTCGGACAATTTGCTGCGGATCGGCATGGTGGCCGATCTGCGGGCGCTGCAGGGGGATCTTCTGCTGGAAAAGGCCTTGAAGGACCATATCATCGGCCGCCTTGCCGGCAATGAGATTTATTTGGGGCATATGACCGCTAAAATGCTGCGTTTTCGGGTGCCGCTCGGGTGGTTCGGCCGGATCAAGACCGAAGGGGGGGAACACAGGGGAAAAGTCGACCTGAAAAAGGCCGGCATCTTTACCATCACCGAAGGAGTCAAGATTCTCGCCCTCTCCGTGGGGGTGGCGGAAACGGGGACGGCAGAGCGGATTGAACGACTGGTTCAGCTCAAGGTCCTGAGCCTCCGGGAAGCCGATGATCTGGCGGCGACGTTTCACGCCCTGGTCTACTTCCGCCTGCGCACCCAGGTGGAGGCGATCCGGGAAAATCGCCTGCCGGATAACCGGATTGCCCTCGACCTGCTCAACCGCATGGAAAAGGGACGACTGCAGGTGGCCCTCGACGGGGTGCGTTCCTTTCAGGGGGTGATGCAGCGCCGCTATCAACTGGGCCAGATCGTCTGAGGGACGTCCTCGGGAGAAGAGGACGACGACAAAAAAACCGCCCGACCGGACGATTCCGGGGGCGGTTTTTTTTGTAACTATTCAGCACCTAAGCGAGCGCATGTGGTCTGCAGCCATTGCCCGCGTCCAACGTTGTCACTTAACTTCCCGCAAGCAACAGCTGCAGCCCACATGCTGTGTAGTTGAGTAAGGGAATAAAATAGTAACGTTTTTTCAACCAATGTCCGCAGAAATATTCAGTCCGTCTCGAACTTGTAGCCGACGCTGTAGACCGAGCGGATCAGCTCTTCGTCGGGGGCGACGGCGGCGATCTTACTGCGCAACTTTTTGATATGGCTGTCGATGGTGCGATCGCTGACGATGCGGTCGTCGGGGTAGATGTGATCCATCAGCTGGCTGCGGGAGAAAATCCGTCCTGGATGGGCGGCGAGATAGGCGAGGAGTTGGAACTCGACGGCGGTGAGATCGAGGAGGCGGCCGTGGAGGACGGCGCGGTAGCGGGCCGGGTCGAGGTCGAGTCCGGCCATTGCGCCGTTCCCCGGCGAGATCCGGCGCAGGACGGCCCGGACCCGGGCCACCACCTCCCGGGGGCTGAAGGGTTTGCAGATGTAGTCGTCGGCGCCGATTTCCAGGCCGAGAAGGCGATCGATCTCCTCGATGCGGGCGGTGATCATGATGATGGGAACGGCCGAGAAGGCGCGCACTTCCCGGCAGATCTCCATTCCGTCTTTGCCCGGCAGCATCAGGTCGAGAAGGACGAGGTCGGGACGCTCGACCCGGATCAGCTCCACTGCGGCGGCGCCGTCACCCAGGGTCTGCGGCTCGAACCCCCCCTGGCGCAGGTAGTCGGAAAGGAGGGCGGCGAGTTTCTCTTCGTCTTCGACAATCAGTATGCGTCCGCTCATGGCCTTTTCTCCAGGGGGAATGAGATGGTGATCCGAACCCCGCCCAGGGGGGAGGGGCCTGCCGTGATCGAAGCGTCGTGGGCCTGGACGATGTTGCGGCAGATGGCCAGGCCGAGTCCGGCTCCCCCCGTCGACCGGCTGCGCGAACCCTCCACCCGGTAGAGACTCTCGAAGAGCCGTGTCCACGCCTCTTCGGGGACTCCGGGGGGGCTGTCGTCGATCCGGAGAACGGCCGTCGCCTTCTCAGTATGAAGGCTCACCCGGGCCTCTCCCGGCGCATCGGTATATTTGAGGGTGTTCTCCAGCAGGTTGGCCAACAGCTGATGCAGTCGCTGCGGATCGGCAAAGAGCTTCAGGTCGGCGGCGGGGAGCTCCTCCTTCAGGGTCAGCCCCTTGTCGGCAAAGCGCGGACGCATGGAGGCGAGGGCCTCGCGCAGCAGGGCCGTGAAATCCGTCTTCTCCTTGCGATAACTCAGGGCGCCGAGATCGGAGACGGCCAGCTGGTAGAGGTCGTCGACCAGGCGCCCCAGACGCATCGCCTCGGTGTGCAGGGAGGCGATGGCCTCGGGGGTCGGCTGGCGGATGCCGTCCTGCAAGGCTTCAATTTCCCCGCGCAGCACCGAAAGGGGGGTGCGCAGCTCATGGGAGATGTCGGCGACCCACTGGCGCCGGGCCGTCTCGTTTTTCTCCAGGGTCAGGGCCAGGGCGTTGAAGTCCCGGGCGAGCTGCCCGAGTTCGTCGCCGGAGGCGGCCGGAACCCGGGTGGCGTAGGCTCCGCCGGCCAGGCGACGGGTGGCCGCGGCCAGTAGCTGGATCGGGCGCACCAGGCGCCGGGCCAGCGGCAGGGAGAGAAGGGTCGAAACCAGCAGGACCACGAGGCCGACCAGGGCCAGGGCCAGCTTCTGCTGCTGGACGAAGCGCAACTGGTGAACGTCGGAGATCTCTTTTTGCGGCAGCAGGGCCAGGTAGCCGACGACGGTGCCGTCGTGGCGCAGGGGGGTGCGGGGCAGATCGGGTACGGCGCCGCCCGGGCCGAGGATCCGATTCCCGAAGGCGTCAAGAAGCAGGACACGGCTCTCGAAGCGATGGGCAGGCCCGGGAAGGCGTCCCTCGGGAGGAGGGAGGCGCCCCTGCTCGGCGCGGCGTTCCAGCCGTCGTTCCAGTCGCTGCATCTGCTCGGGGGAGAGACTCCCCTCGGGGCGGGTGCGCAGCATCAGACGCAGCCATTCGGCGGGGTCGTCGCGGAGAAAGGACCAGTTCCCGCTGCCGGCATAGGCCTCTTCAATCCCCGCCGCCAGGCGTTCGAGGCGGCTCTGTTCGAGGGTGTTGACGTACTGGAGAAAGCCGCGGTCGATGCTCCACTGCATGATAAAGAACATGCCGAAGACCGCCAGCCCCGAGGCGGCCAGCAAGGCGAGAAAGAGCCGGTATTGAATCCTGATTTTCATGGGCGTCCCCTGGGTGTCGGTTCCCTGAAGTTCTTGTTCGTCTCCTTCTCCTATCATATCCACGGCGATGACCGCCACGAATTCTTGAACCCGCGCCCACTTTTCCTCAATCCCTGCACATTTGCCCCCTTCTGCCCTCGTTTTTATCGTCGATGCCCGGCAACGGCCTATTCACGCCGAGTTTTTTCATGACCTGGCCAGGGGATATGGCCTATGATTGCCATGTGAAAGAGACATGCCCCGATCCCATTTCAGTTATTGGAGCCCTCGAGTGAACTCACTGGTGTCCCGTATGGATCGGCTGCTGCCGCGCAGCCTGCAGGTCAAGCTCATTCTGTTGGTCACCGGACTCCTCCTCCTGCTGGTGGGGCTCATCGGCGCCCTCTTCTCCGACTCGGTGGAAAATCTGCTGCGCGTGCAGATCGGGCGCAAGGCGGTGGAAGTCGCCCGCTCCGTCGCCCTGAATCCGGCGATCAGGGAAGGGGTGCGGACCGGGAGCAGCAGGGACGTTCAGGTTGCGGCCGAGGCGATTCGCAAGGCGACCGGCGCCGAGTTTGTCGTCATCGGCGATACCCGGGGGATTCGCCTTTCGCACCCCGACCCGAAAAAAATCGGCGAGCACTTCGTCGGCGGCGATATCGACCCGGCCCTCAAGGAAGGAAAATCCTACGCGTCCGAGTCGGTGGGGACCCTCGGACCCTCCCTGCGCGGCATCGTTCCCGTGCGCGACGATCGGGATGAGGTCATCGGGTTTGCCGCCGTCGGATATCTTTTGCAGGATATCGAGGTGGTGGTGCGGGAGCAGCAAGGGGAGATCGTCAGGTACGCCGCCGTCGTTGTGCTCTTCGGAATCTTTGGCGCCACGCTCATTGCCCGCGGGCTCAAATCAGTGATTTTCGGGCTGGAACCTCACGAAATCGCCGCCTTGTTTCAGGAGCGCAATGCGGTCATCGGCGCCATTCGCGAGGGGATCATCTCCGTCGACGGCGAGGGGCGCCTGACCCTGGTCAACCCGGCGGCGCGGCGTTATCTCGGCGAGAGCCCTTCCGCCGACCTGCGCGGCCGGCACCTGACCGAGGTCTGCCCCTGTGCCGATCTCGAGCGATCCCTGGGGGAAGATCAGCCGCTCTTCGATCAGGAGATGACCGTGGCCGGGAGAACCATGGTCGTCAATATCCTCCCCTTCGGCGCCGCCGGCGCCGGCGCCGTGGCCAGCTTTCGCCCCAAGGACGAACTCGACCGCCTGACCCGCCAGCTCTCCCAGATGCAGGAGTACTCCGAGCTGCTGCGGGCCCAGACCCATGAATACACCAACAAGCTGCACACCATCGCTGGGCTGATCCAGATCGGCGCCCACCAGGAGGCCCTCGACCTGGTCATGACCGAGTCCAGCGGCTATCAGGAGCTGATCCGCACCCTGGCCGAGGCGGTTCCCGATCCGGTGGTCGCCGGGGTGATTCTCGGCAAGTTCAACCGCGCCCGGGAGCTCAAGATCGATTTCATTTTCGACCGGCAGAGTTCCCTGACCGACCTGCCGGAGCACCTCGACCGCAACCATCTCCTGACCATTCTCGGCAACCTCCTCGACAACGCCTTCGACGCCGTGCGGGATGCGCCCCGTCGCGAGGTGCGTCTTTTTCTCACCGATCTCGGGCCGGACCTCCTCTTCGAGGTCGAGGATTCGGGGGAGGGGGTCTCGCCGCAGATCGTCTCGACCCTCTTCGACAAGGGGGTGACCACCAAGGGGGAGACCGGCCGTGGCATCGGCCTGTTTCTGGTGCGCCGGGCCCTCGATGCTCTCCGGGGAGAAATCACCGTCGGCAGCGGCGAAATCGGCGGCGCCCTTTTTACCGCCATCATCCCCAAAGGTGTTGGGAGAGAACTCAGGTAAAAATCGGCCTCTTTGACGCAATGTCGTTGCGAAAAGGAAACGACAAGATGATCAAGAGGTTTTTCTCTCCGTGAGCTCTGCGTCTCTAGTGAGCGTAGCGAACGGGCGTGCGATGATCCTTTTTTTTGAAATACTCCAAGCATCTCACGCAGAGACGCAGAGACGCAGAGAAGGCAAGACCTGATCAGGTCAAGGCAATGAGCACCAACCAGGAGGAGAGACTTCACCATGAATCCAGGACCGATCCGGGTGCTGATCGTTGAAGACGATGAGCGGATCTCCGAACTGCACCGGCGCTTCACGGAAAAGCTCGACGGTTTCGAAGTCGTCGGCATGGCCAATACCCTCTCCGGGGCCGCCGAAATGCTCGAGGTCCTCGAGCCCGACCTGGTCCTCCTCGACCTCTTCTTTCCCGAGGGGAACGGAATGGAGCTGCTGCGGCAGATGCGGATCGGGGAGGCGCCGAGCGATTTCATCCTGATCACTGCGGCCCGGGAGATGGCCTCCCTGCAGGAAGCGCTGCGCGGAGGAGCCTTCGATTACATCATCAAGCCGGTCTCTTTTCCCCGGTTTCAGGAAGCGCTGCAGAAGTACCGGGATTTCTTCCATCTGGTGCGAAGCGGCGGCTCTCTCGAGCAGAAGGATGTGGACCAGCTCCTCTACCCCCATCCCGTGGCCGACGGGGGGAGCGCGACCCTCCCCAAGGGGGTCGATCCCCTGACGCTGAAGAAAATACGCCTGGTTTTCGAGAATCCGGGCGTCAAGGATCTCGGTGCCGAGGAGGTGGGTGCCCAGGTCGGCGTCAGCCGTTCGACCGCAAGGCGATATCTTGAATTCATGGTCTCGGAAGGTTTTCTCGTCGCCGACCTCCTCTACGGCGCCGTCGGGCGCCCCGAGCGCCGCTATCTGCGCAAGGGGTGAGCCGGCGCCGTGAACACAATGGCCAAAAAGGCCGTTAAAGACACTATTCTTTTTAAAATCCCAATATTTACATCTCAAGGCTCAAGCCTCTAGAGTGGGGACAACAACCGGTTGCACCGTCGGCAGACAGCAGCGGAGAGCAGCCGAACCTCTCACCCCCTCTAGGAGGCATCCATGCTCTACATCCAGTTTCTTTTCCTGCTCCTGATGCTCTATCTCGGCAGCCGCTACGGCGGCATCGGCCTCGGCGTGATCTCCGGCATCGGGCTGGCCGCCGAGGTCTTCATCTTCAAGATGCCTCCGACCTCTCCGCCGATCACCGTCATGCTGATCATCATGGCGGTCGTCACCTGTGCGTCGATTCTCGAGGCGGCCGGCGGCCTCAAGTACATGCTGCAGGTGGCCGAGCGCATCCTGCGCTCCAATCCCAAGCGGGTCACCCTCCTCGGACCGCTGGTGACCTACACCATGACCTTCATGCTCGGCACCGGCCATGCGGTCTACACCATCATGCCGATCATCGGCGACGTGGCCCTGAAAAACGGCATCCGCCCCGAGCGCCCCATGGCCGCGGCCTCCGTCGCCTCCCAACTCGGAATCACCGCCAGCCCGATCTCCGCCGCCGTCGTATACTACCTGTCGCAGATGACCAACGTCGCTCCCGGCCTCACCCTGATGTCCATTCTGGCCGTGACGATTCCCGCCACCCTCCTCGGCAACCTGGCCATGTCCCTCTACAGCATGCGCCGCGGCGTCGAACTCGAGGATGACCCCGAGTACCAGCGGCGCCTGGCCGACCCGGTCTGGAGTCAGCGCATCAAGGACACCACCGCCACGACCCTCGATGAAAAGCTCCCGGTGGCCGCCCGCAACTCGGTGCTCGTCTTTCTGCTGGCCCTGGCGGTGATCGTCGTCATCGCCATGTTCCCCGAAATCCGCACCCAGTCGGCAGGGGCCAAGCCGATCTCCATGGCGGTCATCATCCAGATGATGATGCTGGCCTTCGGCGGGGTCATCCTCCTGGTCACCAAGACCAAATCGTCAAAAGTCCCCGAGGGGGTCGTCTTCAAGTCGGGAATGGTGGCAGCCATCGCCATCTTCGGCATCGCCTGGATGAGCGACACCTATTTCCAGTACGCCATGCCGAGCTTCAAAACCGGGATCACCGCCATGGTGACCTCCTATCCCTGGACCTTTGCCCTGGCCATGTTCGTGGTCTCGGTGGTGGTCAACAGCCAGGCGGCGACCTGCCGGATGATGCTCCCCGTCGGCCTGGCCATGGGGCTGCCGCCGGCGCTGCTCATCGGCATCATGCCCTCGAGCTACGGCTATTTTTTCATCCCCAACTACCCCTCCGACATCGCCACCGTCAACTTCGATATTTCCGGGACGACCAAAATCGGAAAGTATTACTTCAACCACAGCTTCATGGCTCCCGGCCTGATCGCCGTGGTCGTCGCCTGCCTGATCGGCTATCCGCTGGCGATGGTCCTCATTTAGACCTTCATCAGGACTCGTGAAAAAAAAGGGAAGGCCGCTTCGAGGATTGAAGCGGCCTTCCCTTTTTTGCCCTGAAGCGGAAATTTCACTCCTTTCTCAGGAAAAGATCCTTTCCTCAATTGCTCCACATTTCCTCCTTTATCGGCTGTTAGCCTTGCTTCCAGATCGGAAGAAAAACGGTTGTAGCACAAAGACATTCTCTTTCATCTTTACGCAGGGAAAGGAGCACAACCATGAAAACGCAGCAGGTTAAAAACAGCAGTTTTCGGGCCATGGTCGCTGCCTTGAGTATCGGGCTATTGTTCGGAGGGGTCACGCTGGCCCAGGCCGAAAGTCATGATCGCCGTGGGGATCGTGACAGGGATTTCTCACGGCAGACGGACCACGCCCGGGACAAGGCTCGGGAGTCTTCTGCCCACCGCGGGCAATTCAACGGCAAGGATTCCAAAAGGGTTGTCCACCAGGCTCCGGCCGTCGGCACCATCGTCGCCCGCATTCCGAACGGGAACATCCGGATCAGCATCGGCGGGATCCCCTGCTTCCTGGTCGGGGAGACTTACTACCGTCCGGTGCGGCGCGGATACCAGGTGGTGGAAGCTCCGCGGAACCAGGCGAATCGTGGAAGGGTCGCGGTGGAAATCAAGCGGCTCAATATCCGCTCCGGCCCCGGCCGTCAGTTCCCGGTAATCGCCGTCGCTCATCGCGGTGAAACCCTGCATGTCGCCGGCAGTACCCCGGGCTGGCAATATGTGCAGCTCGCCCAGGGGCGCTACGGCTGGGTGATGAGTCGCTACACCCAGGCCCCGGCCCGCGGATAGCAGGTCTATGGTCGATTCCTTTTTAACCCCGGGGCCTCTCCCCGCAACCTAGGAGAATTAAATTATGAAAAAGCAACTTATGATGATCGCCGTTCTCGCCGCAACCCTCAGTGGCGGCCTCGCCTTGCAGCCGGCCTTCGCCCAGCGCTGCGACACCCCCGGCAACTGCGAACCGGGGGAATGCGGCCAAAGAGAGGGGAGAATGGAGCGGATGGCCGAGGTCCTCGGCCTGAGCGCCGAACAGCAGCAACAGATCGAGTCGATCCGCGAGGAGGAGCGGGCCCTGGTGGCGCCGCTGCGGCAGGAGATGTCCGCCAGCCGGGAGCAGATGGAGACGGCCGTCAAGGCCCAGCCCTTTGACGAAGGAGCGGTGCGCTCCCTGGCCGCGGCTCAGGCGGGAATCCGTACCGAGCTGACCGTGGCCCGCGCCCGGATGCAGAACCGGATTCACGCCGTGCTCACCCCCGAGCAACGGACTCTCGCCGAAAAGTTGCGGCCGATGATGCACGACGGGAAGGGCCCCAGCGGCCGCCGCGGCGCCCCGCAGGGGGGGCAACTGTAGACAGAAGGGGGTTGCAGTAGCGACCTTTCGGGCTTATCCTGAGCCTGTCCGCCTCCGCCCGTTCTTGCCTGATTGGATATTATTCGCGGCGCCGCAGAAAAACCCTGCGGCGCCGCCGCCGCGAGACCGAACCGATGAAACCGATGTCACGAATCCTGACCCTCGCCACCTTGCTCCTCACCGGCGCTCTGATTTCAGGCGCCGCTTCCGCCGAGGAGCCGCCGGTATTGCAGCTCACTCTCCCCGGCGCCGTCGAGATGGCGCTGACCGGCCACCCCGCCATGACCCTGGCCCGCAACCGCCGGGAGTCGGCGGCCGTCTCCGTCACGACCGCTCGCGGCACCTTTCTTCCCAACCTGCAGGGGAGCGCCAGCGCCAGCGAGCGCTATGCCCAGCAGCCGCCGCCGGGGGACGGCGGGGACTCCCGCACCTTAAGTCTCGATCTCTCCTCCAGCCTCAATCTCTTCAACGGCTTTGCCGACGTCGCCGATCTCGGCAGGGCCCGGCGCCGGCTCGACGCCGCCGGTGGGGAACTGCTGCGCCAGCAGCAGACGACGGCCATTAATGCGGCCAATGCCTTCATCGCCGTCCTCACCTCCCGGGAGCTGGTGACCGTCGCCGAGGAGAGCCTGGCCCGGGAGCAGGCGCTCCTCGAGCAGGTCGATGCCTTTTACCGCGCCGGCAGCCGCTCGGTGACCGATTTCTACCGCCAGCAGGCGGCCACGGCCCAGGCGGAACTCGATCTCCTCGATGCCCGGCGCAACCTCGAGGTCGCCGGGCTGCAGTTGGTCCAGAACCTGGGGATGGAGCCGCCCCTGATCGTCGAGCCCCTTTCCCCCGACCCCTTCGCCCTGGTCGCCGTCCTGCAGGGGCTCGATGTCACCCAAACCCTGGCGCGGGCCTGGGAACTCCGTCCCGATCTGCTGGCCGGAATCCGGCGGATCGAAGGCGCCGAAGAAGAGGTGCGCCGGGCTCGGGCCGGCTACCTGCCGAGGCTCGATCTGACGGCCTCGGCCGGCACCGGTTACAGTTCCTTGAACCGCGGCCGCAACCTCAACGATCAGCTGACCCGCGACAACGGCGACGCCTCCGTCGGCCTCTTTTTGAATGTGCCGATCTTCGACCGCTTTCTCACCCGCACCGGCGTCGCCCAGGCCCGTATCGGCCAGAGTGACGCCTTCGCCGAGGTGGCGCGACTGCGCCAGCAGATCGGCGTCGAGGTCGGTCAGGCGCTGGCCGACTACCGCCGGGCCGAGCTGCAGCTCACCGTCTCCAGGGCCCAGCTCGACTACGCCCGGCAGGCCCTCGACGCCGCCGAGGCCCGCTACCGGGTCGGGGCGACAAACTGGATCGGTCTCGCCGATACCCGTGCCACCTTTGTTCGCGCCCAGGGGGACGAGGTCCGTGCCCGGCAGGGACTGCTGCAGCAGTCCCTGGCCGTCGGTTACGCCCGCGGCGACCTCGAGACGCTCCTTCCCCTGTTGCTGCCCCCTCCTAAGGAAAAATCATGAAACGATCCCGCCGCCTCTTCTGGCTCTTCGCCGTCGTCCTGCTGATTCTTCTTGCAGGAGGGACCGCTCTCTTCTTCAGGGGCGCAGGGGGCTCCGGCGAACCGGCCCCCGGATACAAAACGGCGCACCTGAGCCGCGGCACCCTCGAGCGCACCGTCTCCAGTTCCGGAACCCTGGCGGCAGTGGAGACGGTGACCGTCGGCACCGAAGTCTCGGGGACCATCGATAGGGTGCTCGTTGATTTCAACAGCCGGGTGGAAAAAGGGGAGGTGCTGGCCACTCTCAAGCCCGCCCTCTTCGCCGCCGCCGTCGCCGAAGGAGAAGCCTCTGTGGCCCGCGCCGAGGCCGATCTGGCCCTGGCCCGCAGGGAGCTGGAGCGCAGCCGTCCCCTCTACGACAAGGGGTATCTCTCGGAACAGGAATTTCTTCCCATCCGCTTCAACGTCGACCGTTATCGCGCCGCCCTCGATCAGGCGCGGGCGACTCTGGCGCGGGCCCGCACCAACCAGCGCAACGCGACGATCCGCTCCCCCATCGACGGCACCGTGATCCAGCGCAGCATCGACGCCGGCCAGACCGTGGCGGCCAGTCTCAACACCCCGACCCTCTTCGTCATCGCCCGCGATCTGGCGCGGATGCAGATCGAGGCCGACGTCGACGAGACCGATATCGGTCAGATCCGCCCGGAGCAGGCGGTGCGTTTCACCGTGCAGAGCTACCCCGATCGCACCTTCAACGGAACCGTCCGCCAGGTGCGGCTGCAGCCGGAGACGGTGCAGAGCGTGGTCACCTACACGGTGATCGTCGAGGCGGCCAACCCCGAGGGGGTGCTGCTGCCGGGGATGACCGCCACCGTCGACTTCGTCGTCGAACATCTCGAAGACGTGCTGCTGATCCCCAACGCCGCCCTGCGCTTCAAGCCGGAGGACACGGAGTCTGCTCCTGCCAGCGGCCAATCCCCCCGCTCCGGTGCGGAAAGGGGAGGGCGGGTCTTTCGTCTCGGTGCGACCGGGGAGCTGCAGCCGGTTGCGGTTACCACTCTTGCCAGCGACGGCCAGATGACGGCGATTTCGGACGGCGGGCTGCAGGCCGGGGATGCGGTGGTCACCGGCCCGGCCAAGGAAGGAGCCAAGGTCAAAAAGAGCTTTTCCCTTTTCGGGGCGATGCGGGGGAGGCCGCGGAAATGACCGACGAAACTCTGGTCATTACCGGCGTCACCAAGGTCTTCGATCTCGGCGCCGTGAAGGTCCACGCGCTGCGCGGCGTCTCCCTGACCATCCGGCGCGGGGAATTCGTTGCGGTGATGGGAACCTCGGGGAGCGGCAAGTCGACGCTGATGAATATCCTCGGCTGCCTCGACCGGCCGAGTGCCGGCGACTATCTCCTCGAAGGGGTTTCCGTCGGCACCCTGGGGCGCAACGCCCTGGCCGACATCCGCAACGAAAAGATCGGTTTCGTCTTCCAGGGGTTCAACCTCCTGGCGCGGACTACGGCGCTGGAAAACGTCGAATTGCCTCTGCTCTACGACCGCCGTCACCGCATCGCCGATCCCAGGGGAAGCGCTAAAGCGGCCCTGGTGCGGGTCGGTCTCGGCGACCGTCTCGACCACGTCCCCAATCAGCTCTCCGGCGGCCAGCAGCAGCGGGTCGCCATCGCCCGCGCCCTGGTGACGGCGCCGGCGATCATCCTCGCCGACGAGCCGACGGGGAACCTCGACAGCCGCACCACCCTCGAAGTCCTCGCCGTCTTCCAGCAGCTCAACGCCGAGGGGATGACCATCGTTCTCGTCACCCACGAGCCGGAGGTCGCCCGCTACTGCAGCCGCATCGTCGAACTGCGCGACGGCCTGGTGCAGCGCGACGAGGCGGTGGCGGCGACGCGGCAGGCGGCCGAAGACCTGGCCGCGGCCCGGCAGGAGGTGCCGGCATGAAGTGGCGCAAGCTGATCAAGGTCGCCCTGCAGAGCATCGCCCGCAACAAGATGCGCTCGCTCCTCACCATGCTCGGCATCATCATCGGCGTCGGCTCGGTGATCTGCCTCGTCGCGCTCGGCCAGGGGTCGCAGCGCGACATCGAGGGACAGGTCGCTTCTCTCGGCACCAACCTCCTCATGCTGCGCTCGGGGAGCAGCCAGGTCGGCGGCGCCCGGGGGGGAGCCGGGACCCTCGAGACCCTCTCCATGGAGGACGTGGCCCGGCTGCGCCTGGAGGCCACCCTCCTGCAGGGGGTCTCCCCGGAAATCCGCGTCACCAGCCAGATCATCGCCGGCGGCCGCAACTGGAACACGGCGGTGACCGGCGCCTCTCCCGAGTACCTGGAGATCCGCAACTATCAGGTCGCCAGCGGCGCGCCCTTTACCGAGCGCGAAGTCCGCACCCGGGCCAAGGTGGCCCTCCTCGGCGAGACGGTGGCCCGCGAACTCTTCCCCGGCGAAGACCCCATCGGCGCCGCGATCCGCATCCGCAATGTCCCCTTCCGGGTGATCGGGGTCCTCGCCGCCAAGGGGCAGTCGGCCTTCGGCACCGATCAGGACGACATCGTCCTCGCCCCCTCGACGACGGTGCTCTACCGCCTCGGCGACGGCAGAACCGTGCGGTCCATCGTCGCCAGCGCCGTCAGTCCCGAGGAGATGGAGGCGGCAAAGGAGGAGATCATCGCCATCATGCGCGAGGCCCACAGGATTCCCGCCGGGGGGCTCGACGATTTCAACATCCGCGACCAGACCGAAATCAACCAGATGGCGACCCGGGTCACCGGCACCCTGACCCTCCTCCTCTCCGCCATCGCCGCGGTCTCCCTTCTGGTCGGCGGCATCGGCATCATGAACATCATGCTGGTCTCGGTCACCGAACGCACCCGGGAGATCGGCATTCGCCTCGCCATCGGCGCCCGCTCCGTCGACGTCCTCTCCCAGTTCCTCATCGAGGCGGCGATCCTCAGCCTCCTCGGCGGCCTGATCGGCATCGCCTGCGGCCTCGGCGCCGCCTGGGGGTTCGGCAGCCTTCTCGGCATCAGCGTCGTCATCAACCCGGCGGTGATCGCCGTCGCCGTCCTCTTCACCGGCGCCGTCGGCATCTTTTTCGGTTTCTACCCGGCGCGCAAGGCCGCCAACCTCAACCCCATCGACGCCCTGCGCTACGAATAGGGGCCGGTTCGATTCGCGCTGCTCCGGGATCTCAATTCAGGATCAAAGCAAAGGATTCAACGGAGAGACGCTGAGAGGCAGAGGCGCAGAGAAGAGCGTGAGAGGCAGGGACAATGTCCAGTTTTTCCTCTCCGGCTCTCCGCTCTTTGCGCCTCTGCGTTGAAAGCCCTTTCTACCCCCAGCAAGGATCCTCATGCCCGTCGCCACCTCCCGTTCCGCCACCCTCTTCGTCGTCTGCGTCGCCCACTTCATCATGCCGTTCATGATGTCCGCCGTCGGGATTGCCCTCCCGTCCATCGGCCGGGAGTTCGGCGCCAGCGCCATGCAGCTCGGCCTGGTGGAAACCACCTACGTCCTCTCCTCGTCGATCTTCCTTCTCGCCATGGGGCGTCTCGGCGACATCCACGGCCGGCGGCGGATTTTTCTCTACGGCATGGGGGTCTTCACGGTCGTCGGCGGACTCCTCTCCCAGGCCTGGTCCATCGAGGTCCTGATCGCCCTGCGCTTTCTCCAGGGGCTCGGCGGCTCGATGGTCATGGCGACCACCATGGCCATCGTCGTCGCCGTCTTTCCCCCTGCAGAGCGGGGGAAGGCCCTCGGGGTGGCGGTGGCCAGCGTCTACGCCGGGATCTCCTGCGGCCCCTTCCTCGGCGGAATGCTGGTCGAGGCCTTCGGCTGGCGCTCCATTTTCTACCTCGTCGTCCCCCTCGGCTCCCTGACCTTCTGGATGATCCACAGCAAGCTGGACGGCGAATGGGCGGAGTCAAAAGGAGAGCCCTTCGACTGGAAGGGGGGGATTCTCTACGCCTGCGCCATCCTCCTCCTCATCGTCGGCGCCTCCAACCTCGATCACGGAATCTGGGCCGCCGCCCTCCTCGGCTTCGGCCTCTGCGGGGTGGTCCTCTTTCTCCTCTTCGAACTCCGCGCTCCCTATCCCCTCCTCAACATCGCCCTCCTGCGGGAAAACCGCATCTTCGCCTACAGCAACCTCGCCGCCCTCTTCAACTACGCCGCCACCTTCGGCGTCACCTTCTTTTTCAGTCTTTACCTGCAGTATGTGCAGTCGATGAGCCCGCGCCAGGCCGGGACAATACTGATCATCCAGCCCCTCGCCCAGGCACTCCTCTCCCCCCTCTGCGGACGCCTCTCCGACCGCTACCCGGCGGCCTGGGTCGCCACCGCCGGCATGACCCTCTGCGCCTTCGGTCTCGGCCTCGCCGCCACCGTCGACCGGGGGACTCCCCTGGCCGTCATCATGGCCATGCTCGTTCTGCTCGGCGTCGGCTTTGCCCTCTTCTCGTCCCCCAATACCAGCGTCATCATGGGGAGCGTGGCGCCGCGCCATCTCGGCGTCGCCTCCGGCTTGGCGGCGAGCATGCGCACCCTGGGTATGATGACCAGCATGACCATCATCACCGTGATCTTCTCCGTGCTCATGGGGGGACAGGCGGTAACCGCCGCCACAGAGCCTGCCTTTCTGCGCAGCATGCATCTGGCTCTGCTGATTTTCAGCGGACTGTGCGTACTGGGGATCGGCTGTTCCTTCGGCCGCCTGCAGCAACAGGACGGTTGAGGGTCAGCAGGAGGATGGAACCACCGGCGTAATCGGCTAATTTCATGTTCCCGGGTTGACAGGGGGGCGTTCGGTGGTTTCATTTATGGGCAGGTCACACTCAAACAGAAACAGAATAGGGGGAATGGGAATGAAAAATTTGAGAGGGTTGGCATGTTCGGGGATTTTGTTTTTTTTTCTCGCCGGGTGCACCACTCAGCTGACTCCGGCGGACCGGGATCTCATGAACCAGGCGATCGACTCGGCCAACGGCGCCGCAGTTTCTGCCGAGAAGGCCGAGACATCGGCCCTTTCCGCGGATCGCGCCGCCAATCGCGCCGAGGCGGCGGCGGCTAAGGCGGAGAATGCGGCAGCCCGCGCCGAGGCGGCGGCCAGCCGGGCGGCCCAGGAGGCGGCAGCGGCCGAAGAGAGTGCCCTGAAGGCGCAAAAAGCCTTCGAGATGGGTCTGAGAAAATAAACCGTGAGGCACAAGGGGCCCCGTCGGAAGACGGAGCCCCTTTTTTCGGCAAAAAGAGGGGGCCGGTTCAGTCGCGGCGGCGCGCCGTCCTTTTCGGTTCCTCCAGCCTGGGCGGCGGCGGTGGAAAGGGGGAGAGGATGATCGGGATGCCTCGGGGGTCTTCGCAAAGGGCCTGGGCCCGGTCCATATCGAGGCGTCCCTGCCAGTTCAATAGCCGCTGTTGAAGAACGAATTCGGTTAGGGAGCCGCCGAGTCGGCCGAGGAAATCGTCATGGACCTCCGCCAGCAGCTGTCCCTGCCGCAGGCCGAGCTTGATGGGCTGGTAGAGGATACGCACCGGGGTGCCCCTTTTCACCAGAGGGAACAAATCGCGGATGTCCTCGGGGTAGAGTCGGATGCAGCCATGGGTTGTGCGGCGACCGACGCCGAACGGTTCGTTCGTGCCGTGTATGCCGTAGCCGTCCCGTGACAGGCCGATCCAGAAGTCCCCCAGGGGGTTGTCGGGACCGGTCGGCACCACTCGGGGAAGACTTGGCCGGGCGCGGCGGATGTCGGCGGGGACGGTCCAGTTCGGGGCGACAATTTTGTTCACGACCGAGAAGTTCCCCTCCGGCGTTTGATGCTCCTCGGAACCGATGGCGATGGGGTAAATCCGCACCAGGATCCGTTCCTGGTCCCGGGAAACGAAATAGAGGCGGAATTCGGCGAGATTGATGGTGATTCCCGGCAGGAGAGGGTAGGGGAGAATGACTGCGGTCGGGAGAATGATTTGTCGGCCGGATCCCGGTTTCCAGGGGTCAACGCCGGGATTGGCCCGGGCGACGGCAAGATAACCGAGTCCCGACCGGCGTGCCACCTCGGTGAGGGTTTCGTCGCCTTCGGCCCGGGTGGCGAGGGTTTTTCCGACCAGCGGAGCCCGCTGGGCCGAAGTCACTTCCGCCGTCAGCGGCGCGGGCCAGGCGGCGGTGGCCAGGCCGAGAAGGGCGAGGGTCATCCAGATTGTCGAGACTCGATTCACCACCGGGTGCTCCTGATGCTCTGCGGGAAATTTCAGGAAAGGAGGAGTTCATGACCATGACACTTCGCTCTGATGCCTTTGAACCGGGCGCCGACATTCCGGAGCGCAACACCTGTCAGGGGGAGGATCTCTCCCCGCCCCTCGAATGGTCGGGTGTACCGCCGGAAACCAGGAGCCTGGTCCTTATCGTCGACGATCCCGATGCCCCCGATCCGCGGGCGCCGACGCGAACCTGGGTGCACTGGATTCTCTACAATCTCCCCTCCGGGGTCTCCGGCCTCCCCGAAGGAGTGAAGGTGCTCCCCCCGGGAACCGGCGAAGGGCTCAACGACTGGCAGAAAACGGGGTACGGCGGCCCCTGCCCGCCGATCGGCCGTCATCGCTACATACACCGCCTCTACGCTCTGGACAGCGTGCTCGACGATCTTCATCATCCGACCCGCCCCCGACTGGAGGCGGCGATGGCCGGACACATCCTGGAACAGGCGGAACTGGTGGGCAACTACCGGAAGCATTGATTTCCCTCCCCTGGCAACGTCCCCCGGCCGGGCATGGAGGCGTTTACCCTCGGCTCCTCCTTTTTTCCCTGGTCCGTCCAAATCGGGAATCCTTTTGTCGGTAATTTTAACACAGAAAAATGGGTGCGGCGGGAGGGTGAGGCGGTCGCCGGGTCGGCATTTTCCTGTTTGGCAAAATGGCGGATTCCGGCGAATCCTTGATGATCCTTTTTTTAAAGGGCTATGAATCCTGATACTTAAGTGCACCAAAAACGCTGTGGCTGTGGTATTCTTTTAACGTTAATGTTGTCGCACCGGTGGGTTAATGGTCAGGCCGGAGTTGTCCGCCGATCATCGTCGCTTGAAAATAGTCGGAACCAGAGGGGGTGAATTTATGAGTGAGCAGGACGGAAATAACAAGGAGCAGCAGGAAGTTGGCCTCTACGAGAAGCTGGCCACGCGCACCGCGGAACTCCTCGATGAGGGGAAAAAGACTCTGGACGAGGCCCTGAAAAAAGCCGGGGAGGAAATCTCTTCCATGGGAGATTTTTCCCGGGAACAGGCAGAAAAAATCTCGGTCTTCGTTCGCCGGGACATTGCCTCGATGGGCGTGCAGGCCGGAAAAACCAGGGAGGCACTCAAAAAGGCCGTCGATCCCCAGCGGGTGGCCGTCGGAGTCCAAAGTGTTTTTTCGCGGATCCTCAGCAGCGCCGCCGGGACCCTCGGCGAGTGGGCGGAAAAATCGGAGAAACATCTCGAATATAAAACGGGCGATGTGACCAGCCCCGGGACCCTCTCCTGCAAGGACTGCGGGGCCGAGATGCACCTCAAGACCACGGTGCGCATCCCGCCCTGCCCCAAGTGCCACAAGACCCTTTTCCGCAAGTCTTATTGAGGGGGAGCCGTCTTCCCGGGACGCGTGTGACACAGGAGGGCGGCAGAGTCGTTGGGCTCCTGGCCAGCCGGTAAGGATCGGTGAGGGATGGATCCCTTTTAGACCCGGGGGCTGAAAAATACTTCTCTCCTGATCGCCTACGAAGATGAATGCCCCGATGAAAATAACATCTCTGGTCACCCTTCTGGCACTGGCCCTGTTATTCGGCGCACTCGGCGGGGGGGCGGGGGCCGCGGAAGAGACGGCCGTGGTCGTAACCGATCCCCTTCCCCCGGAGGAAGAGGGAGAACCGAATCTTCCCGCCAGCGAGTCCATCACCGAGTTCCACCACTACTTTTCCGGGGAGGTGGAAGCCCTCTCGCGCCGGATTGATGCTTTTTTCGGCGACACCCGCATCTACGAGGAGTCGAGCGGCACTTATCTGCAGATGCGCGGCAACGTGATTTACGAACGGTCTGGCGAAATCGGTTTTGACGGCAAGGTGCGGGCCAGGCTCGACCTGCCGAATCTTGAGGAACAGGTTCACCTGGTCATCGAGAGCGAAGAGGAGGAGACGGCCAGCCAGACCAGCGTCGCCGCCGGTTCAACCCCGGCGCAGGCCGTGGACGAGAAGAAATTGACCACTTCGCTGCAGTATGTGGTTCAGTCGACGAAGCGCTGGGACGTGCGCCTGCAGCCGGGGATACGGCTCAATCTGAACCCGCGCCCCTTTCTCCGCCTGCGATTCCGGCTGATGAATCCGCTCAGTGAAACATGGCTGAGCCGCACCACCCTGACACCGGGGTGGTTTGAAAGCCGCGGCTGGGAAGGGCGAGCCCGTTTCGACCTTGAGCGCGCAACCGGGGGGGGGAGCCTCTTTCGTTCCAGCACCGAGGGGGTCTGGCTTTTCGACGAGCCGAAGGACGTTCAGCTCACCCAGTCTTTTCTCTATATCCACCCCATCGGCAGCCGGGTGCAGATGGCCTATCAGCTCGGGGTGACGGCGGAAGTCGATCCGAAGTTTCAGGATACCTTTTACTTCTGCAACATACGCTACCGGAGAAACATCCACCAGGGATGGATGTTTCTCGAACTGCAGCCGCAGGTCCTCTTCGATCGGGAAGATGACTTCAAACCCGACGCCTCCTTCAGCCTGGCGCTGGAAATCCTCTTTGGTGGCCGTTACCTGTAGGCCAAGTCATTTCCTCGCCGACCCTGCGGTGCCTCCCCTTCAGCACCGGGCCATATTCGCCGAGGGTCCCCATGCAAGCTTTTCCTCCCTCATTGACATCGCTTTTGCTTATCCTTATCTGTGCTATTCTTCATGGCAGGGCGCCATCGGTGCTCTGCTCACTCTTCAGCCAGGCAGGCCAATGACCAGAAAAATCATCCTGACCCTTGTCGGCATTCTTCTCCTCGTCGCGATCATCGGCGGCATCAAAGCCCTGCAGATCAAGGCGATGATCGATGCCGGAGCCGGTTTTGCGCCGCCGCCGGTGACGGTGACCAGTGCCGTCGTCGCAGCGGAAAGCTGGGAGGCGCTCCTTTTTGCTGTCGGCTCCCTCGAGGCAGTGCAGGGGGTGATCGTGGCGGCGGAGAGTCCCGGAAAGGTTGTGGAGATTCCCTTTGTCTCCGGAAGAAGGGTCAGCAAGGGGGATCTGCTGTTGCAGCAGGACGTTTCCACCGAAACGGCCCAGCTCCCCGGTGCCGAAGCCGCTGTTTCTCTGGCCAGGAGCAATCTCAAACGCTCCGAAAATCTTCTCGCCCAAAAATTCATTTCGCAGGCGGAATACGACGCGGCCTTCGCCACCTTTCGCGAGGCGACCGCCGCTGCCGACAACCTGCGGGCGGTGATCGCCAAAAAATCGATTCGCGCCCCATTTTCGGGGCGACTCGGCATCCGCCAGGTCGATGTCGGCCAGGTCCTCAAGGAAGGGGACCCGATCGTTTCATTGCAGGACTCCGACCCCATTTTCGCCAATTTTTTCCTGCCGCAGCAGAATCTCGCCGAGATCCGCATCGGCCAGAGGATCAGGGTGACCTCCTCGATTCTGCAGAAGGAGTTTGTCGAAGGGGAGATCACCGCCACCAACCCGCAGGTCGATGCCGCCACGCGCAACCTGCGCATTCAGGCGACTCTGGACAACCCGGACGAGGTCCTTCGTCCCGGAATGTATGTCGATGTGGCAGTACTCCTCCCGGAACGTCCCCCCCTGCTCACCATCCCGGCGACGGCGGTACTCTATGCGCCCTACAGCGATTCGGTCTTCGTGATCGAGGAGAAGACCGATGAAAAAAGCGGAGAGAGCGGCAAAGTGCTGCGCCAGCAGTTCGTCACCCTCGGCGAGAAGCGTGGGGATTTCGTCGCCGTCAGCGATGGTCTCAAGGAGGGGGAGACCGTGGTCAGCACCGGAGTCTTCAAACTGCGCAACGGCCAGGCGGTAACGATCGACAACACACTGAATCCGGATTTCAAGCTGGCGCCCCGACCGGACAACAAGTGATCCGCGCCGAGCGCCTCACCATGGCCGGACCTGACATAAACTCGACCAGGGCTTTTGGCTCGATATGAAATTCACCGACCTCTTCATCCGTCGTCCCGTCCTCTCGCTGGTGATCAGCCTGGTCATCATCATTGCCGGGCTGCAGGCGATCCGTACCGTCAACGTCCGTCAGTACCCGCGCAGCGAGAATGCTTCGGTGACCGTTTCCACGGTTTACGTCGGCGCCAGTGCCGACCTGGTGCGCGGCTTCATCACCACCCCTCTCGAGCGGGCGATTGCCGCCGCCGACGGCATCGACTACATCGAGTCGCAGAGCACCCTGGGGCTCTCGACCATTACCGCCCGCCTCAAGCTCAATTACGACGCCACCAAGGCCTTGGCCGAGATCAGCTCCAAGGTCGATCAGGTCCGCCGCGACCTCCCTCCGGAGGCCGAGGTGCCGATCATCAACATCGAAACGGCGGACAGCCGCTTCGCTTCGGCCTATCTCAGTTTCACCTCTGAAATTCTCAAACAGAACCAGATCACCGATTATCTGGTTCGGGTTGTGCAACCCCACCTTTCGGCTCTCGAGGGGGTGCAGCGCGCCGACATCCTCGGTGCCCGCACCTTTGCCATGCGCATCTGGCTCGACCCCCAGAAGATGGCCGCCTACAATATCAGCCCGGTGCAGGTTCGTCAGGCGCTGGACGCCAACAATGTTCTCGCCGCCGTCGGACGCAGCAAGGGCTCGATGATCCAGATCAACCTCACTGCGGACACCAACCTCAATACGGTGCAGGAATTCAAGCGCCTTGTGGTCCGTGAGGGAAACGGAGCCCTGGTGCGCATCGAGGATATCGGCGAGGTGGTACTGGGTGCCGAGGATTACGATGCCGAGGTGCGCTTTTCCGGAAAAACGGCGGTCTTCATGGGGATCTGGCCCCTCCCCAACGCCAATTCCATCGACGTCATCAAGCGGGTCAGCGCCGAGATGGAATTGATCCAGAGGGATCTTCCCAGCGGCATGGAGGCCCGGGTCGCCTACGACGCCACAGACTACATTAATAACGCCATTCACGAGGTTCTCACCACCCTCGGTGACACCCTGCTCATCGTGATGGTGATCATCTTTCTCTTTCTCGGTTCCATCCGCTCGGTCCTCATTCCCGTGGTCGCCATCCCCCTGTCGCTGATCGGCGCCGTCTTTTTGATGCAGGTCTTCGGCTTTACCGTCAATCTCCTGACGCTTTTGGCCATCGTCCTCTCCGTCGGTCTGGTGGTCGACGATGCCATCGTCGTGGTGGAAAACGTCGAGCGCCACATCAGCGAAGGGCTCTCTTCCTTGAATGCCGCCCTTCTCGGCGCCCGGGAGCTGGTCGGGCCGATCATCGCCATGACCATTACCCTGGCCGCCGTTTACGCCCCCATCGGTCTGCAGGGGGGACTGACCGGATCCCTCTTTCGCGAGTTTGCTTTTACCCTGGCCGGCGCGGTGACCATCTCGGGGGTCGTCGCCCTGACCCTGTCGCCGATGATGTCGTCCAAACTTCTCAAGCCGGGAGCGACGGAGCACGGTTTTGCTGGCAAGATCGCCCGTGATTTCAAGAAGCTGCGGGGGGTCTACGGGCGCCTTCTCGACGCAACCCTCAATGCCCGGCCGGCGGTCTATCTGGTCTGGATTGTGATCAGCCTGCTGACTGTCCCCATGTTCATCATGTCGCCGAAGGAACTGGCCCCCACCGAGGACCAGGGGGTTATCTTCGGCATTCTCGATGCTTCGGCCAATTCGACCCTCGACCAGACGAGCCGCTACGCCGCGGCGGCCAACGAGGCCTTCCTCAGTACGCCGGAGGCTAAATTCGTTTTCCAGATCACCTTCCCCTCCTCCGGCTTCGGTGGCCTGGTGGTCCGCCCCTGGGACGACCGGGAGCGGACGATCTTTCAGATCCTTCCGGAAATTCAGCAGAAGCTCGGCGCCATCCCCGGGATCCAGATGTTTCCCGTCCTCCCCCCGGCCCTGCCGGGAGGTGGGCAGTTCCCCGTCGAGTTCATTCTCGCTTCGACGGCCAGCGAAGACCAAATTTTGCAATTTGCCCAGCAGATCCAGCTCAAAGCCATGCAGAGCGGACTCTTCGCCTTTCCTCCCCTGATCGACGTCAAGATCGATCAGCCCCAGACCGAATTCGTCATTGACCGCAACAAGGTGGCCGATCTCGGCCTGAGCCTCGAGGACATCAACGCCGACATCTCCACCCTGGTCGGCGGCAATTTCGTCAACCGCTTTGACATCTCCGGGCGCAGCTACAAGGTCATCCCGCAGATCAGCCGGGTCGATCGCCTCAACCCCGAGCAGCTGCTCAATATCCATGTCACCGGCCCCGAAGGCGATCTGATTCCCCTCTCCACCGTCGCCACGTTGCGCGACAGCGTCGTCCCCCGCTCCCTCAACCGCTTTCAGCAGCTCAACGCCGTCAAGATCAGCGGTGTCGCGGTGCGCCCCCTCGATGAGGCGCTGGGTTTTCTCGAAGCCCAGGCCGCCGAAATCCTCCCCCAGGGATACGTTCTCGACTACACCGGCGAGTCCCGGCAGCTGCGCACCGAGGGGAACCAGTTCCTCCCCACCTTCGCCCTGGCGATCATCATGATCTTTCTGGTGCTGGCGGCCCAGTTCAACAGCTTCCGCGATCCCTTCGTCATTCTCGCCGGGTCGGTCCCCCTGGCGATGTTCGGCGCCCTTCTCTTCACCTTTCTCAAGATTCCCGATCCCAACGTCCCTTTCTGGACCGGAGGCTGGACGACCACCCTCAACATCTACTCCCAGGTCGGGCTGGTGACCCTGGTCGGCCTGGTCGCCAAGAACGGCATTCTGGTGGTCGAGTTCGCCAACAAGCTGCAGGAGGCCGGGCATGACAAACGCGAGGCCGTCCACGAAGCGGCATTGACGCGGTTGCGGCCGATCCTCATGACCAGCGCCGCAACCATCGCCGGCCACTTTCCCCTGACCCTGGTGACCGGCGCCGGAGCCGAGGCCCGGAACTCCATCGGCCTGGTGCTGGTCGGCGGCATGGCGGTCGGCACCCTCTTCACCCTCTTCGTCATCCCTTCGATCTACATGCTGGTGGCCCGCGATCATGGCAAGGACCAGGAGGCTCTCGGCGCGCCTGAACCGGAGCGGGCAGGGAACTAGGATTCGTTCGGTGCAAATGAATCAAGGCGGCCAGCGGGCCGCCTTTTTTTGTATCCGATACCTGTTCCCTTCGAATCAGTCGAGGGTGCGGCGGAAGCGCTTTATTCCGATGAAAAGGGCCACGGCAAGAAAAAGGGCCATCGGCCAGAGGTTGGGGAGGATCTCGTGGAGCCCGTTCCCCTTGAGAAGAATGCCGCGGACGATGCGCAGATAGTGGGTGAGGGGGAGAACCTCGCCGAGGCGCTGGGCCCAGAGAGGCATGCCGCGGAAGGGGAACATGAAGCCGGAAAGGAGGATCGAAGGGAGAAAAAAGAAGAAGGCCATCTGCACCGCCTGCAGCTGGTTGCGGGCCAGGGTCGAGAAGGTGAGGCCGACGCCGAGATTGGCGGCGATGAAAAGGAAGGAGACGGCGAAGAGGAGAGGGAGACTGCCGAGGAGCGGCACACGAAAGAGAAAGCGGGCGGCCACGAGGATGAAGGCCATCTGCAGATAGCCGACGATGATGTAGGGTACGATCTTGCCGAGCATCACCTCCAGGGGGCGCACCGGCGTGGAGAGGAGGTTCTCCATGGTGCCGCGTTCCCGCTCCCGGGTCATGGCCAGGGCGGTGATGATCACCAGGGTCATGGTCAGAACAACCCCCATGAGTCCGGGGACGATGTTGTAACGGGTGATTCCTTCGGGGTTGTAGCGCGGGTGGACGATGACCTCCAGAGGGGGGCGGCCGCGGCGCAGGTGCTGCAGGGCGCCGCCGAGGTCCCGGTCCAGTGCTCCTTCGGCGAGGAGGCGGAAGGCGGCCAGGGCGCCGCTGGTGGCGGCGGGGTCGGTGGCGTCGGCGCTCAGCAGCAGCGCCGGGCGCTCGCCGCGCAAAAGCCTTCGGGAGAACTGTTCGGGGATGCTGAGGACGAACTGCACTTCTCCCCGTTCGATGAGCTGCTGCGCTTCGGCTTCGCTGCCGGTGTTACGGACGATGCGGAAATAGTCGCTGTTCTCCAGGGCGGCGACGAGAGTCCGGGAGAAGATCCCCTGGTCGGCGCAGCGCAGGGCGGTGGGGAGGTGCCGAGGGTCGGAGTTGATGGCGTAGCCGAAGAGGATCATCTGCAGAATCGGGATTCCCAGCATCATGGCGAAGGTCACCCTGTCGCGCCGCATCTGCACGAACTCCTTACCGACCATCGCTGCAAAGCGGCGCAGGGAAAGGCCCGGGCGCAAGGCCATCTCAGTCTCCTTCCCGGTGCTGCATCAGGCTGATGAAGACCTCCTCCAGCCCCGTCTCCGTCTCTGTCCAGCGGTATGTTTCGTCTTCCCTGACAGGGCGCAGACTCGCCTCGAGGATCCGGCGGTCGCGGCCGCTGACGTGGAGGGTGTTGCCGAAGGGGACCACCTGGTCGACGCCGGGGAGGAGCCTGAGCCTCTGCCCGAGGGGGTGCAGGTCTTTTCCTGCGACCTCCCAGGTGGTCAGTCCCGCTGCAGCAACCAGCTCAGCGGCACTCCCCGAGGCGAGAAGGTCGCCGTAGGCGAGGTAGGCGAGGCGATGGCAGCGCTCGGCTTCGTCCATGTAGTGGGTACTGATCAACGTGGTGATTCCTTCGGCGGAGAGGGCGTAGATGTCGTCCCAGAAGTCGCGGCGCGCCTTGGGGTCGACCCCGGCGGTCGGTTCGTCGAGGAGGAGGAGCCGGGGCTTGTGCAGCAGGCAGCAGGCCAGGGCCAGGCGCTGCTGCCAGCCGCCGGAGAGGGTCCCGGCGAGCTGATCGGCAAAGGGGCCGAGCTTCATGCGTTCAACGATTTCGGCGACGGCCCGGCGCCGGTTCTCCACGCCGTAGATCCGCGCCATGAAGTCGAGGTTCTCGCCGACGCTCAGGTCCTCGTAGAGGCTGAAATGCTGCGCCATGTAGCCGACCTGCGGTTTGATCGCCGCCGCATCCTCCAGAAGATCGTGACCGAGACAGACGCCGCGGCCGCTGTCGGGGCGAAGCAGGCCGCAGAGCATGCGGATGAAGGTCGTTTTGCCGCTGCCGTTGGGGCCGAGAAACCCGAAGATTTCCCCGCCTTCGACGCGCAGGGAAAGACGGTTGACCACCACCTTGCCGGAAAAGGATTTGCTCAACTCTTCGACGTCGATGACCGGTGGCGACCCGCTCATGGCCCGGACTCCAGGCGCACGTCGAGGGGCTGTCCGGGGTGGAAGTCTGCGGCGTCTTCGGGGTCGGGGCGGGCCTCGATCAGATAGACGAGCTTGGCGCGGGATTGCCGGCTGTAGATCACCGGCGGGGTGTATTCGGCCTGGGGGGAGATGTAACTGATGCGGGCGGGATAGCTTCTTTTTGCGCCGTCGAAGGTGACGGAGAGCTTTTGCCCGGCGGCGAGGGTTCCGACGACGGTTTCGGGGACGAAGAAGCGCAGCAGGATGTTTTGCGGCGGCAGGAGACTGACCACCGGATACCCCGCCGGGACGAACTCTCCGGGGACGTAGAGGGTATCGAAGACGGCTCCCCCCTGCGGAGCGTCCTGTCGTTTCTCTTCGAAGCGCCAGCGGGCCTGGGCCAGACGCTGCCGAACGGCGCCGACCTCCGCCCGGGCGGCCTCGAGGGCGTCGCTGCGGCCGCCGAGACGGGCGGTTTCGAGCTCGGCCCTGAGTTCGTCGACCGCCGCGGCTCTCTGCTCCATGGCCGCTTCGGCCTGGTCGAGATCCTCGGCGGAGATCGTCTTTTCGGCGAAGAGGCGCCGCCGTCTTTCCCATTCCTTGCGGGCCAGCTGCGAAGCGGTGCGGGCTCTTTCGAGGCGGGAGGCGAGGGCGGCCAGTTCGCTGGGACGGTCTCCCTTGGCGAGATCGGCCAGGCGATTTTCCGCCTGCCGCAGGTTCTGGGCCGCCTCCTCCATCGCCGCCGATTCCAGCTCTCTTTCCAGTGTGAAGAGGGGTGCCCCGGAAGCCACCGTTTCGCCGCGGAAAACGGCGAGGGTCTCGAGCTGCCCCCCCAGCGGCGCGGCGACGTAGAGGTATTCCCCTTCGGCGTACCCCTGGTAGGTGGTCGGCCCATTCTCGCCGCAGGCGCAGAGGAGGAGGACGGCAAGGGTGAGAGGAGCCGCGAAGAGGAAGAGGGGAAGAGAGGACATGGCGGAATCCCTCCGGTTCGAGAGCTGCCAGCAGCAAGTTCTTTCGGATTCCTATACAGTCTGGCACTTTTCCTGGGAGTTGCAATCCCCGCCAAGGCACAGGAATCCGCCAGATGTCTTGCCTTCCATCCCCTGGTTGCCGGGAGACTGTCGGACCATGTTTTCAGGAGAGGGGGCTGGAATCGGCGGTCAACGGCAGAGAGAAGCAGAGGCGGGTTCCCCGGCCGGGGATGCTCTCGGCGAAAATCGTGCCGCCGTGGGCTTCGATGATGGAGCGGCAGAGGTACAGTCCGAGACCTGTCCCCGATGGGGCCGCGTCATGATTTGTCACGCGATAGAACTTTTCAAAAATGCGTTCCAGATGTTCCGGAGCCAGTCCTGGCCCCTCATCCTCGATGCAGACCTCCAAGGCCCGTGCAGCGAAGGCCGCGACGACGCGGATCGTCCCCCCCTTGGGGGTATATTTGACGGCGTTGCCCAGCAGGTTGTCCAGAACCTGGGTGATGCGATCCCTGTCCGCAGTCACCGGGGGGCAGGGGGAGGGGAGGGACCATTCGAAACGGTGGGTCTGCACCGTTTGCTGATGGCTGCGCAAGGATTGAAGAATGAGGGCATCCATGGGGCAGGGCCCGAGGGTCAGGGGGAGGGTTCCTCCGTTTTCCAGCCGGCTGACATTGAGGAGCTTGTCCACCTGTCGCGAGAGGAATTCGGCCCGTTCCTGAACAATGGCAAGATAGTCGCAACGGAGTTCTTCCGTCAGGTTTGCAGAGTCGCTCAGGAGTTCGGCGAAGCCGAGGATGGCCGCCAGGGGCGTTTGAAACTCATGGGCGGCGGTGGAGACGAATTCCCGGCGCAGGGCGGCAATTTCCCGTTCGGCGGTGATGTCGATGAGGATTCCCACCAGTCCGGCCAGCCCCCCCCGTTCATCGTTGAAGGTCGCTTTTTGAAACAGGACATTGCGAACCGCGCCGTCCCTGTTGGTTTGGCGACCCTCGTAGCTGCACCCCTTCAGCGAGGCAAAGACTCCGCTGTCCTGCTTTGCATGCATCTGCGCTTCCTCCTCCGGCACCAGGTCGAAGGTTGTTCGCCCGATGATCTCCTCCCTGCTGCGGCCGAGAAAGTGTTCAAAGGCGCGGTTGCATCCGAGAAACCGTCCGGCGGTGTCTTTGAAAAAGACCGGGCTGGGGAGTTCGTCCATCAGGGTGCTGAGAAAATTCAGCTGGGTCGCCAGTTGATTCTCGGCCAGCTGGCGCTTTTGCACCTCCGCCGCCAGATCCCGATTGCCGGCCAGGAGGTTTTCCCGGCTCTTGCGCAGCTCTTGAAGCATGCGGCTGAAGGATCGGCTCAGCTGCCCGATTTCGTCCTGTCCTCCGGGGGGGATCTGCTGGTCGAGACCGCCTTCGGCCACAGCTTCGGCAATATCGGTCAGGCGCCGGATGGGGCCGGCGATGGCCGCCGACAGGGGGATGGCCAGGAGAATACCGGCTCCGGTGACCAGCAGGGTGATCATCAGGATCTCCCTGGCAATCTCGCTGGCGCTGTTTTCGACGGAGAGGGCCGAGAGCCCGAGGTGGACTTCACCCAGCCCGCCATGGGCGATGGGGGCGACTATGTCGTAGACCGTACCGGATTCGGTGAGGATTCGACGGATGCCATGGTTTTTGTCCGGGGGGAGGCGGCGGCCATTCAGAAGGGCGGAGGGGAAGGTGTCGCCAAAGGAATGACCGAGAATCTCCCCGGGGCTGATGCCTTCGAAATAGATGTAGATGATATCCTCTTCGATCTTTTTCTGGTTGGCCGCCGCAATCCGCAACGCCAGCCGGTCACGGGCGAGAACACTGTTGATGCTCTGCTGGGCGAGATGTTTGGCGATGGATATGCCGCGTTTTTCCAGCTCCCGGCGAAGGCTAAAGGTGACGGAGAGCTGAATGGAGAACGCCACGGTGGCGCCGAAGATCACCATGAGGGTGACCAGAACCAGAAGGATTTTGCGGCGGAGGGTGAATCGCATCACGGCCGATTCTCCTGCGGGGAGGGCGCGCTGCGGTGGAAGCGTTGGTTCAGTTCACGGATGGAATCGTAGGCAGAGTCCTCGATGGCCACGAACCGTTCAATATGCATCCCCTGCAGAATCGCCTTCCCCCGCGGATGGAGGTGGGTATTGAGCAGGACCTCCTGAAGGCGGGCCTTGGTGGCCGGATCGAGATCGGGGCGGGTGACCACCGGAGGAATTCCATAGGGGCCGAAACGGTCGATGACCTTGACTTTACGGGTTAATTCGGGGTGGATGGCGGTCAGGTAATCCCAGATCAGGCTGTCGACGGCCGCGCCGCTGACCATCTGATCGGCGACGGCCTGGATGGAGCGGTCGTGGGCATAGGTATAGAGAAAAGAGGAAAAAAATGTTTCGGGGGTCTCTCCGAGCTTGTCCAGTTCCGATGCCGGCACCAGCATGCCGCTGTTGGAAAGGGGGTCGGTGAAGGCGAAGGTCTTGCCGCGCAGGTCTTCGAGGGTGCGGGCCGGACTGTCCGCCGGCACGATCAGGTTGGAATAATAGTTTGCCTCGCCGTTGATGATCGGCGCCGCAATCAGTTCGAGGCCGAAGCTCTTGTGTCCCTCCACATAGGGTCCGCCGCAGACGAAGGCCGCATCGACCTCCCCCTCGGCCAGCATCCGGTTGACTTCCGTGTAGCTCCCCGGGTCGAGGGCCCGGACCCGGACGCCCATCCGGTCGGCAATATGGTCAAGAAGTTGACGGTAATAGTGGTAACCCTCCTGGGGAGTGATCATCGAACCGACACAGATCGTCAGAACCCGATCGTCGGGAAGAAGGGAGAGCTCCGGCAGCGGGCGACGCTCTTCCAGACTGACGAAAGCCGGTCTTTCCTCGCAACCGGCGAGTACCGCCAAAAAGAGACCAAGAACAGTCAGACGGCTGATTATCGCACCGAATCGAGGGAATTTCATCGGAGAACCTCATCCTGCAAGAGTTGGACTAGGTTAAAGCAACAATCATTCCCAATGCAGTAAAAATGGTGGTTGCGGTGCTGCGAAAAGGGGGGCGGAGAAATTTTGGATTTGACAGGGGCGGGTGACTGACGTATACAGGATGGCCGCGTTACCGGTTGTTTTACGGGCGGTTAGCTCTCGTTCATCCTTTTGTGGCCCCGGCGGATTCCCTCATGCCGCCGATGCGGGTCCTCCTTTTTCCCCCTTGAATTTCTATTTCCATATCCCGGCAGAGAGGACAGACCATGCTCAATCTTAAACCCGAAGTCGTTGCCCAACTCGAACGTGTGCTCGGATCCGTCGAAATGCTTCTCCCCAAGGCGGCCAAGCCCGTCGACTGGAGTTCCTGTCCGGCGGCCAACTGGCGCCGTCATTCCTTTTCCGGGTATCTCGAGCCGGTCAAGGTCACCGACACCACCACCCTCGACGAACTCCTCGGGGTCGAACAGCAAAAAGAGGTGATGATCAGCAACACCCGCCAGTTTCTCGCCGGTCTCCCCGCCAACAACGCCCTTCTCTGGGGTTCCCGCGGCACCGGCAAGTCGTCCCTGGTCAAGGCCCTGCTCAACCGTTTCGCCCCCGAGGGGCTGCGGGTGATCCAGGTGGAGAAGGAAGACCTGATCTACCTCTCGGAGATTTTTACCGCCGTGGAAAACCAGCCCTACCGCTTCATCCTCCTCTGCGACGACCTGACCTTCGAGGTCGGCGAGCTCAGCTACAAGATGCTCAAGAGCGCTCTTGACGGTTCGGTCTATTCGGCGCCGGAGAATGTCCTCATCTACGTCACCTCCAACCGCCGCCACCTCCTTCCCGAATACGAGACGGACAACCTCGGCGGCAAGTACGTCAAGGGGGAGCTGCAGCAGAGCGAGGCGATGGAGGAGAAGGTCTCCCTCTCCGACCGCTTCGGGCTGTGGATCGCCTTTCACGTCTTCAGTCAGGAACGCTACATCGACGCCGTCCGCCTCTGCGTCGAGCGCGAGGCCCGTGCCCGAGGGGTCGAACTCCCCTGGAGCCGCGCCCTCGAGGAGGAGGCGATCCGGTGGTCCCATGACAAGAGCAAGCGCTGCGGCCGTACCGCCTTCCAGTTCACCAAGAACTGGGTCGGGCGTACCCTTCTTCAGCGCGCCGGCGCCTGAGACGGGAGCCGGAACGATCTTCAGGATTGACGGGGGCGGCCTGAAGGGCCGCCCCCGTCCTTTTGGGCCGGGGGGAGATGACTTTCCCGATAAATTGGTATACTGAAAATGCAAACCGTTTGAGCTGACAGGGAGGGGTCCATGTCTGCCAACGAGGAAATCCTTCGCAGGCTGGGGGAACTGGACGGTCTCTATGCAAGAGATCCCGAGCGCTTTGAGTTGCTGGCCCGGGAGCTCATCGACTGCGCCATCGCCGATTTCCCACCCGAGCACCAGCCCCGGGCGCGGGGAGTGCAGTTCGTCGTCGATTCACGGCTGGCGCTGCATCAAAGTCCCCTGGGGCGGATGTTTGAGATGATGGACATCCTTTGGGACTCCGTCGACCGCCTCGCTGCGGTCCTCAATGACCCTTTGTCCGTTTGCGAGGAGCGGCGGCATTGCCGTTCCGAATCGCGGGTTATTCCTCTTTCGGCGAGGCGGCAGAAAGACTGAAGGGCCGTAATTTCTTTGGAAACAAAAAAAGCCCCGCGCAATCGCGCGGGGCTTTTTTTGTTTCACTATGGGGCGATGGTCTTACTTAGATCTTCCGCACATTGGAGGACTGGGGGCCTTTCTGGCCCTGAGTCACTTCAAAGGAAACGCGATCGCCTTCAGCGAGGGATTTGAAGCCTTCGCCCTGGATTTCGGAAAAGTGAACGAAAACGTCAGGACCGTTGTCCTGCTCGATGAAACCAAAACCTTTTGCGTCGTTGAACCACTTGATCGTACCTTCAGCCATTTTCTTTGCTCCATGTTCCCCGAGGGAACCTTTTAGTACTGCAAGTCCGAATCGCTGCTGATAGCACAAACATGAGTCGAGACGGGCTCTCATGCTTTCCTTCTGATCGACACTCTGTCGATCTGTTGGGCGAAAAATATGCAGACCTGCACAATGTCGAGCACACTATCACAGCCGGTACGACCGGCGCAAGACTTATTGTTCTTTTCTCGCTCTTCAGTCACAGACCTGGTTTCGCCCCCCTTTTTTCGCCCGGTAGAGAGCCTGGTCGGCCGCCTTGAGGACCTGGTTGCTGGCAGGGCGCTGACCGGTCTTTTCGGCGGCGCCGATGCTGATGGTCACGCTCAGGGTCTTTTCCCGGGGGGGCGAAGGGCGGGGACGCGCCGGCTTTTTTTTCGGGCGGTCCTTGCCGCGGTGGTGAAAGCGGGCGCCGGCAACGGCCTCGCGCAGCGCTTCGAGGTGGGGGAGGGCTTCCTCCACGGCCTTGCGGGGAAAGATCACGGAAAACTCCTCGCCGCCGTAGCGAAAGGCCTTCCCCCCGCCGGTGACGGCGGCCAGGCGTCCGGCCACCATGCGCAACACCTGGTCGCCGATGTCGTGCCCGTGCTTGTCGTTGAACTTCTTGAAATGATCGATGTCGACCATGGCCAGGGTGTAGCGGTTGCCGAGCCGGGCGAGGGCCTCGTTGAGAGCGCGGCGCCCCGGAAGCCCGGTGAGTTCGTCACGATAGGCCATGGCGTGGGAGTTCTCGATTATCCCGACGACCAAGATGAAGCCGGCTGCCGCCAGATGCAGGGTCGGGGACGGCAGGCTGGTCAGAGCGATCGGAACCGCCAGCAGGGCCCAGAGAAAGCCCCCCTCGAGGGGGGCGGGGTTGGCAGAGAAGCGGATGGCCAAAACGAGCAGGGCGAGGGCAAAGGCGGCCAGGGCCGGTTGGGCCAGTGGGAGGCCGTCGAAAAAGGGGAGGGGGACGAAGCGGCTTTCCAGCCAGCCGGTGGCAGTCGTCATATGCCGGGCGGCGAGCCAGGCCCCGGCGGCCAATTGCGTCAGCAGCACCCCCAAAACCAGGGCGCCACGTCGATTCACCATCCCGCGCTCGCGCAGCAGGGCGATCCCCAGCAGATTGAGGGGGAGGGCGCAGGCCAAGGCGTTGTGGACGAATGGGGCGGCGGCGCCGCGGATGCCGAGAAGGGCGTCGGCCATCGCCAGCAGCAGCAGGGCGAAGATCAGCCGGGTGGAATTGAAGCGCCAGCCGAGAAAGAGTCCGACGCCGAGAACGGCGGCGGGGAAGGCGCGCAGGGTGGGGGCAAGGGAAGGAAATTGGGGGGCGGCGGAGAGGCCGAGGACGGCGGCGGCAAAGAGGAGGCCGTTGGGGATGAGAAAAGGATAGATCAGCCGGGATAGGAAAAAGCGCAAGGACTCACACTCCTGGAAAGCTGACGGGCGATGAATGCCGGCCATGATACCCCTGCGCATTTCCCCTGTCATTCACAAAGGAAGATTTCAGGTCATGAACAGCGGGGCAAACGCAACAGGCCGACCCTTTGCCGGCCGGCCTGTTTCGGCGCAGGGAGTTTTAGACCGGGGATCAGTCCAGGAGGTCGACGATCTCGGCGGCCATTCCCGTGTAGCTGGCCGGGGTCATCTCCAGGAGCCGTTCCTTGTCGGCGCTGTCCAGGTCCAGGCCTTGAATGAAGGCGCGGATGGTGGTTTTGTCCATGACGTTGCCGCGGGTCAGTTCCTTGAGTTTTTCGTAGGGCTTTTCGATGCCGGCCTTGCGCATCACCGTCTGGATCGGCTCGGCGAGGACCTCCCAGGCCTGGTCGAGATCGGCGGCGAGTTTCTGCTCGTTGAGCTTGAGTTTGCCGATCCCTTTAAGGGCCGAGCTGTAGGCGATCATGCTGTAGCCGAAGCCGACCCCCATGTTGCGCAGCACCGTCGAGTCGGTGAGGTCGCGCTGCAGCCGGGAGACGGGGAGCTTGGCGGAGAGGTGGCCGAAGATGGCGTTGGCCAGGCCGCAGTTCCCCTCGGAGTTTTCGAAGTCGATGGGATTGACCTTGTGGGGCATGGTCGAGGAGCCGATCTCCCCCTTGACGGTCTTCTGGCCGAAATAGGCCATGGAGATGTAGGTCCAGATGTCGCGGTTGAAGTCGGTGAGGACGGTGTTCCAGCGGGAGAGGGCGTCGAACATCTCGGCCATGTAGTCGTGGGGCTCGATCTGGGTGGTGAAGAGGTTCTGCTTCAGACCCAGATCCGCTTCGATCACCCCCCGGGTCAGGGCGACCCAGTCGACCTGCGGGTAGGCGCTGAGGTGGGCGTTGAAGTTGCCGACGGCGCCGTTGAGCTTGCCGAGGATCTCCACGGCGGCGATGCTTTGGCTTTGCCTCTGCAGGCGCGCGGCGAAGACGGCCAGTTCCTTGCCGATGGTGGTCGGCGAGGCGGTCTGGCCGTGGGTGCGGGCGAGCATCGGCACCTCACGAAACTGGCGGGCAAGGTCGGAGATCCCTGCGATGATCTGCGTCTGCCGGGTCGCCAGGGCGGCGAGTCCGTCCTTGAGCATCAGGGCGTGGGAGAGGTTGTTGATGTCCTCGGAGGTGCAGGCGAAGTGAATGAACTCGGAGAGGTCCTCCAGCGACGTCCCGTCGAGCTGTTCCTTGAGATAGTATTCCACCGCCTTGACGTCGTGGTTGGTGACGGCCTCGATCGCCTTGATTTTCTCCCCTTCGGCCGGGGTGAAGCGCGCGACGATGGCGCGCAGCGCCTTCTCTTCGGCTTCGCTCACCGGGCGGCATTCGGGGATCCCGGGTTCGGCGCACAGCGCCAGGAGCCAGGCGACCTCTACCCGGACCCGATTGCGCAGCAGGGCATATTCGGAAAAACATTCGGTCAGTTCGGTGACTTTCGATGCGTATCGCCCGTCAATGGGGCTGATGGCCGTGATCATGGCTATCTCTCCTTCGCTTGTGATTGGCCGGCAATATAGCCCAAGCCGCGGCGGTTCTGCAAACCTAAATGCGGCGCACTGGAAGGATCCGTTTTTTCCCCTTCTCTCCCCAGCCCTCCCGGAACGGCGCCCGGACGCTATGTGCGGCTGAAATCCGCCTTACCTGGTTCTTTTTGGCCGAATCGGGACGGGGATTTCATCTTCCGTCTCTCCTTTTTCGGAAAATTAAGAACGATTTTTGATTGACAGTAATTTTTAACATGTCCGGACGGTGACTTTTGTCGGGCGGTATGAAAGGGAACTGGGCATATAAAACGGCGGATTGTTTTTTTCCGTCGAAAGAGCCGAGAAGGGGGCCCTTTCGGCCAGGTGCGCCGATTCCCTTCCTGTAGCCAGTTCCGCGGGGACCGGAAGCATTTTTCCATGCGACGGGCCTTTGACATTTTCCGGTACCTGCCGGGAGTCGCAAGCCTGGTATCAAAATCAGAACTTTGTTTTGTAGTGACGGCCAGTGGCATTCTTGTTGCTATGCCCTCCTTGCGGTCGGCGTCCTGTCAGGATCGTTTTTTCCCCGCAGCCTTCTCCGCTCCGGGCACCCGACCCGGGCCGTGCCGCAGCCAGATATCCCCTCCCAAGGAAGGAGACTTTACAGCCGATGTTCGAAAAACTGGACCGATATCTTGAGTACTTCAGCACCACCGTGATGGTGGTCACCATGTCCGTGGCGACGCTGGTGGCCTTCGCCAACGTGGTGCTGCGTTATGTCTTCAATATGTCGCTGACCTGGGCCGGGGAACTGACCTCCTACCTCTTCATCTGGAGCGCCCTCTTCGGGGCGGCCTACGGCTTCAAGATCGGCATGCACCTCGGGGTGACAGTTCTCATCCAGAAGCTGCGGCCGAAAGTCGCCAAGTGGGTCCTCTCCCTTTCTCTTCTTATCATCCTCGGCTACCTGCTGTGCCTGATGGTCTGGGGGTACGATTTCGTCATGTTCAATCACATGATGGAGATGGTCTCCGTCGATCTCGAGCTCTCCTACTGGATCATCTACCTCTGCGTGCCGATCTCCATGGCCATTGCCTCCTATCAGGTTCTGCTCAAGCTGATCAAGACGTTGCGGGTCCCCGGTGATCAGTTCAGCTACGACATGGTCATGAAGGAGCACTAGACAATGGCGACTCTTCTCCTCTTCACACTTCTCTTCGGCCTCCTCTTCATGGGCGTGCCGATCGCCGTGGCCCTGGGGCTTTCCACGACCCTGATCCTGCTTTTCTTCACCGATCAGCCGACCCTGGTCATCGCCTCGCAGATGTTCACCTCCCTCGACAAGTTCGCCCTGATGGCGATCCCCCTCTTCGTCCTGGCCGGGAACTTCCTCTCCCAGGGGGGGGCGGCCAAACGAATCATCCGCTTCGCCCGCTCGGTGGTCGGCCATCTCCCCGGCGGCCTGCCGATGTCGGCGATTTTCGCCTGCATCATCTTCGCCGCGGTCAGCGGTTCCTCGCCGGCGACGGTGGCGGCCATCGGCTCGATCATGATCGGCGCCATCAAGGAGGACGGCTACAGCAATTCCTTCTCCATCGGCTCCATCGTCTGCGCCGGTTCCCTGGGGATTCTCATCCCCCCCTCCATCGTCCTCATCGTCTACGGGGTCACCGTCGATCAGTCCATCGGCCGCCTCTTCATGGCCGGCGTCGTTCCCGGGATCCTTCTCGGCGGCGCGCTCATGGTCTTCACCTACATCGCCGCGGTCCGCGGCGGCTTCAAGAGGACGCAGCGCGCTCCCTTCTCGGAGGTCTGGGCCAGCTTCAAGGACGCCTCCTGGGGACTCTTCGTGGTGGTGATCATCATCGGCGGCATCTACGGCGGCCTCTTCACCCCCACCGAAGCCGCCGCCGTTTCCGCCGTTTACGGTTTCATCGTCGTCAAGTTCATCTACGGAGACCTCTCCTGGAAACAGATCCCCGAGGTCATCAAGGGTTCGGCCTCGACGGCGGCGATGATCATGTTCATCATCGCCAACGCCATGGTCTTCGCCTACCTGCTGACCATCGAGCAGATCCCCCAGCAGCTGGCGGCCTGGATCATCGACATGAACCTCAACAAGGTCATGTTCCTTGTCGTCGTCAACGTCCTCCTCCTGGCGGCCGGCAACTTCATGGAGCCCTCGAGCCTGATCATGATCATCGCTCCGCTGATCTTTCCGGTGGCGATGCAGCTCGGCATCGACCCAATCCATCTCGGAATCATCGTTACCGTCAACATGGAAGTCGGCATGCTGACCCCGCCGGTGGGACTCAACCTCTTCGTCGCCAGCGGCATTTCCGGGGAGAGTCTCGGCGAAGTGGTCAAGGCCGCCATCCCCTGGTTTTTCGTCCTGCTGATCGGGCTTTTGGTCATCACCTACGTCCCGGCGATTTCCCTGTGGCTGCCGAATCTCATGTACGGCAGTTAAGGGCCACTCAAACTATATAAACAAGCGTCTTGTCCGTCACGATCCATCACCCAACAGAGGAGGAAAGCATGCGTCATTTCAAACTGCTCATGATCAGCCTGGTCGTTCTGCTCCTGGCGGTCGCCCCGGCCTTCGCCAAGAAGCCGGTCGTCATCAAGTTCAGCCATGTCGTTGCCGTCGACACCCCCAAGGGGCAGGCGGCCGAGTTTTTCAAGAAACTGGTCGAAGAGCGCTCCAAGGGCGAGATCGTCGTCGAGGTCTATCCCAACTCGTCCCTGTTCAACGACAACGACGTCATGACCCCGCTGATGACCAACGCCGTGCAGATGGCGGCCCCGAGCTTCTCCAAGTTCACCAAGTTCGCTCCCCAGCTGCAGCTCGTCGATCTGCCGTTTCTCTTTGACGACGCCGACCACCTGCACCGCGTTCTCGAGGGGAAAGTCGGTCAGCAACTCAAGGATGCCGTCGGCAAAAAGGCTCTGGTCGGTCTCTCCTTCTGGGACAGCGGGTTCAAGCAGTTCTCCGCCAACAAGCCGATCCTCGTTCCCGAAGACGCCGCCGGACTGAAGTTCCGCATCATGTCCTCCAAGGTTCTCGAGGAGCAGTTCAAGGTGGTCGGCGCCAACCCCCAGGTTCTCCCCTTTTCCGAGGTCTACAGCGCCCTGCAGCAGGGTGTTGTCGACGCCGCCGAGAACCCCCTTTCCAACTTCTACACCAAGAAGTTCCACGAAGTGCAGAAGGACCTGACCATGTCCAATCACGGCTACCTCGGCTACCTGGTGGTCACCAACAAGATGTTCTGGAAATCCCTCAACGACCAGCAGCGGGACCTCATTTCCCAGGCCATGAAGGAAGCGACCGTCTACGGCAACAAGCTGGCCCTCGACATGGACGTGACCTACCTGGAAAAGGTCAAGGAGTCGGGGAAAACCGCCGTTCATGAACTGACCCCCGCCCAGCGCAAGCTCTGGAAGGCGAAGATGGTCGCCATCTATCCCGAGTTCTATGACACGATCGGCAAGGATCTGATCGACGGCGCCATCGCCGAAGGAAAGTAGCGATCGTTCGGGTCACGGAGAAAAGGGAGGCCTGGCCTCCCTTTTCTTTGTTCGGGCCCTACTCCCGGCGAGGGATGGTAGAATGGAAGGGAAACGATTCGTCTCAAGGAGAACGCCATGCTGCCCAATTACCGTAACATCCTCATTGCCACCGATCTCACCTCGAATGCGGTGCATGCCTTCAAGCATGCCGTGATGATGGCCCGGCGCAACAATGCCAGACTGCACCTGCTCCACGTCGTCCCCGAAGTCGACGCGGCGGTGCGCACGTACGTTTCGACAGTCATGGGAGCGGGAAGCCTCGCCCATTTCGAAAAACAGCATGAGGACGAGGCCCGGGACGAAATGAAAAAAAGGCTGGAAACCTTTGCCCGGGAAGAACTCGCCGATCATCCCGAGGATCTCGACCGGATCGCCGGCATCGAAGTGCTCCACGGTCATCCCGTCGCCCAGATCCTTCTCGAGGCCGAACGGATCGAGGCCGATGTCATCATCCTCGGCACCCATGGCAAGGGGGCGGTGGAATACACCTTTCTCGGCAGTGTCGCCGAAAAGGTGCTGCGCAAGTCGACGCGCCCCGTCTTCGTGGTGCCGCTGACGCCCTGAACAGAGCGGCCTCTAAGGGGCCATGAGGATTTTTTTGCAAAAGGTTCGGGGAAAAAGGGAGAGGCCCTTTTCACCCGGGCCTTTTTTATGACATCGACTCAGCAGGAAGCCGAGATGGCCAGAATGTAACCGCAGGGGATGTTGCCCCCCCTTTTCTGCGGTTTGCAGCGCCCTCCCCCTGTGGTAATCTGGCCGCCTGTCTTCATCCGCTGGTGCATTGAGGAGGGTCTTTTGGAAGAAGTCGTCAGGATCATTCTGGTTTCGGGGAAGTCGGCGGTCGAACTGGGGCTCTACGTCCTCCTGCCGGTGATGGTGGTGATGATGGCGCTGATGAAGGTGGTGGAGGCCAAGGGGGGGCTCGCTCTGGTGGCCCGCCTCCTCGCCCCGATCCTTCGGGTCTTCGGCATCCCCGGCGCCGGGGCCTTCGCCATTCTTCAGCTCTTGCTCGTCAGTTTCGCCGCTCCGTTGGCCACCCTGTCGATCATGGAGAGGGACGGTACGGCCCGGCGGTCCATCGCCGCCACCCTGGCGATGATCTTCACCATGAGCCAGGCCAACGTCGTCTTCCCCATGGTGGCGGTGGGGCTCGATCTGAGCATCATCGTCCTCACGTCCCTGGCCGGAGGGCTCTGCGCCGCGGCCCTCACCTATTATCTCTTCGCCCGCTCGGCCCGCGACCACGATCCTTCGGTGGACGGGATTCTCCCTCCCGAGAGACCGAAGTGGGCCTCGTCGCCCCTGACGCTGATGATTCAGGGTGGGCAGGAGGGGGTGCAGATCGTCATCGGCGCCATTCCGATCCTGGTTCTGGCCATCTGCCTGGTCAACGGCCTCAAGGGGATCGGCGCCATCGTCCTCCTCGAACAATTCCTCTCTCCGGCCCTGGGAGCGATCGGCCTCCCCGCCGTGGCGGTGCTGCCGATCGCCACCAAGTTTCTCGCCGGGGGGACGGCGATGATGGGCGTCACCCTCGATCTCCTCAAGGAGGGGGCGATGACCGTGACCGAATTCAACCGTCTCGCCGGTTTCATCATCAATCCCTTCGATATCGTCGGAGTGGCGGTGCTGATCTCCGCCGGAAGCCGCTGCGCCTCGGTGGTCCGCCCGGCGGTCGCCGGAGCGACGGTCGGGGTGCTGATCCGCGGCCTTCTTCACCTGCTTATTTTTTGATCGGACAACAGAAACAACCATAGAGAGGCTTGGCCCCCGGGTTTCGCCTTTTTTTATCTCGCCGGGAGAGACCGCCGCTCTCGGAAGGAAGGGGAGGCCAAAAAGTGATTGAGGGGCGTCTTCTCCGGCGAGGTAAGCACCGGCAGCGGTGGTCCGGGATGAAAAGTCGGGATTTCAGCGGCTTCGATCGAGAACGAAAGGGGAAAAAAGGAGATGAACTGCGGGGTTGAAATGGGTGCGACATGGTGTATTCTGAAAATATCCTCATGGAGATTCCTCTGAAAATACGGCCCCTCCGTGGGAGGCATCGATGCGGAAATGAAATCGAAAAATTCAGGAAATGATTCATCGGCCATGCCGGCCTCGTGAAAGAATGTTGTACGCTTCGCCATGGTTTGGCGCCTGGTCGGCAGAAAACGCCGCCGCCAGAAAAAATCCTGAAAGGAGGGTTGGAAAAATGAGGGAAATAAAGGTTCTCTTCCTGGATTTCGACGCCGTTCTCAACACCGCCGCGACTCTGGAAAGAGGGGAGCTCTTTGAACGCACCAATGTCGAAGCCCTCAATGCCATCCTCGACAGCACGGATGTCAGTATCGTCGTCACGTCCATGTGGCGTATCGCCGCGACGTGGCAGGAGTTGGAAGCCCTGCTGGTCGAAGCGGGAGTCCACGCCACCAACCGGGTCGTCGGCGCCACGCCCTGTCTGGAGAATTGCCAGCGGGGAGCGGAAATCAGGGAGTGGCTGAAGCAGACGTCCGAGCCGGTGATGGGGTTTGTGATCCTCGACGATCGAAGCGACATGGAAACCTGCTACCGCCACCTGGTAAGAACAGACCCCCGCTACGGCCTGGTGCCCTCCCAGTTCAATGAGGTCGTCGACCGGCTGGCGATGGATATCGGCGACACGCAAATCTAAAGGGCGCCTGCCGCTCGTTCCCTTCCGGCCCAGAGTTGCGGAACTGGCGCACCCGCATGCTTTTTCTTCCCTCCTCCCTAATATCCCCCATATCCGTTTTGTCCATCCACTTTTCCCTGCGCCCGAATAAGTCGGCACCCTATATGCACATTCATCGAACAACTTCAATGGAGGTGCAATCGTGAAAAAAATAGCCCTGGTTGTGGATGACGAACCGTTGATCCGGCGGCAGGTCTCCGAGATCCTTGTAGATTACGGCTTCGACGAGATCGTCGAGGGGGGAAACGGCGCCGAGGCCATTGCTCTGGCCGAGGCAAAAAAGCCGTTGTTGATCATCATGGATGTGTCGATGCCCGGTCTCGACGGCATCACCGCTGCTGATAAAATAGGCAAAACCCTCTCCTCCCCCATTGTCATGCTCACCGGAACGGGGGATGCCGCCACCATCGAACGGGCGCGGCTGGCCGGAGTGATGAACTACGTGATGAAACCGTTTCGGGCCGAGCAGGTCTACGCCGCCGTCGATCTGGCGATTCACCAGTACGTCGAGGTCTCGAGCCTGCGCGACGAGGTCGCCAAGCTCAAGGAGGCCCAGGAGACCCGCAAGCTCGTCGACAAGGCCAAGCTCCTCCTGATCAGGCAGGGTCTCAGCGAGCCGGAGGCCTACCGGCGCATGCAGAAGATCGCCATGGACAAGCGCAAGAGCCTCAAGGAAGTGGCCGAGGCCATTCTCCTCATGGAAGGTTAGTCGTTATGGAAGCGACCCCGATGAACCTCTGCAACCTCCCCCCCTGGGCCATCGCTTCCCGCCATTTCAACGGCCGTCCCCAATCCCTGGAAATTCAGGGGGTGCGGCGCGCCAACCGCCTCCTCTTCGAGCGCCTCGCTTCCCTCGATGCCCCGGAGGAGCGGGGCGCCCTCTTTCACGATTACATGGATGTCACCTTCCAGCTCCACCAGTGGGAGAGGGAGGCTTCGGTCATGGGGCGCAAGAGCCTCAAGAACAGCTATCTGCGTTTCCTGCGGGGGTGGATGTTCGACTCCAATTCCCTCGAAGGCGCCGTCCTCAAAGGGTGGGTGGAAAGCCGCCTCGGCCTCCCCCCCACCTTTCACTGCGAGGCGATCGACAGCGTTCACTCGGAGGCCTATTACCGCTACACCGTCGGTCGGATGAAGGGCTCGGCACGCACCAGCGCCATCCTCGCCCAGTTCGACGTCCTCTACGAATTCGTCCAGGAGGAGCTGCGCCGACTCCTGCCGCAGGAGACGCACCTGCGCCTCTACCGGGGGATCAACGACTTTTCCGAGCACCGCATCATCGAGGAACTGGGAAAAAACCGCTGTCTGGTGCGCCTCAACAACCTCAACTCCTTCACCACCGATTTCGAGCGGGCCTGGGAGTTCGGCACCCGGGTCCTCGAGGCCGAGGTGCCGCTGGTGAAGATCTTCTTTCGCGGCGATCTGCTGCCCCGCACGCTCCTCAAGGGAGAGGGGGAGGTGATGGTCATCGGCGGCGAGTACGAGGTGAAGGTTCTCACGGGGGGGTAGATTTTTTTCAACGCAGAGACGCTGAGCCGGAGAGGAGCGCAGAGAGGACCGAGCTTTTTGTAAACAAATCCGGAAGTGCAGTTGGATTTCTTTCCGGAGTACCTGATTTTCACTCTCATTCTTGCGCCTCTGCGCCTCTGCGCCTCTGCGCCTCTGCGTTGAAGAGATTTTCATGACCCTCATTCAAGAAGAAATCTTCAACCGCGCCCGCGCCGCCTTTCTCGGGCTGGCCGTCGGCGACGCCCTCGGGGCGACCACCGAGTTCATGACGCCCTCGGAGATCCGCACCGTCTTCAAGGTCCATAATAAGATCGTCGGCGGCGGCTGGCTCTATCTCAAGGCGGGACAGGTGACCGACGACACCGAGATGTCCCTGGCGCTCGGACGGGCGCTCCTGGCGGCGCAGGGATGGGATCTTACGGGGATTGCCGACAACTTCGTCGCCTGGATGCGCAACAAGCCGGTGGACATCGGTTCGACCTGCCGCCGCGGCATTCGCGACTATATGACCAGGGGGCAGCTGCAGACCCCGGTCAACGAATGGGACGCCGGCAACGGCGCAGCGATGCGGATGGCGCCGGTCGCCCTTTTCACCCTCGGCGACGAGGCCCTGCTGCAGCGCTGCGCCCTGGAGCAGGCGCGTCTGACCCACAACCACCCCCTTTCCGATGCCGCCTGCATCGCCATCGGCACCCTGGTGCAGCGGGCCCTTCTCGGCGGCGACCGCTTCGAGCTTCATGCCGTCACCCGCGATCTGGTGGCGTGTTACCCCACTTTTCGCTTCAACAATTACAAGGGGCTCTCCGGCTCCTACGTGGTCGATACCTTGCAGACCGTCTTTCACCATCTCTTCACCACCGCCGATTTCGAGGAATGCCTGGTCGGCGTGGTGAATCAGGGGGGGGACGCCGACACCACCGGGGCCATCGCCGGGATGATCGCCGGCGCCTTCTACGGCCTCGATGCGATTCCGCCGCGCTGGCTCAAAAAGCTCGACGACGGGGTGCGCGACGAGGCGGCCGGCCAGGCCGTGGAGCTGCTGCGCCTTTCCCCCTGGAACCGGGGCCGTCCCTGAGTCCTTCATCAGGCAACATTTGACAGCCCGGGCACAAGGAGGTGTCCGGCAAGGCAGGCAACGAAGCCCGCGGGGTCATCCCCTGCGGGCTTTTTCAACCGAAATCACCCGCAAAGGAGGGACGAAAGATGTCCGGAAAAAAAAAGGATGTGCTCCTGATTCCCATCAATGAGGTCGCCGAGCTGTTGCAGACCACCCCCCTGAACGTGCTGATGCATATCAAGCGGGGGAAGCTCATCGGCACCGAGGAGGAGGGGACCTGGTCGGTCGACAGCCGGAGCCTGGCCGCCTTTCGCGCCGTCCGGGAAGGGGCCGATAAGACCCTTTGCCGCAGCGCCTGTTCCAGGACCGGCGGCTGCGCCTCCTGCAGCTGAAGAGAAAATCCGGGAGCAAAATCGACAAGGAGTCGCCCATGGGTGTCCAAATCAAGCCCTCCGATCTGCAGTACCGCTATCCGAAGAACAAGGCGCAGCGGGAGTTCCCCAAGTTCAGCGGCAAGCCCGATCCCCGTCCCTTCGACCGGGACGATCTTTACGAGGTCATCCCCATGTTCGAGGCGGTCATGAATGATCTCGGCACCGATGACGGACAGGTATTGCATCGTCTCGAAGAAATTCTCAACGCCGGCGTGCCGCGCTTCGTCGAGAGCCGGCAAGACGTCTACGACTGCCTCTTCCACACGATGCGCGACATTCTCGGCCCCGGGGGACGGGGGTGAAGGAGATTCGGGGGGATCTCTGGGATTACCTCGGCGCGGCGGTTCTCGTCATCACCACCGGCGGGGCCGTGAGCCGGAAGGGGGAATGCGCCATGCCCCGCGGCTGCGCCCGCCAGGCCAGGGAGCGCTTCCCCGAGCTGCCGGCCGTCCTCGGGGCGCTGATTCGGCAGGGGGGGAATCATGTCTACGACCTCGGTCACGGGCTGGCGAGCTTCCCCGTCGAGAACTCCCCCTACGAGGTGCCGGGGCTCGGTCTGATCGAGCGCTCCTGCACCGAACTCGTCGCCCTCGCCGATGCCCGCAACTGGCCGACGGTGGTCGTGCCGCGGCCGGGGTGCGGCGGCGGCGGCCTGGAGTGGAAAGAGGTGCGGCCGATCCTGGCGCGTCATTTTGACGATCGCTTTCGGGTCATCAGCGAAAAGGAGTTCCCATGAAGAGACGGGCAAGACAAGGCGATACGGTGAGCATCCGCTACATCGGCACCCTCGACAACGGGCGGATCTTCGACAGCACCGAGGAGAGCGGACCCTTGACCTTCACCATCGGCGGCGGCAAGGTCTTCCCCGCCCTCGAGGAGGCGGTGGTCGGGATGGCCGTCGGCGAAGCGAAGAACCTCCTGATCCCGGCGGCCGACGCCTACGGACCCCGCCGTCCGGAAAACCAGGTCGTCTTCTCCCGGGAAAAACTCCCCGCCGGCTTCGAGGCGAAGGTCGGGCAGAAAATGCAGATTCGCCTCGGCAGCGGCGAGGAGGTGCTGATGCTGGTGACGGCCGTCGACGAGGCGGGGGTGACCCTCGACGGCAACCACGCCCTGGCCGGACTCGACCTCACCTTCGCCCTGCAGCTCGATGCCATCGTCGAAGAGTAAATCCGGAAAGGCGCCAACGCAGAGGCGCAGAAAAAAAGGAGAGACGGAGAGAAAATCTTCGGAGGGAGGGGCGTCCCTCCCCGTCGGCAGTGAGCTTGTTTGGCGCTGAGCTGCCTGGAATTGTTGACAGAAAATCCCCGGCTGGGCCCTTCAGAAATAACCCTATCTCCCGGCGCGGAAATCGATTATAGTTCGCCGTTCGCACCCCCTGTTCCGGCGCCGCCGCAAGGGGGTGCTTTGCGTAGGGGGAGGTCGAATGTCCAGGGATATGACGGCGGATCTGCGCGCCCGGCTCATCGCCGGGAACCGGGAGGAGTATGGCGAGGGGTACGGGGCCCTGCGGTTTCCCTCCCCGGCGGCGGCGCAGGCGGCCACGGCGCGGCGCGGCGAACTCCTGCAGGCTCTTGCGGGGC
>Ga0209231_1000105_pt1 | contig 60409 bp, 51 predicted proteins | sample Deesub45470m_DNA_FD_188086 | JGI IMG/M metagenome (GOLD analysis project Ga0209231, IMG submission 188086) | Deep subsurface microbial communities from North Pacific Ocean - 450_OLKR46/470m Metagenome (SPAdes) (version 2) | ecosystem: Environmental > Terrestrial > Deep subsurface > Unclassified ... | reverse complement strand
GGGGGGCGGGGTGGAGGCTCTCGGCGGCGGCGAAAGGGGGCCGGCCCCGGCCAGGCGTCGTTCGAGATCCTCGAGCTTGCGCATCACCCCGGCGATCTCCACCGACGGCGCCAAAGTCGCCAGGCGCACCAGGGACATCTCGAGGGTGAGACGGGGAAAGGTCGCGGTGGCCAGTTCGGCCTCGGTGCGGATGAGCAGCGTCAGGGCGCGCAACAGGTCGTCCTGGGCGACGGACGCCGCCAACCCTGCAAGCTCCCGCAGCTCCTCCTCCGTCGTCTCCAGCAGCTCCCCGGGGTCGCCGAGGACCTTGACCAGCACCAGGGCCCTAAAGATCTCCACGAGTTCCTGCCCGAACTGGCGAAAGGAGTGGCCGAGGGTATCGACTCGACGCACCACCTCCAGCACCCGCCGACTGTCGCGCTGCAGAACCCCTTCGGCCGTCTCCAGCAGCAGGCGGCGATCGACCATCCCCAGAAGTCCCTGCACGTCCTCGTCGGAGACCTTCTCGCCGCAGAAGGCGATGACCTGATCGAGGGTCGAGAGGGCGTCACGCATGCTCCCTTCGCCGCGCCGGCCGATGAGAGCCAGGGCCCGGTCGGACATGGCGATCTTTTCGGCGTCGACGATCTCCCGCAGGCGAGAAAGGAGCTTGGGGAGGGGAATCTTGCGGAAATCGAAGCGCTGGCAGCGGGAGAGGATAGTGACGGGGATCTTGTGCGGTTCGGTGGTGGCGAGGATGAACTTGGCGTGGGACGGCGGCTCTTCAAGGGTCTTCAACAGGGCGTTGAAGGCGTTGATGGAGAGCATGTGGACTTCGTCGATGATGAAGATCTTGGTGCGCGCCTTTGACGGCAGGTAGCGGATGTTCTCCCGCAGCTCGCGGATATCGTCGACGCCGGTGTTGGAGGCGCCGTCGATCTCGAAGACGTCGACCCCCTGTCCGGCGGAAATCTCCAGGCAGGAAGGGCATTTGTTGCAGGGCTGAGCCGTCGGACCCTCTTCGCAGTTGAGGGCCTTGGCAAGAATGCGCGCCGCCGAGGTCTTGCCGACGCCGCGGGCGCCGGTGAAAAGAAAGGCGTGATGAACCCGGCCGCTGGCGATGGCGTTGCCCAGGGTGCGGCTGACGTGCTCCTGTCCGACCAGATCCTCGAACGTCTGTGGTCGCCATTTGCGGGCCAGTACCAGGTACGACATGGGCTCGGGGGTCTCCGTACAGAATCGGGGAGGAATTGCGGAAGAACGGGAGGGTATTGCCGCCACAAGTGACAGCCAGGCACCCCCGCGGCACACGGCTGAGGTCGTTGCCGCTGCTCCCTTCCGGGCCTGACGGGGTTGGCGACCGTCCGTTGCGCGGGACCCGGCTGTCACTTCTATCGGCAATGGTGAAAATCTATTGGGCGGATATTAAAACTGGCGGAGAGGGAGGGAGTCGAACCCTCGGTAGCTTTCACTACACCCGCTTTCCAGGCGAGCACCATCGGCCACTCGGTCACCTCTCCGCAGGTTGGGGAGAATACCGCAGGGGGTCGGGGATTGTAAAGCCTTTTCTTGAGTCGGCGGCAAACATATCGAACAGAAAAAAGAACGCCCAGACCACCGACCCCGGTCCATTGATCAGGCATCCCCCATAGTTCCCCGCATCCTCTCCATGTACCGCTCGAACATGAACCCGCTCTGCTCCCGCATCCGGCGCCGCACCCGCACCAGTTCCCGGTCGTCGCGAAAGGCGGTGCGCAGATATTCCGCATAACGTAAATCGTCGAACCAGAGCCGCGCCGTCGGCAGGCTCCGGGAGGAGTGCGCCGCTTCGAGAGCGGCGAGAAAAGCCGCGCGGTCGGCCGCCGGCTCCTTCAGTGGCAGGGCGAAGGCTCCCTGCAACCAGCCCCAAACCGGCAGCCAAAGCGGAAGGTCCGCCTCTGCAAGATCGTGCTCCTCGCTTTCAAGGGAACCGAGAAGGTCATGAATCAGAGGGCTTTGCAGCGACTTCAGGTCCACCTCGTGCGGACCTTCGAGGAAGGCGACGAGGTAGGCGCTCATGGCCCGATCCGGATCGCCCAGTTTGGTCAGGGCATCACCGCGCCAGGCCAGAAAGCGCCCCCGCTCGCCGATTCCGGCGGCCAGAGCGCGGGCGAACCAGCACTCCGCTTCGGCGAATCGGCCGGCGGCCAGCAGCAGGGTGCCGATATGAAAGCGAGGAGGGAGGTAGCTCAGCTCGGGAGAGGGGAGCAGACCCAGTTCGTCGATCAGCAGCCCGCAAAGGCCGGCGGCAAGCGCCGGCGGCATTTCGGGTGTTTGTTCCCACCAGAGGTTGTGGAGCCGTTCGCTTCCGGCGGGCGCGGCATGAAAAAGCGCAAGATTCTCGCGCCATGCCGTCACCTGCCCCCGCAAGGTGACGAGTTCGGCATCCTCCGGCGCATCGGAGAGCAACTCCCCATAGACGGCAAGGGCCTCCTCCAGACGCAGATCACGCAGAAGCCCGTCGGCGTCGTTGAGGCGGATGGTACGGCGGTTGTCGCAGAAGAGATCGAGCTGCATGAGATCCTCCGGCGCCGTCAGTCGGCATCCCGCTTGAGGCCGAGTCGCTCCCACAGAAAGCCGAAATCGAAGGGCTCGCCCCCCTGGTCGCGGACCCGGCGGGCCTCCTGCAGTTCGTAGGACTTGAGCAGCTCGATCACCTCCTTGCCCCCCTTGGCCGTACGGATCGCCTGTCGCGGCGTCTTATCGCCCAGGGCCGGAATCTTTTCCTCGGTCCAATTGGCGTAGTACTGTCGCATATAGTCGTGCAGCATGGCCGTCATGGCTTCCGGCGGGATTTGCGGCTGTGGTCGCTCGGAGGCTGCGGCCATCGCCTTGGCGGAACGCGGATCGACCACCTCCCGGATCTGGTGGCGCAACAGATGCCCGGCGATCTCCTCCAGCCAGGAACGAGCTTCGTCGGCCAGCTTAAGGGTGCGGCAGAAGACCTCCAGGGTTTCCGGTTTTGCCAGGGTCAGGGAGGCTCGCGCCCGGCGCCTCTCATCGTCCAGCTCCGTGAAGCGCACCCATCCTTCTGATGCGTCCCCCTCGACGTCGGGCTGCGCCGCAAGGACCGCAGTCAGGGCCGCCCGGTCCGTCACGGCGTAGCGGTCGGTGGTCCCCAGGATCGGCTCGCCGGTGGAGGCATCCACCACCTGGGGCAGCGGCCGCTCCATGGTCAGGGAGTCCAGCCAGTGGAGGTTGATCAGACCGCCGACCACCTCGCGGGCGAATTCCGAATCCCAATCCTCTCCCGTCATTTCCCGAAGAATCTCATGCCGGCAGGCCATCCCCTCCTCGCGGACAAAGGGGTAGCCCGCCCCGGAGAGGACCCAGCCGCTCCCCTGCCGAACCAGCCGCGCCCCGAGGACGTCCCAGCGCACCAGGGATCGCGACGCCCCTCGCTCATCGACCCAGACCGCCGGCTCCTCCGGGCGCAGCAGGTCGGCCAGCAGCAGCCCCTCTCCCGGCCTCGCCTCCCGCACCTCGTAGAGGCTCAGACGCCGCTCGCCCAGCCGCCGCAGCCAGTCCTTGCCGGCCGCGGGGAGAAGCGGGCCGCCGGGACCGCGCAGGAGCTCGCGCACCGGCACCTTCTTCCCCTTGACCTCGATCCGGGCATCGGCCAGCGTCCACTCGCCGATGTTGATCTGCAGCATCTCCTGGTGTCCCGGTGACAACTCCCCAAGTGCCCGGAGATACTCCTCACTGAGGTCCCCGAAGAAGTCGAACTGCACCGCTTCGGCAATCTCGTCCGGATAGCGCTGCGACAGCCAGTCCAGCGCCCGAGGCGCAGCACTCATCTGCTCGCGCTGCCGGGTGGCGAATTCCTCGTCCCTGCCCAGGCAACACGCCTTATACTTTTTCCCGCTGCCGCAAGGGCAGGGCTCGTTGCGGCCGATATTGCCCATAAAACCTCCCCTGAAATTGCGTCATATTTGGCTGAAGGACCTGCTGTGGTCATTCCAGCACGATCCCGTTTTCCTCGCACCAACGCAGCAAAACCGCCCGTGTCCGCTGCTGCTCGAAGGCGTACCACTCGTCCAGCAGGCTCTTCTGCTCCAGCAGATTCTTGAAACGGCCGTAGGCCCCCGGGCGGCGGAATATCGTCAATACCTGGTCGATCTCCTCCGGACATCGGCTGCCAACGAAGTCCATAACCAGCGGCTTACCCAGGTCGAGGTCGTTTTTGTGAGGGATGTCGAGGTAGTCGTCGCTCTCGTCGACATCCTCCGGAACATCATCGTAACCGGCCATCGCCGAGGCGTAAAAACTTTCCCCGGTGGCCCGGTTGACCACCGCCATGTGTTCAAAAGGCGGGGCGCTGCTGACAAACAGAAAGGCATCTTCGATAGTGTCGTAGGTCATATTAACGAACCTCCCCACTCTGCCGGCATGGGTTACCCGTAACCTGCTTCATTGGCTTACCTGAAACGGATTCAGTGCATGGTGCCGGTTGCCGTCCTCCCATTCGGCGTACCGATATCGTACCCGGCAGCCTGCAGGGTAACGCCGAATATCCGCCGCAGGTTGCTTTCGATTGCATCTTTCACGACCGAAAATTCTTCGCGGGACTTCACGGCACCGCGCATCACTTTTTCTTTCTCCCCGTTGTCGCGCTGGACGAAGTGCGCCCACTCAATCATGCCGTCGGCCTTCTTCTTTGCCACCAGCTTGTATATCCCCACCTGCGGAATGGGCGCAGTGGCCCATCCGCCGAAAATCTCTTCGCCTTTTTCGATACTCAGCACGGCCGCTCTGGAGAGATCGGGCATGGTTTTCTCCTTTCATTTTCAGAACGGAACATCGTCCGGCCTGGACTCCTCGGACGCTTCGGGCGCTTCGATCCCCTCGGTCATTTCGCCCTCGTGGAGCACCTCCCACATTTCATTCTGATGCAACCAGATGGGGTCGGCATTCCTGCGGATGAACTCATCGACATCCATCCCCTCGACGGTAGGCGGCCGCTTGACGCGTTTCTGCTTCCCGCCGATGAAGATGGTCATGTACTCCTCCCGCCGTCGCTTCCTGGACGCCTTTTCGGCGGCGGTCAGTTTTCTCTTCGGATTCTTCAAGAATTCGTCTCAGTCATGCTGTTCGAGCAGCGCCCTACCGGCCTCAGTAATCCGGTATTTCTGCTGGCTGCCTTGGGGCTTGTCCGGAATGGTCATTTCAACCAGACCGGCATCCAAGGGAGGTTGCAGGCACTCGTTGGCAAAGTGCATCCGGCCAGATTCGCCCCACGCGCCCTGCTCAACCGATCTCCTCCCAAACCCGTCGTACAGTCGGCGCCAGCGCGGGATCACCGGAACTATTCTCGAGTACCTCGACCAAGGTTTCGATCAGAGGAATCAGGGGGCGCAACCGCTTGGCGGCCTGTCCCTGTTCCAGCAGACCCTGCTGTTCGAGAAAGTCACACCAGGCCGGCAGGCACTGCGCCAGGGCGGCCGCGGCATGGTAGGCCCTGCAGAACAGATGCGTCTGGTAGGAAAAATAGCGATCGAGAGTTTCCGGGTCGGGACATAATGGGTGGAACGGCAAAACCGCTCTGTTTTTCAGCTTCTTGAGCCTGGCTGCGAGGCCAGGGCCCTTGGAACCTTTCAGTTCGCCGGCCTCCCGCCTGGACAGATAACGGTAGATTTCCCCGACAGCCAGCAGTCCCGTGATTCCGGGTCCCCCCCGCTCGCGGCCCAGGCAGCCGGCGAAGGTCGCGGTCAACAAGGAGAGTTGCTCAAGGTCGAGGCGGTTGTTTTTCTTCAAGAGCCTTTCCGTGGGAAAGGGCCTGCAAACGACCAGATGGTCGGCATACTCCCGCAGGGTCTCCTCATCGAACTCCGGCAGGATGTCTTCCACAGCCTGATGCAGGGCCCTGAAATCCATCCCGGTTGACGCGACGCCCTTTTCGACCCAGGCCAGAACCTCGCAGTCGATCAGGCGTAAAGCCAGATCTTTCGGCAGCCAGGGCAAGACATTTCGATCCTTGTGAATCAGCGGCAGGGCAATGCGCAGCCCCTCGGTCAACAACTGGTGCCGACCATGGTAGGCCAAGAGATCGACCATGTTGGAGAAGTCATCGGCGCGCCGGCCGATCCGCCGCGAAGCCTGCAGAAAAATGTCGCCAATTTCGGCCGTCTCTTCCAGTGCAAGGGCATTGGCAATGAAGTATTGGGCATAAAGGGCGCCGTCCTCCTCCCAGCAATCGGGGCGAGCTCCGCGCAGCTCGGTGAGGCAGCGGATGAACTCCCTCCGCGAGGAATCGGCGACGACCGCCTGCCGCAGCAACTCGACAAGGCCGAGCAGGTCGTCCGTGGACCCTTTGCCCTGGCTCAGCACCTCTTCAATCAGGGCGACACGTCGGTCGAAATCCGCATCTTCAAATCGATCATAAATTTCGGTCATGCAGGGATCGCTGTTGGCCTCTTCCCCTCCGGTTGCCGATTGATCATCGTGCGGCGGAAGCACGTTATCCGTGATTGCATTTACGGCGCGGCGGCCGGCTTGATCCTCAGCCAGACAGCACTTCTTGTATTTCTTGCCGCTGCCGCAGGGGCAGGGCTCGTTGCGACCGGTCTTGGTCATTCGGTACTCCCGCGTAGGTCAGAACAGTGGCGGCGTTTTAGTCGTTCCTTCGAAAATTAGCGGGCGGCTTCGCCCCATGGATTGCTTGCAAAAGTTAGCGCTTTTCGCCACTTTTTGCAAACGATCGCACAACCGGCCTGCACCGGGCCCGGCCGTCCCGAGCCAAAGGGGCCCGGCGCAATTTATCTGAGCAGTTCATCGTTCGATTGCCGTGCGGAGCCTTTCAATTTGACCAGATTCAGTCCTGTAGTAGGTGAATTCAATATCCTAAATTCTCACCGGACACAAGGTTTTACAACCAAAACAAAAGCCCCTCTTTGCGCCTTTGCGTCTTGAGTGAACAGCGCGAACGGGCGTGAGGCAGCCTTTTAGTCATTGCTCCGGTTGATCAGATTCACCACCACCTTGACGAGGGTGTCTTTCTCCTCCGGTTGGCTCTCGGCGATCAACAGGGTCAACGCCACCAGCGCGTTATCTGCCAGGCGCTTGGAGCCGTCCGCCCGGTAGAGGATACCGTTGCGCGCCAGAAAATAGATAAAGACGGCCGCAGCAATGCGTTTGTTGCCGTCGGAAAAGGCGTGGTTTTTGACGATGAAGTAAAACAGATTGGCCGCTTTCTCCTCGATGCTGGGGTAGAGATCCTTGCCGTCGAAGGTTTGGTAGACGGCACCCAGGGCGCTTTTGAACCCATGGTCCTTCTCCTGGCCGAACAGGCCGTCGAAATCATCCTTCATCGACTGAACGATACCAATCGCCTCTGCGTACTCCAGCACGAATGCCGCCGGGCCGCTGGTCGCCTCGAAAGCGAGGGTGCCGTGATCGTAACGATCGAGGGTGGCCAGAGCGTAGGCGTAATCGGTAATGACCTGCAGCACCTCGCGGCCGGTTTCGGTCACCAGTTCCTGATTGGCCAGAGTTCTTGAGAGCAGCTCGACCGTCCGCTGCATCTCTTTGAATTTTGCCCGTTCTTCACGCAGGCGTTGTTCGTTGAAGGTATAACCCTTGACGAGGTGTTCGCGCAGCACTCGCGTTGCCCACTGGCGGAACTGGGTGCCGCGCTGCGATTTGACCCGGTAACCGACGGAGATGATGACGTCGAGGTTGTAGAACGCGACGGGCCTGTCCGAATTTGCAATTTGCATTTTTTGCAAATTGCTTTTTTCATCCAGCTCGCCCTCTTTGAAAACGTTACGAATATGGCGGGAGATGACGGAGACATCCCGCTCGAAAAGGTCGACCAATTGCGCCTGGCTCAACCACACTGTCTCCTGCTCAAGCTGGACCTCAAGGCGGGTCTTTCCGTCCTCCGCCTGGTAAATGACAACCTCACTCATAGTCCCCCTCCCCCGACCTCCGGCACCCCATCCCAGGTCCGCCCCTCCAATAGCCGCTCGTTCCGCTTCTACGCCCACTTCCTGCCGTCAGCCTCCCAACCTCCCCATTGCTTGAAGAAAAAGGCGGCGCGGCTTCCCCCGTATGCCATTTACCCAAACCCCTTGCACCCCGTCTCCCCGGCATGCTTCAGCGATAGGGGGTAATTCCTGCACATCTCTGGCTTCATGTCGTGGATGCGGCAGACGTACCTTTCCTGCCGCGGCAGCTTGCGTAGCCATGGGCAGCGGCCGACATCCTCTCCGGTGCGCGGGTGAATCCAGATATCATAGACTTCCGGAATCACCTCATCGACCCAATCGAGAAGATCCTCCCGCCCGTTCTCCTTCCACAGGTCGATATCCTCTTTCGTTGCGCACGACTGGTAGGCGGCGAGATTGAGGCAGCAGTTGCCGCATTGCTTGCAGGAAAATCCTTCCGGGGGCATTCGGTCTCCGTCTCCGTGGGAGGACTGGTTTTCAAAAAGACTTGGGGCGTGCCGTTACCGATTGTGGGCGACACCATTGCGGGCGACAAAGTTCAGGCCTCAACACTCATTACAGCCGGTTACAACCGGGTCGGACCTGCCCAAGGGTCATTTCGATCAGACCGGCATCCAAGGCTGGTTGCAGGCACTCGTTGGCAAAGGGCGTCCGGTCCTTGAGCCCCAGATTCGCCATAAGTTCGGTCCTGGTCTGTTCGCCACAATCTGCGGCCATGCCTCCAGTGTGAATTTGATCCCGGAGCCGAGACCGTGATAGGGGAGCAGGACTGATCAGATATCGTATCCCGATCAGCAGGGAATTTGAAGAAGTTTCGAATAGGATGGGCGGGGAACTGTTTGCAAATGCCCAAATGTCGGGCACGCCCCAGATACGTTTGGAGGGGTGGGAGGGAAGAGGGAGAATCCCCGCAGAAGTCTCTATAAATACGAGGGATTTCTTGACAAAATTTAAGGCCCCTTCCATAATCGCCCCTTAATGTGCGCGATTTCCGCCGGCGGGCGGCGGGATAATGCGACGATCCGGATCCGGTGAAGTTCGCGATATCCGGTATTTTCCGAAAAGCCGAAGTTGGTCGTATCCGATAATTACGAATTTCGGCTAGACCCTGTTAGAAGCGAATCAAATAAAAGCTCAATGGAGATCAAATGCAAAAAGAAGAGCTGTTTGAACTATATAAAGGGTTGTATTTTCATGAAATGGAGGTTAAGGAAAAAATTGGAAATAGAATACAAATAACTTTTGCTATTCTTGTAACATACTTAACAATTATCAGCTATATGTTGAGAATGGTAGACGTCGGCTCAGGGTTGTTCATTCTTTGTTTGTTTTTTCTTTTTATTACTTTCTCTTTTTGTTTTATTCTCCCGGCAATAAAAAAGACCAAAGACGCATTCTGGGACAATGTTTACAAGGGAATGCCTTCTGCCTTAGCCGTAGATGATTTTATAGAGAAAGCAGAAAAGCATGAAAGAGACATGTGTGAATATAATAAAAATTACCCGAACCTGAAAAATCAAACTGAAACATACTCGGCCTCAACAAAATTAAGAGAATATCTACATAAAAGCTTTGCAACTTGCTCCTCCCATAACACCCAAGTAAACGATTTTAGAAATTACTGTATCTATGAGGCGACAAGATTTTTAATATATGCTTCCATTCCTTTGTTTTTATCTTCGCTCCTATTTATTGCCTATGACCTTGATACGTCTTCCCCAAGAAAGGCTGTTCTCATCTACGATCAATCCTTGGGCGGCAAAATAGACGAGCTAAATAATTTAATAAAAAAACAAAAAATTAAAACGTTAATGTTAATTGAGGCCCAATCTAAGGAGGCACTAAATGTCGAATGAGCAGAAAAAGCAGGCTCCACCACCACCGCCACCGGAACCCCAATGGCCAGCAACTCGAGACATATATGAGGACGCAAGGCCAAAACCTGGGGACCCACGTCCTGACTTTTCCATTATTATGGAGGATGACGAATAATGGCTGACCCTAAAACACCCCCAGCACCACCCAAGCCACCTGTTCCTCCCCCTCTGCGTTCAGTACGAGATTCTCATGGTGGCGACAAAAAACCGCCACGACCGCCAAAAAAACAACCGTAAGAAAATAAAGGCAAATAAAACCGCTTCTAACCATAGGGTCAACGCGGACGGTAGATACAGGGGCGGTTCACGAAAAGGTCTCTGCTAAATTTATCCACCACGTCGAAGCTGGTTACCCAAACTGTTAGCCTTTACAATCATGGAGAACTCATGCCACAGGAAGGCACGATTTATAGAATTTTGGTAGCATCCCCTTCTGACTGTGTGCATGAACGTAAGGCATGTCCTGAAATTATATATTCGTGGAATGCAGCAAACTCCCTTAGATCTTCATCTATTCTCGAACCAGTCCTTTGGGAAACTCACGCGACACCAGAACTCGGTGACAGGCCACAAGCAGTAATTAATAAGCAACTTGTTGAAAACTGTGACCTTCTAGTCGGTATTTTCTGGACTCGTTTAGGAACAAGCACCGGTGTTGCTGAGTCTGGCACAGCTGAGGAAATTGAGGAGTTCAGGAAGGCAGGCAAGCCAGTACTTTTATATTTCTCATCCGCGCCTGTTGTGCCCGATAGTATTGACTCTGAACAATACAAAGCACTAATCGAATACAAGAAAAGGCTTCAGGGCGAAGGTATTGTCTTTTCTTACGACTCAGTTGGTGGTTTTCGTCAATTATTTCAAAGGCACCTATCATCTGTTATTGGCAATTTGCAACAAAATCATTCACCTTCAAATGAGGTAAAATCCAACGTTTCTGACTCAGAGACTGACCAAGTAGAAGCAGTCAAAATGTACAAATCACAAATTGAATCTTTTTTGCGCCGCTTGGAGGCCGAGTGGGTAGCAGAGCGGGATTCGGAACCACACAACATTAATGATGCTAGATACATTTTAGATGGTGCTTGTTCCCAGCTTTTAGACTTTAAAGCCCAAATAACACATGACCATGATAGTGGCCTGTCGAATAAACTTCAGGAGGCGATCAAGCGACTGAAAATATTACGGAAACATCAGCTTTATATGGATGGTGGAGCTTCTTATCGTGCTTTTTGGGAGGAAGGCAATGCAATCATTGCCTTAATAGAAGATATTCCCCGTATTCTTGACATTGCTTTGGAACTACCTGTGCCGGAAGAAACCTTGAAAACCAAAAATGGTTAACACTTATCAGGCCCCCGGCCGTCAATGGGTAAAATACACCGCGCAACAACCGGGTCGGACCTGCCCAAGATGTTGAATAAAGGTAGAAAACCCTTGAATTGATGCACTGTTTCGGGCCTTAAGGGACCCATTTTGGCTATAAGATTACGTGTTTAAGGGGAGGAAGAAATGCCGTGCGCATGTCGCTACTTTTTGCCGGGGCACGTCTGGCACATCACACATCGCTGTCACAAAAAGGAATTTCTGTTCAAATTTTCTCGGGATCGCTGGGCGTGGGCGGCGAAACGCTCCACAAAAAAGGTGCGGTCCCGGTCACCACGAAAAATCGGGCGGCGTTCGATACCGCGAACGATGACATGATACAGCAGACCGTGGATATCGAGACAAGAGGTACGAGACATGAGAGAAAAATAACCGAAGGTTGACGGCTAGTCAACTAGCTAACAACGTCCCCAGGCCCTGATCCAGCTGCCTCCAGAGCCGCATTGCCATCCTCAGCCTGATAAATAACAACCTCACTCATGATGTACCTCCCAGCACATCCATCAGCTCCCGCTTCAACTTCTACCGCGTCTCACTCACGCTGGCGAGCAGGGTCTGGTATTCCGCCAGTAGCTCCTGGAATCGCCGAGTACATCGGCAACGGTGTTGGGGTTCTTGATGTCGAGGTTGTAGCCATTGGCCTTGATCTGCTCGACCGAAACCTTCTACGCATGGTCGCTCTCCTGCCGATTCTGCCACCATGCCTTCTCGGGCGCGATCTCCTCGATGCGCATCGGCCGGGACAACCGGGTCGGACCTGCCCAAGGTGTTGACAAATATCAGGCAAACAAATCTTAGCCGGCAACCCACTGATAAAAGGCCGTTTAATTGTAATTCAGGCTGACCCACCGTTGCCCCAGTCAAGCAACGGTCAAGCAAATTCCAAAGGCGTTCATGCCCACCACGGAAGATATTTGCGCAGGGGTCCAGGGGTCGCGTTTCAACTCTTGGCGTTGTCAGAAGTTGAGACGCGACCCTTCACAATCCTTCCGGATTTTCTTCGCCCTTTTATCTAAATATTATCTTCTACTTGCAGCTTCTAATCTTCGGAATGGTCTTGTTTCAGACAATTTGGGGTTTACTTGGCGTATTTGGTCAAGAGCATCTGCCAGCTCATGAGGGATAACAGCATTTTCTTGAGTTCCGATTGATCTGTCTAGTAACCTTAGAAAGGCACTTGCCTTTTCATGACTATCAATTTTTTCAAATTTGAGCTGATCATCAATCACCCCATAAAATCCAAAATCCCCCAACGACCAACATTCAAACGGCACTAAAAAGCGCTCAATCATATCCACCGCATCAGTAAACGCATTTCCAACCGTAGAGGGAAGGTCAGCTAAAGCCCGGCTTACTCCTGGCGTAGACAATGATCTTTCTTGAGGCCAAACCTCCTGAAAAAACGGCTTTACTGCCCGAAAATATAAATCTTCAGGCAGAGGGATTGGATCTTCAGCAGATTTTTGAGAGTTGGCTGAATCGCTAATAAAGCGTTGCAAAATTTCAGCTCCTGCACTTCTCACTTCATCTTCAACAGACCTAAGTGTTTGTTGGACTTTTGGGTGACCAACAGCGGAGTCCCGCCGGAACCAATATGCATGAAGGCACTCAATTACCAAGTTACGAACAAGCATGCACCGACTTTCCCGTCCCAACCTTAAATCTAATGCCCTAGAGGCCATTTCGTCACCAATAACATGTAAGGCCTTTGGTCGCTGAATCCTCCTTGATATGGCTCGCCACAGAACAAGGGCCTTGGTATCCTCCGACAATATCGGTTCAATCAAGTATTTATCTGCCCACTCCTGATCCGCATGCAGAAAGTAAGTCAGATTCTCTACAGAGCGATATTGAGCAATCAACAAAGTTCTACCACTGGCAGAAAAAATAGCATCCCGCATCACTCTTAAAGGTTTTCCTTTCCCAAAAGGCTCTAAACCTTCGGCAAGAGTTGGACAACCTTTCAAAAAGACTGAAATAAGTTTCCCTGCGGGAGTGTTTAAAGTGTCTAAATCTTTGGGCTCACCATCACCTACAACCTTAGCTACCGTATTCAGATCAATCTCGTCTTCACTTTTTCCAACATTAGTAGCAGCAACAGCTATTGGCCAAACCTTAAGCCAAGTAACGTTTCCTATATCGTTACCGGGAATGAACTGTCGCCAGTTGTAAATCCAATGAGAAATACCATTTATTGCTTTTTCGATAGTCCTAATAGGTAACTTTTCTATCAATTTAAGGATGCGTGTACCCTCAGAATTATTTTCCGATTTTGCACCATCGGCAGGAGAATGCGTCCAGCCAAATCTATCCCAGACATTAGAATAGCTAGCCCCACCATCACCCACTGATTCAAAATCAGAAATAAGCAGGAGGCAATTCCCAGGAACACGAATCCAATCACCTGCATTACCCTTTTCATCAAACCAACTTCTTTTTTGCACTAATCCGACCTCTAGGGCGCTCAATCTCTCTTCCCCTTGAAGTGCATCAAAACGTAAGTCCGGTTTCGGCTCAATAGAGTGTGCTTTCATTCCTTCGGGAAAACCTTCTTCAACTTTCTTCATTTTAACAAGCTCAGGAAACTTGAGCAGACGCTCTTCTAGCCAATCCAGTTCCGTTTGGGGGAGGTTTCCTCCTGCCAGTTGTATTCTTTTCATTTCCTGCACAGCATTATGCTGGCGGGCATCTTTGACACGGTCTCTGTCAACGGCTCGGGGCCAATGAGAACTGGGTGGCCCCTTCTTTATTCGCTTGAGAATTTCAGTCTGGATCTCTGGGCCAAGATCGTTGAAGCGTTTTGCTCTTAGCTCGCCTACTTCAGGATAACGCCGTAGGTCCCAGAACTGTCTATCATTCAAGTTCATAAAGAAACTATTAAGGACTTCATTGGAAACCATCCTTGGGTTTCGATACAAAGCAGCAAGAAGGCGCAAATGAACCTGCGAATCAGTCGGTTTCCATCGAACAACGAAACTCGTTACACTCGCAAGGTCAACATTGGCTAAACGGGCAAGCACTTCATATAAAAGCTTTACGGCAGGCACGAGGCCATCTGCAAAATCATCTGGCTCGTTTTTTCTTCCGTCCTCATCCACATCTCGAACATAATACACACGGTGCATTTCACCGATGACCCAATAATTATGTTCACCATCCCAACCTATTCTCCGAGCAAGGTCCAGACTGGAGACAAGCAAATCATCTAATGCGGTCGCCAGGGTGAATAAGAAGTCCCTATCGACAATGGTTTCTAGCTTTAATTCATCAATCTCAAGCAAGGAGCCACTCGTTAGAGTGCATGAGATTATATCCTCCCAAGACTTAGGCCTTTTGGTGTTTTTCCTTTTCACCCCATATTGACTGCCAGTCATTCTAATATCAAGACGAGGAGTTACTAATTCAAGGATTGCCGAAACTACCCCTCTCATATTCTCGCCATTTACAAGCCGTTGCCTGACCTCATAGACTCCCGTGTGGCTATTTCTCTCAATAACTGGCCGCGTCCAGTTTTCAATAATCAGATACCAGGCTTCCCTCCAGGTAGCTGAAAGGTCCTTCTTTCTGCCACTTGAAAGCAACTCTCTTATGGCGAATCGTTTAGCTCTTTCCTCTGGCTTCAGTTTTAGAGCCCATGCAATTGTTTCTCGCTCTTCAAGGCGATCCGAGAGAAAACGAAACGCTGAATGATAAATATCTTGCTCTGTGACACTAAGGGCCCACCATTCTGGCCTTCTCATCGACTCACTCCCCTACCAACTTCCGATATGACCGACTCAACTACATTTAACCAGTCAATATGTGGCTGTTGATCGGATATGAAATTTGTGATCCGTGCGCGTTCGGTGGGACTCCCCCTGCGTAGAAAGTGCTCTAACAAGTCTTTTTCAAAATCAAAAACTTCAGATGGTTTTTTCCGAATTATCCTTTTCATGACCGACTCAATTCTTGCCTGATTCCCATTGATCGCTGAATATTGAGCCCACTTTTCAAAGGCAACAGAAAGAGCCTTGTGGCCATTGGAATCGTCATAAGGAATGGGGGTTATCCCTCTACCTTTCCAGTCAGCCATTTCTATTACATCAGGGGGCATATTCCCCCCTACGAAAGTGAAGCGCTCCTTCAAATCATCGAACCTCTGACCATCAGCAGCCACAGCATTGAGGAGGTAGCGCATTGGTGGGTCATTTGCACTATAACCAACTAGAACAATGTTGAAGAGTCGTGCTGCATCATAAATAAATTCTGGCACCACACGTCGCCTTAAATAAAACTCGCCAAAATCCTGATCAGTTAGTACGAGATCTGACAATCTTAAGGGATCGCGGTCCAATGTCCCATGGATATGCAACACCCCGGCGAAATCTTCTCTTCTCCCTGGCCTCGGAATTCCGCCAAGAGAATAGGTTTCAATCTTTTGTTTCAATTTTTTTGAAGCATCTTCAAACAAAAGATCGAAATTTGTCGTGACTAAGGTTACAGCAGTGCCTCGGTTGGCAAGATGAATGAGTGATCGATGAATAGAGTCGGCTTTTAAACCTGCAAAACAAAGCCTGTTTCTTACCTCTTGCCTAACTTTACTTTTTGCGTGCGGATCATCATCAATCCGCCTTTCAAGTAGCCCCAAAACCACATCGTAATCTTTCCAAAAAAATCTTCTTACTTCAGCGGATTGATCTTCATTTAATCCAGTTAGATTCGGATTATAGGTATTTGACGAATCTGGCGGTATTGCCGAAATAACGGTATGAACTGCCGGATCAAGAGTTTCATAAACCTGAAGAACAAGATCTTTGAAATCAGGCAATTGAGGTCGCGAGACACCAGACCCCGCGATAAAGAGAACCTCACCTCGTGCATGTGCCAACAATAGCCTTTCAGGAATTGCTGGTAACCCTTCGCCAAAAGGGATTACACGATCTTCTTGTGCTCCAATACTCATTTGGTCCTCAAATAGTTATCACGCCACCAAAACCTGCCGAACGGTAGCTTCCATCAGTTTTTCGCTGTTCTGCTGGGCCTGATTGAGCTTGGCTTCGAGTTCGCCGCACAATGTCATGAGTTGGTCGACCTTGGTGATGATACGTTTTTGTTCTTCGAGGGGGGGGAGTGCAACGATAAATTCTGACAGGTTGTCGGATTCCAAACGACAAGTTCCATGTGACGATCTCTCAACTTGCTCAAGAACTCTGCCTTTTCCAGCAATCAAAAACCGTAGAAGGTACTCCGTGACGTCCGGCAGGGCACAAATCAATGCTTTCATATCCTGATTAACAGTCACTTCGCGCATGGTCCTCGCTACCGGGAAGGAATGTAGGAGAATCATTCCTCGCACAACCATTAACAAGGCTCCCTGGGGTATAAGCTTTGCCGACGAGTTGTTAATAGCTTCTTCCGTCACATGATCTATCGAATCTGTAATGTACTGAACCTTCATATCCTTTGGACTAACCCATGGTATCTCGCCAGACCAAAAAGCTGGATTCTGCTTTGAAGGAGTTCCGCCCCCCAGGAATAATCCAAAATACTCAAGGCGTACCCAAGACCATCCTGCGGGCAACAAAAATGGACATTCGGATTCTTTAATAGGCGAAGAGGCTTTCGCTTTTCTTGCATTTATCTTTTTAACCAACCGCTTCTTCTCAACCTTAACCCTCTCCAGCAAAACCGAAGCAGGCTCGTCGCTGGGGTCTTGTGGGACGAGTTTACCCTGGACGGCGAGTTGGAGGATGGCGGCGCGGAGTTTTGCGATGGTTTCGGGGTGGTCGAAGAGCAAGTCGAAGTTGTTGCAAATGCGCTGCCAGTGGTCGGTGAACTCGTCGGGTTCGCGGGCGGTGAGCAGTGCGTCGAGGGTGGCGTTGTTGAGGCGTAACCGTCCCTGCTGCTGCTTTTGCTGGTGGGTTTCGAGTTTGTTGCACAGGGCCATGAGTTGGTCGACCTTGGCGACGATGCGTTTTTGTTCTTCGAGGGGGGGGAGAGGAACAGGCATTTCCAATAATGCATCCTGTCGAATTCCCGCGACTGTCATTCCGGTGCCTTTGACATCTTGCGTCAGAAAGAAATCATAGAAGTAGTCAATTTCTAGATTTTGTGGCAGCCACAAGGCTTTAAGGTCTTGGTTTATTGCGACGTCGATTCGGTTAATTGAAATCTTGCCTAGCCCCATTCGGGTACAGACAATCACGCGCCCCTTAGGAATCAAATTAGAGCTGCTATTTTCGAGACCCTTTGCAGATATTCTATCGATAGTCGTGTCAAGATATTTTGACTTCCCAACGTCCTTGACACTTGCCCACGGGATATCACCGACCCAAAAAGAAGGGTTGTTTTTGCTTGGAGTGCCACCGCCAGTAATGTCGAGAATCAGCTCACCCATCCTCGCCCAACACCAATTGGTCGGTATTGAACAAAACTGCTCCTCTAACTTGACCTCCTCATAGACCTTAGGCTTACGAACAGAACCCGCCTTGACGAGAACCTTTCTCTCAGTCTCAATTTTTTCGAGCAAAACCGAAGCAGGTTCATCACTCGAATCCTGCGGCACCAGTTTCCCCTGCACCGCAAGCTGAAGAATCAACCCTTTCAGCTTCTGCACTCCGTTGGGCGCATCAGCCAGATGCCCGAAATTGGCAAAGAACATTTCGACGGTCATGCCGATTTCCTCTCCTTATCGACATCCCGCTCCAGGGCATCCATCAGCTCCCGCTTCAGCTTCTCCCGCGTATCGGCCACACCGGCAAGTAACGTCTTGTACTCGGCCAGCAACTCCTCGGGATCACCGAGTGCATCGACTACGGTGTTGGGGTTTTTGATATCGAGGTTGTAGCCATTGGCCTTGATCTGCTCGACCGAAACCTTCCACGCCTGCTCGCTCTCCTGTCGCCCGGATCGTTCCTCCCCTCCCCACCAAGCCTTCTCGGGTGCGAACTCCTCGATGCGCATCGGCCGGGTCTTGTTATAGCTCTTGGCCCCTTCGGGATAGGGGTGTTCGTAGTACCAGACCTCCTTGGTCGGCTCCCCCTTGGTGAAGAAGAGCAGGTTGGTCTTGATGCCGGTGTAGGGGTTGAAGACGCCGTTGGGCAGACGCACCACGGTGTGCAGGTTGCACTCGGTGAGCAGTTTCTCCTTGATGCGGGTCTTGACCCCTTCGCCGAACAGTGTGCCGTCGGGGAGAACGATGGCGGCGCGACCACCATCCTTGAGCAGATGGGTAATCAGCACCAGAAACAGGTCAGCGGTCTCGCGGGTGCGAAAGTTGGCCGGGAAATTGGCTTCGATGCCGTCCTCTTCGGTGCCACCGAAAGGCGGGTTGGTGACCACCACGTTAACCCGATCTTTGGGGGTATAGTCACGCAGCGGGCGCGCCAGGGTGTTGTCGTGGCGGATGTTGGACGGCACCTCGATGCCGTGCAGCAGCATGTTGGTGGTGCAGAGCAGGTGCGGCAGCGCCTTCTTCTCGACGCCGAAGACGGACTTCTGTAACAGCTGCTCGTCCTCTGCAGTCTTCACATACTGACCGCGGACATGCTCGATGGAACAGGAGAGGAAGCCGCCGGTGCCGCAGGCCGGGTCGAGGATCTTCTCACCGAGTGTGGGATTGACCATATCGACCATGAATTGAGTCACGGCGCGTGGGGTGTAGAACTCCCCGGCGTTGCCGGCGCTCTGCAAATCCTTCAAAATCTGCTCGTAGATATCTCCGAAGGTGTGGCGATCGTCAGAGCGGTTGAAGTCGATCTCGTTGATCTTGTTAACCACCTGGCGGATGAGGGTGCCGTTCTTCATGTAGTTGTAGGCATCCTCGAACACGGAACGCACCACCAAGCCGCGCCCGTTGGTACCGGCGTTGATCTCCAGCTCCTTGAGGGTCTTGAACAGCTCGTTGTTGATGAAATCGAGCAGCTCATCGCCGGTGATCCCCTCGGCATCAGCCGCCCAGTTGCGCCAGCGCAGCTTTTCCGGGATCGGCGAGGTGTAGTCGTCGGAGAGGAGTTCGAGTTCCTGCTCCTGGTCATCGAAGATTTTCAGGAAAAAGGTCCAGACGAGCTGCCCAATGCGCTGCGCGTCGCCGTCGACCCCGGCGTCTTTGCGCATGATGTCCTGGATGGATTTGATGGTGGTGGAGACTGACATGTATACAACTACCCTTCAATATTGGCTTTTATGCAGCAAGGTCAAGTAGCAAGCGGTTCTCTTCCGACTCAATAACAAACCTGATGTCATTTTTTTTCTCCAATAGGACAGCCTCACCAGCATCAACCTTGCCAATGTGGATTTGTCGAACCTTTTCATTGCACCAGAGGCGGTACCCTTCCTTAATCTGATTATATTTGATCTGCGACTGATGACGAATTTCGTCGCCAAGCGCAAACCGTTCTACCTTGTATGCCGCCTGTGTTTCAAGACAAACTGCCTTAGGTATCATATCAAGCGTCCGATTTACGAAATCGATAGCCAACACCTTGCTTTCTATCGAGAAATTGTCGGAAAGTTGAACTATGGCATCGATAAAATAGTAGATCTGATTGCGCATGGCCCCAACATTGGCAAGGTGCATGAGAATCAAATCGCGATTTTCGTTCACGACCGCATCCTTCGCACAAACTTCACGAAGCGCCTCGACGACACCAAAATATTGAGTAACTTTTTCGGCATAGAAAATCACGTTCTGATCATGGATCTCTTTCTGAATTTGATTGATGGCAGCCTGGAGTTTGGCAATTTTGTGCGAAAGATAAGCTGTTGAGGCCACAATTGCCCCCATGATCGCGACGGTAGAGACTGCAACTAACCCTGTCATTAAGGTCTGCATCCCCTCAACACCTTGCGCAACCTCTAGTAGTGCCTTTGCCCCCTCTGTTGCTTCTGAAGCATCAATCGGCCTTAACGGGAGATGTTTGACAAGCTTTGCACCATCGGTCGCATCACGGACAACACCGTTGTAAACGCGATAGCGACCAGCAACAATAGCTTGTTTGATATCTTCCGACACCTCTTCCCAGACAATTCTGCAAATCTCTTGATCAGGATTCATATCTGGCCGTCTCCTAGAAATGTTCCTTGTTCATTGACTTCTGCCGCATGTAGGCCACCTGAATGCAGGCCGGTACAGTAACTCTAAAAGCCGGACCAGTGATCATAGGTAACGTCATGATCGTCGTTATAGCCCACCCTATTGGCCCTGCAAACGCCCCCATCGCCCTTGTCAACGCGGCATTGACCGCGAATGGAAGACCTCTCCCCAGAATGGCTCTGGCGATACCGTTTGCCACGATTAACGCAATCTTGTAGGAAGCAAAACCGCCGGCCTTGATGGCCGCCTGCAACGCGATTATTACCGCACTCGGGGCCAAATCCTTTATGCCTAATCCGAATTCGTTTGCAAGTGCTTGCCGCTCCTCTTCGCTCATCTTTTCAAGGGACTTTTCCAAAACTTTCAGCATCAGGTTCATCTCAATCGTCGACACATCGCTTTTTTCATTGAAATTCACCTTCAGCTGCTTGCATGCATCCATGAGCAATTCGCGATACGCGACCCCAGTCCCCCTAATTATGTTGACAGTTGAATCGCCGCCATAGAGCTGCAGCTCACCGGCGATCACGTCCCAAACCAATTGATAATCTCCGTCGCAAGCCTTGAATCTTTCATCCAAAGAAAGCTCTTCACTTAGCCTTTTATCTTCATTTGTCCCTTGCAAAATATCCGCTAGAACAGCTAAGTCACCATTTTCACAGAATTGAAGAAACTTCAAATCATTGTCATCTCTAAATTTAATCGCCAATTTCATCCTCCAACATGGGAATAGAGCTCAGCTTCGAGCTCTTTAAGGGCATCCTCAAATCGTTTTCGACCACCGAATTTACCGACAATTTCAAGCGGGGTCCCGAAGTAAACAAGGGGATGAACCCGCAAGACCTTCAGGTCTTCAATACTCTCAACGCCTTCCTCGGAGTACTTGTCCAGCAGAGCCTCGAGCACCGCTCGCGCCTGCTCACCGTATTTCGTAAAGTAGTTGCGCTTGCGCACGTTCTCGGCCCGTTCACGGCGGGTCAGCGGCGGCTTGTCGAAGGCGACGTGGCAGATCAGGTCAAAGGGGCCGAAGTCCTTGCCGACCTCCTCGGCCAAGGCCTCGAGCAACACCCCCTGCTCTTCCAACTCGGCGATCATCACCTGCTTCTTCTCTACGTCACTCCAGCGACGGATAAAGGCGTCGAGGGTCGCGTACTCCCTGCGCACCGTTTTCTTGGTGTAGTCCTTCAGCGACTCGGTGATCAGCGTGCCGTCCGGGCCGTAATACTGGACCCTCTCGGCAACGACGAAAAAGGGGACATCCCCTACCACGTATTTGATGCGCCCTTGGGGCACCTCGCCTCTACCGGGCGGAAGGGGCGGCTCGGGCGTCCCGGGCGGTTCTTCCTCTTCGGGAGTATCAGGAGGGAGGGGTGGATCTTCGGGACCGGGTTCGTAAACCACCACCGGGTCCCCGTCGAAATCGGGATCGGCGAAGTGTTCGGTCGCCTTTTTGAAATCCATGATGGTGAAGTAGAACTTGCCATAATCCTCGTTGATCCGGGTTCCCCGGCCGATCACCTGCTTGAAGGTCGTCATCGAATTGATGGTCTGATCGAGGACGATGAGCTTGCAGGTCTGGGCGTCGACCCCGGTGTTCATGAGGCGCGAGGTGGTGGCGATGACCGGATAGCGGGATTCCGGGTCGATGAAATTGTCCAGCTCCATCTTGCCGAGCTGATCGTCGCCGGTGATCTTCATCACGTACTTGCTGTTCTCGGCGGCGAGGTCGGCATTCTGGTTGACCAGCTCCTGGCGCATCCGCTCGGCGTGGTCGATGTCTTCGCAGAAGACGATGGTCTTGTCGAAACGATTGCCGGCCTTGAGAAACTCGCTCACCTTGCGGGCCACGAGGCGGGTCCGCTGCTCCATCACCAGGTTGCGATCCATATCCTTCTGGTTGTAGATGCGGTCCTCGATCAGGTTCCCCTTCTTGTCCGTCTGCCCTCGCTCGGGGCGCCACCCCTGGAGATCCTTGTCGAGGTCGATCCGGACGACCTTGTAGGGGGCGAGAAAGCCGTCGTCGATCCCCTGACGCAGGGAGTAGGTGTAGACCGGGTCGCCGAAATAGGTGATGTTGGAGACTTCCTTCGTTTCCTTGGGGGTCGCGGTGAGGCCGACATGGGTGGCGGCGGAGAAATAATCGAGAATTTCGCGCCAGGCCGAATCCTCGGCGGCGCTGCCGCGATGACATTCGTCGATGACCACCAGGTCGAAGAAGTCGGGGGAGAACTGCTTGTAGATGTTCTTCTCCTCCTCGGTGCCGGTCACCGCCTGGTAGAGGGAGAGGTAGATTTCAAAGGCCTTGTTGACCTGACGATTGACAATCTTTGTCATCGCCTGGCCGAAGGGCTTGAAGTCGTTGGTCTTGGTCTGATCGATGAGGATATTGCGGTCGGCAAGGAAGAGGATGCGTTTCCTGGTTCGCGATTTCCAGAGCCGCCAGATGATCTGGAAGGCGGTGTAGGTCTTGCCGGTTCCGGTCGCCATGACCAGGAGGAGACGATTCTTCCCCTTGGCGATGGCTTCGACGGTGCGGTTGATGGCGACGCGCTGGTAATAGCGCGGCTCCTTGCCGCTGCCGTCCGTGTAATAGGGCTGATGGACCACATCCTCAGCCGGAGGATCGATTCCCTTCCACACCTTGTAGCGTTGCCAGAGATCGGCCGGAGACGGGAACTGGTCGAGGGTCAGGGCTTGCTCAACGGGGTTCGACAGGCCGGTGCGGTCGTGAAAGACAAAACCGTCACCGTTGGAGCTGAAGGTAAAGGGCACATCGAGAGCCTCGGCATAGTCGAGCGCCTGCTGCATGCCGTGGCCGACGGAGTGGGTGTTGTCTTTTGCTTCGATGACGGCGATGGGGTGATTGGGCTTGTGGTAGAGAACGTAGTCGGCGCGTTTGGATTTGCCACGGGTGTAGAGCTTGCCACGGACGATGATGCGGCCGGCGGTGAAAGTGACCTCTTCACTGATCTGTAAATGAAGGTCCCATCCCGCCTGCTGGAGGGCAGGGGTAATGAATTTGCTGCAGATATCCCGTTCGGACATTGATCTTTTCACCACGCCGAAGCCCTCCCCACCGCAAAACTACAAGGCCAACATTCTAACCTCTTGATTCAACTGTATAAAAATAAGTTTCAAAATACTCCTCACACTCTCTTCTGTCAAACCTTTAATCTGCTCAACCCGGCGAAAAACAGGCCGAAAAACCAGAGGAATCATGCCCGTCATTGGGGAGCGAATTACGGGGACGGATCCTGAGGTCAAGGATGGTGCAGTGTAGTATCGAACTGCACCATAACTGCAGCGCATAGGGTATTTCAAAAAACAAAGGGCCTAGCCGTTTCCGGCTAAGCCCTTTGTTTTTACTGGCGGAGGGGGGGAGATTCGAACTCCCGGTAGCTTGCGCTACAACAGATTTCGAGTCTGTCACCTTCGGCCTCTCGGACACCCCTCCGTTACAGGTGTTTGTCGAACAACCAGGAGCGATCGGCCGGATCAGCTCCCTGATTTTTTGCGGGCCCGCAGCTCCCGGAAGAAGCGGCTGAGCATCGTGCTGCATTCGTCGCCGAGGACCCCTTCGACCGCCTCGACGCGGTGGTTGAAGCGCTCGTCCCGGGAGAAATCGTAGAGGGACCCGACGGCGCCGGCCTTGGGGTCGCGGCAGGCATAAACCAGACGGGGGATCCGGGCAAGAATGATCGCTCCCATGCACATCACGCAGGGCTCGAGGGTCACGTAGAGCGTGCAGTCAAGAAGGCGCCAACTGCCGAGTTGCCTGGCCGCCGCGCGAATGGCCACCATCTCGGCGTGGGTGGTCGGATCGTTGCTCGTCTCCCGCAGGTTGTAGCCGCGGCCGACGATTTCACCTCCCTGAACAACAACGGCCCCGATGGGAATCTCGCCGAGCTTTTCAGCAGCGGCTGCTTCCACCAGGGCCTCGTGCATAAAGCCCCTGTCTTGTTGGTCATCAAGATTCACGGGGTTCTTTTTTAAAAGTGGTGCGCCGCGAGGGATTCGAACCCCCGGCCTTCTGATCCGTAGTCAGACGCTCTATCCAGCTGAGCTAGCGGCGCGCAAGAAGCGTACTTATCGCTCAATTCCTCCGGCCTGTCAACCTTTTTTTCCGGCCGGGATGAAATCGACGAGAGAGAAATTGTAGCGCGGGTGCTCGAAGGCATGGGTGCCGGGATAGAGGCTGAAGAGCCACCCTTCGAAGAGCTCGGCGCCGCCTTCGGTGACAATGATCTGCACCGCGGGATTTTTGGTTTCATTGGAGGCCGAGGTCATCTTCGTGCCGTCCATGATGAAGGCCGGGAGGAAGTTCTCCACCTTGAGCCGGAGCTGCGAACCGGCCACCACGAACTCGTAGCCGATGTTGACGGTGTAGATGTCTTCCGTGTTGCTTTCCTTGTCGCGCACGGCGATCTTGACGGCCCGCCACTGACCCTTGACGTTATCCGGCACCACGACCCGCGCCCGCTGCTTTTCGGCAGCCTTCGGGTGCTCGGTCTTTGCCTCTTCCTGCCTGCTGCACCCTGCGGCCGCAAGAAAAAGAGTGAGGATAAAAAGCATGGACCATGAAAGCCTGGGCATCGGGATTACCTCATCGCCTTCGGGAAGGGTACCGCCGCAGGGTATCGACCCTGCGAAACGTTCGGCTTCGAATCCCCCAAGGGGTCGAAGTTTTATAAAATGGCGGAGAGGGAGGGATTCGAACCCTCGGTACAGGTTGACCCCGTACACTCGCTTAGCAGGCGAGCGCCTTCAGCCGACTCGGCCACCTCTCCGTAGAACATCTGGTTGTCTGTTTCTGCTGTGCCGCCCACCCCTAAGCGGGAGAGCGTTGGTATGGCGGAGGAGGTAGGATTCGAACCCACGGAACTTTCGTTCAACGGTTTTCAAGACCGCCGCCTTAAGCCACTCGGCCACTCCTCCGTGACCCTGCCTTAAATCTTCAATGTTTCCACTCCCCCCATGTAGGGGCGCAGGGCCGCGGGGATCGTCACCGAGCCGTCTTCTTGCTGACCGTTTTCGAGAATCGCCACCAGTGTCCGGCCGACGGCGAGGCCGGAGCCGTTCAGGGTGTGAACCAGTTCGGGCTTGGCCCCTTCTTCGCGCCGGAAACGGATCGCCGCCCGTCGGGACTGGAAATCGCCGAAGGTGGAGCAGGAAGAAATCTCGCGATAGACGCCCTGGGCAGGAAGCCAGACCTCGATGTCATAGGTGCGGGCCGCCGAGAAACCGAGATCGCCGGTGCACAGATCGATGACCCTATAGGGGAGTTCGAGGCGCCGGAGGACTTCTTCTGCGTTGGCCAGGAGTTTTTCGAGTTCGGCATCCGAATCTTCGGGGCGGGTGAACTTGACCAGCTCGACCTTGTTGAACTGGTGCTGGCGGATCAGCCCCCGGGTGTCGCGGCCGTGGGATCCGGCCTCCTTGCGGAAGCAGGGGGTGTGGGCCGTATAGCACAGGGGGAGATCTCCGCCGGACAGGATCTCGTCGCGGTGGATATTGGTCACCGGCACTTCGGCGGTGGGGATCAGGAAGTAGTCCGGCCCCTCGACATGGAAAAGATCGTCTTCGAACTTGGGGAGCTGTCCGGTCCCCGTCATGGATTCCCTGTTTACCATAAAGGGCGGCAGCACTTCAAGATATTTGTGCTCGAGGGTATGGAGGTCGAGCATGAAGTTAATCAGTGCCCGCTCCAGGCGCGCACCCTGGCCGAGGAGGAGCGCGAACCGGGCGCCGGCGATCTTGCCGGCCCGCTCGAAGTCGAGAATCCCCAACTCTTCGCCGAGGTCCCAGTGAGGCTTCGGAGCAAAATCGAATTCCCGCGGCGTCCCCCAGCGGCGCACCTCGCGGTTGTCCTCCTCGGAGGCCCCGACGGGGGACTGGGGATGGGGGAGATTGGGGAGGGTCAGCAGCAGCGTCTGCAACCCCTCCTCGACCCCCTTGAGCTCGTCGTCGAGGGTCTTGATTTTCGCCGAGACGTCCTTCATCCGGGAGATCTCCCCCTGGACCAGGCTCTTGTCCTTCGTCTGGCCGACCAGGGCCGAAACCCGATTCTTTTCCGCCTTGAGGGTCTCGGACTCGCCGAGGAGGTCGCGCCGCCGCCGGTCGAGCTGGCGAAACGCCGAGAGGTCGACGCTGCCGCCGCGGGTGGCGAGGCGCGCTTCGACCTGATCCAGATTGTCCCGCAGGTTTTTAATGTCGAGCATGGCGATTCCGTTCCCGGCGATGAGGGGATTGCCGCCGCAAGGGGAAGTTTTTAGCACTTTCGACCGGAGGCGTCAAGCCCCTTCCGGCGGTTTCTTCCCCTCGACCCACCAGTCGTCGTCCTCGTCGAACCACCAGCGGGTCGAGTCCGTGGTCCAGATCGTTTCCGCCAGACGGCGGGCGGCGTCGGTCTTGAGGCGCCGCACCGAAAAGGGGTACCATTCGTCGGCATAGCGGTTGCCGAGGTCCTTGTATTCCTTGAGGGCCAGAATCATCTCCAGCTGGTCGGCGTCGTGGGCGATCAGCGCCTCGCGGCTGTTGTGACCGGTAAATTCGGCGATCAGGCCCCGGTAGTCGTCGCCGAAGGGGAGCGTCGCGGCCAAATCGTCCACCGCCCGGGCTTCATCGACCTTCAGGTATTTCTTGGCGACGTAGTTGAGATCGCCGGTGCGGGCCTCGGGGACGTCGTGAAAGAGACAGAGCTGCAGGACCCGTCCGGCGTCGGCCTCGGGATCGAGGTGGGCCAGGGCGTAACCGATCATCGCCGTACGAAAGGAGTGCTCGGCCACCGACTGGGTGCCGGAGCCGAGAAACTGGAAGCCAGTGCGCGGTGTGCGTTTGAGCATGCCGACTTCGAAGAAAAAATTGGCGAGATTGCGCATGGTCTGTCCTCCCTGCTCTTGCCGCCCTCTCCCTGCGCCCACCCCTTGGTGCGTCCTTGCCGGCGACTGGTGGGAATCGTGACACAAAGAAGAGGCGGGACCAAGGAAAAAGGTGACGGTTTCCCCTTGAAAAGGCATTTCAACGCAGACAAGCTTTTCACCTCTCCTGTTCTTCTCTGCGTCTCAGCGTCAACAGCCCATGTTCGCTGGCATTCAAGCTCCTGGGGACGCTGATTTGCAGCGAAACTGGAATAAGTGCGGCGACTCAGCCGAGGCGGATGAGAAAGACCCCGGCGAGGATCAGGGCGGTGGCGGCGAAGCGGATGCGCCCGCAACTCTCGCGGAGAAAAAAGACCCCGATCAACACCCCGATCAGCAGGCTGACCTGGCGCACCGGGACCGCATAGCTCATCGGCGCCAGCTGGAGGCCGTAGCGGAAGGCGAGGAAGGACCCCATCAGCACCGGCCCCGAAAGGATCACCAGGGTGCGGCTGAGGCGCAACTCGGCCATCAACCGGCCGCGATAGGAGGGGCGCAGCAGGTTGAGAGTCATGAAGAAGAGCATGAACATCACCAGCAGGTAGGTGAAGTAGAAGGGGGGATAGAGGCCGACCCCGGTCTTGTCGATCACCGCCCCCACCGAGTAGATGAACCCGGCCGCCAGCGCCGCCTGCACCGAAGGATCGGCGAGGCTGCGGAAGGGTCGGAGGATTTCCCCGGCGGAGAGACGCCGCAGCTGGACGGTGTAGGCGCCGACGATGATGAGGGCAATGCCGGCCATCCCGGGGGCCGACAGCCGCTCGCCGAGGAGCCACACCCCCCAGAGGGGGACATAGAACATGGAGGTCTGGGCCAGGGGGTAGGTCAGCGACAGGTCGCCCCGCCGGTAGGCCCGGCCGTTGAAGAGGTGATAGAAGACAAAACAGGCGGCCCCGGCCGCCCCGAGGAGGAGAATCTCGAGGGTCGGAGAGGGGAAGGGGCCGGGGATAAAAGGGAGAAGGAGGTTGAGCAGCCCCCCGGAGGCGCAGAACATCCACCAGATGAAGACCGTCTTGTCGCCGCTGCGCTTGACCAGCAGATTCCACAGGGCGTGCATCAGGGCAGAAAATAGGATCAGAACAAAAGCCAGGGTACTCATGGGAAAAGGCTAGCCGATTTCCACTCAATTAGCGAGAGTAAAACTGATCGGAGGAAAAATTAGGCAAAGTAAAACACTATTTTCAAAAGGATTGACAGCACCGGGCAAATTGCTATGCTCGAAGGGCTCTGCCGGCGCCCGGATTTTTCGCCGCCGGCCCTTCCCCCCAAGGAGCCCGACCGCCATGACCGACCGCCGCATCGAAGAGGATTCCATGGGCACGATGGAGATCCCCGCCGGGGCCCTCTACGGCGCCCAGACCGCCCGCGCCCTGGAGAACTTCCCCATCTCCGGGATCCGCTTCCCCCGCCCCTTCATCCGCGCCCTCGGGATGATCAAGGAGCGGGCCGCCCGGGTCAATCTCGAACTCGGCCTCCTCGACGACAGCCGGGCGATGGCCATCATGGAGGGGGCCGAGGAGGTGATCCGCGGCCTTCTCGACGAGCACTTTGTCCTCGACATCTTCCAGACCGGCTCCGGCACCAGCACCAACATGAACGCCAACGAGGTCATCGCCAATCGCGCCGCCCAGCTCATGGGAGGGACGGCCGGAGACCGCGCCGTGCACCCCAATGACCACGTCAACCTCGGCCAGTCGAGCAACGACGTGATCCCCACGGCGATGCACATCGCCGCGGCGGTGGAGATCCGTCACACCCTGATTCCCGCCCTCTTCGCCCTGCAGGAGGCCCTCGGCGAGAAGTCCGTCGCCTTCGACGACATCGTCACCATCGGCCGCACCCACCTGCAGGATGCCACCCCGGTGCGCCTCGGCCAGATCTTTTCCGGCTATGCCCGCCAGAGCGCCCTCGCCATCCGCCGTCTCGAGGGGGCCGTCGAAGGCCTCCTCGAGCTCCCCCTCGGCGGCACCGCCGTCGGCACCGGGCTCAACACCCACCCCCGCTTCGCCGCCTCGGTCATCGCCGGGATCGCCGAGGTCACCGGCATCCCCTTCCGCGAGGCGGCCAACCACTTCGAGGCCCAGGGAGCCAAGGACGCCGTCGTCGCCGCCAGCGGCGCCCTCAAGAGCTGTGCCGTCACCCTCTTCAAGATCGCCAACGACATCCGCCACCTCGGCAGCGGCCCTCGCTGCGGCCTCGGCGAACTGATCCTCCCGGCGGTGCAGCCCGGCAGCTCCATCATGCCCGGCAAGGTCAATCCGGTGATGGCCGAGGCCCTGATGCAGGCCTGCGCCCAGGTAATCGGCTGCGACGCCACCATCGCCGTCGGCGGACTCGCCGGCAACTTCGAGCTCAACGTGATGATGCCGGTGATGGCCCACAACCTGCTGCAGGCCATATCCCTCCTCGGCGGCGCGACAACCCAATTCACCGGCCGCTGCATCGGCGGCCTGCAGGCCGACCGCGGTCGCTGCGAGGGGCTCATCGAGCAGAGCCTGGCCATGTGCACGGCCCTGGTCCCGGCCATCGGCTACGACCGGGCGGCCCAGGTGGCCAAGAAGGCCCACCAGAGCGGCCGGACCGTGCGCGAGATCGCCCTGGAGGAGGGGATTCTCCCTTCCGACGAGCTCGATCGCCTCCTCGACCCCCGTCCGATGACCGAGCCCGGGGTTCCGGGCAAGACGCGGTAACAGACTCCTGATTTCGATTTCAGAGCCCAAAGGTTTTCGTCGCGTCGTCGCGTCGTCGCGTGAAACCGGCCCTTGACCCTGCAACCTTTTCCTCACGCGACGACGCAACGACGCGACGCTTTAAGAGCAAAACCAGTGCGGCCGGAAAACTTTCCCCACTCAACGCAGAAAAGGCGGCCGAAATCGGTCGCCTTTCCTTCTTCCTTCTTCCTTCTTCCTTCTTCCTTCTTCCTCAGCCCCCAAGGGCCCGGAGTATCCCCGCGCCGAGGACCCGGCGCTGCCAGTTCTTGATCCCAGGAATAGCGCCAAGAGCCTCCTCCGTTTTGGGAACGACGCGGGCGATCCCCTCGAGGGTCGCGTTGTTGATGAGGACGCCGGAATCGATCTCCAGCTCGAGCGCCGTCGCCTGACGCCACTCCTTGAGAACGGACATGCGCTTGTCGACCTCGGGATCCCGCAGGCGGCGTTCGCCCCGGGGATAAACCGGCAGCTCCGTCTCGGAAAGGGCCATGGCGGTCTCGACGGCGGCCAGGAGGGTGCGCCCGAAGCGCTCGATCAGCCGGGGGGAAATCCCCTCGATGGCGACCAGCCCCTGCTCGCTTCTGGGGAGGGAGCGGGCCACCTCGAAGAGGGACTTGCTGCCGAGGATCTTGAAGGGGGGACGGTCGCGGCGGCGCGCCTCGCGATCGCGCCACTGCAGCACTTCCTCGAGAACCGCCAGCTGCCGGCGGTCGAGGGCCGCGGCCCCCTTGGTGCGCAGAAACATCGGTCCGCCGTGCTCGCTGTGGCGCACCTGCTCGAGGAGAGCGAACTCCTCGGCGACCCAGTCGAGCCGCCCCTTGGCGGCGAGGCGCTCTTCGAGCATCAGCGCCAGGCCGTGGAGGTGGCGGGTGTCTTCGGCGGCGTAGCGGATCATTTCCGGAGTCAGGGGACGCAGCGCCCAATCGGCCCGCTGGTACTGCTTGTCGAGGACGAGACCGTAATACTTGCCGAGGATGTCCGCCAGACCGAACTTCTCCTCGCCGAGAAACTGGCAGGAGATCATGGTGTCGAAGAGACCCCTGATTTCGATGGCGAAGTCGCGATACAGGCAACGGATGTCGTAATCGGCGGCATGAAAGATCTTGCGCACCGCCGGGTCGGCCATTACCGGCTTGAGGGGGTCGAGATCGGAGACCGTCAGGGGATCGACGAGGACGGTGCGCTCGGGGGTGGTGAACTGCAGGAGGCAGACCTTCTCCTTGTAGCAGTGCATGGAATCGGCTTCGAGATCGACGGCGATCACCGGGAAGGCGTGGAGCTCCCGGGCAAAATCGGCGATGGCGCCGCTGTCGGTGAGAATCGGGGTATCGGGCATCAACTACTCCTTGGCTTTAATGGATGGGGCATCATGACAGCTTCACCGGTCCCTGGCAAGGTGCGGCACCCCTTTTTTGTGGGCCCCGTGCAGGGGGATTGCGGCCAACTCCTCTTCATTGGCCCAGAGTTCCCCTTCGCTTTCGGCGACAGCGGCGGCCGTTGCGGCACTCCCGCGGTAGAAGAGGACCTCGACCCGGAAGTGACTGTAGGCGTGGCGGATCCGCCCCAGCTCCCGCAGGCCCCCTTTTCCTCCGAGCTCGGCCAGGAGGGCGGAGGCGACTGCCGCCGGCTCTGCTCCCGGCGCCGCCTCGCGGCAGGGAAACTCCCAGAGCCCGCCGAGGAGACCAGAAAAAGGTCGGCGGCGCACCAGAAAACGCCCGCCTCGCTCCAGCAGCAGAGCGACCTGGAAAATCTCGGGAACGCTCCGTTTGGCCCTGGCCGCCGGCAGAACCGTCTCCAGACCGAGTTGCCGCCCCCGGCAGAGATCGATGAGGGGACAGCGCGGGCAGTCGGGGCGCTTCGGGGCGCAGAGAGTGGCGCCGAGATCCATGATCGCCTGGGCGTAGTCGTGGGGACGATCCTCCGGAGTCAGCGCTTCGGCCCATCCCCAGAGCTTGCCTTCGGCGGCGGCGCTCCTCGGATCCCCCTCGAGGGCAAAGAGGCGGCAGAGAACCCGGCGGACGTTGCCGTCGAGAATCACCCCTTTTTTATCGTAGGCGATGGATAGGATCGCCCCGGCCGTCGAGCGCCCCACTCCGGGGAGAGCCATCAGTCCCGGAAGGTCGTCGGGAAAGGCTCCGCCCCCTTCGGCAACGATTCGGCGCGCGGCGGCGTGCAGGTTGCGGGCGCGGCTGTAGTAGCCGAGGCCGGCCCACAGGGCGATGACCTCCTCGGCGGACGATGCGGCCAGGGCCGCCACGTCGGGACAGGCGGCAAGAAATTTCTCGTAATAGGGGATGACCGCGGCGACGGTGGTCTGCTGCAGCATGATCTCCGAAAGCCAGATGCGGTAAGGGTCGCGGCACCTCCGCCAGGGGAGGTCGCGCCCCTCCCGGCCGTACCAGGCGAGGAGGCGGGGGGCGACGTCGGCGGGGTTGAAGAGGGAATCGACAGGCATATTTACCACAGAGTCACTGAGATCACAGAGAGTTAGTCAAAATCTGAATTAGCTGTCTTAAGGTCTTATCTGAATTCAAAATATTGGGATTCCTCAGTGACCTCTGTGTCTCTGTGGTGAGCAAAGGTTCCCCTACCCGATCTCCCTCAGAGCACCAAGGGTCTGCTCCATCTCCTGGCGAGTGCCGATGGAGATCCGCAGGCCGTGGGCAAGGAGCGGGTCGGAGAAGTGGCGCACCAGAATCTTGCGGGAAAAGAGGGCCTCGTAGACCCGCTTGCCGTTCCGGTCCGGGGGAGAGGCGAAGACGAAGTTGGCGCTGGAGGGAATCACCGCGTAGCCGATGCCTGAGAGTTCGCCGGAAAACCAGTCGCGGGTGGCGCGGATGCGGCCGACGGTCAGGGCCAGATAGGTCTGGTCGGCAAGGGCGGCGGCGGCGGCGGCCTGGGCGAGGCGGTCGAGGTGGTAATGATCGCGGATCTTGTCGAGGGCGGCGATGACCTGCGGCCGGGCGATGGCCAGACCGAGGCGCATCCCGGCCAGGGAGTAGCTCTTGGAAAAGGTGCGGGTGACGATGACGTTCTCGTACTTTTTTACCAACTCCAGGGCGTTGTCCTCGGCAAAATCGACATAGGCCTCGTCGACCACCAGCGCCCCGGCGCAGCGCCCGGCGATCTCCTCGATATAGGCGAGGGGGAAGGCAAAACCGAGGGGGGCGTTGGGGGTGGTGAGAAAAAAGATCTTCCCCTCGTAGCGCGCCGGGAAATCGGCGATGCGGAAATCTTCCGTCAGGCCGAAGGTGCGGATTTTCGCCCCCTGAATCTCGGCCAGCGTCGCGTAGTAGGAGTAGGAAGGGTGAACGTAGCCGACCTCCTCCCCTTCGCCGGCAAAGGCGCGGATCAGGTTGTTGAGGAGCTCGTCTGAGCCGTTGGCCATGATCACCCAGGACGGGTCGAAGCCGTAGAGCCCGGCCGCTGCCTGGCGCGCCAGACGACTGGCGGCGTCGGGGTACTTGCGCAGATGTTCACCCCCCGCCCCGACTTCGGCGAGGATCGCCTCGACCACCTTCGGCGAGGGGGGGTAGGGGTTCTCGTTGGTGTTGAGTTTGAGCCAGGACGCCTCGTCCTCCGGCTGAAAACCGGGGACATAGCCGGCCATCTCGGCGATGTTTTTACGCAGTTTGGACATGGGAAACACCCTTCAAAAAAGCCCGGATTACCAAAGAGCGCCCCAATTTGCCTCGGCGCTCAGTTGTCAGAGGAAGCTTAAAGGCAGAATTTTTAGCCACCAAGACACGGAGGCACCAAGAAAATCAAAAACAAAGAAGGTTTACTTGGTGCCTTGGTGGCAAATTTTGCTCTTTGTACCGGAAGCAAAATCAAGTTACCACAGAGTCACAGAGAACACAGAGTTTCAAATCCTGGGTTTCCTCTGTGTCCTTTGAGCCTCTGTGGTGGACCGGGGAATTAATATTCTTCGAGAATTTCGTACAACGTGTTGCGCTTTGCCGGGATGAAGCCGGCGCCGCGGGCGATCTCGACCACCTCTTCCTGCGACAGGGAAAAAGCGCAGCCGGCGGCGGCGACGACGTTTTCCTCGAGCATTGTGCCGCCGAGGTCGTTGGCGCCGAAAAAGAGGGCGACCTGGGCCATGCGCGCGCCCTGGGTGACCCAGCTCGCCTGGACGTTGTCGACGTTGTCGAGGACGATGCGGGAGAGGGCGAGAACCTTGAGATACTCGACGCCGCTCGCCGTCTCCCCTCCCAGTTCCGTATTGGTCGGCTGAAAGGTCCAGGGGATGAAGGCGGTAAAGCCGCCGCTGCGCTCCTGGATCCCCCGGACCCGAAAGAGGTGCTCGACGATGTCCTCGGGGCGCTCCCTGCTTCCGAACATCATGGTCGCCGTGGTGCGCATCCCCAGGGCATGCGCCTCCTCCATCACCGCCGCCCAGTCACGCCAGCCGATCTTGTTGGGCGAGATCTCCTTGCGCACAGCATCGACCAGCACCTCGGCGCCACCGCCGGGGACCGAGGCGAGTCCGGCCTTCTGCAGGCGGCGCAGGCACTCGGCCATGGAGATTTCCGAGAGGCGGGCGATGTGGATCACCTCGGCCGGAGAAAGGGAGTGGATCTGGACCTGGGGAAAACGCTGCCGGATCTGGGTAAAGAGTTCTTCGAACCACTCGATTTTCAGCTCCGGATGGAGCCCTCCCTGCATCAACAGCTGGGTGCCGCCAAAGGCGACCAGCTCGGCAATCTTGCCGTGAATCGTTTCGTAGTCGAGGAGATAGGCATCGGTTGCCTCGGCCTGGCGGTAGAAGGCGCAGAAGCGGCACTGGGACGTGCAGACGTTGGTGTAGTTGACGTTGCGGTCGACGACGAAGGTCACCCTCCCTTCGGGGTGCTTCTTCTTGCGGATTCCGTCGGCCAGTTTGCCGATCTCGAGGAGGTCGGCGTCGGCGAGGAGCCAGAGCGCCTCCTGTCGATCCAGGGGGACTCCTGCGGCAATCTTTTTTTGTATGGTTTTCAACATTTTTTATCTACCACGAAGGACACGAAGACCCGGATAAGACAAGGGCATTTCTTCGTGTTGAAAAGTTCAGTAAGCCCGAAGCTCATTGTAAAGGGTATCGCGCTCGACGGGCACCCGCCCGGCCTTGCGGATCAGGGCGATGATCTCCTTCTGGCCGAGAGCCTGGGGGGAGTCGGCGCCGGCGTCGTGGCCGATCTTCTCCTCGATGACCGTGCCGTCGAGGTCGTTGACCCCGAAGGCGAGGGCGACCTGGGCGATTTTCAGGCCGAGCATCACCCAGTAGGCCTTGATGTGCTCGAAGTTGTCGAGATAAATGCGGCTGATGGCCAGCGTCTTGAGGGCATCGACGCCGCCGACTCCCCGGGCGCCGGGGACCCGGGTGTTGTCGGGCTGAAAGGCCAGGGGGATGAAGGCCTGGAAACCGCCGGTGGCGTCCTGGAGATGGCGCAACCGCGCCAGGTGGTCGACCCGGTCGGCGTGTTCCTCGAGATGGCCGAAGAGCATGGTGGCGTTGGTTTTGAGGCCGCTGCGATGCACGATCTCGGTGACTTCGAGCCAGCGCTCCCCGGAGATCTTCTCGGGACAGATTTTCTGTCGCACCCCGGAGGCGAAAATTTCGGCGCCGCCGCCGGGCATGGAGCCGAGACCGGCTTCCCTGAGTTCATGGATGACCTGCTCGATGCTCTGTCCGGTGAGGGAGGCGAAATAGTCGATTTCCACGGCGGTAAAGGCCTTGATGTGCAACGCCGGGTTGTCGGCCCTGATGGCGGCGAGCATCTCGAGATAGAAGTCGAAGGGGAGCTCGGGGTGGAGGCCGCCGACCATGTGGATCTCCGTCGCCCCGGCAGCGCTCGCCTCGGCGGCCTTTTCCAGGATGTCGTTGAGAGCCAGGGTGTAGCACCCCTCATCCTCGACCCCCTTGGAAAAAGCGCAAAAGGTGCAGCGGTTGACGCAAAGGTTGGTGTAGTTGATGTGACGGTTGACGTTGAAGTAGACCCGATCGTCGTTTTTGCGGCGGTTGGCCAGGGCGGCCAGCTCGCCGATGGCCAGCAGGTCGTTGCTGGCGAAGAGTGCGAGGGCCTCGGAGTCGGAGATGCGGGCGCCGTTGACGATCTTGGCGCGGATGTTTTCGAAGAATCGGATCATGGATCAGGTTCCTGGCTGCTAAAATTAGGAAGAAGGGTTCAATTGGTTTATCACACCCAAGGACAAAAAGACACTAAACCACACTCACCACTGAGACACGGAGGACACAGAGAAATCCCTTGTGATATCAGGTTCCTCTCTCCGTGTCCTCTGTGCCTCCGTGGTGAAAAAAAGGTTTGAGTCACCCCTCCCCTTCACCCCAGCGCTGGAAAAGAGCGTGCTCGATCCCGAGGCTGTCGAGGATCTTGCCGACGACGAAGTCGACCAGCGCCTCGACCGTTAGCGGCCGGTGGTAAAAGGCCGGCATCGCCGGCAGGATCTGCGCCCCGGCCCGGGAGAGGCGAAGGAGGTTCTCGAGGTGCAGGGTGTTGAAAGGGGTCTCCCGGGGGACGAGGATCAGGGGGCGGCGCTCCTTGAGGGCCACGTCGGCGACGCGCTCGATGAGCGTGTTACTGAGGCCGGCGGCGATGCGCCCGGCCGTCCCCATGGAGCAGGGAGCGATGACCACCCCCTGCGGCGCCGAGGAGCCGCTGGCCACCGGAGCGAAGAAATCGTCCTCGTCGTAGTGCTCGAGACTTGCGCTGCCGAAGTGAGCGCGCATCTTCTCGCGGCGCTCGCCGGCGCTCCCCGTCCAGTCGAGGCCGACCTCATGACGCAGCACCGCCAGGCCGGAAGAGCTTGCCAGGAGAGCGACGCTGCGCCCGGCAGCCAGCACCTCTTCGACCAGACGCAGGCCGTAGACCGCGCCCGAGGCGCCGGTGATGGCGACAACGATCGTATTCATGTTCCCCCTTTTCACAGCAGCGCATCGACCAGGGTGAAGAGAAAAATAGTCACGCTGATGTAGCCGTTCATGTTGAAAAAAGCCGCGTCGAGTCGGGAGAGGTCGCCGGGCTTGACGAGGCTGTGCTCGTAGGCCAGGAGTCCGGCCACCAGCGCCACGCCGCCGAGATAGATCCATCCCAGATCCGTCCCCAGAGGGAGGAGAAGAAGGAGGAGGACCATGGCGACATGAAAGACCTTCACCAGCAAAAGCGAGCGCCTCACCCCGAGGCGCGAAGGGATGGAATGGAGTCCCTTGTCGCGGTCGAAGTCGAGGTCCTGCAGGGCGTAGAAGACATCGAAACCCGCCACCCAGAGGAGAACGGCGAGGCCGAGGACGACAATCGGCCAGCGCAGGTCGCCGCGCAGGGCGATCCAGGCGCCGATGGGGGCCGCCGCCAGGCAGATGCCGAGGACCAGATGGGCCAGGGCGGTGAAGCGCTTGCAGTAGGAGTAAAGGACGAGAAAAAAGAGCACCAGCGGCGAGAGGTAGAAGCAGAGCGGGTTGAGCATCCAGGCGGCCAGCAGCAGCAGGGCAAAGGAGGCGACGACGAAGATCCAGGCTTCACGCCGGGAGATCTTGCCGGCGGGGATGTGACGGCTGGCGGTGCGGGAATTTTCGCCGTCGATTCCGGCATCGATGATGCGGTTGAGCCCCATCGCCCCGGAGCGGGCGCCGACCATCGCCAGGCAGATCCAGAAAACCTGCGCCAGAGTCGGCGGCGCGCCGCTGGCCTGGGCCGCCAGCACCACCCCCATCAGGGCAAAGGGGAAGGCAAAGACGGTGTGGGAGAACTTGATCATCTCCAGAAGGGAGCGGGTCTTGTCAAAAAGGGCGTTGGCGGCCATGGCGGTCCTTGCGGCAGCGGAGTCGGTTTCAACCAGTCAGGTCGGCCAGTTTACACCCGGCAGCGCCGCGGCACAAGGGGCTTTCGCCTCTCCTTCCGACCTGGTCCCGGATCGACCTCTCGTCGGACCATTCAGCAAAAGGGCCCATCCCGTCCCCTTCCCCCTGTTGCCAGCGCTCCCCCCTCAGACCATTTCGATCTTCTCACCTCCGCATTCCACCACCTGCCCCCTGCGCAGCTTGCAGCGCTTGCGCAGCTCGATCTGGCCGTCGACGAGAACTGTGCCGTCGGCAATCATCGCCTTGGCCATGCCGCCGCTGGTGCTCAGGGAAAAAAGTTTGAGAAGCTTGTAGAGTTCGATGAACTCGCCGGTGAGTTCGAAGGTCTGGGTCATGAAGGATCCTTTCAGTCGCGGTAGATAACGTGTTCCATGAGAAGAGCGGCAATCACCCCGACCACGAAGCCGTTGCCGAGGATCGGCCGCAGCACCGCCGGCAGGGTGCTGATGAGCTGCGGGGGGAGAAAGGCGACCAGGGTTCCGAGGAGGAGGGGGAAGCCGATGATCAGGCCGTGGTGAAAGAGAAATCCCCCTTTTGTGGCAAAGGCGGCCAGAAATCCGGCGGCCACCTGGGCGACGAGGATGTGGAGGAGGATGGCGCCGATGACCGTCGCCGGGACGGCGGCGATCAGGGAGATGGCCAGGGGGGACCAGGAGATGGCCATCAGGATGAGGGCGGCGGGAATCAAGGGATAGCGGGAGGCGCAGCCGCTGGCGACGATCACCCCGGGGCTGAGGGAAAAATTCACCGGGCCGACGGCTCCGAGGAGGCCGGAAAAAGCGTTGGCCAGGCCGGTGACGGTCATGCCGGCCGTGATGCGCCGCGCCATCCCCGGGGGGTGGAGGATCGTCTCGAGAGCCTGAATCGAACCGAGATCGTTGACGGCCAGGGCGAAAAAGCAGAAGAGGAAGGAGAGGAGAACTCCGGGGTCCAGGGTCAGGGGGGTGGGGAAGGAGCGGAAAAAATTCCCCCAGAGGGGGGAAGCGCCGTCAAAGTGCAGGGCCTCGGGAAAGAGGAGGAGATAGACGAGGCTGCCAAGGAGCATCCCCCAGATGATCAGGGTCGCCTGCCAAATGCCGCGCAGCCGGCGGTGTGCCCAGAACATCCCCGTCACCAGCAGGAGGGAAAAGGCAAGGTTGGCCGCCGCCGGGGTGCCGTCCCCGGCGGTCACCAGCTGCAGAATGGTCGGCAGCAGGGTGAAGGCGATCAGCAGCAAAACGACGGCGATCACCCGCGCCGTAAAGAGGCGCTGCAGGGGAGCGAAGAGGCCGCTGGTGCCGAGGGCGGCCAGCACGGCGCCGCCGACGGCGATCGCCGTGTAGATCTCGGAAAGGGAGCTCCCCCGGGCGGCGACGATGCCGACCAGCAGGACCGCCGCCGGGCCGACGATCAGGGGGAGTCCGTGCCCCCAGAGGACCTGCACCAGGAGGGTGAGGGCGGTGACGAAGGCGACCTTCTGCAGATAGATGACCTGAGCGCCGCCGTCGCTGTAATGCAGGGTGCCGATGACCTTGCCGATGATGACGATGGCGGGAACGGCAATGGCCAGCCACTGCATCCCGAAGAGGAGGAGGGCGGCGGCGGGGGGACGCTCATCGAGGCCGTACGTAAATTTCACCTGGGAACCTTTCGCGGCGGACCGGCTTCGAAAAACTGCCTCAGCGGCGGGTTTGCAAAAAGGCGCCGAGGGCGGTGTCGGTTTTGCGGATGTGCTTGATCAGCCAGCGCAGCACCGACTCGTTGGTTTCGATGAGGAGGTTGAAAGAGGCACCCTCGCTGTCGAGGTGGCTCCTGAGCTCCCGCAACTGACCGGCAAAATCGCGGTGCTCCGAGGAATGCTCGGCGGTGCCGGGGTACTGATGAGCGGCCATCAGGGCTTCCTCCTCCTGAAAGTGGCTGATCACGTAACCGCCGAGGAAATCGAGAAGTCCGGCGACCTGCTCTCTCCCCTTGCGCTCCTTGCATGCTTCAATCAGGGCATTGAAGCGCCTGAAGAGTTCCTGATGCTGGCGGTCGATCAGATCGACCCCCACCGCGTAGTCCTGTGTCCAGAGGACAGCCATGCTTTTTCTCCTTGGATGGGGCCGGCGCCTGCGGCCGGCGGTTTTTCGGTCGTGAAGGGAGCGCCCCCTTGACGGCGCTCGACCCGGTGGTATTGGTAAAGGAAACGAGATCCTCCGTTTCGCACCCGAAAAGGAGCGTTGCCGCCATGACGTCTTTACACGTGCGCGAGATGCTGCAGACCATCGAGCGGGAATGCTCCCTGACCCGGCACCTCACCGGGCGCAGCGCCTTCGACCGCCGGGTCCTGGAGGCGATGGCCGCGGTCCCGAGAGAGGAATTCGTCCCGCCGGAGATCCGGTCCTGCGCCTATGCCGACAACGCTCTTCCCATCGGCCTCGGACAGACCATCTCCCAGCCCTTCATCGTCGCCCTGATGACCGATTTCCTCGACACGACTGCAGAAGACATCGTCCTCGAAGTGGGAACCGGCTCGGGGTACCAGGCGGCGATCCTTTCCCGCCTGGTGCGCCAGGTCTACTCGCTGGAGATCATCCCCGAGCTGGCGCAAGAGGCTGAAAAGCGGCTGAAGCGCCTCGGCTGCGACAACGTCGCGGTGGCCAGCGGCAACGGCTACCACGGCTGGGAGGAGCATGCTCCCTTTGACGGCATCATCGTCACCGCCGCCGCCAGCCATGTCCCCCCTCCCCTCGTCGAACAGCTCAAACCCGGCGGAAAGCTGATCATCCCCGTCGGCTCCACCAACGGCTTCCAGAAGCTCCTTCTCCTCGAAAAGAGCGCCGCAGGGAAGATCCTTCGCCGGGAGGTTCTCGGGGTGGCCTTCGTCCCCCTCACCGGCGGTGATAGCGAACCCTCCTAAAGAGCGGCACCGCAGAATTTGCAGTGGACGGCATCGCTGTCGTGGCCGTCGGCACTGCACATCGGGCAGGCCTGGGTGGATATTTTCTTGCGGCCGAAGGCGTGAGTCATCTCGACGGTAACGATCCCGGTGGGGACGGCGATGATCCCGTATCCCATGATCATGATCAGCGAAGCGAGCATCTGGCCGAAGGGAGTCTGGGGTGATATGTCGCCATAGCCGACGGTCGTCAGGGTGACGATCGCCCAGTAAATGCTCGTCGGGATGCTGGTGAACCCGCCCCCCGTCCCCTCGACGACGTACATCAGCGAACCGGAAATCACCACCAGGGTCAGGATGGCCAATAAAAAGACGGTAATCTTGCGCCGGCTCGCACCCAGGGCCTCCATCAGAACCCGGGCCTCGCCGAGGTACTGGGCCAGCTTGAGGATCCGGAAGATCCGCAGAATGCGCAGGACGCGGATCGTCAGGAGATACTGGGTCCCCGGGAGAAGGAGGCTGAGAAAGGTGGGGAGGATGGCCAGCAGGTCGACGATCCCGAAAAAGCTGCGGGCATAGCGCAGCGGCTTCCCGACGCAGGAGAGGCGCAACAGGTACTCGATGGAGAAGAGGATGGTGAAAAGCCACTCGATGCCGTAGAGCCAGCGTCCCCAGACCTGGCGAAAGGTGGTGACGCTGTCGAGCATCACCGCCGCCACGCTCAGCAGGATGCTGAGGATCAGCAGAACGTCAAAGGCCTTCCCTGCCGGGGTGTCGGCCTCGAAGATCACTTCGTGGAGGGTCGCCCGCCACCCCCTGGCCGGCAGCCTCGGCCCCTCTTCCCCCGGAACCTTGATCCTGATCATTGTCCGAGAGTCTCCTCGGCGCAAAAGGCGAGGATTTCCCGCAGAAAGGAGTCGCCGTATTTCTCGAGCTTGTGTTTGCCGACTCCGCCGACCCCGAGGAGCGCCTCGCGATGGGCCGGGAGGTTTGCGGCCATCTCCGCCAGGGTGGCGTCGCCGAAGACCACGTAGGGGGGAACCCCTTCGGCGGCGGCGATCTCCTTGCGCAGGGCGCGCAGCCTGTCGAAAAGGAGCTGGTCGTAATCGAGCTCGCTCCCCCGGCGGCGCGGCGCCTTCTTCTCCCGGGCCTTGATCCGCGGCCGGGAGAGAAAAAGGGGCTCCTCGCCGCGCAGGACCGGACGGGCGGTCTCGGTGAGACGCAGCACCGAGTAGGCGGCGACGTCCTGCAGCAGATAGCCGCGGTGGATGAGCTGGCGGATCAGCCCCCCCCAGGCCTCGGCGCTGGTGGCCGCCCCGATGCCGTAGGTGGAGAGCCGGTCGTGACCGAGCTTGAGGATCCGTTCGCTGCGGGAGCCCCGCAGCACCTCGATGACGTGACCCATGCCGAAGCGCTGCCCCACCCGGTAGACGCAGGAGAGGGCCTTCTGCGCCTGTTCGGTGGCGTCGTAGGTCTCGGGGGGGTTGAGACAGATGTCGCAGTTGCCGCAGTCCTCCTCGAGACTTTCGCCGAAATAACCGAGAAGGACCCGCCGCCGGCAGGTCAGGGGTTCGGCGAAACCGATGATCGTCTGCAGCTTGTGCAGCTCGATGCGGTTCTGCTCGGCGTTCCCCCCTTTTTCGATGAGGCCGCGGACGATGGCGATGTCGCCGTAGCCGAAGAGGAGGAGGGCCTCGGCGGGGAGTCCGTCGCGCCCGGCGCGGCCGGTCTCCTGATAGTAACTCTCGATGTTCTTGGGGAGATCGTAGTGGACGACGAAGCGCACGTTGGGTTTGTCGATCCCCATGCCGAAGGCGACCGTCGCCACCACCACCTGCACGTCGTCCCGCAGGAAATCGTCCTGCACCCGCTGCCGCTCGCCGGCGGCCATCCCGGCGTGGTAGGGGGCGGCGGAGATCCCGGCGGCGACGAGACGGGCGGCGACCTCCTCGACCCGCTTGCGGGAGAGAGCGTAGACGATCCCCGACTGCTCCCTTCGGCCGGCGAGGAACTCGAGGAGCTGGGCGGCGGGCCTCGCCTTGTCGACCACGGTGTAGCGGATATTGGGGCGGTCGAATCCGGCGACAAAGGAACGGGCCCGGTCGAGACCGAGACGGCGCCGGATATCGTCCCGGGTCTGGGGGTCGGCAGTGGCGGTGAGGGCGATCATCGGCACCTTCGGGAATTCCCGGCGCAGCCGGCCGAGCTCGACGTACTCGGGGCGGAAATCGTGCCCCCACTGGGAGACGCAGTGGGCCTCGTCGATGGCAAAGAGAGCGATGGCGATCTCGGCGAGGCGCCCGAGGAACTCTGCGCTCATCAACCGCTCCGGGGCGATATAGAGGAGGTCGAGTTCGCCGCCGTGGAGCCGCCCAAGGACATCACGGGCTTCGGCCGTCTTGAGGGTGGAGTTGTAGTGGGCGCAACGCACGCCGTTGGCGCGCAGGGCGTCGACCTGATCCTTCATCAAAGAGATCAGCGGCGAAACGACGATTGCCACCCCCGACCGGTGCAGGGCGGGGATCTGGTAACAGAGGGACTTGCCGCCTCCGGTCGGCATCAAGACGAAGGCGTCCTCACCGGCGATCAGGGTATCGATGATCGCCTGCTGCGGATCGCGAAAGGCGCCGTAGCCGAAGACCTCGCTCAGGGTCTGCAGGGGTGTTCGTTTCATCGGCCAGAACTCCCGTCGATGCCGTATTCGTCCCAGCGCGCCGCCAAAAGCGCCAGGGTCGCTTCATCGGCTTCGACCCTGTCCGACGGAGGTTCGCACCCTTCCTCGCCGGCGAGTTTGACGGTGGCGTCAATGGCGATGCGCAACCCGTCGATACGCAGGTCGCGTCGCGGATCGATCGTGTTGATGGTGTGCCAGAAAACCTGCGAAGGGTTCTGGACGTCCACATCGGCATCGACAATGACCAGCAGCCGGGCGTCCTTGAGGCGCCCCCGCCGCCACAGGGCCAGGGCGAGGGCCCGCCCCTCTCCCGGTTCGTTCTTGGTCATGGATATCAGGGTGCAGCCGTGAAAAATCCCCTCCATGGGAGAGTGAAGATCGACGATCTGCGGATGATCGACCAGCAGCAGCGGCAGAAAAAGGCGTTCCGTCGCCTGGGCCAGGAAACAGTCTTCCATGGGCGGCGGACCGACGACGGTGCAGGGATAGAGGGCGTCGCGGCGGTGGGTGACGGCAGTGACGTGGAACAGGGGTGCCGGAGCCGCCGGGACGTAGCGGCCGCTGTGGTTGCCGAAGGGGCCGCTCGGGCGGGTTTCGCCGGGGACGATATAACCCTCGATGACGAATTCGGCTGCGGCCGGGACCTCGAGGTCGCAGCTGAGACACCGGGCCATCGCCACCGGGACCTGGCGCAGGTAACCGGCGAAGGCGACCTCGTCGACACCCGCCGGAACCGGGGCGGCGGCGGCATAGATCAGGGCCGGATCGCCGCCGAGGGCAATCGCCACCGGCATTCGTTTCCCCCGGGCACTCCAGGCGGCGTGATGACGGTAGCCGTCGGAGCCGCGCCTCCAGTCGATAGCCGCGCAGTTGTCGTCGAAGAGTTGGACGCGGTACATGCCGCAATTGGTGCGGCCGGTGCCGGGATCGCGGGTGAAGACCAGGGGGAGAGTGAAGAACTTGCCGCCGTCCCCCGGCCAGGCCTGCAGGGCGGGGATGGCCTGGAGAAGGGGGCCGTCGCGGTGGATGACCTGCTGACAGGGAGCATTGGCCATCAGGCGCGGCAGATAGGCGGGATCCTCCACCAGGGATTGCAGGCGGGCGGCGCCGCTCCCCGTCCCGGTGGCGATTTCCCGGGCGATTCGCTGGGCCAGAGCCTCGATGTCATCTGTCCACAGTGCCCAGGCGGTGCGCCGCCGGGAACCGAAGAGGTTGGTGAGCACGGCAAAAGGATAGCCGCGGACATTTTCGAAGAGAAGGGCGCGCCCCCCCCCAGCCCCTTTGCTGACGCGGTCGGTGATCGCGGCGATCTCCAGCAGCGGGTCGACTTCGGCCGTCACCCGGCACAGGTCGCCGGCCTCCTCGACCAGGGCCAGTAAACCCCTCAAATCGACAATGGACACGATTTCTCCTTCAGACTGTTTCCCTCGTCCAGATAACAACGGGGATTTCATTCCGGCGGAACGCCCCGCCGGGGCATGAGGACCGTCGGTGGCCGGGGACCTGTCGACCCCGAGTGATTATCTCGATTTTCCGCCTGATTTCAGCAAAACCCATTGTAGATGATTTGTCATCATTCGTCAGCAGGCAAAAAAAACGGCCCCCCGAAAATTCCGGGAGGCCAGGGTATCAGCGGTGAATCGAAGGGATCAAAAGAGCGCCATTTTGGCCAGGTCCATGACTTTTCCGGGGATGACTCCCAGGTAGAGGACGCCGGCGAGGGCGATAAGAACGGAGATGACGGCTCCAACCTGGACCTTGACCCAGCTGAAATCCTCCGTCGGTTCCTTGAAGTACATGTAGACCATGACCCGCAGGTAGTAGTAGAGAGAGATGGCGGAGTTGAGAACACCGAGGATCGCCAGCCAGACGTACCCGGCCTTGACGGCACCGGCGAAGATGTAGAATTTGCCGGTGAATCCGACGGTGGGGGGTATCCCCATCAGCGAGAAGAGGAAGATGGTCAACGCCACCCCGAGGTAAGGACGCTTGTAACCGAACCCGGCGATCCCGTCGAGGGTGAGGTTGTCCTCCCCTTTTTTCCCGAGGAGAACCAGAACGGCAAAGGCGCCGAGGTTCATCAGCGTGTAGGCGAGCATGTAGAAGAGGACGCCGGAGACGCCGACGGCATTGGCCGCCACCATGCCGACCAGGGCATAGCCGGCGTGGGCCACGGAGGAGTAGGCGAGCATCCGCTTGAGGTTGGTCTGGTAGATGGCAAGAACGTTGCCGACAAACATGGTGAGGACGGCAAGGACCCAGAGAAGCGACGTCCAGTCGGCCTGCATCCCGCCGAGTCCGAGAAAGAAAACGCGCAAAAAGGCGGCGAAGGCGGCGGCCTTGGGACCGGCGCTCATGAAGGCGGTGATCGGGGTCGGCGCGCCCTGGTAGACGTCGGGGGCCCACATGTGGAAGGGGACGATGGCGATCTTGAAGAGAAAGCCGACGCTGAGAAGAATCATCCCGGCCACGGTCATCAGGTTGCTGTAGGCGCCGGGGTTGGCGTTGAGGTAGCCGCCAATCTCAGCGACGTTGGTGGTGCCGGTGACGCCGTAGAGGAGAGCGATCCCGTAGAGGAGAAAGCCGGTGGAAAAGGCGCCGAGAAAGAAGTATTTGAGCCCGGCCTCGTTGGACCGTGCCTGGTCGCGGAAGAAGCCGGCCAGGACGTAGAGAGCGACGGAGAGAACCTCGAGGCCGAGGAAGATGGTCATCAGGTTGATCCCCGAAGCCATCAGCATCGCCCCGGCGGTGCAGAGGAGAATCAGCGGATAGTATTCCCCCACCGGATATCCCTCGCGCTTCAGGTAGTCATCGGACATGAGGATGGTCAGCCCGGCGGCGACAAGGAAGATGATGTTGAAGAAGGTGGCGAAGTTGTCGAGGGCCACATGACCGGCGAAGCCGGTGATCTCCTGAAACGGCTTGTTCCAGGCGTTGACGGCGACGACGGCCGTGACGCCGATGCCGACCATGCTGATCCAGGCGACGTGGGCGGTCTTTCCCCGGGGGGAGAAGACATTGATAAGGAGCAGAGCCATGCCGAACAAGGACAGCACGAGTGCCGGCATGATCGCTCCGAAATTGACGTTATTAATGGCAATTTGCACCAGATTTTCCATGGAAATGCTCCTCCGGAAGCAGGGTTAGTCCTTGAGCGGCTCGGTGTTTACTTCACATCCACCTGACGGTGGTTGACGTGCTCCACCGAAGCGACCTGATGCTTCCCGTTAACCTGCTCCATGAGCTGCTCCATGGAGGGATTCATCTTCTCCAGGAAGGTGTTGGGGTAGACGCCGATCCAGAAGACGAATACCAGCAGGGGAATCATGATTACGACCTCGCGAAGAGAGAGGTCCTTGAGTTTTTCGTTGGCGGGGTTTTTCAGCTCGCCGAACATGACGCGCTGGAACATCCACAGCATATAGACGGCGGCGAAGATGACGCCGGTGGTGGCAAAGACGGCAAACCAGCGCAGCTCGCTTTCGAAGGCCCCGAGCAGGATGAGGAACTCGCCGACGAAGCCGTTGGTCCCCGGAAGGCCGATGGAAGAGAAGGTGATGATCATGAAAATGGTGGCAAAGACCGGCATCACCTTGGCGAGGCCGCCGAAGTCGGCGATGGCCCGGGTGTGGCGGCGCTCATAGATGAAGCCGACGATAAGGAAGAGCGCGCCGGTGGAGATACCGTGATTGACCATCTGCAGCATCCCGCCGGTCAACCCCTGCATGTTCAGAGCGAAGATGCCGAGCATGACAAAGCCGAGATGGGATACGGAGGAGTAGGCGACCAGCTTCTTGACGTCGTCCTGCATCATCGCCACCAGGGCCCCGTAAATGATGCCGATAACCGCCAGCAATGAGAGGTAGGGGATGAACTGCTGGGTCGCCTCGGGGAAGAGGGGCATGGCGAAACGGATGTAGCCGTAGGTCCCCATTTTCAGCATGATGGCGGCGAGGATAACCGAACCGGCCGTCGGTGCTTCGGTATGGGCATCGGGCAACCAGGTGTGAACCGGGAACATCGGCACCTTGATGGCGAAGCTGAAGGCGAAGGCGAGGAAGAGCCAGGTCTGCAGGTGAGCCGGAATGTTCAGGTCATAGAAATGAGCGATGCTGAAGCCGTCCATGGCGACCCCGGACTGGACTGCGGCATAGTAGATGTACATGATGGCCACCAGCATCAGCAGCGAACCGACGGCGGTGTAGATGAAGAATTTGATCGCGGCGTAGATGCGGTTCTTTCCGCCCCAGATACCGATCATGAAGTACATGGGGATCAGCATCAGTTCCCAGAAGATGTAGAAGAGGAAGAGGTCGAGGGCGATGAAGGCCCCGAGCATGGCGGTCTCGAGAAGAAGGAGCAGAGCCATGAACCCCTTGATGTTCTTGTCGACGGCGTTCCAGGTGGAGAGGACGGCGATCGGCATGATAAAGGTGGTCAGCAGGACCAGCCAGAGGCTGATGCCGTCGATGCCGATATTGTAGTTCATCTGGAAGTAGCTGCCGACGCTGATCCACGGAACAAACTCGGTGTACTGCATGGCGGCGGAGGTCTTGAACACGTCGTCGAAGGCCAGGGGGAGGCTGACGAAGAAGGTGATAATGGTCACCACCAGGGTAATGCCCTTGAGCAGGCCCCCGTTGTCCCTGGGAATGAACAGGAGGACCAGGAGTCCCAAAAGAGGGAGAAAGGTCATCCAGCTGAGAAGGTGTTGGCTCATGAAAATCGCTCCTTATATCTCTATCGCAAATCGAACAGCGCTGTTAGCGGAAGACGTAAATCGCCACGATCACCACGAGGCCGACCACCATGCTCATGGCATAGTTGTGTACATAACCGCTCTGGGTGTGCCGCAGAGCACGGGAGAGCCCATGAGCCACCTTGCCGAAGCCGTTGACGATGCCGTCGATGACGACCACATCGAATCCCTTCCAGAGAAAGGTGCCGAGACGCTTGGTCGGGTTGACGAAAAGGGCATCGTAGATCTCGTCCACGTACCACTTGTTGAAGACCGCCCGGTGCAGGGGCGTGAAGGCCGCCACGAACTTGCCGGGAAGCGAGGGATTCTTGATGTACATCACCCAGGCGAGGAAGATGCCGACCAGGGCGATGCCGACGGAAATCCCCATCAGCGGCCATTCAAAGGCATGCAGCGAATGCTGGGCATGAATCCCGTAGAGTTCCTGGGTATGCTCGAAGACCGGGGCCAGGAAGTGTTCGAAGTGGTTGGACATGCCGCCGAAGAGATCGCCGATCGGCTTGGGTACGCCGATCCAGCCGCCGACCAGGGCGAGGGCGCCGAGGACCATCAGCGGGAGAGTGATGACCAGCGGCGATTCATGGACGTGGTCCTTGGCCTTGGCGTGGGTGCGCCCTGTGCCGTGAAAGGTCATGAAGACCAGACGGAACATGTAGAAGGCGGTCATGCCGGCGGCCAGGGCGCCGACAGCCCAGAGAATCCAGCCGCCGCGGGTGGAGGAAAAGGCCATCCAGAGAATTTCGTCCTTGGAGAAGAATCCGGACAGACCGGGGATCCCGGAAATGGCCAGGGTCGAAACGAGGAAGGTGATCCAGGTCACGGGCATTTTCTTCCACAGGCCGCCCATGTTGCGCATGTCCTGGGCGTCGTCATGGAGATGAGCCTTATGATAGGCGTAGTGCATGGCGTGAATGACCGAGCCGGAGCCGAGGAAGAGGCAGGCCTTGAAGAAGGCGTGGGTCATGAGGTGAAAAATGCCGGCGGTAAAGGCGCCGACGCCCATGGCCAGGAACATGTAGCCGAGTTGGGAGACCGTGGAGTAGGCCAGCACCCGTTTGATGTCGTTCTGGGCCATGCCGATGGTGGCGGCGAAGAGGGCCGTGGCGGCGCCGACGATGGCGATGACCATCATCGTGTCCGGGGACATGGCAAAGAGTCCGTTCATGCGCCCGATCATGTAAACGCCGGCGGTAACCATGGTGGCGGCATGGATCAGGGCCGAAACGGGAGTCGGACCTTCCATGGCGTCGGGGAGCCAGGTGAAGAGCGGAATCTGCGCCGACTTGCCGGTAGCGCCGAGGAAGAAGCAGAGAGTCACGACGGTGACCACCAGGCTTCCGGCACCGAGGAGGTGTCCGTGCTCGGCGATCTGGACGAAATTGAGTGTCCAGACGCCGTGCTCGCTGCCGAGGGTCCAGTAGAGAGTGAAAAGCCCGAGGAGGAATCCGAAGTCGCCGATGCGGTTGACCACGAAGGCTTTTTTGGCCGCGTCTCCGGCGCTCTTCTTGTGGAAATAGTAACCGATGAGGAGATAGGAGCAGAGCCCGACCCCTTCCCAGCCGATGAACATCACCAGGGCATTGTTGCCGAGAACCAGCATCAGCATGGAGAAGCAGAAGAGGTTCAGGTAGGAGAAGTAGCGGTAGAACCCTTCTTCTCCGTGCATGTAGCCGATGGAGTAGAGGTGAATCAACGACCCGACTCCCGAGACGACCATAATCATCAGGGCCGAGAGAGGATCGAGGAGAAAGCCCCAATCCACCTGCAGGTTGCCGACGGTAATCCAGGGAGCGAGTACATTTTCATGAACTTTGACCGGATCGCCGAGCAACTGGAAAAAATACATGCAGGAGACCGCAAAGGAAGAAGCGATAGCCAGGGTTGCGATCCCCCCGATCACCTTCTCATTCTTGATCTTCTTGCCGAGCAGTCCGTTGATGACGGAGCCCAGCAGGGGAAAGAACGGGATGAGCCACAGTTTGTCGTACATCTATATCTCCTCTAAGCGGAATGGGCCACTAGGCGAAACAGCACTCGCTTACCATTTCAGCAGATTGAAATCCTCGACATCGATGGATTCCCGATTCCGGAAGAAGGCAATCATCAGAGCCAGACCGACCGCAGCTTCGGCAGCAGCAACGGTCATGACGAAAAAGACGAAGATCTGCCCGTCGAGATTCCCCAGATGATTGGAGAGCGCGATGAAGGTTAGGTTGACGGCATTGAGCATCAACTCGATGCACATGAAGATGACAATGGCATTCCTCCGGGTCAGAACACCGAAGGTCCCGATGGAAAAAAGGATTGCACTGAGCACCAGGTAGTGGTTTACGGTAATCATGATCTGCTCTCCTGTCCTTGTCTGCTAAACGGTTCTCTTGGTGAGAACGACGGCTCCGATGATCGCCACGAGAAGAAGGATCGAGGTGATTTCGAAGGGGAGAAGGAACTCGGTGAACAGGGCCGTGCCGATGAGTTCGGTATGACCAACAGATTCCACCACCGCCGCATCGATATTCCCCTGCATCCCTGCGACTTGACCGCGGCCCAGAAGGTAGAGGACCTGAAAGAGGACGAGTGCCGAAGCAACGACCCCGCCGACGATGCTGTGGCTTGTTCGGATTTGGACGTCGGTGCCGAGATTGAGGAGCATGATGACGAAGATGATCAGGACGATGATCGCCCCGGCATAGACCATGATCTGGATGGCCGCCATGAACGGTGCATTCAGCATGACGTAAAAGGTCGCCAGGCAGACGAAGGTCATCACCAGGGAAATGGCGCTGTTGACGGGATTCTTGGCCTTGACGACGAGGATCCCCGAGACGACGGCCACCAGAGCGACCAGATAGAAAAAGAGTGTTTCCATGAATTCAATGCTCCTCTACGGTTACTTGAGCAGCCGCTCTTTGGTGAAAGTAAAGTCGTCGCGCTTGAAGTTGGCAAGCTCGTAGTTGCCGGTCATTTCGATAGCTTCAACCGGGCAGGCCTCGACGCAGTAACCGCAGAAGATGCAGCGCAGCAAGTCGATCTTGTAGACCTTGGGATACTTGTCGCCCTTGTCGTTCTCCGCCGACTCGACGGTGATGCACTTGGCCGGGCAGACCGTGGGGCACAGATAACAGGCAACGCATTTTTCCCGGTCGTGGGCGGGAACCAGGCGATGGAGACCGCGGAACCGCTCAGCCGTCTGCAGTCTCTGCTTGGGATATTGTACCGTCGTCGAATGCCCGGGGAGCAGATGCTTGAAGGTAATGCTCAGACCTTTGATAAACTCTTTCAGCATGGTCTATCCTCTTGTCACGTTTGGAGTTACTACCAGAAAACGACGACGGCGCCGGTAATCACGATGTTGGCCAGAGCCAGGGGAAGGAAGATTTTCCACCCCATGTACATGAGCTGGTCGTAGCGGACACGCGGGACGGTAGCGCGAATCCAGATAAAGAAGAACATGAAGCCGAAGATCTTGATCAGGATGTTGATGACGCCGGGGAAGGGTCCGGCCCAGCCGCCGAGGAACAGGGTCGCGGCGATGGCTGCGATGACCACCATGTTGGCATATTCGGCCATGAAGAAGAGCGCGTATTTCATGGAGGAGTATTCGGTGCAGAATCCGGAGACCAGTTCTGTTTCGGCCTCGGGGAGGTCGAAGGGGGTCCGGTTGATTTCAGCCATTCCGCAGATCACGAAGAGGCAGAAGGCAAGAGGCTGGGAGAAAATGTACCAGTTGGGAAGAAAGGATAGCGCGGCGATGGGAAATTCCTGCATCTGCGCGGCAACGATCCCCTTCAGGCTCAGGGTTTCGGAGAGCATGAAGACCGCGACGATGGCCAATCCGGCGGCGAGTTCATAGGAGACCATCTGCGCCGAGGAGCGCAGGCCGCCGAGAAGAGAATACTTGCTGTTCGAGGCCCAGCCGGCGAGAACGATGCCGTAGACCCCGAGCCCCGCCATAGCGAGAATGTAGAGCATCCCTACATTAAGATCGGTGATCTGCAGGGGGATGACATAACCGCCGACGGAAATATCCGGTCCGAAGGGTATGACCGCCACCGTGATAAAGGCCGGGACCAGGATCATCATGGGAGCAAGGATAAAGGAAACCTTGCTCGCCTCGCTGGGGATGATGTCCTCCTTGAAGAACAGTTTGAGACCATCGGCGATCGGCTGCAACAGTCCATGCCAGCCGGTTTCCATCGGTCCGAGGCGGGTCTGCATGTGACCGATGACCTTGCGCTCCACCCAGGTGGTGTAGGCGACGATCAACAGTACCACAACGAAGACTGCAAGAATCTTCACCAACATTGCGACGAGGAACCACAGCGGCTGGTCCGACAGGCTCAACATTTCCATGACAATCCTCTTCCTTGACTCTAGTTAGGATTATGCCTCTGACGAGGAACTAAAAACCTGGTTTATGGGGAGTCTGAATCTCCCCCAGATGCTTGCTCAGGTACTGGGCCTCCCGATGCTCCGGGTTGATGACCAGGGCCCTGGCGATGGCCTCTCGTGCAGCGTCGAGAAAATCGAGCTGCAAGTTGCACTCGCCGAGGCGAACCCAGGCATCCACATCCTTGGGATTGAGCCTGAGAAGTTCGTTGTAGGCGCTGATCGCTTCGCTGAACCGTCCGAGCTTCCGTAAGCTCTCGCCGAGCATGTAGTGCCCCGGGGCAAAACGCGAGCTGCACTCGACGGCCTTCTCGAACTGTTCGATCGCCTCCGTCAAAGTCCCTTCGCGGTACAAGGCCATGCCGAGTTCGAATCGTGCGGCAGTATAGGAGGGGCTGATTTCCTCGACCTTGCGGAATTGGCTGATCGCCTGCTGGTACTCCCCCTTTTGCGAGAGGACCATGCCGATGGTATACAGCGCCCGGGTGTACTCGGGATTGATCCGGATGGCACCCTCGAGAGCCTGCAGAGCCAGATCGAGATCGGAGCGACGCAGAAAGGAAAGCCCGAGGCGATAGTGGGTTTCGGCGCTGCCCGGATTAATTTCGATCGCCCTTTTGAAACTCTCGATACTCCCGGCCAGATCCCCGAGACCGTACTGCGCCAGGCCGAGCTTGAAATAGACCCGGAAGGGCTCCTTCTCCCCGGCCAGTGCCGTCTTGAAGGAATCCACCGCCGCCTGAAGCTCGCCGCGGTCGTAAAGAGCCAGACCCCTGTAGTAAAACCCCTTGCTGAAACCCGGATCCTGCAAAATCGCCTGATCCCAGAGAGTCACGGCCTCGTCGATGAGCCCGCGGTGATAATGGTCGAGCGCCTTCTGGTGCAGAAACTCGGCATTATTGACCAGATTGGTCCCGCACTGATCGCAAAATCGGGCGCGCTGAGATACCGTAGCCTGACATTTGGGACAATCCATTTCTCCTCCGGGGCGCTGTCCTACCTCTGCACTTCAACGGCCACAGCCGCCTCCCCCTTGTAGAGCCGGTTGATTCCGGCCTCGGCAAAGTGGTAGGGCGCAAAGACCACCCCTTTGGGGAGCCGGGTGTCGACCTTGGCTTTGAGCTTGAGTTCGACGCCGTTTCCCTTGACGGTCACCAGGTCTCCCTCGCTCACCTTGAGTGCGGCGGCATCTTCGCGGCCGAGCTCGAGATAGGCTTCGGAGACGACGGCGTTGGGCCCCTGGGCACGGGTCGATACGGTGCCACTGTGGTAAAGGGCGCTGCCGGTTATGAACTGGAAGGTCCCCTCGGCGACGGCGGCACCGGTGACCGGAACGACCTTCTTGAAGGCCGGCGCCAGGATCTCGCCGCCCCAGACGACGCCCTGGGGACCGATGGTATTGTAATTGATTCCTGCATAGCCGGGGGTGGCGGCGGCCAGCTCGGCAAAGACGGCGCCGGGGCCGGTGTAGCTGACGGTGCTGCCGAGACGGGAGGCGAGCATGGAGAAGATCGCCAGGTCGGTCTTGGCCTCCCCGGGACTCGGGATAGCGGTGTGCAGTTTCTGAATCCGCCGCTCGGCATTGGTAAAGGTCCCTTCCTTTTCGGCGAAGGAGGCCGCCGGGAGAACGACATCGGCCTGCGCGGCGGTGGCGGATAGGAAGAGATCCTGAACCACCAGGAAGGGGACGCCCGTCAGAGCCTTGGCCACCCGATCACGGTCGGGATAGGCGCCGAGGAGATCTTCGCCGACGACGTAGAGGGCGGAGAGCTTGCCTGCCGTGGCGGCTTCGAGCATCGCCGAGACACCGAGCCCCTTGTTGCCGGGAAGAATGCCGAGGTCGATGGCCCCCTGGCTGTTGGCCTTTTCCCCGCAGAGATAGAGGCCGCACCCGTCCTTGCCGGCGTTGCCGGAGAGGATGGCGAGGTTGGCCGCAGCGATTCCCAGTTCCCGGCTGTTGGCCGTATAGGGGAGGCCGTAGGCGAGAAGAATCGCACTCTTTTTGGCGCCGGCGAGCTGGCGGGCGGCCTGGCGGATCGACTCGGCGTCGACGCCGGTGGCGGCTGCGACCGCTTCGGGGGTGAACTGGGCCAGAGAGGCCTTGAGTTCGTCGAGTCCCTGGACCCCTTCCGTGACGGCCAGTCCCTCGCTGAGCAGGACCTGGGCCATGCCGTTGAGGACGGACACTTCGTGCCCCGGCCGGGAAAGGAGGGTTTTGGCATGGGGGAGTTTGCCGAACTTCCCCTTCTTGTCGGCGACGACCAGCAGTTGCGCCTCGTGGCGTTTTACCGCCTGATTGACCACCATGCCGAAAACCGGATGGGTCTCGTAGAAATCGGAACGTATCGCCAGGATGACGTCGCAATTTTCGACCTGGGGGAAGGTCGCGGTGGAGGAGGTCAGGCCAAGAGTGGTCTTGAGCCCTTCGGTGACCCCTTTATAGCATTCGCCGCCGGAATGATCGAGATTGGCGGTTCCGGCAACTTTCGATAGATTTTTGAGGAGGTAGAGTTCCTCGTTGGTGAGACGCGCCCCCGAGATGATCCCGAGACCGCTCTGGGAACGGGCCGTCTCAAAACCCTTGGCCACGGCCTCGATGGCCTCGGGCCACTCGACCTCGACCAGCTGCCCGTCCTTGCGCAGCAGCGGCTTCTTCAACCGTTCTTCGCTGTTCACGTAGGAATAGCCGAAACGACCGCGGATGCAGAGGTTGCCGTCATTTACGCCGGTCTTGTCGTTGAAGCGGATGGTCTCGACCTTGTTGTTGAGCACACCGAGGGTCAGGGTGCAGCCGTTGCCGCAATAGCCGCAGACCGAGTCGACTTCTTTGATCTGCCAGGGGCGGGCCTTGAACTTGAAGGGACGCGGCAGGATGGCGCCGACGGGGCACATGGAAACGCACTGGCCGCAGAACTCGCAGTTGAGTCCGCGGTCGTAGGCCGTGGCAATCTTGGTCTCGAAACCCCGGTTGATGAAGGAATAGGAGCCGTAGGCGACAATTTCATCGCAGACCCGGGCGCACTTGCCGCAGAGCACGCAGCGATTCATGTTGCGCTCGATCAGCGGGTTGACCTCATCCTTGGGGAGATCGAACTTGACCCCTTCGAAACGGTTGGTGCTGACCTCGTACTCATAGGTCAGATCCTGCAGGTCGCACTCGCCCCCCTTGTCGCAGACCGGGCAGTCGACGACGTGGTTGACGAGAAGGAACTCAAGAACGGTCTTGCGAACCTTGTTGATTTCCGGGGACTTGGTGGTCACCACCATCCCTTCGGTGGCCGGAGTGGTGCAGGAAGGGATAAGGCGCCCTTTCATCTGCTCGACCTCGACCAGACAGACGCGGCAAGCCCCGTAGGGGAGGAGCTTCTTGGCGTAGCAGAGAACGGGGATGTGAATCCCCCCTTCGCAGGCAGCCTCATAAATGGTGGCTGACTTGCTTACCGTGACCTGTTTTCCGTCAATCGTAAGATTTACCATCTCGACCTCGTATGAATTCGGCTAAAACCGGCTATTCAATCGCCATGAAGCGGCAGGCATCGTAACAGGAAGTGCACTGAGTACACTTTTCCTTGTCGATGACCGCCAGCTGACCCTTTTCCCAGCGCACGGCGTCCACGGGGCAGACCCGGAAACACAGACCGCACTTCTTGCAGGCGCCGTCGACCACTTCGAATTTGAGGAGCGGCTTGCAGGAGTTGGAGGGACAGCGCTTTTCCTTGATGTGCGCCTCGTACTCGTGGCGGAAATAGCGCAGAGTGGAGAGAACCGGATTGGGAGCGGTCTGACCGAGGCCGCAAAGGGAACTTTTCTTAATGTCGTAGGCCATGTCCTCGAGGAGCTCGAGATCCCCTTCCTGCCCCTCGCCGTGGGTAATCCGCTCGAGAATCTCGAGCATGATTTTCAGTCCGATGCGGCAGGGGATGCACTTGCCGCAGGACTCGGCGCGGGTGAAGTTGAGGAAGAAGCGGGCGATGTCGACCATGCAGGTCGTCTCGTCCATGACCACCAGACCGCCGGAGCCCATCATCGCGCCGGCCTTGATCAGCGAGTCGTAGTCGACCTGGGCGTCGAGGGCTTCGGCCGGGAGGCAACCCCCGGAGGGGCCGCCGGCCTGAACCGCCTTGAACTTGCGGTTATTGAGGATGCCGCCGCAGACGTCGTAGATGACTTCCTTCATGGTGGTACCGGCGGGAACCTCGACCAGACCGGTGTGCTTGACCTTGCCGGTGAGGGCGAAGATCTTGGTCCCCTTGGTCCCCTCGGTGCCGATGGAGGCATACCAGTCGGCGCCGTTGTAAAAGATGTAGGAGACGTTGGCGAAGGTTTCGACGTTGTTGATGTTGGTCGGCTTCCCCCAGAGACCGCGGACCGCCGGGAAGGGGGGACGAGGACGGCTCATCCCGCGATGACCCTCGATGGAAGCCATCAGTGCCGTCTCTTCGCCGCAGACGAAAGCGCCGGCACCGGCCTTGATGCGCATGTCGAGCTGAAAGCCGAGACCCATGCAGTTTTCACCGAGGATCCCCTTCGCGTAACAGGTGTCGATGGCCAGCTGCAGTCGTTTGATCGCCAGCGGATACTCGGCGCGCACGTAGACATAGGCGAATTTGCAGCCGATGGCATAAGCGCCGATCATCATCCCTTCGATGAGACCGTAGGGGTCGCCTTCGAGAACGGAGCGGTCCATGAAGGCCCCTGGATCCCCTTCGTCGGCGTTGCAGATCAGATACTTCTCGTCACCCGGCGAAGCGGCACAAAACGACCATTTGACGCCGGTGGGAAACCCCCCGCCCCCACGACCGCGGAGGCCGGAGCGTTTGACTTCGTCGATGACCTCGGCCGGCTTCATGGTGACCGCCTTTTTGATCCCCGTAAAACCCTGGTGAGCGAGGAAATCGTCGAGGCTTTCGGCGTTAACCGTACCGCAGCGGGAGAAGATGATACGCTGCTGCTTGGCGAGAAACTGGGTGTAGTACTCGCCGGCGACCTTCTTGGCCACCGGCTCGTTGCCGAGCACGTGCTCGGTGACGATCTGCGGAACCATCTCCGGAGTGACGAAGTCATAGGTCACCGCCGTCTGCCCCGGAAGGACGATATCGACCAGAACGTCGTTGGCACAGAGTCCGCGGCAGCCGGTTCCGACAACCTCGCAACGCTTGCCGACGCTGGCCTCGACCCCCTGCTTGGCGAACTCCTCGGTAAAGGCTTCGGCTACCGCCGCCGCCCCTGAAGCCATGCCGCCGGTTCCCTGGCAGATCAGAACTTTTATGATTTCTGCATTTGCGGCCATATCGATCTATCCCCGCTCAGTGTTAGTTAGAGAGTGTCCCAGGCTGCCTATTCCATGGCCTTGTATTTGTCGATGACCTCGACCATCTTCTGGACGGACATGCTGCCGTAGGTCGCCTCGTTGACCATGATGACCGGAGCCATGCCGCAGGCGCCGATACAGGCGACATACTCGGCGGTGAACTTCAGATCCTCGGTGGTCTCGGCATGTCCAATGCCGAGCTGTTCCGTCAGGGTGTCGCCTATGCGCGTCGCGCCCTTGACGTGGCAGGCGGTCCCCATGCAGACGCGGACGATGTACTTGCCCCGCGGCTTGAGGTGGAACTGGGCGTAAAAGGTCAGCACCCCGTAGATCTGGCTGGTATAGACATTGAGCCGTTCGGCGACGAGATGCACCGTCGGCTCGGGGATGAAACCGTAGTGTTCCTGGATCCCCTGAAGTACGGGCATCAAAGACCCGTGCATGTCCTGATATTTGTCGATGACCTGGTTGGCGCCCGTCAGGTCGATCTCTTCCTGCGCTGCACTTTGCGCTGCGTTGCTCATGAGTTACCTCGTTGATCCAGAGAGCGGCATTTACCGGTCGATTTCACCGAGAACGATATCCAGCGTACCGATGACAGCAATCACGTCGGCAAGCAGGGATCCCTCAACCATCTGCGGCAGAGCCTGCAGGTTGACGAAGGAGGGGGGCCGAATTTTCATCCGATAAGGATGGGCCGAACCGTCGGACACCAGGTAGTAGCCGAGCTCTCCTTTGGGTGCCTCGATTCCCTGGTAAACCTCGCCGACTTCGGGCTTGAAACCCTCGGTTACGATCTTGAAATGGTGGATCAGGCCTTCGATGGTGTTGACCACATTTTTCTTGGCCGGCAGGCAGATCTTCGGAGCGTCGGCGAGGATCGGCCCCGGCTGGAGGGCGTCGAGAGCCTGGCGGATGATCTTGCACGATTCGCGCATTTCATCGAGACGGGCCTTGTAGCGGGCAAAGACATCTCCCTCTTCGGCGGTCACAACACGGAAATCGTACTTCTCGTAACCGCTGTAGGGATTGTCCCGGCGCAGGTCCCAGTCGACCCCGGAGGCGCGCAGCGCCGGACCGGTGAGGCCGATATCGATGGCCGCTTCGGCGCTGATCTTGCCGACGCCCATGGTCCGCTTCTGCCAGATCTTGTTGCCGGTCAGGAGTCCCTCATAGGTATCGACGTGACCGGGCATGGCGTCGATAAAGGAGCGGATGTCCTTCTCGATTCCAGCGGGGAAATCGGCGGAGAGCCCCCCCACCCGGAAGTAGTTGGAGGTCATGCGGGCGCCGGAGACCTTCTCGTAGATATCGATGACTTCCTCACGCTCGCGGAAGCAGTAGAGAAAAACGGTCATGGCGCCGATGTCGAGAGCGTGGGTCGCCAGCCACACGAGGTGGCTCTTGAGACGGGTCAATTCCGTCATGATGACGCGAATTCTCTGGGCGCGCTCGGGAATGGCGTCGGTGATGCCGAGAAGCTTCTCGACGGCGAGAACATAGCCGAGGTTGTTGCTCATCGGGGCCAGGTAGTCGAGACGATCGGTCAGGGGAATGGTCTGGTGGTAGGTCCGGTGCTCGGAGAGCTTCTCCACCCCGCGGTGGAGAAAACCGATATGGGGAACCGCCTTCTTGACGATCTCGCCATCAAGTTCGAGGACCAGCTGCAGAACCCCGTGGGTCGAGGGGTGCTGAGGGCCCATGTTTATGGTCATAGTTTCGAGATTTGCCATCGCATGCCTCATCTATCGAAAAGGTGAACGTCCTGGGAGATGCCTACGAGAGTCGCCCCTGGTAAGGCTCGCGACCGGGCCCCTGGAGAGGGTAGTCCTTGCGCAGCGGGTGTCCATCCCAATCGGCCGGCATCAGAATGCGCCGGAGATCGGGATGGTTGTTGAAGGAGATACCCATCAGATCCCAGCATTCACGCTCGTGCCAGTTGGCGGTCCCCCACACCCCGATGACCGAGTCGACTTTGGGGTCCGACTCTTCGACGGGAACCTTGACCCGCAGACGATCCTTGGTGGCGATGTTGTAGAGGTTGTAAACCACCATGAAACGGGGAGCCTCTCCGAGGTAGTCGACCCCGCAGAGGTCGCAGAGGAAGTTGTAGCCCAACTCCTCCTTGAGGAAGGTGCTGATGGCGACGACATCCTCCTTCTTGACGGTGACCGTCGTCTCTTCGCGAAACTCGGCAACCCCCAGAACGGCGGCGGAAAATTTTTCTTTGAGCTTGCCTACGGCAGCATGTTCACTCATATCGCGTAATCCCTATTCAGGTTATCCAGAATCGACTTGACGATCCTAGGCCTCGTTAATGACCTCGCCGATCCCGATGGCGGCCCCGAAGGAGTTGCGCTCCTTCATGATCTTCTCCTGGAGCTTGCCGATCCCGTAGATCAGCCCTTCGGGACGGGGGGGGCAGCCGGGGATATAGACATCGACGGGGAGATACTCATCGATCCCCTGAACGGTGCTGTAGGTATCGAATATCCCGCCGGAGCAGGCGCAGGCGCCCATAGCGATGACATATTTGGGCTCGGGCATCTGCTCGTAGACCGTCAGAATGACCGGCAGCATCTTCTTGGTCACGGTGCCGGCGATGATGATGCAGTCGGATTGGCGGGGGGGGG